>Ga0196971_1000905_pt1 | contig 16301 bp, 14 predicted proteins | sample S1v_1013CmetaG_FD_148660 | JGI IMG/M metagenome (GOLD analysis project Ga0196971, IMG submission 148660) | Soil microbial communities from Anza Borrego desert, Southern California, United States - S1+v_10-13C | ecosystem: Environmental > Terrestrial > Soil > Desert | place: USA: California... | reverse complement strand
GGCCACCCGCTGGTTCGATTCCGATTCGCAGGCCAGAACCAGCTTGGCTCGCAGGACCAGCGCCGCAGGCAGACTGCGCGAGCGCACCAGTGCCTCCAGTTGTTCGCGTTCAGCGGGTGTGATGACCAGTTCGGCTTTCGGGCGGCCGTTTTTCATTGGGTATCTCCTCAAATCTAAAGACACCCAGAAATTAAGCAAGATTTATGCTACGTATTAATGGGACAGGACACTAAAAGCCTGTAGTTCGGCTAATTTTTCCGGCTTGATGCTATTTGCCGGGCATTTTGCCGCTGAGCGAATACGCAAACGCAATCACCTCGGCCACTGCAAGGTATAGTTCCCGCGGGATGTCGTCGCCCAGCGGTATTTTGGCCAACACATTCGCCAAACCCGCGTCCGTGTGCAGCGGAATATTATTCTGTCTTGCCAGTTCGATGATTTGGTCCGCTACCGCGCCTTTGCCTTTGGCGGTCACCCGCGGGGTGCTCTCTCCGTCGTAATGCAGGGCGACGGCGATATTAGGTGGATTGATGATTCGGGTCACGCGCGGAGGTCCAGGAGCGGAGGAGAGGGATGTTCAGGGAGCTGCGAGCGTGGGGGACGATCCAGGGGCGCCAGTTGGCCTATCGACAATCCCGCGCCATGCAGCCGGGCTCTCAGGTGTTCGCACCGCTCGCGGATCAGGTCGGATGTCGTTGCCGTGTCGCTCCATAGATAGGTATCGATTTGGCCCCCCTTCAAGATGATCCGCGCACAGAATGTTCCTAGCTCCGGCGGATGCAATTCCAAAGTGATCGACCAGTGATCGGCAGCTTCCGGACTCCCGGATTTCGCGTCCTTGGTTATAAGCAATTTTGCCGCATCTCCGTGGTCGCCGTCGGTAAAGGGGATTTCCAGCCGCCACATGGATGGAGCGGCGTCATCCTTGGGTAGGGATGACAACTGATCCACTACCACTTTCGCGAGGGCGGCTTCGATTTTCTGGGCGATATGCTCGGCTCCGAATTCATCCCCCGATATGAGCGCGTTCTGTTCTTCCGATGTAGCGGGACCCGCAAGACGCCCGGCTGATTTTTCGTATTCCGGCTCTCGTGGGGTAGGGGACTGTGAGTGCGGCTGTGATTTCGGGGAATCCTTTTCTCCCTGCTCCGGAGCAGGGGCGGAAAGCAGATCATCGGAGTTTTGTGCGGTTTGCCTGTCCGTCAGCGCTACATCTTCGGCCGAGCTAGCGCTTTCGAAACGAAACACAGGTGTTTCCGTCTGCTCCCCGGTGTCGGCGATTACCGATTGGGTATGAACCTGTTCAACGGGTATTTCGGCATCTGGCAGGGTGCCGATCGGATCGGGCGCGGTTTCCTGATCTGTCCGAAGCGTTTTCAAACTGTCGAGAACGCGTAGCAGTTGGGCTTTGAAGTCGGAATCGGCAAAGCCAGGCGCCGAATCGGCATGGCTGGCGAGCTTTGCCTCAAGAAACACTCCCGAATTCCGCAGGCCGTTTTCTACGCCTTCGGGTGTAACCAGTTCGGATTGTTTTGGAATTGAGGCCAAGAGATTTTCTAAAGCGTTTCTTATCGGAGTGGGCAGGGCGGAGGTTTGTTTAGCCTGAGCGACGAGGAGCTGGAGTTCCTTGATCACATTGGCGATCTGTTCCTGTTTTGGCAGGAATTGGCGTAGTGCCTGCTGTACCGTTGGCTCCGGCACTGTTGAATCAGATTCGGACGGGATGATTCGAAGCTCGGGAGTGGTCCCCAGCTTAATCACCTGAAGTTCGAGTATTTGTCCCGGTTGTAGATTGGCGCTGCTGTTTGCCGTCAGCGTTCGCCCACCGGCGTCGAGTTGAAGAAGAAAGCTGTTGTCTTTGATCTGTGCCTGAACGACGGCGCTGAGAATATCCCCGAGTTTTAGCGGCTGCGCCCCGGTCTGAGGCAGGGGCGTCGTCGGGATGAGGACGGGCAGCCGGATTTCCATCGCGTCAATGCGTGAGCATTTGCCGGATCTGCAAGATTTCCTCCTTGGCCAGGCCGAGTACGTCCTTGCTGACGTCTGTGGCCGGTTGTCCCGCCATGAGTTTCCGGTAAGCCGGAATTTCATCCATGCGAGGGTATTTATGAATCTGTAGCGTGCCGACAAAACTGTGCAGCTGGGATAGAACAACCAGATCCGTGTAATCCGGCGCCCCGGAGTGATCGCGAAACCAATTCTCCGCATGGACGGTAACGTCTTCGAAATCCGCCGGAAAGTTCCACTTCCTCAAGATCATCACACCGACCGGTACTCGTAGGGTCTGTATCGCCTGGTCAAGATGGCTGGGGTCGACGATCAGTTCCGGATGCCGATCGGCAAAGGTGAGTACGGGAACGCTGCCGATATCGTGAACCAATCCGGCCAGCATCGCTCGATCGGGGTCGAACCCCCGAGTTTTGTGGGCGAGGACAGCGCAGATTGCGGCTACATAACTGCTATGGGCCCAAAGATCGTGCATCCGTTTCCGAATCTGAGGCGACTTGGCGATGAACACGGCTTTTAGCGAAAACGTGGTGATCAAGTGCTGTGCCGCTTTGAGCCCGAGCCGGGTCAAGGCTTCAGGACAACTCTCTATTTTCTTGCGCCCGTGATAAATCGGACTGTTGGCGATATGAATCAGCCGTGCGGTAATGGCCGGATCGATCTGCACGACCCGTGCAATTTTCGAATTATTCGCCCGGTCGTCGTTGATAGCCTTGCGAATCTTTAGGGAGATGTCCGGGAGCGTGGGCAGCGCGAGCTTTTCCGCCCGCATTTCCTGGGAGCAAAGCTGTAATAGAGGGTTTTGAAGGGTATCTGCCGTCTCGAGAGTCATTACGAATGGAATGCGTTTGTGGGATCGCTGATGACACTTAATCCGAGAAAAGCAATAAGGATAGCTTGGTTCGAAGCCCTCGGTAAAATGGTTCGGCCTTCGCGATGAAGGAATCGGCCGGATTTTGGTATCATCGTTATCTATCCTCAATCCCGTAGTCACCGAGCGCCGATGGTAAAAGTCGGCAACTCTAGCTTTTTTTCAGGATTATTCGAATGACCATACGTACCCGATTTGCTCCGAGCCCTACGGGTTATTTGCACGTTGGCGGCGCGCGCACGGCGCTTTTTTCCTGGCTGTACGCGCGTAAACACGGCGGCACCTTTATCCTGCGCATCGAGGATACGGATTTGGAGCGCTCCACCGTCGATGCGGTCAATGCGATTCTCGAGGGCATGACCTGGCTCGGGCTGGAATACGATGAAGGACCGTTCTATCAAACCGACCGCTTTGACCGGTATGAAGCGGTTGCCCAGCAATTATTGGACGAGGGTAAAGCCTATCCGTGCTACTGCACGAGGGACGAACTGGATAGCCTGCGCGCGGACCAAATAGCACGCAAGGAAAAGCCGCGCTACGACGGGCGTTGCCGCCATCGCACCGAACCTCGCGAAGGCGTTCAGCCGGTATTACGGTTTCGCAATCCCGATGATGGCGAAGTCGTTATCGAAGATCTCGTGCGCGGTCGGGTCATTGTGAAAAATAGCGAATTGGACGATCTCATCATTGCCCGTTCGGACGGTACGCCCACCTATAACTTTACCGTCGTGGTCGATGATCTCGACATGCAGATCACCCATGTAATCCGCGGCGACGATCATCTCAACAACACGCCGCGCCAGATCAACATTCTAAAGGCCCTGGGCGCACCGCTGCCGAAATACGCACACGTGCCGATGATCCTGGGGTCTGACGGGGCCAAGTTATCGAAACGTCACGGGGCGGTCAGCGTTATGCAGTACCGCGACGACGGCTATTTGCCTGAGGCGCTTATCAACTATCTGGTGCGCCTTGGCTGGTCCCATGGCGATCAGGAGATCTTTTCAGTGGACGAAATGATCGAACTGTTCGATGTTAATGACATTAATCATTCAGCCTCGGCGTTCAATCCCGAAAAGCTGTTGTGGTTGAATCATCACTACATCATGCATAGCGATCCCTTGCATGTCGCGCATCACCTGCGCTGGCATCTGGGGCAATTGAATATCGATCCCACCCAGGGACCCGATCCCATCAGGGTGGTCGAAGCGCAGCGCGAGCGTTGCAAGACCCTGGTCGACATGGCGAAGGCAAGCGTCTTCTTTTACAGAGAGTTCGAAACGTACGATGAGAAAGCTGCCGGCAAGAACTTGACGGGCGATAGCTTAGGAGCTTTGCAGGCGCTGGAATCTAAATTACAGGCGTTGGACATCTGGAATCGCGAAGCGATTCATCAAGCCGTCGCAGATACCGCGGAAACGCTTGGAGTGAAAATGGGCAGTGTCGCTCAGCCGCTTCGGGTGGCCGTGTCGGGAACAACGGTATCGCCTCCCATTGATCTTACGCTGGAGTTGCTGGGAAAAACTTTGAGTCTCTCCAGAGTCGGCCGAGCAATTCAGTATATCGGTAAAAAAACCTAGACAAACGCAGAGCCATTATTTAACATTCGCATTCTTCGCCGCGTGGGGCCATAGCTCAGCTGGGAGAGCGCAACAATGGCATTGTTGAGGTCGCGAGTTCGATCCTCGCTGGCTCCACCACTCACCGAACGATAAGAGTCCTTGTCCCCATCGTCTAGAGGCCTAGGACACCGCCCTTTCACGGCGGTAACAGGGGTTCGAACCCCCTTGGGGACGCCAATTAAATCATCTGCTTAGAGAAATACAGACGCATCATTACGCTGATTCTGTATTTCTTCTGTATTTGAGACATCAAGAAAAAACCAGGTCAGATCCGGGTTTTTTTGTGTCCATCGATCAGCCAATAAAAAGCCCGGCCGGAACCGGGTTTGTGCCGCGTTGCCGTAGGATCAGTCCTGCGCAAAGCGTCGGCGTACCGTGCATCGGCCGAACGGCCCTCTGTCCATCATCGTCACCAAGGCGGGGAAGGGGACATCGAACTGCCGATGCCTTCGATCACGTGATCTCGAGGACACCGGCTTTGACAATTCCGCCGCCGGATTCGTGCATTTTGCCGAATGGACCGATTTCAATTCCCCGCCTCCTGGATGGGCGATGACCGGACCGAACACGCTTGAACCGCGAGACCGTCCGGGGGTGCATGTGCTGTTTTGAGGCACGTTCGACGAGTTATCCACTGTCAAGTCTTGACAGTGGGATGGCCGGTCTGTTTCGGCTGACTGTAAGGCCGTAACCCCTTGAGGCACCGTTCGCTAGTTCATGTATTGCGAAAAATCAACCACATAGATTCAGAAGATCCCAAAACGCGGTGGTTGAGCAGAACGTGATCAGGCGAACAAAAAGCCCGATAGGCCGGGCGGTCGGCTATTCCATCCCCACACTTATCCACAGGGTTGTCCCCGGAAACTGTGGATAGCGAATGATACGTATTGCCCTGAATAGGATCTTCTAGTTGACCACGGTTACAACCCCCCATGTGTGGTCGCTTCGCCCAATACACCGATCCTCAGTCCATCACTCGTTGGTTCGAGGCCTCGGAAATCAAGATCCGAGTCTTAGAGGCCCGGCCCCGGATAACCCGGCACCGACGCAGCCGATCTTGGCGGTGCAGCTGGATGATGTCGGTGAACGGGAATTGGTTTCGCTCACTTGGGGCCTTCTGCCGTTCTGGGCCAAGGACTCGAAACTTGGGTATTCGACCATCAATGCCCGGGCGGAAACCGTCGCTGAAAAGTCTGCTTACCGGCAGCCCTTTCGGATACACCGCGCCCTGATTCCTGCGGATCTTTTTTACTTAGTTATGTGGACACGTCAAGCTTGGTGAAGGCTGAGCCAAGCCAAGCACTCCATGGGAGGGCCGGGCCCAGCTCTCTACACTGAATGTGGCTATGCAACACCGCTGCGGAGATAGTGGACCAGTAGCTTACCCGTTCGATGAACACTTTCGTCCACTAACCGAGGGAGACTTACCATGTATCAAGAAGCAAGCGAAGCACGTCCACCCTCGCCTCCATTCACGCGTGAGACGGCGACGCAAAAAGTCAGGCTGGCAGAGGACGCTTGGAATAGCCGCGACCCGGCGCGGGTTTCCTTAGCGTATACGATCGGCAGCCAATGGCGCAACCGCGCCGAATTCTTCGAAGGACGCGAGGAAATTGTGCGATTTCTCACCCGCAAGTGGGCACGAGAACTCGATTACCGACTAAACAAGGAATTGTGGGCGTTCGACGGCAATCGCATTGCGGTCCGCTTCGCCTACGAGTGGCATGATGATGCCGGCAACTGGTATAGGTCCTATGGCAATGAGAACTGGGCGTTTGACGAAAACGGACTGATGCAGCGCCGCCTCGCTAGCATCAACGACTTGCCTATCAAAGAATCTGACCGCAAATTCTACTGGCCTCAGGGGCGTCGTCCGGACAACCATCCAGGGCTGAGCGAACTCGGGCTGTGAGCAGGCCCGCGCGCTCACACGCCGGCTAGAGAGCAGCCCCGCGCCTGTAGGCCGAATACGAAGCTGGCTACAAGCGGCAGAGGCTCGCCAGCGCCGTCTATCAGATGGAAGCGTTCGCCGTGATCGGTCGGAACCCGAATGAGACGCATTGTGATGGCGCTCCCCAACCGTCAACAACACCAAGGGATGTGTCTATATAAACGAATGGAAACAGGAATCATTCCCGCGATTCGGACATCCCCGACGTGTCGCAAAAAGGGAAGGCCATACCGGTCCGGACCGAGCGAAGACTCAGACGGCCTCGCCAGGACAAAAGCCATAGCGGTTCTTGCCGTTGGCCTTGCAGTGATACATGGCGCGGTCGGCCTTCCGGATCAAGAGCTCCAACTCCTCGCCATGCGTCGGATAAAGGGCGATGCCGATGCTCGCCCCCAGGGGGATGTCGTCCAAGTCGGGACCTGGGAGTGAATCGAGGTGCTGGAGGATTTTTTCCGCGACGACGGTCGCAGGGTGTTCGTTCGACAGCTCTTTGAGCAGAATAATGAACTCGTCACCGCCGTTGCGCACCACCGTGTCCATGTCGCGCACCGAGCGGCGCAACCCATGGGCCACGGTACAGAGGATCTGGTCGCCGGCAGGGTGGCCCAGGCGGTCATTGACCTCTTTGAACCCATCGAGATCGATCAAGAGCAGCGCGATCTGCTGGTGATGCCGTCGTGCGGCCGCCCGGGCCTGTTCGAAATGCTCCAGCAAGAGGAGGCGGTTTCCGAGACCCGTCAGTGAATCGTGCAGCGCCCTGTTCCGCTGGCGCTCGATTTCCTGCGACAGGCGGCGGGTTCTTTGCCGAAAATGGATGACGCCTGAGAGGCCCAGCAACATCAGACTGGCGAGGAGGGCCGCGCCCCAGGCGAGGTAGGACCTGAGCTTTTCGTCCGCCGCGCTGGGCGAAGTGATGCCGAACCAGTGGTTATAAAGGGCGTCATAGCGCCCACTGGCCTTGATGATGGTGAGTCCCTCGTTCAATTGGCCCAAGAGCTCCGGATGGCCTTTGGCGAGCGCGATGCATTTTTGCGTCGGAAACAGCGGCGTGCCGATAGCGATGACATTGGCGATGTGCTTCTGGCGGATCAAGTAGACGCCCTGCAGATGCGGAATCAAGGCGGCGTCGAAGCGGCCAGCGTCGAGACCGAATAGGGCTTTGCTCAAGGTAGGAACGGCCGTCACCGATCCGCCTTTGGCGCGCCATTGATCGTGCATCAGATCGCCGTTCTGCACCACCAACCGGGCCGCGGCGACGTCCTCCAGATTACGGATGGCGGAACCGCGCGGGACGAATAGACGGTGGTGCAGCTGGAGGTAAGGGCTGGTGAAGTCCACGTTACGGGTGCGATCGCTGGAATAGAACATGCCGACCACACCGTCCAGGCGCTGGTTTTCAAGATCCTGGCGCAAGGTCTCCCATTCATCGGTACGGATCACGATCTTGAGCCCCATCACCTCGGCCGCGGCCCGGGTGATATCGACGTCGAAGCCCACCGGCTGGCCGGCGGCGTCTAAGAACTGGTAAGGCGTATAATCGCGGTCGCTGCCCATGACCCAGACCCTATTCTCTGCCGCGATCGGCTCGGCGGCACGGATCGGCTGGAGCCCCAACAGGGCGAGGCAGGTCAACAGCCTGATCGGTCCGACGGAAACCGGGGGCCGGACGGCCGCCTGAGGTTGGGGTGACATTGGGGTGAAGGGCATCCAGTTCCGTTGCAGCAAGAGGGCATCATCGGTTCGCTCTGCGGCTTTTTTGCGCAGGCGCACTTTAAGTTTAGCCAACACCAGCACAATCGGGTTGCGATCGAGCTGGGTCGTGCACTGCAGTCTCCACCCATGCATGAGCGGCACCTGGGGCTGAGTTTATCGCGTTTTCAGTTCTGCTGTACGGTCTAAGAAGGAAGCCGCCGTTGGCGGCGACTTAGCTTGGAGCGGGTCTCGCCCCACGGGCGAGTTGCTTGCCCAAACGAAAGAAACCAAAGGGCACCCGGATGGCGCGCTGATCCTGCGCGTCACCGCCTGGAGCCGGGGGCGACAAAAGGCACGTTCCCTGTGCCTTTGTCGCCGCGCGCGATCCCTCACGCGCCCCTTGCGGGCTATTCCGGCTCCAGGCGGCGATGCTCGGGCGCGCCATAACGGGATAATACCGAACCCCCATACATCAGATTTGAAAATGCTCTAGTACCGTCAGTACGGGGCGAAGTCCGGAAGCGAGAGTCCAAGCAGTTTCGCCGCCTGATTGAGCGCTTTGTCGAAACTGATGAATGTCATGCCGGGCCTAGCTAATCGAACGCGGTCGGCGCTGGCTAAGTGAACGCTGTCGTAGCCTCGCAATGCGAATCCCTCCGCCAGTTCCGCGGCGCGTTCGGTGAGTTTGTCATCGAGTCCCAGGGTGCTATAGCTGGACCAATCTCCACGGAAATCCGAAACGATGGCTTGATAGTCGGCGGGGTCTATCCGCCCGAACCGTCTGGCGGCCGCCAGCGCTGCCCGCACCTCGATATAGCCGATGCCATGGCAGAGCACTTGATCGGCCCCGCGAAAGAGCGTTTCCACCTCGATGCTGAACGCTTCATCGACATATAACTTAACGATGGCGGAGCTATCGAGATAAATCAATTTCATGGTCGCTATCGCCGGTTCTGGACAATCCAATCGGCCAGCGTTTCCCCTTCGATCACCGGTGCCGTGCCGCGAGATCGGGTCAGCCTGGGCCGGGTTTTCGCCCATCGTACACCCGGGATATCTTTCCAATCTTCGGGAGACTCGGTAATCGGTTCAAGCTTCGCGATGGGTTTGTTACGCGACGTCACTACGACCGTCTCTCCGGAGCGCATGAGCTGAAGGTAGCGAGAAAGATGGACCTTGAGCTCTCGAATGGATACATTCATGGTTACATGAAATTGTTTGTAGTGCTTTGAGTATGAAAGCACGTGGTCTCAATGTAAACCGCATTGGAAAAATCGTACGCCCACTAACATTGACTGGAGCGTCACGCCGCTGAAGGTTCCGAAAGGCCGATCATCGAGCAATCCGGAGCGAGAAATCGAAGCCATCGGGGGGGTTATCGAGTTTGGACCCTAATGTTGTCGGTCGCGCTGCAGAGCAAAAGGCGGGCTGAAAAGGAAAATGGCGTCAGGCCTTACTACCGGCAGCTGATCCCAACGGCTGGTGTAGGCAGGTGAGAGATTGCCGCGGTGCATGCGCCAGGATTGATTCATCCCTTCGGCGGCAATCCAGAGGGTGCCCCGGCCCATCCTCTGGTTGAGCTGATCAAACGCGGCCATGAGTCGTCCGCGGTCGGCAAGGAGAACGGACCCACCTATCGGCCCTTGCTCAACCGTCTCGGCCGAGAGATCCAGCAGCATCACGCCAGCTTTCCGGTAGCGGCAACCCGGCTTATGGATCCGCTTCAGCCCCGTGAGGGCGGCCCGAATCAGGACCTGCGTGTCCGCGCTGGGTGAAGCCAGCCGGACCGTCGTCGAGGGATGGTATTGCAGCTCTTGGAGGTTGAAGGGATTGGTCTGCAGAAAGACCGAAAGGGCGCCAGCGCGGGAGGCTTGGCCCCGGAAGTTCTCGGCGGCGCGGGCCACATAGACGCTCACGGCTGTTGGCGCACGCTGAATTCTCGAAGATATAACCGAAGGTGGCGTATCCGCAGCCTCGGTATTGCCTGAATGGGGGAATTGGCGCATTGCTCCGGGGCATTACGCCGTGTTTGTGAAATTTTAATGTCTCGGTTTCTCAAAGATGTATACATTCCAAATAGGGCGTATGTGCCGCCATTCTTGGCTTTTTTACCTGACAGAATCGCCACCTTTTTGCATTAAAGATTTTGGCTACCACCCAGAATGGCCTGACAGCCAGAACTAGGTACTTCCTTGCTAGGCGGCATAGAAGCATGGACAGCTACGCGGCCGCAATTCGGTTTTTCACATGGAGGGACTATGAATATGAATCAGAACGATCATCTACGTGCGACTCTTGCCAAGATCGCTGAGGTGGCGAGTGCGGCAATCGAGATTGGCGAGGATTTCGAAAATTATGAGCACAAAGAGGGTGAGGAGTCGGAGCAGGCTTCGCAAGAGGACACGCCTGCGTGTGTTCTCAAGTCCCTCCCAAAGCGGCTCCTGGTGAAGGCGGCCGAGACTGCCAGGACGATCAATCCGGTTAACGCACCGGTGTTCGGACCGCTCGCCTCAGTCGCGGCAGGGCTCGAGATCAACGAGCCCCTCCGCCTTGCGGTGCTCACCGCGAAGTATTGGGGGCCGAAGCCTCGCACACTGACCATCAGTTTCATGGAGAGCACCCCGGCCGACCTGAAGACCCGGATCATCAGCCACATGAACGCGTGGACCAAAACAGGGTGCATCTCGTTCGTCGGGACCAACGGGACCGGGGACATCCGGATCTCCCGGGAGCCGGGCGGCTACTGGTCGTACCTTGGAACGGATGTCCTGCTCATTCCGAAGAACCGTCCGACGATGAACCTTCAGGGATTCACCATGAGGACTCCCGAGTCGGAGTACAAGCGGGTCGTCCATCACGAGACCGGGCACACCCTCGGCTTTCCGCACGAGCACATGCGGAAGGACCTGGTCGCCCGGATCGACCCGGCGAAGGCGTACAAGTGGTTCCTGGAGACGTATGGCTGGGATAGGGCGACAGTGGACTCCCAAGTCCTCACCCCGCTGGACGAAGCATCGCTCATGGGTACCCCGGCCGACCAGACCTCAATCATGTGCTACCAGCTCCCCAGGGTGATCACCAAGGATGGCAAGCCGATCACTGGCGGGACGGACATCAATCAGACGGACTACATGTTCGCCGGAAAGATCTACCCCAAGCCGGGCTATGTGACGGCCGCGCAAGAGGAGGACTGGGCGGAATCGGAGGATGTCGAGGTGGCAGTCTGACTGACCCCGGGCCTTCAAGGGATCCCGGCTGGAACCGAGACGCAGGGGGGTGAGGCCGATGGCACGGCTGATAGAAGTGCAGGATCCGCGCATGTGTCTCTCGCCGCTGACGGTCCGCTCAGGCGACGTACTCCTGTTCCGCGCGGCCGGTGGCCGTGTCCGCTCCGGCGGTGACGTCGTCGAGCTGTTGGGCCCATTCCTCCAGGCGGTCGTCGGAGACGACGGCAACATCTTGACGCCGATGGGGCCTCCGAACACGGTCTTGTTCCACGCCCGACAGCCCGGTCGGGCGCTGATCGACGTGATTACGGGCGACCTCTTCCACACGCCGCAGACGACCGCACTGGGCATCACCGTAGAGGCCTGAGTCGCTACGGATTCAGGCCCCCGTCATAAAAAAGTGTTCGTGTTGCTGGGTGTCGGCGTGCTAAACGCCGATTTTTGTGGGCTTGGTCTCGGGGCCGAAGCCGCAGGGTTGAGCACTGCTGGTTCATAAGAGAAAGGAGAAGCGATGTCTGGAGATCTAGTTGGTCTGCCACCTACGTTTCGCCGATTGCGGGCCTATGCCTTTGACCCCAGCCTCTCACTGGATCTGGATACGGCGGTACTCAATGAAACGGTCTTGAAGATACCTTGGGAAGAGGAACTAGGGCCGGGCCCGGTCGGTGAGTACCTTGAGGTCGTGGATGCCGACCCGGCCAGCAACGCCTTCTACCCCCCAGTTAACCTCAACGATCCGCGACTACTCGGGCAGGATGGCCTCCCTCCTTCGGAGGGAAATCCCCAGTTCCATCAGCAAATGGTATATGCCGTGGCGATGATGACGATCCGGAACTTCGAGCAGTCCCTGGGGCGGCTTGCACTATGGTCACCGCGCTTCGTCCAGGGAGAAGACGGGAAGACCAAGGCAGTATTCATCCGCCGGCTGCGCTGCTATCCCCATGCCCTTCGGGAGGCCAATGCCTTCTACAGCCCGGAGAAAAAGGCCTTACTGTTCGGCTATTTTCCTGCATCACGCGTGGAGCCCGGGCGCAACCTCCCCGGGGGCGTGGTCTTTACCTGCCTCTCGCACGATATCATTGCCCATGAGACGACCCATGCGCTGCTCGATGGGCTCCACAAGCGCTTCATCGAGGCGAGCAACCCGGATGCGCTTGCCTTCCACGAGGCCTTCGCGGATATCGTCGCACTCTTCCAACACTTCACCTTCCCAGAATCGGTCCGCCACCAAATCGCGCGGACCCAGGGGAATCTCGCCAACCAGAATCTGCTCGGAGAGCTGGCCCAGCAGTTCGGCCAAGCAATCGGCAACCGAGGGGCGCTACGCAGTGCGATCAATCAGGTGGCTCCGCTCACTGGCCAGCCCGATCCCCGAAAATACGAGGCGACGCAAGAGCCCCATGAACGTGGCGCAATCCTCGTTGCGGCGGTATTCGATGCCTTTCTCGCCATTTTCAAGGCGCGCATCGCCGATCTCCTCCGGATTGCCACGGGAGGCAGCGGTGTACTACCGCAAGGGGAGCTGCATTCGGATCTGGTCAATCGCTTGGCCATCGAGGCTACCAAGTCCGCCTCGCACGTGCTGCGGATGTGTATCCGGGCGCTCGATTATTGCCCGCCGGTTGATGTCACCTTCGGTGAATATTTGCGGGCATTGATCACCGCGGACGAGGACCTCGTGCCCGACGACGACAAGGGTTATCGCATTGCCGTGATTGAAGCCTTCCGCCGTCGGGGGATCTATCCGCCCGATGTCCGTTCGCTCTCGATCGACAGTCTACGCTGGCAGAAACCCACCGTGGCCCTCCCCATTGGCAAGATAGAACAACTACGCTTGGGACTGACGTCGGACCGCGAGGAAATTTGGAGGCGCAACGAGCGCAACCAATACTTGGTATGGGCGTGGCTCAAGGACAAGAAAGCAGGCATTACAGGTGAGGCAGCGTGGCAAATGGGACTGGCACTCGGGGAAGATGCACCGCCCACGATCGAGTGGAGCGACCAGGATTGGCTCCCAAAGGTCGAAGTGCATTCCGTGCGTCCCGCCCGCCGTGTCGGCCCCGATGGCCAGCAACTCAACGACCTCGTCATCGAGATCACACAGTCCCGCAAGGGTTACCTCACCGCCGAGGAGCAGGCAAAGGCTGACCGGGATCTTGATCCCTCTGAGGAGCACTTTGCCTTCCGCGGTGGCTGCACATTGCTCGTTGATATGAGCACTAAAGAGGTACGTTACTGCATCGGCAAGAACATCCTGAGTGAGAAACGCCTGCAGCAGCAGCGGGAGTATCTATCGCCCTCGAATGAGCAAACGCTGGGGGCGACATACTTCGGTGGCTTCCGCAAAGGAGAGAACAAGGAGCCGTTTGCCCTGCTGCATCGGGGCTATTAAGGGGAAGGCTATGGTTGGCAAAACCAAATCGGCCTCGAAGAAAAGCTCGACCCCGCCCGCTCGGCCTTCACGTCAACCCGCCACGCCGAAGGCCGACGAGATCGCGGTGCGTATGTATCGCCAGGGGCTTGGAGACTGCTTTCTGCTCACATTCCCGGGTAGGGAGCGCCCGGTCTACATGCTCATTGACTGCGGTCTTATGCTGGGTACCGAAAAACAGCTAGAGAAGATGCAGGCTGTGGCGGAAGACATCCGCGCCACGACCGGTGGGCGGCTGGATGTAGTGATTGCCACGCACGAGCATTGGGACCATCTCTCCGGCTTTATCCAGGCGAAAGAGGTGTTCGAAAAGATCGAAATAGGGGAACTGTGGCTGGCGTGGACCGAGGATCCGGACAACGAGCTCGCCCAGAAGCTCCGCAGGGAACGCAAAGCCGCCTTCGCGGCCCTGCAAAGGGCGGCGTCGCGTCTTCAGGCGGCAGGCTCGCCAAAGGCCTCAGCGCTAATGAATCTGTTGGAATTCGCTGGTCCCCTCGGCGCGAAGCCTAGTGCGACGACCGAGGCGGCGCTGGCCTTTATCCGCACACGCGTGGACCGCCCACGTTTCTGCTATCCCGGCCGCGAGCCTTTCTCGCTCCCAGGGGTGGACGGTGTGCATATCTATGTGCTGGGACCGCCTGAAAACGAGCAACTGCTCAAGAAAGGAGATCCGACCAAGCGAGGCAAAGAGGTCTACGAACTCACCTTTGCCACCGAATTCACCAGAGCGTTCATTGCGGCTCTCGATACTGCCGAGGAGCCGTTCGAGAATCTCACGATTGACCAACGCCGGGATTACGAACTCAGCTTGCCATTTGACAGAAGCCTTCAGCTCTCGATCGAGGCAGCAAAGCAAGAAGCGTTCTTCCGTAACCGCTATGGCTTCCCCAGTGATCCGCCCATGGTTCCTCCCTATGCCGACGAGTTGTCCTGGCGGCGCATCGACACCGATTGGCTCGAAATGGCAGGCAGCCTCGCCCTAAAGCTCGACAATGACACCAATAACACTTGCCTCGCGATCGCCATTGAGTTGACTGCTACTGGCAAGGTGCTCCTGTTTCCGGGCGATGCCCAGGTTGGCAACTGGCTCTCGTGGGCAGATCTTTGCTGGCCGAAAGACGCCAAACCCGAGGATTCTAACGCTATCACTGCCGCGCATCTGCTGGCCAGAACCGTGCTGTATAAAGTCGGGCATCACGCCAGCCATAACGCCACGCTGCGCGAAAAGGGGTTGGAGCTGATGATTAGCGGCGAGTTGGTGGCATTGATCCCGGTGGACGAGGACATAGCGCGTAACAAGAAGCACTGGGACATGCCTTTTCCCGCGCTGCTTAAGCGGCTCGAGCAGAAAACCAAGGGTCGGATCATCCGTGCTGACTGCACGGTCTCAGACTTAAAAAAGAGCCCTAATCCTAATCACATTAGTCCCGCGGAGTGGAACGCCTTCCTCGACAAAATATCTGCGGATCAAAATGATGAGTTATATGTGGAGTATCGGATTTCTGTCTGAGAAGCTGTTTTCAAACGTCATGAGCACCGTCAGAACAAGGCGCGAAAGGGTGACCCGGAGCGCGGGACACGTGGAGAGAACAGCCGCAGGCTGGCCCGCAGGGCGAGCCCCAGGGATGGGGCGCGTAATAACCGGCGTGTACAGAGGCGTACATGACCATTTCGCCAGGAGAGAAATGGGACCGCGGCAGCGTGCCCGTCAGGGTGACAAATCGGCAGGATGGAGGATTTGCACGGCGCGGCCGCCCGCAAGGGCGAACCACAGGGAGGTGGTGAGTGAAAAGCAGGGATGCTTTTCATCAGCATTTTGAGCCCTTGAGCAATGCCAGCATGGCGGTGTGCAGTAGTTTGAAGACAGCTTCTTAGAAGCTGTTTAGAAACCGTCACCAGCGAGCATCAGCCGAGGGGCCGCCGCACAGTAGGTCGTCGGTCTTGAAGAATTCGATTTTTCTTTGAAATTGTAAGCTGGTTAGGTTGAGCTTTCTCCCATAACCGGGCCGATCAATGGTAGTGATATCCCCATGAGTTCTCTGAGCGCGGACATCAGCCAGGCATAAAAAGCCCTCAGGAAGGCCAGCAACAGCCGGATGTTTTGGCCGACGCCGGCCAGGACGGCATTGATGGCATCACCCATGGCGCCTTTGAGCCAGTTCCTGGCCAGATGACGCCCATCGTTTTTCATGTGGCCGATCACCGCCTCGATCATCGATCGTCGGTTCATGGCCCGACGCGCAGCCCGGCTCTGCTTGCGCCGCCCGGGTCGGTGCATCGTGACGTGGGCGGGCACATCCGTATTGCCGCGATAGCCCTTGTCGGCCCAGGCCTGCCATATGGTGTGGTCGGTGAGGATTTCCGCCTGTTCGATGACCGTGCTGATGGTATGACCGTCATAGGGATTGCCCGGCAGCGACCGGCAGCCGACGACCCAACCTTCCCGCGCAGTCACCGCCACGCCAACTTTGACGCCGAACTCATAGGGCGTTCGCGCCTT
>Ga0196971_1000904_pt1 | contig 16349 bp, 13 predicted proteins | sample S1v_1013CmetaG_FD_148660 | JGI IMG/M metagenome (GOLD analysis project Ga0196971, IMG submission 148660) | Soil microbial communities from Anza Borrego desert, Southern California, United States - S1+v_10-13C | ecosystem: Environmental > Terrestrial > Soil > Desert | place: USA: California... | reverse complement strand
TTGAAGCACAAAAAGCTGCTGGCGCTCGACATGGGGTCGCTGATCGCCGGAGCAAAATTCCGCGGTGAGTTCGAAGAGCGGCTGAAGGCGGTGCTGAATGAGGTGACCGCAGCCGAGGGCGGCATCATCCTGTTCATCGATGAAATGCACACGCTTGTCGGCGCGGGCAAAGCCGATGGCGCGATGGATGCGTCGAACCTTTTGAAGCCGGCTCTGGCGCGCGGTGAATTGCATTGCGTCGGCGCGACGACGTTGGATGAGTATCGCAAACACGTGGAGAAGGACGCGGCGTTGGCGCGGCGCTTTCAGCCGGTGTTCGTCGAAGAGCCGAGTGTGGAGGATTCGATCTCGATCCTGCGCGGGCTGAAGGATCGTTACGAGCAGCATCATGGCGTCCGCATTTCGGACGCGGCGATCGTCGCCGCGGCGCAGCTTTCGCACCGCTACATCACCGATCGCTTTTTGCCGGATAAGGCTATCGATTTGATGGACGAGGCGGCGTCGCGGCTGCGGATGCAGGTGGATTCCAAGCCGGAAGAGTTGGACGAACTCGATCGCCGCACCCTGCAGCTAAAAATCGAGTTGGAGGCGCTGAAGAAGGAGAAAGACCCCGCCTCGCAAGAGCGGCTGCGCAAACTTGAAGAAGAGATCGCGCAGCTGGAGACGCGTTCGGCCGAACTGACGGCAGCCTGGAGCGCCGAAAAGCAGAAGCTGCAGGTGACGGCGAAATCCAAAGAGGAGCTGGAGCGGGCGCAGAAAGATTACGAGGACGCGGTGCGCCGCGGCGATCTCGCGCGCGCTTCGGAGCTGAAATACGGGCGCATCCCGCAGCTGGAAAAGCAGATCGCTGACGCCGAGAAAGCGAGTGGTGATGGCGGCGGCTTGGTGAAGGAAGTCGTGGACGCCGAGGCGATCGCCGGCGTCGTCTCGCGCTGGACCGGTGTGCCGGTCGAGAAAATGCTTGAGGGCGAGAAGGCAAAGCTCTTGGCGATGGAAGATTCGCTGCGCGGGCGCGTGATTGGCCAGGAGCCGGCGTTGCGTGCGGTGGCGGATGCGGTGCGGCGCGCGCGTGCGGGGCTGCAGGATCCCAACCGGCCGATCGGCTCGTTCATGTTCTTGGGCCCGACGGGCGTCGGCAAAACCGAACTGACGAAGGCGCTCGCTGAGTTCCTGTTCGATGACGAGCACGCGCTAACGCGCGTGGATATGTCCGAATACATGGAGAAGCACTCGGTCGCGCGTCTGATCGGCGCGCCTCCGGGCTATGTCGGCTACGAAGAGGGCGGCGCGCTGACGGAAGCGGTGCGGCGCCGGCCCTATCAAGTGATCCTGTTCGACGAGATCGAGAAGGCGCACCCGGACGTGTTCAACGTTCTGCTGCAAGTGCTGGACGATGGACGTTTGACCGATGGCCAGGGCCGGACGGTCGATTTCAAGAACACGATCCTGATCATGACGTCGAACGCTGGCGCAACGTTCCTTGCCGATCAGCCGGAGGGCGCGGACGTGGAGGACGTGCGCAAGCTGGTAATGGATGAAGTGCGCATGCGTTTCCGGCCGGAATTTTTGAACCGGATCGACGAGATCATCCTGTTCAAGCGGCTCGAGCGCGCGCAGATGAGCGCGATCGTCGATATTCAGCTGAAGCGGCTGGAGAAGCTGCTGGCGGCGCGCAATATCACGATGGAATTGGATACGCGGGCGAAGTCGGAGCTTGCCAAGCGTGGCTATGATCCCGCTTGGGGCGCGCGGCCATTGAAGCGCGTGATCCAGAAGGACGTGCAAGACCCGCTGGCGCGGCTCATTCTGGAAGGCCGTGTGAAGGATGGCGACAATGTCGTCGTCAGCTTCGACGGCAACGACTTCCTGTTCAACGGCGCGAGCCACCAAGCGGCGGCTTAACGGAGGGGAGTAGGGAAGTAGGGAATGGGGAGTAAGGAAGATTCTTTCCCCGCTCCCTACTCCTTCTGCTTACGGCTCGGTCTTTTCGTTGTCGTCCGTCGCGCGCTCCACCGATTGTGCGGCGTCGTTGGTGGCGCCTTCCACGGCTTCGCCGGCTTCGTGCGCGGCGTCGCCGACCTGTTCGCCGGCGCCTTCCAGCGTTTCGCCGGTTTCGGTCGCGGCTTGATCGGTTTCTTGTTCGGCTTCGTTGACGTCGGCCTGGCTGCAGGCGGCGAGGGTCAAGGCGGCAGCGGCCGCGGCGGCGATCAGCATTCTCATGGCGGGTGTCTCCTTCATGCCCGCGCTTACAACGCTGTCACGGAGGAACAGTTCGTCCCAAAAGCGGCTGGCTCGGACGGTCCAACGGATGGGAACTTGACCGTGCATTACCGCATTCAGCGAAGTTGGACGCAGGAGCGGCGGTGAGACTCGATCTGAAATCTCTGCTGGAGCTGGGGCGGCGCGAGATCGTCGCGGTGGCCGCGTTCTTCGGCATTGCGCTGGCGTTGCTGGGCTTTGCCGAGATCACTGACGAAGTCACCGAAGGGGAAGGCGAAGCGCGCTGGTTCGACGAGGGATTGTTGCTGGCTTTGCGGACCAGCGATCCGTCAGATCCGATCGGTCCCCGCTGGTTCGAGGAGACGGTGGCGGAAATCACCGCGCTCGGCGGCTTCGGCGTGTTGGCGCTGGTGACGCTTTTGGTGATCGGCTATTTGCTGTTGCAGCAGAAGTGGACCACCGCCGCGATGGTGCTGGTGGCGACGCTCGGCGGCACGGCGATCAGCGAAGGCTTGAAGGTCGGCTTCTCGCGGCCGCGACCGGACTTGGTTGCGCATGTCGTCGATGTGACCAGCATGAGCTTTCCGAGCGGGCACGCGATGCTTTCGGCGGTGACCTACCTCACCATTGGCGCGCTGTTAGCGCGCACGCAGGACACAGTTCGCGAACGCGGCTACGTGCTTGGCGCTGCGATCCTGCTGACGCTGCTGATCGGCTTGAGCCGCATCTATCTCGGCGTCCATTGGCCAACCGACGTGCTGGCGGGCTGGTGCCTCGGCGCAGCGTGGGCGCTCGCGTGCTGGATCGTGGCTACGCTGCTGATGCGTGAACGGGCGGCCTGACGCGAAACGTCTACGCGCGGCGCCCAGCCGCATGCGGGCACCCAGGGTCAGGGTCTAGAGTGCGAAACATCAAAACGCGCGATCGAACACAGCTAGGCAAATGACCTCCCGCATCACGGACGAAAGCCTCCGGGAACTCGTCCATCTCTTCTATGGCCGCCTGCGCCAGGACCCCGAGTTGGGTCCGATCTTCAACGACGCCGTGCACGACTGGCCTGAGCATCTGGAGAAACTCACCGAGTTTTGGTCCTCGGTGGCGTTGGGGAGCAGGCGCTACAAGGGCAACCCGATGATGAAGCACCTGATGCATCAGGCGCGCATCGAGCCCGCTCACTTTGCGCGCTGGCTAGAGCTTTGGAAGAATGCCACAGAAGAAGTGATGGCGCCCGAAGACGCCGCGCTGCTGCAGGCGAAGGCCGTGCGCATCGGCGAGAGCCTCTCACTCGCGCTTTTCGATGATCTCGAGCCCGCTTCCGCGCGCCGCAGCCCGGCCGCCACTGAAGAATGAAGGCCGAGAAAGTGCATCGATTCACGGATGCTCAGTGCGGGATCACCGCAGTCGTCTCTATCTCGATCAACGCTTGGTCTTCGATCAGCGCATTGACTTCCACAACAGCCATCGCCGGATAATTCTTGCCCATTTTCTCGCGCCAGATGGCGCCGATCTCGGCGAGCGAAGCAAGATAGGCGCGTTTGTCGGTGATGTACCAGGTCATGCGGGCTATGTGTTCGGGGCCGGCGTTGGCGCAAGCGAGGACCGCGAGCGTATTGTCGAGCGTTTGTGCGAATTGTGCGGGCAGCGTCGTCGCTTCGAACTTGCCTTCGGGCGTCCAGCCGATTTGGCCGGCGACGAAGACGATGCGGCCTTCGACTTCAATGCCGTTGGCATAGCCTTTAGGCCGCGGCCAGCCCTCGGGGAGTAACGTTCTCATGGTTCGAATCCGGCGAAGCGGGCGATGGCGGTGCGCAGATCGGCGGGCCAAGGTTCTGATTTCATCGTCGCGAGATCGGTGAAGACGACGGTTTGATCGAAGCGGGCGACGGGGTGGTCTCCGATCGTGGCGAGATGCTTCAGGTGAAGTGAGGAGCGGCCGACGCCGTCGACGCCGAGGCTTTGCTTCAGCGTGTCGCCGACGCGCACGGGGGCGATGAACTCGGATTCGAAGCGCACGGTCGGGATGCCTTTGCGTTGATCGATGTGCAGCGTCTTGAAGGAATGGCCAAGGCTGGCGAACCAATCCTCCACCGCCTCGTTCACCAGCGCGAAGAAGCGCGGATAGAAGATGAGGCCGGCCGGATCGCAGTGCTCGAAGCGGACAATGATGTCGCGGATGAATCGGGTCATGGCTGTTTCAGTTTGAAGCGCTGCAGTTTGCCGGTGTGAGTCTTCGGCAGCTCGGCGACGAACTCGACCGCGCGCGGGTATTTGTACGGCGCGATCGTTGCTTTCACGTGCTCCTGCAGCATGCGCGCTTCGACTTGCGCTCCAGGCTTCAGGACGACGAAGGCTTTGACGATCTGGCCGCGCTCTTCGTCGGGCGCGCCGATCACGGCGGCTTCGGCGACCGACTCGTGCGTGAGCAGCGCGTTCTCCACTTCCGGCGCGCCGATATTGTAGCCGGAGGAGACGATCATGTCGTCGGCGCGGGCGACGTACCAGAAATAGCCGTCCGCATCGCGGCGGTAGATGTCGCCGGTGACGTTCCAGCCGTTGACGACGTAATTCTTCTGCCGCTCGTCGGCGAGACAGCGGCAGCCGGTCGGGCCTTTGATGGCGAGGCGGCCTTCGCCTTCGCCGTCGAACGGCTGATCGTTCTCATCGAGCAAAGTGGCTTCGTAGCCGGGCACGGCCTTGCCGGTGGCGCCGGGGCGGATGTCGTCGCCGCTTGCGGAGACGAAGATGTGGATCATCTCGGTCGAGCCGATGCCGTCGATGATGCGGATGCCGGTGCGCTCGAACCATTGGTCGCTGGTCGCCTTCGGCAGATGCTCGCCGGCGGAGACGCAGGTGTGCAGCGAGGCGAGCTTCTTCATGTCCTGCTTCATCAGCGCGCGATAGCCGGTGGGTGAGGTGAAGAGCGTGGTGGCTTTGTGCTTGGCGATGGTGTCGGCCAGCACGTCGAAGCCGGGCTTGGGACAGAGTGCGGTTGCTGCTCCGGCGGCCGCGGGAAAAACAACAGACGCGCCCAGTCCGAACGTGAAAGCCAAGGGCGGTGTGCCGATGAAGATGTCATTCGGACCTGGACGAAGCACATGCTTTGAGAACGTTAGCGCCATGGCGGCGATGTCGCGATGAAAATGCACGCATCCCTTTGGCTTACCGGTGGTGCCAGAAGTGAAAGCAATGAGCGCCGCATCGTCGGCGGCTGTCAAAACGGGAGAGAACGTGGTCAGACCCCCGGAAACGATGGACTCCTCCAATTCTGACAGGCCCATATAATGGCGCAGCGTCGGCGATGCTTTGCTCGCCTTTGCGATTTCGCTCGCCAAAATATCGTCGTGCAGGGCGTACGTCACACGAGCGCTGTCGATGATCGCGCTAAGTTCCCGCGCGCGAAGCATTGGCATGGTCGCCACCGCAACGCCGCCAATCCGGATGATGGCCCACCATGCTACCAAAGCCGCCCAAGTATTCGTTGCGTGCAGAAGCACACGAGTGCCCGGCTCAATGCCCTCTGATACCAGTACGTGGGCAGCTCGATTTACGGCGACCAACAGTTGTTCGTAGGTGCTCGAACCCCGAGAGTTCAGAATGGCGGCGCTGTCGCCGTGGCCGCCGGCGATCGCGGCGTCGAGCATGCTGCTGGCGTTGTAGCGTTCCGGAAACTGCAGCTCGGGCAGCGTGAATTTCAGCTCCGGCCATTGATCGTGCGGGGGGAGGTTGTCGCGCACGAAGGTGTCGAGGTGCGCGGTCATCTCAGTTTCCCTCGAACACGGGCTTTTGCTTTGCGGCGAAGGCGAGATAAGCGCGTTCGAAATCCTTCGTTTGCATGCAGATCGCCTGCGCCTGCGCTTCGGCCTCGAGCGCCTGCTCCAAGCTCATATTCCATTCCATGTTGAGCTGGTTCTTGGTCATAGAATGGGCGAAGGCGGGGCCGTTGGCGAGATCGCGCGCGAAGACGAGCGCCTCGGGCAATGGCGCCTCGACCACGCGATTGAAGAAACCCCAAGCCGCGCCTTCCTCGGCGCTCATCGAGCGGCCGGTGTAGAGCAGTTCGCTGGCGCGGCCGTGGCCGATGATGCGCGGCAGGATTGCGCACGCGCCCATGTCGCAGCCGGCGAGGCCGACGCGGGTGAAGAGGAAGGCGGTCTTGGCATTAGCGGAGGCGAAGCGAATGTCGCTCGCCATCGCCATGATCGCGCCGGCGCCGGCGCACACGCCTTCGACCGCGGCGACGATCGGTTGCGGACAGGCTCGCATGGCTTTGACCAAATCGCCGGTCATGCGGGTGAAGCGCATGAGTTCGGGCATGGTCATCTTGGTGAGCGGGGCGATGATGTCGTGCACGTCGCCGCCGGAGCAGAAATTGCCGCCGGCGCCGGTGAGGACGACGGCGCGGCAATCTTCGGCGTAGCTCAAGCGGCGAAAGAGATCGCGGAGTTCGGCGTAGCTTTCGAACGTCAGCGGATTCTTGCGCTCGGGGCGATTGAGCGTGACGGTGGCGACGCGGTCGGCGACGCTCCAGAGGAAATGTTCGGCGCGGTAGTCGGCGCTCTTCCAGGCATCGCCCATCATGGCGTCGCTCCTCCCTTGGTCAGCTTGCGCCGGATGGACGATTTGGCGCCGTCCAGCAGCTGCGACAGCTTGTGTTTTTCGGCTTGCGTGAGTTCGTGCAGCAGCGCGTCCACGCAACGCCCGTGCGCTTTGGCCATCTGCTTGAATACGCTTTCGCCTTGTCTGGTCAACCGCACGCGTTGGATGCGGCGGTCGTTTTGGTCTGGGCTGGTTTCGATGAGGCCGTCGGCTTCGAGGCGCGTGCGCAATTGCGTGACGTTGCCGTTGGAGACGAGCAGATTGTGCGAAACTTCGCCGAGTGTGAGCGGCCCATGGCGATCGAGCGCGGAGAGGAAATCGAAACGGGCGATGGTTGAGCCGAAGCGCGCGCGCATCAGGGCGTCGACCTCGCGCTCGATCAGCCGGCCGGTGGTGAGCAGCCGGAGCGAGAGGCGCACGGTGTCTTGTGCGCTGCTCACGCGCCGCCCGTTGAAAGTTGGAGCGCGGCGCTCCGCGCCGCATGCGCGGCGAAGCCGCGCGGTCCAGCCTGCCGGCGTCGAAGCGATCGCATCAGATCTCCCCGCCGCTCATTGGAATCGCGGCGCCGTTGGTCGCCGCCGCGCCGTCGCTGCAGAGCCAGGAGATCGCACTCGCCACTTCCTCCGCCGTGATCAGCCGCCCTTGCGGATTGCCGGCGTAGAGCATGGCGCGGGCTTCTTCTTCGTTGAGTTTGGTTTTGCTGGCGATGTTTTCAGCGGCGCGGGTGATAATGTCGGTTTCGACATAGCCGGGGCAGATGGCGTTGACGGTGACGCCGCGCTTGGCCGCTTCGTAGGCGAGCGCGCGCGTCATGCCGACCATGCCGTGTTTGGAGGCGCAATAGGCGGAAATGTACATCCCGCCTTTGAGGCCGGCTATCGAGGCGACGTTGACGATGCGGCCCCATTTGGCGGCGTACATGTCGGCTAGCGCGGCGCGGGAGCAGAGGAATGCGCCGGTAAGATTGATCGCCAGCACCTCGTTCCACATCGAAAGCTGGGTGTTGTGCAGCGGCGCCGAGGGCGTGACGCCGGCATTGTTGACGAGGATGCTGACCGGGCCGTGCTGCGCGCGCGCGGCTTCGAACGCGGCGGTGACGGAGCTTTCGTTGGCGACATCGAGCGAAACCGGAAACGCGCCGACTTGTGACGCGGCCTCTTCGAGCCGCGCAAAGTTGCGCGCGGCGAGCGTGAGTTTAACGCCTCTCGCTGCGAGCATGCGCGCGGTGGCGAGGCCAATGCCGGTGCCGCCGCCGGTGATGAAGGCGTGTTTGCCTTGGAGGTCGGTCATTGCGGCTCCTTGCGGGCGAGGTTGCGCTGCATTTGTGCGTATCCGGTTCGGTATTGCTTTGGCGGCGCGAGTTTGCGGTAGCCGAGTTCGGCGGCGGCGCGCAGCGACCAATTTGGGTCCATCAGATGCGGGCGCGCCAGGGCGCAGAGATCGGCGCGGCCGGCGGCGAGGATGGAGTTGACGTGATCGGGTTCGAAGATGTTGCCGACAGCCATGGTCGCGACGCGGGCTTCGTTGCGGATGCGGTCGCAGAACGGCGTTTGGAACATGCGGCCGTAGACGGGCTTGGCGAGCGGCGTGGTCTGGCCGGCGGAGACGTCGATGAGATCGGCGCCGGCATTGGCGAACGCTTCGGCGACGGCGACGGAGTCTTCGGCGCTGAGGCCGTCCTCATGCCAATCGGTGGCGGAGATGCGCACGCTCATCGGTTTGTGTCGCGGCCAGGCGGCGCGCATGGCATCGAACACTTCGAGCGGGAAGCGGAGGCGATTTTCAATGCTGCCGCCGTACTCGTCGGTTCGCTGATTGCTGATCGGCGTGAGGAAGGATGAAAGCAGGTAGCCGTGGCCGCAATGCAGTTCGAGCATGTCGAAGCCGGCTTGCTCGCCCATGAGCGTGGCGCGGACGAAGTCGGCTTTGACGCGGTCCATGTCGGCGCGCGTCATTGCGCGCGGGACGGCGTTGCGGTCGGACCAGGGGATCGACGAGGGGCCGATGATCTCCCAATTGCCGCTTTCTAGCGGCTGATCGGGGTGATCCTCTTCCCACGGTGCGCGCGTCGAGCCTTTGCGGCCGGCGTGCGCGAGCTGGAGCGCGAATTTCGCGTTCGTGTGGGTGTGGACGTAATCGACGATGCGTTTCCAGGCGGCGACGTGCGTGGGATCGTACATGCCGGCGCAGCCGGGGGTGATGCGGGCGTCGGCGCTGACGTCCGTCATCTCGGTGAAGACGAGGCCCGCGCCGCCGCCGGCGCGGGCGCCGTAGTGGACGAGGTGGAAGTCGTTCACTTCGCCGTCGACGGCGGAATACATGCACATCGGGCTGACGACGACGCGGTTGGCGATGGTCATGTCGCGTAGCTGCAGCGGCACGAACATTGGCGGCGGCGGATTGAAATCCCCCGCCCCTGGGGGCGGGGGTAGGGGGAGGGGGCGTGCAGAATGGGGCGCCGCCGGCGACACATCACTGGACGAATTGACAGAGATGAGCCCAGCCGTTCGCCCCCCCTCCCTGCCCTCCCCCCGTTGGGGGGAGGGTTCAAGAGCGGCGCGATAAAACCACTTCTCTACGCGCTTCAAGAAATCCTTATCCCGCAGCCGCAAATTCTCGTGGCTGACGCGTTGGCTTCGCGTGAGCAGAGAGTAGGTGAACTGCAGCGGCGCCAGCTTGGCGTAGCGGTCGATGTGCTCGAACCACTCGGTCGAATTGCGCGCGGCGTTCTGCAGCTTCAGCACTTCGACTTGGCGTTCGGCGTGATACTCGGCCAGCGCTTCCGCCAGCGGTTTGCCACCGTGCAGCACCTGCGCAAGTTTAATCGCGTCTTCGATCGCGAGCTTGGTGCCGGAGCCGATGGAGAAGTGGGCGGTGTGGGCCGCATCGCCCATCAGGATCAGATTGTCCTTGTGCCACGTTTCGCAGACGATGCGCGGGAAGTTGAGCCAGGCCGAGCCGCGCAGGTGCTTGGCGTTGGTGGAGAGGCTCGCGCCGTCGAGATATTTGGCGAACAGCTGCTCGGCGGCGCGGCAAGTTTCGTCTTGGCTCATGCGATCGAAGCCGAAGGAACGCCACGTGGCTTCGCTGCACTCGACGATGAAGGTCGAGGCGTTGGGCTCGAACTTGTAGGCGTGCGCCCAGAGCCAGCCGTGTTCGGTGTGCTCGAAGGCGAAGGTGAAGGCTTCGAACGCCTTGTCGGCGCCGAGCCAGATGTATTTGTTCGGGCGTATGTCGATATCGACGCCAAAATGGTCGGCGTGGGCGCTCCGCAGCTTGGAATTGGCGCCATCGCAAGCGAGGACGAGATCGTAGGCGGCGAAGAGGTCGGGCGTTGGCTCGACTTCGGTTTTGAACTGGAGCCGCACGCCGAGTTCGCGGGCGCGGTCTTGCAGGATGTTCAGGAGGCGCTTCCTGCCGATGCCGACGAAGCCGTGGCCGGAGGAGGTGATAGTCTCTCCGTGAATGTGGACGTCGATGTCGTCCCAATGGGCGAAGCCGGCTTCGATTTGATCGGCGCTGACCGGATCGTTGGCGCGGAGGTTCTCCATGGTCTGGTCGGAGAAGACGACGCCCCAGCCGAACGTGTCGCCCGGATCGTTGCGCTCGAACACGACGATGTCGTGCCGCGGATCGCGCAGCTTCATCGAGATGGCGAAGACGAGGCCAGCAGGTCCGCCGCCGGCGCAGGCGATACGCATGTGGTAGTTTATATATGAAACATATGACGCCGCAAGCGTTCCCCTCGCCCCGCGAGCGGGGGAGGGGCTAGGGGAGGGGGAGTTACACTGTCCCCCTCCCTCGCGGCTTCGCCGCGTGTCCCTCCTCCGCTGCGCGGGGCGAGGGATGGCGGCGTTGGCGGCGGGCGCGTATAGGCTCGCCGCGAAAGGATGAATGATGATCAGCATTGCCAAGGAGGCGCAGGAGACGCTGGCGGCGTTGGGCATGGGCGCCGCGAGCGGCGGTCTCATCTCGCATTCGCCGATCACCGGTGAGCGGATGGGCGCAGCGGCGGCGGATGATGCGGCGAGCGCAGGCGCCAAGATCCAGCGGGCGCATGCGGCGTTTCTGGAGTGGCGCAACGTTCCCGCGCCGCAGCGCGGCGAGCTGGTGCGGCTGTTCGGCGAGGAGCTGCGCGCGCACAAGGCGCCGCTTGGCCGGCTGGTGACGCTCGAAGCGGGCAAGATCGTCAGCGAAGGCTTGGGCGAAGTGCAGGAGATGATCGACATTTGCGATTTCGCGGTCGGCCTCTCGCGTCAGCTCTATGGCCTGACGATCGCCACCGAACGCGCCGAGCATCGAATGATGGAGACGTGGCATCCGCTGGGCGTCGTCGGCATCATATCGGCGTTCAATTTTCCGGTGGCGGTGTGGGCGTGGAACGCGGCGCTGGCGCTGGTGTGCGGCAACGCCGTCGTCTGGAAGCCGTCGGAGAAGACGCCGCTGACGGCGGCGGCGACGCAGGCTCTCTTCGAGCGGACGTTGAAACGGTTCGGTGCGGCGCCGGAGGCGTTGTCGACGCTGCTTCAAGGCGGGCGCGCTGTAGGAGAAGCCTTGGTCGATCATCCGCGCGTGGCGCTCGTGTCGGCTACAGGCTCGACCGCAATGGGCCGCGCAGTCGGACCGCGCGTGGCGCAGCGCTTTGGCCGCGCACTGCTGGAGCTCGGCGGCAACAATGCTTCAATCATCTGCCCGAGCGCCGATCTCGATCTTTCGCTGCGCGCCGTGGCGTTTGCGGCGATGGGCACGGCCGGACAGCGTTGCACGACGCTGCGGCGGCTGTTCGTGCATGAGAGTATCTATGATGCGTTCGTAGCTCGGCTGAAGCAGGCGTACGCGGCGGTGAAGGCCGGCAACCCGCTGGAGGAGGGCGTGCTGGTCGGGCCGCTGATCGACGGCGCCGCGTTCGCAGCGATGCAGCGCACGCTCGATGAGGCGCGTGGCGCAGGCGCTGCGGTGACGGGCGGCGAGCGTATCAATCTTGGCGGCGAGGTCGCGTTTTATGTGCGCCCGGCGCTGGCGGAGATGCCGGCGCACGAGGGTCCCGTGCTGCGCGAGACGTTTGCACCGATCCTCTACGTGATGAAGTATCGCGAGCTGGATGAAGCGATCGCGCTTAACAATGCCGCGCCGCAAGGGCTTTCATCGTCGATCTTCACCAACGATCTGCGCGAGGCGGAGCAGTTTCTCTCCGCGCGCGGCTCCGATTGCGGCATCGCCAACGTGAACATCGGGCCATCGGGCGCGGAAATCGGCGGCGCGTTCGGCGGCGAGAAGGAAACTGGCGGCGGGCGCGAGAGCGGTTCGGACGCGTGGAAGGCGTACATGCGGCGGGCGACGAACACGATCAATTACGGCCGTACGCTGCCGCTGGCGCAGGGTGTGAAGTTCGAGATCGAATGAAGCCGTATCTTACCGGTCACGGTGTCAGGCCGGCATTGGCGTAATATTCCACGTCGATGCGATCCATTTCGCGGGCTCGCTCCATATCGGCTTCGCCTTCGGCGCTCCGTCCTTGGCGCGCCGCGACCACGCCGCGGCCGTAAAGCGCTGCGGCGTTGTACGGGTCTTCTTCGACGGCTCTGGCGAAGTCCGCGGCGGCGCGCTCGAGATCGCCTTGCTTGAAGAAATAGTAGCCGCGCGAGGTCAGCGCCGAGGAAGGTGTATCGGAATTGCGAACCGCGCGGTTGCAAAAGCCCAAACCCCGTTCAAGATCTGTGCGCAGCGCGGCCCGCACTTCGCAACGGTCGGCGTGAAGGCCCGGGTCGGTCGAATAACCGCGCGCGGAAATGCGAGCGGCGCGGTCGAACGCCTGGCTTGCGCCTTGATAGTCGCCGCGCCTGAATAAGATGGCTCCTCGTCCTCGATGAGGCGCTGGCGCCATACTCTCGATCGCGGCTGCCCGCTCGTAATCGGCAAGAGCGGCATCGTAGTTCTCCAATCGTTCGGCTACGAGACCGCGATTGTAGTAGCCGTCATAGCTTCGTGGATTGGCCGTGACGTCCTGTGAGAAAATGTCTCCGGCGCTCCTGAGGTCCGACTCATATTGAGCGTGCTGACCCGCATCACGGTGGCGCATTGCGCGAAACCACAGGATGTAACCGCTCATGCTGCGAGAGTCGTTCTCCGCGAGGAGGCGATCGCAGCTCGCAACTGATTCTGCCGGGTCGAAGACATGCTCTTCATGGGTGCAGCGGTCCCAATGATGAGAGGTCCCGACGGAGCCGAGCTGCGGAAGGCCGATGCTGTTGTCCATGCGCCATTGCGCGGAAGCAGGCGCCGCGACAGCCGCTACGGCGATAGCGAAGAAACAGGCCAAGCTGCGCATGCGATGCTCCACAGCAGTGGAACACCCCTAGCATCGCGCCCTGATGCCCGCAATCACTCCGCCGGCGTGCGCACGGCGTCGTCTTCTTCGTGCGCCTGCGGTTTTGGCAGGAAGCCTTGCACCCAGCGCTCCAAGCGATCGATCAGCACGAACATCGCCGGCACGAATACGAGAGACAGCAGCGTCGACAGCATCAGCCCGCCGATCACCGCCGCGCCCATGCCCTGGCGCAGTGTGCCATCGACGCCCCAACCCAACGCCGCCGGCAGCATGCCGCCCGACATCGCGAACGTGGTCATGATGATCGGCCGCGCGCGCTGCATGCCGGCTTCCATCAAAGCGGCGTTGCGGCTCATGCCGTGATGCATCCGCTCGACTGCGAAATCGACCAGCAGAATCGAGTTCTTGGTGACGAGGCCCATCAGCATCAGCAAGCCGATGAAGGCGAACAGCGATAGTGGCTGGTCGGCGACGATGAGGCCGATGAAGGCGCCGCCGAGCGAGAGCGGCAGCGCGGTCATGATCGTGATCGGCTGGAAGAAGTCCTTAAACAGCAGCACCAGCACGATGTAGATCAGGATCACACCCCACAGCATCGCCGTGCCGAACGCCGCCGTCATCTCGGCGAAGTCTTCGGTTTGGCCGCCGGCGGCGAGGCGAACGCCCTGACCGGGCTCCTTCGCCTCGGTAAGATCGAACACCGCCGCTTGCGCTTCGCTTAACTGCACGCCGGGCACGACGTTAGCGCCCACGGTGACCGCGCGTTCGCGATCGCGGCGCTCGATCGTCGCTTCGCCGAGCGAGAACGACACGTCGGCGACGGCGTCGAGCCGCACTGGTGCGCCGAGCGAGGATTGGACGGGCAATGAGTTGATTACGCTGAGGTCAGTGCGGTTGTCCGGCCGCAGCGTCGTGCGGATCGGAATCTGACGGTCGGCGAGATCGAACTTCGGCAAGTTCTGCTCAGCGTCGCCGCTGGTGGCGATGCGTACGGCGGAGGCGAGCCCGGCGGACGTCACACCGAGACGAGCCATGTCGGCGTGCCGCGGGCGCACCTGGATTTCAGGGCGGCGAACGGCCGACGAGGCGCGCACGTCGGTGAGTTCCGGCAGATCCGTCATGGCTGCGGCGAGCCGCTCGGCGGCGGCGTTCACGCGCGCCGGGTCCTGGCCGACGAACTGTACCGTGATGTCGGAGCCGGTTTGGCCGCCCTGGTCCTGAATGAATTGCGAGCGGTAGTCGGGAAACTCCGACAGCGCCGGCCGCAGCGTCTGCTGAATCGCATAGGCGGAGCGGTCGCGCTCTTCGCGGTCGGTGAGCTGGATGAAGATGCTGGCGTCCGGCGCGGAGCCATCGGCGCCGCTCATCGAGGTGAAGACGCCTTCCACTTCCGGCGTGGATTGGCGGATGCGCGTCGACATTTGCTGCAGCATGCGGTCCGCTTCCAGCACCGGCGTGCCGGGCGGAATCTCGACTCGCACCTGGATCATGCCGCTGTCGAAGCGGGGAATGACAACGGCAGGCACCGTCATCGCAAGGCCGAGCGAGACGACGAACACGCCGAGGCCGGCGCCAATCGTCTTCCACGGATTGCGGATCGACCAGCTCAGGATGTCGCGATAGGCGAGGGTGAGCGTGCCAGGTTTGGCTTCGTGTTCGTTGCCTTTGTCCGAGAGGAAGAAGGCCGCCATCATCGGCGTGATCAGCCGGGCGACGATCAGCGAGAAGAACGCAGCTATGGCGACGGTGAGGCCAAATTCCCTGAAGAAGACGCCCATGCCGCCGGACATGAAGCTCACCGGCACGAACACGGCGATGATCGAGAACGTGGTGGCGACGACGGCGAGGCCGATTTCGTCGGCGGCTTCGAGCGCGGCGGGGTAGGCGCGTTTGCCCATCCGCATGTGCCGGACGATGTTCTCGATCTCGACGATGGCGTCATCGACCAAGACCCCGGTCACCAGCGCCAGCGCGATCAAGGTCACCATGTTGAGCGTAAAGCCGAGAATTTCGATGGCGGCGAAGGTCGGCAGGATCGAAAGCGGGATGGCGGCGGCCGCGATCAAAGTCGCGCGCCAGTCGCGCAGGATCAGGAACACCACCAAGCACGCCAGCAGCGCGCCTTCGATCAAAGCGTGGATCGAACTTTCGTGCATGCCGCGGATGAATTCGACGGTCGAGCCGATCTCGGTGATTTCGAGATGAGGATGGCTGGTCTCGATCTCACGGATGCGTTCGTCCATGCGGTCGAACACTTGGACTTCGGAGGCGCCGCGCGTGCGCAAGACAAGAAAGCCGACGACCGGCTGGCCGTTATAGCGCGAGATCGATTGCAGGTCGGAGGCGCTGTCGGTGACGGTGCCGAGATCCGCCAAACGCACCGTACTCCCGTCGCTCGTCGTGATGCGCGTATCGGCGAGTTCCCGCACCGTCTGCGCGCCGCCCAAGGTGCGGATCGATTGCGCTTGGCCGCCGACTTGCGCTTGGCCGCCGGGGAGATCGGCGTTGAGGGCGCGAAGTTGGCTGTTGATCTGATCGGCGCTGACGCCATAGGCGAGCATGCGGCCTGGATCGAGTTCGACGCGGATTTCCCGATCGACGCCGCCCATCCGCTGCACTTGGCTGACGCCGGGCACGGCGAGCAATTCGCGCTGCAGATCATTGTCGATGAACCAGGAAATATCCTGGGGCGTCATGCCCTGGCCTTCGACTGCGTAATAGCCGATCGGCTGGCTCGCCGCTTCGATGCGGGTGATCACCGGTTCGCTGATGTCGGCAGGCAATTCTGCGCGGATGCGGTTGATCGCGTCGCGCGCATCATCGACGGCGCGGGCGAGATCGGTTTCGCCTTCCATTTCGACCGTGGTTTGCGACACGCCGGGCGAGATGGTGGAATTGACGCGCTTGACGCCTTCGACCGCCGTCAGCGCGCTCTCGATGCGCTGGGTGATCTGGGTTTCCATTTCCACCGGCGCAGCGCCCGGTTGCGCGACGGTGATGGTGAAGCCGCCGAAATCGACGTTCGGCAACTGGTTGATCGGCAGCCGGTTGTAGGCCTGCCAGCCCGCGAACACGAGTGCGAGGATCAGGAGGATCGGCGGGATCGGATTACGGATCGCGCCGGCGGAAATATTCCAAGCCATGGATCAGCCTTCCCGGCCGCGCAGATCGGTGGGTTCTGCTTGGTTGGGCGCCTGCGCGGCGG
>Ga0196971_1000903_pt1 | contig 16372 bp, 13 predicted proteins | sample S1v_1013CmetaG_FD_148660 | JGI IMG/M metagenome (GOLD analysis project Ga0196971, IMG submission 148660) | Soil microbial communities from Anza Borrego desert, Southern California, United States - S1+v_10-13C | ecosystem: Environmental > Terrestrial > Soil > Desert | place: USA: California... | reverse complement strand
CGTAGGCAAGCTGCTGTCGCTGCTGCCGGTGTATCCCGGCTCCTTCCTGTTCGCGACCGGCCTGAACCTCGCGCTCAAGAGCAACCTGCCCGCCGACGTGCAGCAATCGCTGTCCGGCAAGAAGCTGCGCATCAAGGTCACCGATGCGCGCCTGTCCTTCGACTTCCTGTGGAGCGGCGGCCGTTTCGTCGCCGGCAGCAACCAGGGGGAACCCGATCTCACCATCGGTGCGAGTGCGCATGATTTCCTGCTGCTCGCACGCCGCCAGGAAGATCCGGACACGCTGTTCTTCAGCCGCCGCCTCTCGATGGAAGGCGACACCGAACTTGGCCTGCTGGTGAAGAACACGCTCGACGCCATCGAGCTGCCGGTCTTCGAACTCGGCAAACTCGCTCCCGCACGCGTCTTCGGCCGCATCAAGCCGGGCGGCGGCAACGAGCAGTCCTGATCGCACCCATGGCCGCGCGCAACCCCGACCTGCCGCTGGTGTATTCCTGCTCCGGCTGCTCCAGCGCCGCGCAGACGGCGAACCAGGTGGCATTGCAACTGGATCGCCAGGGCGTTGCTGAAATGTCCTGCATCGCCGGCGTGGGCGGCGATGTGCCGCACCTGCTCAAGATCGCCAAGTCGGGCAGGCCGATTGTCGGCATCGACGGCTGCGTGCTCGCCTGCGTGAAAAGCTCGCTCGCGCGGCACGGCATTGCGCCGCGCTGGTATCTGCAGCTGCATGAGTATGGCGTGAAAAAACGCTATCACACCGACTTCGATGCGGAGCAGGTGGAATCGGTGACCGCGGAAGTGACTCGCCTGGTCACTGCACCCGACGCCTGACGCATTGTCTTCATCGCTGCACACCGCAGCGCGCTGTCTTTTCGACACTCTCCCTCATCGCGTTTTTGCATGGCTTGCATCTGTGTTTTTCAACGCTCATGCGGCACGAAAAAGTACCTCGGAGAACTTTGATCCAAATCATGTACTTTCCATGCATCAAAACGGAGAATGCGCGGCAAGTAGTACACAACCGCGGTAATGCACATTCCCGCATTTGATTCGTAGTAGCCACATGTTGGAGAAAACCTAAAATGGGTAAGGACAAGCAAGACCTGATCAAACAAGACGCGCCGCAGTTGGAAAACCGTCGTCGCTTCCTCGGCCGCAGCGCGTTGCTCGGTCTGGCAGGCGCAGGTGTTTCGATGGGCCTCACGGGTTGCAAGGATGACGCCAAGGCGGCCACCGGCGGTACTGCCGCGGCGCCTGCAGCCGCGCACGCACAGCTCGGCGGCGAAGTGCATCCCGGCCAGCTCGACGAGTACTACCATTTCTCCAGCGGCGGCCACTCCGGCGAAGTGCGCATCATCGGCGTTCCGTCCGGACGCGAACTGCGCCGCATCCCGGTGTTCAACATCGACCCGATGGTCGGTTGGGGCATCACCAACGAATCCAAGGCCATCATCGGCACCAATCCCGACGGCAGCCTGAAGTACACCACCGGCGATACCCACCACGTGCACGGCAGCTACAAGGACGGCACGTATGACGGCCGCTGGCTGTTCGTCAACGACAAGATCCACTCCCGCGTCGCCCGCATCCGCATGGATACGATGGAAGTCGACAAGATCACCGAGCTGCCCAACGTGATGGGCTTCCACGGCATCTTCCCGGACAAGTGCGACCCGGTCGATCCGAAGATCAACTACACCACCCGCGTATTCTGCGGCGCCGAATTCCACTGCCCGCTGCCCAACGACGGCCGCGATCTCGACGATCCGAGCAAGTGGGGCGCGCTGTTCACCTGCGTCGACGCGGAGACGATGGAAGTCCGCTGGCAGGTGCGCGTGGACGGCAACATGGACCTGACCGCCACCTCCTATGACGGCAAGCTGGTGGCATCCAACCAGTACAACGTCGAGAACTCGGCGGAACTGGGCGGCATGATGTCTTCCGAACACGATGCCTGCGTGTTCCTCAATGTCGAGCGCATCGAGAAGCTGGTCAAGGAAGGCAAGTTCACCACCATCGGCAAGTCCAAGGTGCCGGTCGTCGACGGCCGCAAGGCAGCCAACAGCGATCCGAAGACCGCCGTGACCTGCTACGTCCCGGTCGGCAAGAACCCGCACGGCGTCAACGCCAGCCCGGACGGCAAGTACTTCGTCTGCTCCGGCAAGCTGTCGCCCACGGGCACCGTGATCGAACTGGCAGCAGTGCACAAGTGGTTCGCCGGCGAACTGGCGAAGGAACGCGATGCAGTCGTCGCCGAAGTGGAACTCGGCCTGGGCCCCTTGCATACCGGTTTCGACGGCAAGGGCAATGCCTACACCTCGCTGTTCCTCGACAGCCAGCTCGTGAAGTGGAACATCGAGAAGGCAATCGCTTTCGCCAAGGGCGACAAGTCCGCCAAGTACGTGGTCGACCGCATCGACGTGCACTACCAGCCGGGCCACGGTTTCGCCTCCATGGGCGAGACCAAGGAAGCCGACGGCAAGTACTTCAACTCGGGCAACAAGTTCTCGAAGGACCGCTTCCTGCCGGTCGGCCCGCTGCACCCGGAAACCGAGCAGCTGATCGACATCAGCGGCGAGAAGATGCGCCTGATCGCCGACCACACCGCCTACCCGGAACCGCACGACGGCATCATCGTGCGCCGCGACGTGGTGAAGACCCGCAAGATCTACAACCTGGACGATTTTGCGAACAAGGTCACGCCGGAGAACATGGGCGTCGAGCGCAAGGGCAACAAGGTCAACGTGCGCATGATCTCGCAGGCACCGGCATTCAGCCTGCCGATCATCCGCGTCAAGAAGGGCGACGAAGTGACCCTCACCCTGACCAACCACGACAAGATCGAGGATCTGGCGCACGGCCTGGCCATCCCGAACTACAACATCAACTTCATCGTCAACCCGCAGGAAACCAAGTCGGTGACCTTCAAGGCTGACAAGCCGGGCGCATTCTGGATCTACTGCACCCACTTCTGCCACGCGCTGCACCTCGAAATGCGCAGCCGCTTCCTGGTAGAGGCTTGATGTAACACTGCACCGCGCTCCCCCGGCGCGCGGTGCAGCATCTTTCCTGTCCTGACATCAACCGCCGGGGCTTCACTTTTTGCAGCGGGTTCATCGCGAACCCGGACTTGTCCGCCTATGAAATCCACGCTTGACCGCGCGCACTGGCTGCCGCACCTGCTCGTGCTGGTGGCAGCGTTGCTAGTCCTCTTGCCCTTGCCGCCTGCATCGGCGGCATCCATGTACGACACCGTCCTGTCCGACGCGCTGATGAACGGCCCGGACCTGTGCGCCGAAGCGCCCTGCGCGGACGTCTTGCCCGGGGCCCAGGAATTTTCCAAGCGCAAGGGGAGGCCCTCGTATGTCGAAGCCTATGCAAACGACAATGGACAGAAGCGCCTTGTAGGCTATGTTTTCCTGTCGACCGATATCGTCGACATCCCGGCGTATTCCGGCAAGCCGCTTGTCACCCTGATCGGCATGGACACGCAGGGCAAGATCGCCGGCGTGCGCATCCTCAAGCATTCCGAACCGATCCTGCTGGCCGGCATTCCCGAATCGGCGCTGGTCACCTTCATCCGCCAGTACCATGGCAAGGCAGCCGATGCCAAACTGGAAATCGGCCAGGGCCGCAGCGGCGTCACCGGCCTCGACGGCATCAGCGGCGCCACCGTGACCGCCATCGCCGAGAACCAGGCCATCTCGCGCAGCGCGTACGAAATCGCGCGCCAGGTCGGCATCATCAAGGCCGCGCCCCGCGCGCCCGCACGTTTCACCGCCATCGATGAAAAGCTCGACTGGGCCGCGCTGGTGAAAGAGGGCAGCATCGGGCACCTGCAGGTCGACCCGAAGGATGCCGGCGGCATCGAAAACGGCACGCCCTACATCGATTTGTACTTCGGCTACCTCAACGTGCCGACCATCGGCAAGAGCGTCCTCGGCGAATACGGCTACGCCAGCCTGATGCAAGACCTGAAGCCAAACGAGCATGCGATTTTCATTGTTGCCAACGGCCAGACCTCGTTCAAGGGATCGGGTTTCGTGCGCGGCGGCATCTACGACCGCATCCAGGTGCGGCAAGACCCGGCCTCGTTCACCTTCCGCGATACCGACTATTTCAACCTGTACCGTCTCAGCGCCGCGGGCACGCCGGAGTTCAAGGAATCGGCGATCTTCATCCTGCGCTCGGCCGATTTCAATCCCGCATGGCCCTGGGACCTGAGTTTCCTCGCTAACAAGATCGATACGCAGAAGGGCACCCGCACCTTCGCCCACTTCGACCGCGAATACTGGCTGCCGGCGCGTTACCTCGAAGGCGGCCGCCCGCATGTCGAGCGCCAGGAAGCGGCATGGAAGGCGATCTGGAAGGCGCGCACGGCCGAGATCGTGCTGTTCTCGCTGATCCTCGCCGCCACCGCCTTGCTGTACTCGCAACGCGACCGTCTCGTGCGCGCCTCCAACCGCAAGCACAAGCCCTTGATTTCGATCCCGCGCACCGTGCTGTGGATCGCCAGCGTCGGCTTCATCGGCTTTTTCCTGAAGGCGCAGCCCAGCATCACCCATGTGATGACCTGGTTCCACTCGCTGATCCACCAGTGGAAATGGGAGCTGTTCCTCTCGGACCCGTTCATCTTCATCTTTTGGTGGTTCATGATCGTCACCATCGTGCTGTGGGGACGCGGACTGTTCTGCGGCTGGCTGTGCCCCTTCGGCTCGCTGCAGCACCTGGCCTTCAAGGCCGGCCAATGGCTGGGGCTGAAGCGCTTCCAGCGCCTGCTGCCCAAGCCGTTGCATGACAAGTTGAAATGGGTGAAGTACGTCCTCTTCGCGGGCCTGGTGCTGGTGTCCTTCTATTCGATGGAAACCGCCGAGATGCTGGCCGAGGTCGAACCGTTCAAGACCACCTTCCTGGTCGGTGTGTGGAACCGTTCGTGGCCCTTCGCGGTCTTTGTAGGCGTGATTCTCGCGATCTCCATTCTCAGTGAACGTCCTTATTGCAAATACATCTGCCCGCTGGGCGCGGGCCTTGCCATTCCGGGCAAGTTCCGCCTGTTCGGCCTCAAGCGCAAGAGCGAATGCCAGACCTGCCACGCCTGCGCGGCCGGCTGCGGCTCGCATGCCATTGATGCCAAGGGCAATATCGACCAGAAGGAATGTCTGCTTTGCCTGGATTGCATGGTGATGTACTACGACGACCATGCCTGCCCGCCGCTGGTAAAGGAACGCAAGCAGCGCGAGAAGCAGGGCCTGCCCCTGACGCCGATCGATGCGAAGGGCTATTTCATTCCGCTGGAAAGCGTACGGCGCAACCTGTCCGAAAAAGCGGCGCAGATGAGCGCGCGGCAGGAGTAGGCACGTGCCTGGTGAGTGTCAACGTGGTATCAAGACGGCAATCCTGGCCCTGACCCTGGGCGCAGCCGGTCTGTGCAGCGCGGCGGTACTGAAGGTGGAGGCGGGCGGCTCGATCGCCGCCGCCATCCAGGCCGCCAGCGCCGGCGATACCATCGAGGTGGCACGCGGCGACTATGCCGAGCGTCTCGTCATCGACAAGCCGCTCACCCTGCGCGGCATCGGCCGGCCCACCATCCGCGGCGGCTTTTCCGGGGACGTGATCCGGGTGCGCGCCAGCGACGTCACCATCCAGGGTCTCATCGTGCGCGACAGCGGCATCGACCAGACCGGGCAGAACTCCGGCATCTACTTCGAGCCCGGCTCGCACCGCCCCTCGGTGCAGGACTGCGATGTGGTGTACAACCTGTTCGGCATCTGGATCGAGAAAGCCGACGACGCCCGCATCCAGCGCAATACCATCGTCGGCCGGCGCGACCTGCAGATGGCGGCGCGCGGCAACGGCATCCAGTTGTACAACTCGGCCAACGCCCACGTGCTGGACAACCACATCAGCCATGCCCGCGACGGCATCTACGTCGACCTGTCCAAGAAATCGATATTCCGCGGCAACCGCATCCACCACCTGCGTTACGGCACGCACTACATGAACACCCACTACAGCGTGTGGGAAAACAACGAGGTGTACATGAACCGCGGCGGCCTGGCGCTGATGGAAGTGCGCAACCTCACCGTGCGCAACAACATCGCCTGGAGCAACGCCGACCACGGCATCATGCTGCGCACGATCCAGGATTCGATCGTCGAAAACAACATCGTCGCCGGCAACGGCCGCGGCTTCTTCATCTACGACGCCGAATACAACACGGTCCGCGCCAACCTCGTCACGGGGAACGACGTCGGCGTGCACCTCTCGGCCGGTTCCGGCAACAACAAGGTCGACGGCAACGATTTCATCGACAACCGCCAACAGATCAAATACGTGGCATCGCGCGATGTCGAATGGGGCAAGGCGCGCGGCAATTACTGGAGCAATTACAGCGGCTGGGACCAGGACGGCGACGGCAAGGGCGATGTCGCCTACGAAGCGAACGATGTCGTGGACCGGCTCAACGGCCAGTATCCCTTGCTGAAACTGGTGCTGACCAGCCCGGCGATCCAGACGCTGCGCTTCGTCGCGCGGCAGTTCCCGGTGCTGCGCGCGCCCAGCGTGGTGGACAAACACCCGCGCATGCGCCCCTTGAACGAGGATTGGAGAAAATGGAATGACAAGCGTCCCCATCCAGGTGAATGAAGTCACCAAGCGCTTCGGCGACGTGCAGGCGCTGGACGGTGTCAGCCTGACGGTCGGCCAGGGCGAGATGTTCGGGCTGATCGGTCACAACGGCGCGGGCAAGAGCACGCTGTTCAAGCTGATGCTGGGCCTGATCCCGGTCTCGGGCGGCGACGTGCGCGTGCACGGCGTCTCCACCGCAGGCGCGGGCTTTCGCGACGTGCGGCGCCGCATCGGCTACCTGCCGGAAAACTTCGTCACCTACGACAACCTGACCGGGCTGGAAGTCCTGCGCCTGTTCGCCGATCTCAAGCGCGTACCGCGCCGGGAGTGCGAAGGGCTGCTGGAACGCGTCGGTCTCGGCGCCGCCGCCGGCCGTCGCGTGCGCGGCTATTCCAAAGGCATGCGCCAGCGGCTCGGCTTTGCGCAAGTCCTGCTCGGCAACCCCGACCTGATCTTCCTCGACGAGCCGACCAACGGGCTCGACGCGGAAGGTATCCACGATTTCTACCGCATCCTGCGCGAAGTACAGGGCATGGGCGCCACCATCGTCATTACCTCGCACATCCTGGCCGAGATCCAGGAGCGGGTCGACCGCCTGGTGATCCTGTCTTCCGGCCGCGTGGCCGCGCAGGGCACGATCCCGCAATTACGCGCACAGCTCGTGCTGCCCTCGGTGATCGAAGTCAGCCTGCATCCCGGCTACCAGCAGGAAGTGCACGGCGCGTTCGCCAGCGCCGAAGGACTGGAGATGCGCGTGGCCGACGATGTGGCCCGCATCTCCTGCCCGCCCTCGGAAAAGGTGGCGGTGCTGCAAGTCCTGTCCACGCTCGCGCATGCGGTGCGCGACATCAGCATCCGCGAGCCTTCGCTGGAAGACCTGTTCCTCGGCTATGGAGGCCATCATGCCTAAGTTCCTCGACTGCGCCCAGGTGCGCATCATCGCCGGCAAGGAATTCCGCGACCGCATCCGCAACCTGTGGGTGTTGTCGGTGGCGCTGATCTTTTCGCTGTTCGCGCTCGCCATCGCCTATTTCGGCACGGCGCAGCAAGGCACGGTCGGCTTCCGCGGTATCGACGTCACCATCGCCAGCCTCGTCAGCCTGGTCATCTACCTGGTGCCGCTGATCGCGCTCATCCTCGGCTACGACGCCGTGGTCGGCGAGCGCGAGCGCGGTTCGATGGAACTGTTGCTGTCGATGCCGATCACCCGTTCCGAAATCCTGCTCGGCAAGTACATCGGCCTGTCCGGCGCGCTTGCCGTGTCCACCCTGGCCGGCTTCGGGGCAGGGCTGTTGCCGATGGCATCGCAGCTGAGCACGGCGGACGTCTACCACTACGCCGGCTTCGTGCTGTCCGCGATCCTGATGGGCATGGCCTTCCTCAGCCTGTCGCTGCTGGTGTCGGTGCTGTCGTCCGACCGCATGCGCGCCTCCGGCATCGCGATTGCGTTGTGGTTCTTCTTCGTCCTGATCTTCGACCTGGTGCTGACCGGCGCGCTCGTGGTCAGCGACGGCAGCCTCGGCAGCGGCGTGTTCGGCGCGCTGCTCATGCTCAACCCGGCCGACATCTTCCGGCTGCTCAACATCTTCAGCTCCGAGCAGGTGCAATCCATGTACGGACTTGCCACCGTGATGCCGGCGCGACTGACCGATCCCGCGATCCTTACCGCCATCATGTGCGGCTGGATCACCGCCCCCTTCCTGATTGCACGATGGAGATTCAAATGAAAGCAACATCTTCCCGCCTCACCGCGCTGCGCAAGCCTTTACTGATCGCCGCGGTCGCGCTGCTTGCCGCCTGCGGCAAGGAAGTGGTACAGCTCGCCGCCATCGAACCGGACCAGGGCACCGCCTGCGCGCTGGACGGCATGGTGCTCAAGGATTACCCCGGCCCGAAGGCGCAGATCCACTTCAAGGAAGGCGCCCCGGAATTCTTCTGCGACATCCTCGAACTGTTTGGCATGCTGCTCGCTCCCGAGCAGAAGCGCGCGGTGGCCGGCGTGTTCGTGCAGGACATGGGCAAGGCCGATTGGGCGCAACCGAACGGTCACTGGATCGATGCGAAGTCGGCCTATTACGTGGTCGGCAGCAAGAAGCAGGGGTCGATGGGCCCCACCTTCGGCACCTTCGCCACGCAGTCCGACGCTGAAGCTTTCGCTGCGAAGGAGGGCGGCGGCGTTCACCGGTTTGAACAGATCACCCTCCAGATGCTCAACCAGCCGAAGCAGGGTGGCCACGACAGCAAGATGCACTGAACGCCATGATCGACGAACGCATTGACGAAGAAGAAGGCATGGACCCGGTGGCCATGCAGGCCCTGTATGCCAGGACGCTGTACCGGCTGCGCGAATCGCGCAAGGCCTTGCTGAAGCAGTACGGCGTCGACGAAGAGGCGCAGCTGCTCGAACGCATCCGCGACGGAGAGGTGGGCGAGCATCCTGCCTACGAGCATTGGCTCGGCGCGCAGATCATCGAACAGGGGCGCCAGCAACTGCGCGAGGAAATGATGGTGCGCTACGGCGGGAAGGCGCCGGAGACGGAAGATGCGGTCAGCCTGCATCTCATGTTCCAGGAAAGGATCGAGGATGCCTTCGCTGCGCGGCTGGCTGAACCGGTGCGCATGGCGCAGGACGCGCTGCTGTTGTCCTTCGATACCGGGTTGATGATGGAAGTGCGCTACCTCAGCGTCGATGCGTTCTCCGTGCACTGGACATGGGGCGAGGCGGAGCTGCGGCTCGATACCGCGCCTGTGCATGCGGGGACGGACAGGCATCTGCACCGGGACGACGGAAGTGTGACGGAAGACCCGGTGGGGGTGTGCAATGCAGACCCGTGGACGGGGTTCGCGCGGTTGATCGATGCGTTGCTGGTTGATCCGCTGCTCGGCGGAGATTGAGCAGGCATTAAAGGAATGTAGGGTGGGTAGAGCGAAGCGAAACCCACCGTGCGACCAGCCGAGGATTGGCATGGTGGGTTTCGCTCCGCTCTACCCACCCTACGGTTCTTTGTGTGCGTCCTGCGGTTCTGAATAAGGGACGGTAGGGCGGGTAGAGCGTCACCGAAACCCGCCAAGCGACCAGCCGAGGATGGCAAGGTGGGTTTCGCCGCGCTCTACCCACCCTACGGTTCGCTATTCGCATACGTCCCCGCCTCGAACGCAATCAAACAAAACCCATGCCCGAACGGATCGGAAAAGCTGATGCATGACGACCCGTTCCATTCCACGCATTCACTCTCGCGCACCGCGCCCGCAGCCTCTGCACGCTGAGCCGCGGCGAACACATCCTCCACCACGAAATCCATGTGCACCGGTGTCCAGTGCCGGCCGTAATCACGTCCCTCCGGCACGCCGCCGGCGAAGCGTGAACCCGGTGGATTCTGCAACAGGTAGATGACGGTGTTCGCGCCGGTCAACTCCGCCACCTCGCCGTCCATGGTACGGCTATGCGTCAGCCCAAGTGCGGCCGTATAAAAGCGTATCGCCGGTTCCAGTTCCGGTACGTCGATGTTCACCAGTACGCGCATTGCCGGTCCTTTCCGTCAGGGCCTACGCGCATAACTCACCGTCAGCATTTCCCACTGATGCCCGTCAGGCACGTTCCAGTAGACGATGCTGCCGCCATGCGCGGTGTTCACCGTGTAATCGATCGGACCGTGGACGTTGCTGCGGTAGGAAATGCCCGCGGCTTGGATACGAGAGAGAATCGCATCGAATTCCGCCTGGCTCACCCGGAAACAGAAGTGGATCAACGGAATCGGCTCCGGCCATTCGTCAAAGTCGAAGGTCAGTCCGTCGTTGACGAAGACTGCGGAGAACGGCCCGATATGGGTCTCAGACCAGGGCACGTCAAGCAGCCCGGCAAGCTGTCTTGCCGCGGCGATCTTGTTGACGGAAGGTACGAGGATATGGTCGAGCTGGACTGCCATGCCGCGCTCCTGTCATTGCCGATACCACCAATGTAGCAGGCTGCGGGCAGGGCAGTGTGCGCTGGGTCAGGCCGGGCGGTAGCTGAACTTCTCAAACATACCCGACACCTGCTGCACCAGCCCGTCGCTCGGATAGCCGGCCACCGCGGTTGCCTTCAGTTCCTTGGTGCGGCAACCCTGTGCGCGGAAGCTTTGCAGCGTGTAGTCTTTCACGCCCATCGCCGCCAGTGTGCGGGCCATGTCGAGGATGTCCTCTTCCGACAGCAAGGTAGGATGGACCGTCGTCCGGAATTCGTAATCAACGCCGCTGGCCAGCACCGCCTCTGCGCAGGCCAGCGCTTGCAGGCCGCTGTCGGCAATGCCGGTGACTTTTTCATACTGCGCGAACGGCGCCTTGATGTCGAGCGCAACCCAGTCCACCTGCGGCAGGATTTCACGCAGGCGCTGCGGGTAGGAGCCGCCGGTGTGCAGACCGATCTGGAAGCCGAGCTTGCGCACATCCTTGATCGCGCTGCCGAGCGCCGGATCGAGCGTGGGTTCGCCGCCGCTGAAGACGACGGCGTCGACCAGTCCCACCCGTTTTTCAAGCAGGCCGAGCACCTTGCTCCACTGCAGCGGGCTCTTTTGCAGGCGCAGCTGCAGGTGCGGGTTATGGCAGTAGCCGCATGCCCACGGGCAGCCCTGCACGAAAATAACCGCGGCGAGCTTGCCGGGGTAGTCGGTTGCGGTGAACGGCGTGACACCGCCCACTTTCAGCATGCGCTGCGCGGATTCGGCCGCTTGTATGCGCGGGCCGCTCGCCAGGGTACTTGCGCTCATGGATTTCTCTTGCGGAGTTCGGGGGACAGAATCGGTGCGTCATCCTAGATTTCTGGCAAGAAACCTTCCTTGATCCTGGTCAAAAATGCCCGGGAAGGCGTGTTATCCCCTAGTCCTTTCTGACTATCCGCGCGATTCCGCGCCTATCCCCTTCGAACGACCGGACTAAGCCGACTGCCTTTGCCGGATACCCCTCCGGCCAATAGTGCCTTGACTGTTGCCCACGTAACCTTCCGACATCGCGTCAATCATCGAGGGAGGTATGTCGTGGCCGACAACGTTGCGAGTATGAAGGGCAGGCAGGTTTCGGTACTGGCGAGCAGCACGTTCGCTTTCACCATCTGCTTTGCGGTCTGGATGATGTTTGCCGTCCTTGGCATTCCCATCAAGACCAAACTGGGCTTGAACGAAACACAGTTCGGCCTGCTGGCGGCGACACCGGTGCTGACCGGTTCGCTGGTGCGCGTGCCGCTGGGTATCTGGACCGACAAGTTCGGCGGCCGGATCGTGCTGTTCGTGCTGATGCTGTCGACGGTGCTCCCGATCTGGCTGATCGGCGCCGCCACCGAGTACTGGCACTTCCTGGTGCTCGGCCTCTTCGTCGGCCTGGCAGGCGGATCCTTTTCGGTAGGCACGCCCTATGTCGCGCGCTGGTTCCAGCCGGAACGCCGCGGCCTGGCGATGGGCATCTTCGGCGCCGGCAATTCCGGATCGGCACTGACCAAGTTCGTCGCACCGGCGATCATCGCCGCCTTCGGCTGGGAATTCCTGCCCAAGGTCTATGCGATCGCCATGCTGGCGACGGCACTGATTTTCTGGTTCTTCAGCTACACCGACAAGTCGCATGTCGTCGCTTCCAACGTCAGCTTCGTGGAACAGATGAAGATGCTGAAGGACCCGCGTGTCTGGCGCTACTGCCAGTACTACTCCGTGGTCTTCGGCGGCTACGTGGCGCTGGCGCTGTGGATGACCAAGTACTACGTCTCCGAATACGGCTTCGACATGAAGCTGGCCGCGCTGCTGGCCGCCTGCTTCTCTCTGCCCGGCGGCGTGCTGCGCGCGCTCGGCGGCTGGATCTCGGACAAGTACGGCGCCTACAAGGTCACCTGGTATGTGATGTGGGTGTGCTGGGTGGCGTTCTTCCTGCTGTCTTATCCGCAGACTTCGATGGTGGTCAAGACCGTCAACGGCGACATGACGATGAACATCGGCATCAACGCCTGGTTCTTCACCTTCCTGCTGTTCGTGGTCGGCGTCGCCACCGCGATCGGCAAGGCATCGGTCTTCAAGTTCATTTCGGACGACTTCAGCCACAACATCGGCGCGGTGTCCGGCGTGGTCGGCCTCGCCGGCGGCCTCGGCGGATTCATCCTGCCGATCATGTTCGGCGCCCTGGTCGACCTGACCGGCATCCGTTCCAGCGCTTTCATGCTCCTGTACGGCACCGTTTGCGTATCGCTGGTGTGGATGCATTTCTCGTTCAAACCCGAGCGGGGAACGCCGGAGGTGTCCGACGTTCCCGTGCCGCTCGCCAAGGCGGCATGAGCTGTCACATTCGATAAGAGGAGAACAACGTGAGCAAATACCTGATCAGCCACTGGGAGCCGGAAACGCCGACTTTCTGGGTATCCAAGGGCAAATCGACCGCCAACCGCAATCTGTGGATCTCGATCCCGGCGCTGCTGCTGGCCTTCGCCGTGTGGATGGTGTGGAGCGTGGTGGTGGTGAACCTGCCCAACATCGGCTTCCAGTACAGCACCAACCAGCTGTTCTGGCTGGCCGCGCTGCCCGGCCTGTCGGGCGCGACGCTGCGCATTTTCTACTCGTTCATGGTGCCGATCTTCGGCGGCCGCAAGTGGACGACCATCTCGACCGCATCGCTGATGATCCCCGCCATCGGCATCGGCTTCGCGGTGCAGGACCCGAACACCGGCTATCCGACCATGCTGGTGCTGGCGTTGTTGTGCGGCTTCGGCGGCGGTAACTTTGCCTCCTCCATGGCCAACATCAGCTTCTTCTTCCCGAAGGCGCAGAAGGGCTACGCGCTCGGCATGAATGCCGGCCTGGGCAACCTTGGCGTGTCGGTGGTGCAGTTCGTGGTGCCGCTGGTGATCACCGCCGGCATCTTCGGCGCGCTCGGCGGCGATCCGCAAACCTGGACCAAGGCAGGCGAGACCAAGCAGATGTGGCTGCAGAACGCCGGCTTCATCTGGGTGCCGTTCATCGCCATGACCACCGTGGCTGCCTGGCTCGGTATGAATGACTTGGCCTCCGCCAGCGCATCGTTCTCGGAACAGGCCGTGATCTTCAAGCGCAAGCACAACTGGCTGATGTGCTGGCTCTACATCGGCACCTTCGGTTCCTTCATCGGCTACTCCGCCGGTTTCCCGATGCTGATCAAGTCGCAATTCCCGGACGTGAACCCGCTGCAATACGCCTACCTCGGGCCGCTCGTCGGCGCGCTGGCACGCGTGGCGGGCGGCTGGGTTTCCGACAAGCTGGGTGGCGCCGTCGTCACCTTCTGGACCTTCATCGTGATGATCCTGGCCGTGATCGGCGTCATCAGCTTCCTGCCGGACGGCGGATCGGCCGGCCATTTCAACGGCTTCTTCTGGATGTTCATGCTGCTGTTCGCCGGCACGGGTGTCGGTAACGCCTCTACCTTCCGCATGATCCCGGTGATCTTCATGACCGAGCGCCAGCGCGCGGCGGCGGGCAAGGGCGCGCGTGCCGAAGCGCAGGCCATCGTGGACGCCAACAAGGAAGCGGCCGCAGTGCTTGGATTCTCCTCGGCCGTCGGGGCCTATGGCGCCTTCTTCATTCCGAAGAGCTACGGCACCTCGATCGCCATGACCGGCGGGCCGATTGCGGCGCTGTGGTGCTTTATTGCGTTTTACGTTACCTGCATTGCCATTACGTGGTGGTGCTACTCGCGGAAGAACGCGCCGATGCCTTGCTGATGCGATGCGCTGGTGGGTTTCGCTTCGCTCTACCCACCCTACAGTCCTTTATGAACATGGTGGGTTTCGCTTCGCTCTACCCACCCGACGGTTCTTTATGGACGATGGCCACTGACGGCTCCTTATAAAGGACGGTAGGGTGGGTAGAGCGCCAGCGAAACCCACCATGCACCCCGGAACACGACATAGTCCAAAAGAACTATCCCACCTAATACCAACGCAGGCAGCAAACCGACTTCTTGCGAATAGGAAGGCCGAGGGTGGCTACGTAGACTTCACCCAGAGCCAAAGCAGTTACAACAAGGCGCCTCGAAAAAGGCGCACGTATGGAGAAACCATGAGTCACTTTCTGGACCGCCTGAAATTCTTCAGCAAGCCGAAGGAAACCTTTTCCAACGGCCACGGCGCGGTTGTGCATGAAGACCGCACCTGGGAAAACGCCTATCGCCAGCGCTGGCAGCACGACAAGATCGTGCGCTCCACGCACGGCGCCAATTGCACGGGTTCGTGCAGCTGGAAGGTGTATGTGAAGAATGGCCTGATCACCTGGGAAACCCAGCAGACCGACTATCCGCGCACCCGCCCGGACCTGCCGAACCACGAGCCGCGCGGCTGCCCGCGCGGCGCTTCGTATTCCTGGTACGTGTATTCCGCCCAGCGCGTGAAGTATCCGATGGTGCGCGGCCGCCTGATGCAGATGTGGCGCGAGGCGCGCAAGACCATGTCGCCAATCGCGGCCTGGGAATACATCAGCCAGGATCCGGAACGCGCCGCCAAGTACAAGAAGGTGCGCGGGCAGGGCGGTTTCGTGCGCGCCGAGTGGGATGAGGTCAACGAGATCATCGCCGCGTCCAATGCGTTCACCATCAAGAAATACGGCCCGGACCGCATCATCGGCTTCTCGCCGATTCCCGCGATGTCCATGGTCAGCTATGCCGCCGGCACCCGCTACCTGTCGCTGATCGGCGGCGTGGCGATGAGCTTCTACGACTGGTACTGCGACCTGCCGCCGTCCTCGCCGCAGATCTGGGGCGAGCAGACCGACGTGCCCGAGTCCGCCGACTGGTACAACTCCACCTACCTGATGGTGTGGGGCTCCAACATCCCGATGACCCGTACCCCTGATGCGCATTTCTACACCGAAGTGCGCTACAAGGGTACCAAGACCGTTGCCGTGTCCTCCGACTTCGGCGAGATGGCCAAGTTCGGCGACATCTGGCTGGCGCCGAAGCAGGGCACCGACGCCGCGCTGGCGATGGCGATGGGTCACGTGATCCTCAAGGAATTCCACGCCACCGGCAAGTCGTCCTACTTCCGCGAGTACGGCAAGCAGTACACCGACTTCCCGATGCTGGTGCTGCTCAAGGAAAAGAACGGCTACCTCGTACCGGATTACTTCCTGCGCGCCTCGCATCTCGCCAACAATCTCGACGAGAGCAACAACCCGGAATGGAAGACCCTGGTCATCGACGAAGCCACGGGCGACATCGTCGCGCCGAGCGGTTCCATCGGTTTCCGCTGGGGCGAGTCCGGCAAGTGGAACCTGGAACTGAAGGAAGGCAAGAGCGGCAAGCCCGTCGATCCGAAACTGTCGCTGATCGACAGCAAGGATGACGTGGCGGCCGTCGGCTTCGCCTACTTCGGCGGCCGCGATGCGAACGACATGCTGCTGCGCAACGTGCCGGTGAAGAAGGTGCAGCTGGCCGACGGGACGACCGCGCTGGTCGCCACCGTGTACGACCTGTCGATGGCCAACTACGGCGTCGACCGCGGCCTGGGCGGCGGCAATGTCGCCACCAGCTATGACGACGACGTCCCCTACACCCCGGCATGGCAGGAGAAGCACACCGGCGTCAAGCGCGCGGACGTGATCACCGTGGCCCGCGAATTCGCCGACAACGCCGACCGCACCCGTGGCAAGAGCATGGTCATTGTCGGCGCCGCGCTGAACCACTGGTACCACATGGACATGACTTACCGCGGCATCATCAACATGCTGATGATGTGCGGCTGCGTCGGCCAGTCCGGCGGCGGCTGGGC
>Ga0196971_1000902_pt1 | contig 16378 bp, 18 predicted proteins | sample S1v_1013CmetaG_FD_148660 | JGI IMG/M metagenome (GOLD analysis project Ga0196971, IMG submission 148660) | Soil microbial communities from Anza Borrego desert, Southern California, United States - S1+v_10-13C | ecosystem: Environmental > Terrestrial > Soil > Desert | place: USA: California... | reverse complement strand
TGAACACGCCAACTTCGCCGGGGCCAGCATCATCGTCGAAGGGTCGAACCCGAATCTTGCCGGGACGCCGTTCCAAGACAAAATCTCAAGTATGCGCCCCGTGGCCGGAGCGCCGGGTGTCGTCGGCAACAAGATCGTCGGCGGCATCGACATCCCGGACTTCCATGGAACGGACAGCCAGAACGGCGGCATCAGCGGGACGTTCGCGTTCTACGGCGGCTCCATGGATCAGGAGCAAGACCCGTATCTGATGGAGAAGATCGGCGAGAAAGTCCCGGCGTATCACGGCATCTCGCATATCGTGTTCGAGGACTTCTACGTCGGCAACAGTCCGAACCTTGAAGCCATGTCGTTCGAGCTTGAGTGCCTGACCGACAAGCTGGGGCTGGGCAACGGTCACACCGTCATGCCGAACGGCAAGGACGAAAACCCTATCGAGACGCTGTATGATCTGTATACGACGTTTTGGGGCAAGCTCGGTGTCGATCCAGCAAACATCGACATCGCCAACTTCCGTGAAGCGGCCGAACGCATCTACACGGAGAACAACGGATACTCGCTGTCCTTGGCGAACGCCAACACGGGGGCCGATCTCACGAAGGAGATCATTCGCCAGATCAACGCTATCCTGTATCAGGACATCGAGACGGCGAAAATCAGGATCAAGCTGATTCGGCGCGACTACAATGTAGCGACGCTGCCGGTGCTGCGCCCCACGAACATTCTGGAACTGCGGAACTACACGAAGCAGCTTTGGGATGAGACCTATAATCAGGTCCGCGTCAAATACCGCAACCGCGAGAACAACTACAAGGACGGCTCGGCTCTCTGGCAGGACTTCGCGAACATCAACATGCAGCAGCGTGTTCGTTCGACCGACATGTCCTTCCCCGGCGTCTACAACGGCGATCTGGCAAACGAGTTGGCGGCGCGCGAAGGCGCAGAGTTGAACGTGCCGCTGTTCCAGTGCGAGTTCGACGCCGACCGCACCACGTCGGAGCTTCGGCCGGGCGACTGCTTCATCCTGCATTGGCCGGAGTATGGCATCAAGCGCACCGTCATGCGTATTCGGAAGTTCGACACTGGCGAACTGACGAACGGCAAGATCGGCGTCATGTGTGTTCAGGATGAGTTCTCGTCGGATACGGCCGTGTTCAGCACTCCGGCGCTGTCCCAGTGGACCCCGCCCGATCTGACGCCGGATGCGCTGACGACCTACGCCGTCTTTGCTGCGCCCGCTTACTTCAAGCGGGTCGCGGAAGGTGACGCCGCGACCGGCGAGCGACTGTTCGCTCTGGTCCGCCGACCGGATGCCCAGTCGCAGTCCTACAACATTCACACGTCACTCGACGCCTTCAACAACGCGGCGCTGTCCGGCGAACAGGTTCAGTTCGCGGGGGCCGGAGAGCTTGAAGGCGCATATCCGGCCACGGCTGGCGCGGCAACGGGTCTCGACGACTCGCTGGGGATTGTTGTCGCTGATCTCGACGGGGTGTTCCTGCCGCAGACTTACGACGACGCCGAGATCAAGGGGCTGGGCCAGAACTTGCTCTACGTCGGCGGCGAGATCATGGGTTATCGCACGGTCACGGACAACGGCGACGGAACCTACTTGCTGACGAACATCCGGCGCGGGCTGCTGGACACCGGCATTCTGGCTCACGCCGATGGGGCGAAGGTGTTCTTCCTGTCGTCCATCGACGGCATGACGCCCGCCATCTTCGCGGCTACGGACACCCCGACTGTCAAGCTGCAAGACATCGCACCGCAAGGGGTCTACCCGCTGCAAGACGCGGCGGTGATCGGCCCTATCTCCATCAGCAGCCGGGCGGAGCGTCCTGCACCGCCAGTCCACGCCACCTACGCGGGGGTCAGGACCGGCAGCGCCAGCGCGAGCGCAACGGGCGCGCTGGCATGGCGCGAGCGCAACCGCAATGACAAGACCGTCTGGTTCCGCGACGATCCCACGCAGCCCGTGGAGACTGGACAGGACAACGAAGTGAAGTGGCGTATCAACGCAGGCGCTTGGACGACGGTTTACGTCACGGGCGCTTCGACTACGATCAATACATCCGCCGCGCTCGACGGCGATACGTTGTCGGTCGAAGTTCGGTCGCGCCGGGACGGGCTGTTCAGCCGGGTCGCCGACACCTTCCAGATCACGCTCACGGTGCCCTGACAGGGGTGGCTAGAAAACCGGGCGTGATGGGTGATAGGGTCGGCGATCCTCACGCCCCGGAAGCTCTCGTGCCCCGCTACAACCCCTTCACGTCATGGCTCAAGTTCCCCATCGACCTTAAGCGGGTGGGGGAGTGGATCAGCATGTTGCGCGATCTCGCGGCGCTGCTGTTCATCCCGTTCCTGTGCCTCTACGGCGCGATCATGGTCTACGTCCTCGTCAAGGTGTTCGGCACGGCCGACCGCCCGGAGAACGTCGTGCTGGCGGTCGTGAACTATCTCGGCGCGTCGCTGATCGGACTGTGCATCCTGATCGGGCTGGGCGTCCTGTGGCTCCAACGCCGGAACATTCCGACCATGACGGTGACGACGCCTATGGGCACGGTCGCCATCGGGTCAGGGGACGCCGCACAGGCCGGTCTTGCCGGGGCGGTCATCGACGCCATCACCCCGGCGGAAGCGCCCTCCGTGGCCGCCGCTGCGGCCGGTGGAGCGCCCCCGCCGTCGAAGCCTGCTGTCACCGCCGCAGCCGACGCCGCCATGGCGGAGCCGACGCTGGAACCGGAGCCGAAGGTCTGATGTTCGACTGGATCGCCAACCGGGTGTTCGGACCCTTCTTCGACGGCCTTCTGGCGTGGTCCCCGTGGCTCTGGCTGCTGGGTTGCGTCATTGTGGCGGCCTACCTTTTTCTCGCCATGCGGCCGGTGTTTAAGCGGTGGTGGCAGGCTATCCTCGTCATCGCCGTCGCAGGGTTCGTCGCGCTCTGGCTCTGGCAGCACTTCGACGGCATCGCTGATCTGGCGAAGAAGAACGAAGAACTGACACAACAGAACGCAGACCTTGAAGAACGGGTCGGCAATCTGGATACGTCGATCAAGGATTACGAAGAAGCAATCGGCGATCTTGAGCGCCGTCAACGTCAGATCAGAAGTGAGATCGCGCAGGCTCGAACAGGTCTGGACAGCGGCACTATCAGAGAGGAAGCCAACAATGATCCGGGCCAAGCTGCTGCTGACTTGTCTGACCGCTGGAATCGTCTTGGGCGCATGTCAGACGAGGCCACCAGCGGGTTCGGCCGTCCAACGTCTTCCGCTACCGGCCCCGGCGGCGACGCAGACGCAGGAAGTTAGCTGGGGCATTCTTCAACCGGGGGAACAGCCGTCCGAGACTGTCGTTACCCTGACCCTGCCCATGTTTGACCGTCTCGTCGGCAACGAAGCCGATCAGTTGCGTTGGATCAAAGAAGCTGTAGAACAGCTTCGCTACTATCGAGGCGAACAAGCGGGGGCTACGCCACAGCGATGAACAGATCAATGATCCTTGTCCACTTCGATCACTTCCGCGAGACCTTCCCGTTCCGCGCGCTCGAATGGCTGATGGCCGTCTTTATGATCGGCTGGGGCTTTGTGTTGCTGCATCCGTCATACGACGCGGGTGCTTCGGCGTGGGCCGATACTCTGTTCGCGAGCGTGTCGCCAACAACTTTCGGTCAGGCGTGTCTTGTCGTAGGCTTGATTAGGTTCGCCGCGTTGCTTATCAATGGCATGTGGTGGAGGACGCCCTTCGCTCGACTTGTGACAACCTTTGCGGCTAACTTCCTTTGGGTGGTGATCGTCTTTGGTCTGGCAGCGTCGGACACTCTGAATACCGGCTGGGCGATGTATCCCGCCTGCGTAGTCGCCGAGTTGTATAACGCCTTCCGATCCGCTGATGACTCCCGCAAGAGTTGGCTGGCCCGAAAGGCAGCGCGACTTGGACGGTCTCGATAAGTTCCCGGAATGGATACAGGTCGCCGTCTTTCTCGGTGTTCTGATTGCCACGACCGTTGCCTCCATCGCCGGGGTCTTTAAGGACCGGCTGTTCAAGGGCAAGTTCTCGGTCCCGCCGCCCGTTCCCGCCCCGAAGGATGCCGTCGTTATGTCGGCCGCCATCGCGGACAGCGCCGCCATCGCCAATCTGGCGACAGGTATCAACCGCCTCGTAGACTTCCTCGAACAGGACCGCGAAGATCAGGAACGCAGGGACCGCGCGTTGCGGACTTGTATCCAAGAGCTTCTGGACGGCACCGACCGGAACTCCGGCCTGCTGCGCCAGATTCTCCACCCCTTCGGGTTCCAGCGCGTCGCGCAGCCGGGGGAGAGGCCGCCGGAGGGTTGACGCCGGAGCGCGGCCGTGAGATAAGGGCCGTGACTTGGGAAGGGACCGCAGCCCCCGATCTGGTCATGTGGGACAGCCAAACTCCTGTGACTTTCAACCCCGCCCATCTTCGGATCGGCGGGGTTGATTGTTTTCGGGCTTGCCCGGTTTCTAGGCGTCGTCCCCGTAAAGCAGGATCATGTAGTTGTCACCGTGGCACCGCTTCGGTTTACAGTGGCAGACCAAATCCTTCCCACGCAGGTATTCGAGCCAAGCCGGGTTCAAGGCGGCTCGCTTCCGTGCGTAGTCAAGGTGCAGATCGCAGACATCATCACGGGTCTGTCCATGGACACCGATGACGAAGGGATTGCCGTAGGCGGTCCCACGGTCGATGCACACCGCGTCGGCCGGGTAGCCGTCGCGCTTCATGTTCAACACGCGCCCCTTGGCCGTCATCCTGCCTTCTGCCCGAAGCGGAACCGCGCCCGGCTGTCGATGAAGCCCTCGTCTTCCAGCAGGGCCTCCACGGGCGACTGGGCGATCCTGTCGATCCCGTGCGTCTGGATCGCCAGCAGGGCCGCCGCAGCGCCCGCCGCGCCCGGATCAGCCAGATACCGGAACATCGCCGCCAGCGTGGCCGAATCCCGGCGCGGGAGGCCCTGTAGGTCCAGAGCCATCCCACGGGTCAGGATGCAGCGCAGATCAAGGTCAGCGTGGGCTACAGCGCCCCGGAGCGGCAGGGACGGCAGGAACAGGCCGGGGATGAGCCACACGCGCTCCACGCAGCCGATCAGGGCGTAGGCACGGCCACCGGCCAGCCACCGCTTCTGCCCCCACTCCCGTTGCCCTTGCTCGAACCTGATCTCGCCCCCGGCGATCCGCTTGCGAGGCTGGTGCAGCAGCTTGGTCTCAAGGTGGAAGGGGCCGCCGTCGTAGCAGCCCTCAATGTCCGGCGTCGCCTTGCCGACGACGTTCTCCACGCGCTGAACATGCAGCTTGTCGCTGGTGAAGTCGGGGTGCCGTTTGATCCAGTCCCACAGTATGCCTTCGGACGACGCCATGACTACTTCTTCGTCGCGAACCAGTCGGGATATGCGGTGTCGCGGCTGATCTGCTCGAACACCTTGGCGTAGATGAACTGGTAGAGATGCTTTTGCAGCGTCACGCCATGATCGTTCGTCAGGTCTTCGACGCCGGTCAGTTCGTCCACCTTGAAGTCGGTCGGCACACGCGGCTGCGTTCCGGGGACGCGCAGGCGGAAGACGTAGCCCCCGTTTTCGAGGATCAGGTTAGCTTCGTTCTGGTGGCGCACGTCGTCGCAGATCACCAGCGGGCGCGGTTCGGCTGCGATCACGAACTGCTGTAGCCAGAGCTTCCCGTTCGTCTTGTCGCGGGCCATCTTGCCCAGCGCCTCCATGAAGTCGCGCGGCGAGCATCCGCAGAGCGCCGGGTGCGGCTTCTCCTTGAGGACCGGATCGCGCAGGACTTCCATGGGGACGCCCAGCACCACCATGATCTCTCTGATCTTGTCGGCGAAGGACAGCCTCACGAACCCGTGGTTCTGCGTGAAGTAATCCGCCAGCGTGGTCTTCCCGCTACCGACGTAGCCAGAGATGCCGATGATAAGACGCCCCATGATGATCCCTTACGGCAGCGGCACTTCGACCGGCTCATACACGCTGTCCTTGCGGTTCCACTTGAGAACCTGCAAGCGCGGGCAGTCGGTCAGGCTGTAGACGACGATGGCGGCGAGACCGCACAGAACCGGATCGCCGCTGAACACGAGATAGTCCACGGCGGCGTTGAACTCGGCGAGCTTGGCGTTCAGAAGGTCAAGCTCGTCGCCTTCCTGTTCGTCCATCAGCTTCTTTGTCGCGGGCAGCAAGAACTGGACTGGCCCGTAGCGATATAGCGACGAGTAGTCGTGGCTGGCGTAGGTGCCATCCTTTTGCTTGTAGCGGCTTTCTTGGACGACGAATACTCGTGCCATTAGACGTAGGACTCCTGTAGCTGACGCTTCAAATCGACTAGCCCTGTGGCTGCGATGAGATCGGCTACGTTGATCTTGTTTGAGAGAGCGTTGAGGATGTAGCTGTCGATGCTATTCAAGCCGATGATGTCGATGAGGTCAACGGGGAGCTTGCCGATTTGGGTGCCACGCTCGCTCGCCTGATCGCGCTGGATCAGATCGAAGGTATGCGACCCCCAAATGATCGTGTTGCAGAAGGACAGGTCGCCCCCGACGCCGCCGGACAGAGCGTGGCCGAAGATGACCTTCTTGCTCTCGCTGCGGCCGAAGTCGTAGATGTTCTGGATATGGCTGCCCTTCGACTGTCCATGCACTTCCGAGAAGCCGATGTCTGCCGTCGTCAGCAGTTTCCGTAGGACATCGAACTCGTAGTGGTATTGAAGCCAGACAATGACCTTGCCCTGCGCCTTTTCGATCTCATTCATAATCAGGTTGAAGCGCGGGTTTTCTTCCGGCTTGACCAGTTCGACGAGACCGTGCGTCTTCGTGTTCAGGAACCCGCTGCCGATCTGTTGGAGCTTCTGGAAGAAGACACCGCCATCCAGCACTTCGCCGTCAAGCACCGGGTTCTCGGTGATCGTATCGTAGACCTTCCGCTGCTTGTCCGTTAGCTCGAACATGCGCTCAATGTTCATCGGCCGCATCAGGCCCGGAACATCTTCACGGCGTAGGACGGTCGTGAACTTCTCCAACCGGCGCGTCAGTTCTTCTTCGTTCTGCGGCCCCATGAACCGGACGTATGGACGGCCTGCCCGCGTCTTCGTGACTTCCCACAGGCCGAAGTAGTTCTTGAACTCCTCATACGTCGTGAAGCCCAGCGCCCCCTTCTCAAGAAGCTCGAACTCGCTGTAGGCGTTCATCGGATTGCCGTGGATCGGCGTTCCCGTCAGCAGCCTCTTATACTCGCACTTCGCAGCGACGCCGCGCGCCGTGATCGTCCGTTTTGACCCTGGCTTCTTGAAGTCGTGCGCCTCATCGAAGATGACGAGGATGCGGCCTTTGTGGTGCTTGATGAAGGTGACGAGATAGGACTTCGCCGTCTCCGTTCGCAGGGCGGTGGAGTTGATCGACAGTATCTTGAGATCGTCGCGGTTCATGCAAAGGTGCTGGAACTTCGCCTTGACCCCCTTCTGCGCTGCCTTGGCCGCCTTGTAGATCATCGCGTCGTAAGGCACCGCCATGTGTGTCGGCAGTTCCTTCAACACCCAGTTCTCGTGAACGGTGTTCGGGGCGATGATGATGACGCCCGTGATCTCGCCGATATGGTAGAGGAAGGCGGCCTCGTCGAGCGTGACCTTTGTCTTGCCGGTTCGCATGGTCCAGAAGCGCGCTCGCGCCTTGGCCGTGCGATACCGCATGAACTCGGTCTTCTGGTGCCCCCACGGGACAGTTTTGAAGGGGAGGGGTCCGGGACGCAGTTTCACTTCCGATACCTAAGCCCCTTCCAGCCTTCCGCCGTGATGGGGAAGCCGTCTGCCCACTTCGGCAGGATACACATGATGCCCTCGAACTCGGCCACGTCTCCCGTGCCAATCGGGCACTGGGCCACCAGTTCGTCGTGAACGGTCAGCAGGATTTGATACTTCGTGTGCTTGTAGACGGACCACATGGCGTAGCCCATCAGGTCGCGGCAAAGCGCCTGCACGATGTTCTCGACGAGCTTCCCGCCGTAGGTCTTCGTCCGCTCCCACTTCTTCGTGACGCTGTTGACTTCCTCGTAGGTCAGGACGGTCTTCATCTCCCCCTCGCGGAACGGCGACGGCTCGCTCCGCAGTTCGGGATACGGGTAGGGGATGAGTCGGCCAGACGGGAGGCGGCAGAACAGGAACCGATTGGCGCGCTTGTAGGCGATCTTGTCGTTGACCCAAATCGTCTGTCCGGGGTTCAGCATCGCTTCGATGGCTGCCCTCTCGCAGGCATACCAGAAGTCCACCACCGGCTTGTGCTTCGTTCGGTATCCCGTCACAACCCGGTCGGCGAAGTCGATGTCCATGACCAGATCGACCTTCGCTGACGCGAACGCCTTGTTGCCGTAGTCCACCATCTTGTTCTTGCCGAGACCGTAGCCGCAGCCGAGAATGCCGACCTTGCCGACTTGACGCTCCTTGCCGAACAGCGCCTTCGCTTCCTTGAGCGTCTTGCCGGACAGGAAGTTCTTCCCGTAGATGTCCTCCGCCATGTCCAGATAGATGTCGCGGTTCTTGTCGCGGAAGATGTCGAGACCGCGCTGATGGTTGCACACCCAAAAGAGACCGCGCGCCTCAATGGCGTTGTAGTCGGCCGAAACCAACTCCATCCCCGGATCGGGCACGATGGCTCCGCGCAGAGCCTCCGAAAACAACTGGAACAGATCGACAGCTTCTTCGCCTTCGATCTGGAACTCCGTCTCAAGGTCGGTGATCTCATCCGACGACATGATGCGCTCAATGGTCGCTTCCATGTCCTTGATAGAACCACGCGGTAGGTTCTGCGGCTGGAAGCCCGCCCCGGACCAGCGGGAAGTCCGGCTTGCCCCGGCGTAGACCAGCATGTCCCGCACACGGTCTCCGGCCGTCAGGCGCTCCATGATCGCGGCATACTTGGCGACGGAGGCCCGGCCTGCCCGGCGCACGAGCTTGATGACCGCCAGCACATGCTCCGGGATGTCGTCGGGCATGGCGATCAGGGCGTCGAACGTCGCGGCCTGCGTGTTGTCCAGATCAAGGCCCTGCCCCGCCAGCCACTCAAGCAGCTTGTCGCGGTTGGTCGCCTTCGGCACCTGTCCGTTGGTCCGCCTGTTGATCTCGGCGTTGGCGCTGTCACGCAGATTATTCAGGTGCGCGATGGCTGCTTCAACGAAGCTGCGATCAATCGGCAGCCCATGCTCGTTGATGTCTTGGTCGATCTTCCAGAGTTCTTGTTCCAGCGGGATCAGGTCAAGCAAGGAGTGCGAGAACGCTTCCTCCGCCAGCACGTCACTTTCGCAGTATTTGAACAGGCGCAGGAACTCGTCGCGGGTTCCCTGCCATTCGTTCGGATTTGACTTGGAGGGCTTGCGCGGCTTGCACAGCTTCATCATCAGCTTGTGCCCCTCTTTGTCCTTCTGGACTTTGAGGCGCATGACGATACACGCTTTCTCAAGCGAGCGTGGCAGTCCGTAGCTCGATGCCTTGGCCGATGAACAGCGCCATTGACTGCGCGGAATATCCGGCCACAGGTAGTCCGGTATCATGATCGCGCGCCAGACCGCCTTCTCCATCATGGCGTTGTGCGCTTCGACCAGACCGCCCGCCGCGATCCACTCGAATAGCTCGACAGGCTCTCCGGTCGGTTCGATCCCGAACTCGCGATAGATGTCCGGTATCCACGTCTTCACCATTCCCTGCGGCCAGAAGGGCAGACGGTAGGACATGCAAAGCGGCTGGGTGGACTTGTCGGTCGCGTAGCGCCACGGACCTGTCTTCGGCAGGTTGATCCGGCTGCGCGTCTCGAAGTCGATGGTGGCGCGGGGCGGGTTCCCCTTGCCGTCCCCTTTGACCATCTCCGGCGTAATCATCGCGGCGAGATCACCACTCTGGCTCCGGGCGCGACTTCCAGCTTCACGTTCCCGTCGCTGGGTTCAATCACGGACACCGTGCCGCTGCCGACGTAGGTGTCCCCACGGAAGAAGTCGGCCTTGCCCGGTTCTGTGGCGACGATCCGATACAGGCCCGGCATCCGGGGCCGGTCGTCGAGCCACACCTGATCGTAGCCCGTCCCGGCGACAGAGAGGGCCGTCCAGCGCGGTTCCGGGGCGCTGGCGCAGGCAGAGAGCGTCAGGACGCAGCTTCCCAGCAGCAGGAGCCACAGGACGCCGGAGAGGCCGCAGGCGAGCGGCAGGACGCGCTTACCGAATGTCGAACGGATCGTCTTCGTCGGATCGGTCGTCATCGTCGTCTTCCTCCCTTGGCTCGTATGTTTCACCGTCGAGATCGCGGCCGTCTAACCGTAGTTCGATGTTGCCGACCAGTATATCCTCCGCTTCCAACTCGGCAGCGGTCTTCTTCATCCGGGCCAGCACTTTCTTAAGGACCGTCACGTCGAGACCGTAGTCCCGCGCTTCGTTCCAGATGTCCTTCACGTCGTCTTGCAGCATCGCGATCTCGGTCTGCACGACCTTGACACGCTCGATGAACTCGATGGACTTCTCGATAGGGTCGAAGCTCTCGCCTCCGTAGTCGATCTCTTGACCACGGAGGAACGACAGGCTCTCGTCATCGTAGAAGCCCCGTGCCATCTACCCCTCGAAACCCTGCGGCGCATGATACTCACGCCACGGTATCCAGCGCCAACCGACGTTCATAGGCTCCCGGTCGTCGTGCTTCCAGAACCCCCAGTCCCGTGCCTTGGCGTTGTCGCGCAGGACCAGCGTCACGACGCGGCGGGTGTGCAGCTTCGTGATGAGATGCGCGTGGTTTGCCGGACGGTAGCGGACGCCCAGCCAGCCGATCCGGTCATCCTTGAAGCGGCCGGTCGGCGTCCCTTCGGAGCGGAGGACATGGCTGGTCTCCGTGTAGCCCCCGAACAAGACAAGGGTCCAGAAGCTCCACGGATGGTCGTGGTATTCCCGATCCGCGTCAGGGCGGCCGAGAACATGCAGGTAGACCCTGCGCCACTTCCACCAGCCGAACGGCGTCAGGTGGAACCGGATCATGTAGGACGGCCTGCCGCGCCCGATGACTTCCATGAATGGGAAGGGATGATTTGCCGGGTCGCGCTTCGTGCGCTGTTTTGTCCCGGACTGCGTTTGATCTGTCATGTGAATACCCCGTGATGAAAGAACCCCGGCAGATCGCTCCGCCGGGGTTCCCGTTCCTTGCAGGCCCCGGAGAAGGACTTACAGTTGGAACTCGTCAGCGCCGTCGCCCGGCATGATGCCAGCGGCCGGGTCGTCGAACGCCATCTCGTCGGCGGTCAGGTCGCCGAAGTCCTGCGAGATCGACGGGCCGACGTTGCCGAACGGCTGACCGTCGCTGATCTTCATGACGTTGTGCAGGTTGAAGCTGACGCCCTTGTTGCCGCTGTTCGAGTAGGCCCAAGTGGACACCGTGGCGCGGACGAAGCAGCCAGCGTAGAGTTCCGACGCCGGAATCTCGACCTTGGCGACGTTCGCCAGACCCGGCTTGTATTGCGAGGCGGCCCGGAAGAACTCGACGCCTTGGCCGTAGCCCGACGTGTTCGGCTTCTCGATGCCGTTGCGGATCGGGTTGCGGAAGGTCGGCAGCAGGCGCTTCGTGGCGGGGTCGAAAGCGGCGTCGCCGAACTTCTCCTTCATCTGCATGGCGACCGCCATCTTGATCTTCTTCCACCGCTCCACGTCGGCGGCCGAGAAGTCGGCGGGCGTGAACAGCAGAGTGATGTTGAAGGTCTCGGCCCCTTGGGAGCCTTCCATCTTCGACGGCTTGTCGAGGGAGGGGAACGACAGCCGCGCCAGCGGGGTCGTGTAGATCACGGATTGCTTGGTCTCGACCACAGCAACTCTCCATTTAGAGTGAGCGCAGGGCGACGCCCCGCTAGGTGACAACCCCGACGACGCCGAGGCAGAGGGGACGTTAGGACTCGCGCCTCGTGGCGTCAAGAGCGCGTTCGATGTTGGTCAGGTTCGGCATCTTGCCCTCCGCGAAGACGTGACGCCAGAACTGCGGAACCCGCGTGAAGTCCCCTGTGAACTTGGCTTGGATCAGCACCTTGGCCGAAGCCCTGATCTTGTCGGGGTCCAGCCCGGCGATCATGCAGATCGCTTCAAACTGCCCGTCTTCGTCTTCCTCGATAAACCATGCCTGCGCTTCGCGGACTGCTTCGGCGTGTGCCTTTTTGGACGCCGGGATGTTCGTGAAGCCTAGCGCATCACAGATCGCGCGAATGACGACGTGCCGCATCGGGCTACGCCAGTCCTCCACTACGCTGTCAGGTGCTTCCGCCATCAGCGGATGGTTAACACGGGCAAGCCGGGTCGCATAGGGGCTACAGGATGTCGAAAGCATCACCCGCTGCTGGGGGCGCTATCATCAGGTCCGATGCGTCCAGATCGCCGAAAGCGGTCATCGGTATCTCGGGCCTTTCATCGTCCAAGGGGGCCAGCGTGTAAGCGCCCTCCGGCTTGTAGACGTGATCGCCTTTCGTCAGCACCGGGTCGATGACCTTCCACTTCGCTGCGCCGTTCTTCTTCAACGCGGACGGCGACTTGAGCTTGAGATCGTAGATGTCTTTCAACTCAAGCCCGGCGGCGAGCAAGTCCTGCGCGGCCTTGGTCTCGTCGCGATACTTCCGCTTCGTGTCCTTGCGGACGACCTTCTGACCGGGAGGGACATGACCGGCGAGCGCCTGATCCAGCGCGTATTCCTCCACGCCCTTGATGACGCTCTCAAGGATCGGCACGAAGGCGAGGAAGCGACCCAGCAGTTCCGGGTCGTTCGTGATGTTCGCGACGGCCGTGGCGGCGACATCCGCCTTCTTCATCGGGTCAGCGAGTTCATCGTCCGTCAGGTCGTAGTGGTCCACCTTCGACATCTCCGTGAACTTGCCTGTGATCTTCGGGCACTTGATCTTGCCGGGGCAGAAGAAGCACCAGTCGCCGGGGTTCAGTTCGGCGTCCGGCTTCTCCGTCTCCTTGGCGGCTTCGATCAGTTCCGCGCGATAATCGACCCTGATCTCGTCGGTCGCGTAGGTCGCCGCTCGCACAGGACCGTCCTTGTGAGCCGCCCGTGGCTGCACCACGACCGTCACGACTTCCTGCGGCAGGTTGGCCGGATCGGCGCAGAGTTCGATGAGAGCGCCCAGTCCGTAATACCGAAGCTGCGTGTTGTTCTTGATCGACACGACCTTGCCCCGGCCGTGCTTGTAGTCGATGACGATGAGACAGTGACCGGGGACGTAGATACACACGTCGTTCGTGCCGAACATGCCGGGCCAGACTTCTTCGAGCGAGAAGCCTTTTTCGATCAGCAGTTGCGGCTCGACGCCGAACGTCTCCCGCGCCCAGTTCAGATAGTAGTCCACCGTGTCCAGATACAACTGGACTGCTTTGACGAAGGCTTCGTCGATCTTGAAGTGCGGGTTCTTCGCCCACAGGAGTTGACCGTCGTAGAAGATCGTCGGCTGCCCGTCCGGGATCGGCTGTTCGGTCTCGAAGACTTCGCCGTCGAGATTGATCCACATGCCCTCGTAAACGTCGGCCGCGACATCCTCCGCCAGACACCGCTCGCCGAGTGCGTGAGCGGCCGTCCCTTCCATGGCGAAGATCGACGACTTGTTCGGCATCCCCTTGGACATGCGGATGCTGCCGGGGCAGTTCATCCATCGCTCGGTGCCGGACGCGCCCAGCATCGAGTGCAGGCGCTCGCCGGGGCCAAGCTCGGGCATGTCCAGCAGGACATCGCCGTGGCTCTCGGGAAGGTAGATGTCGGTCATTTGCCCTGCGCTCTGACCAGCGTCACGCGCTTGGCCGCTCTCGTCAGTCCGGTGTATAGCCACTCTTTGTAGTTGCTGCCGTTCCAGTCGTCTAGGACGACGACGCTATCCCACTGGCTGCCCTGCGACTTGTGGACCGTCATGGCGTAGCCGTAAGTCATCACGAGCGCCTGCGGCATCCCGGACAGCATCGGGGTCCAGTGCTTGTCGAACTGGGGGCGGCCTTCCAGCAGCGGGTTCAGGTGGATCAGCGCCAAGAAGGGCTTGATGCTAGGATCGTCGAGCGACTTGATATGCGCCCGGTAGAACTGGTTGCCCTTCGTATCGACGTAATGCTCGCACTTGATGACTTCCCATTGCGAGCCGTTCATGACGCCGACTTCGTAGTTGTTCTGCAAGCAGATCAACTTCTCGCCGGGTTCCAGCACCTTGACGCGGCCTTTGAGCTTCCGCAGCGCAGTATTTACCTGCGTCCGCATCTTGTTCGTGCCGCATAGCACCTGATCGAACTCAAGATACTGCGCCATGGACAGCTTATCGACGATGGCGCTGTCACCCATCTTGCCGTAGGGCAGTCGGCCGCCGTTGCGGACGTGGGTGGCGAGCCGCAGGACCGGGCTGCCCGCCGCCTGCCGGTGAACCTGCGTCAGTTCGATGTCGGCCGTGTAGCCCGGCGGGAAGAAGAACCCGGTGCCCATGATCGGGGGAAGCTGGCAGGGGTCGCCCACGGCGAGGACAGGGAAGCCGTAGGACAGCGTGTCCTCGCCCAAGAAGCGGTCCACCATGGACACTTCGTCGAGACCGAACGCCGTGGCCGGATGGAACTCCGATCCAAGCCGCTTCACGAAGCCCGGCGTCTGCATCGCTATCCGCATCTGTTCGAGCTTCGCTTCCTGCGTCGCCCGATCTGCTGCGTTCGTCATCGTTTCCAGCTTCGCGAGTTCTTCGCGATAGTGCTTCACCGACGCGCCGCGTGGCTCGTAGATCGTCTTGTGGATCGTCTCTGCGCCGTCGCATCCCTTCGTCCGCAGCACCATGGCCGCCTTCCCGGCGAAGGCCATGAACTGCAACCGACGTGACGTGCGCTTCTTGACTTCTCGGAGGATCGTCGTCTTGCCAGTTCCGGCCGCGCCGATCATACGCATGACCGGCTGCTTGCGATCATAGGCGTAGTTGTCCAGCCAGTTGACGATCTTTGTGACCGCCGCCTCTTGGACGGGATCGAACGTAATGTCGGCCATGGGGGTCCGGGCGTGTGAGAAAAACGTGAGGCCCGCAACCTACGCTGCGGGCCTCTAGCCGTCAACCGCTGGTGAAGCGATTTAGTCGGCGCTGTCGCCGTCGCCAGCGTGAACGTGCTGCGTCGGTTCGGCGGCGGGTTGCTTCTCGCCCAGTTCGTCGCCGCGATAGTTCATCTGGCGCTGCACTTCCGGCGACGCATCGACGGTGCGATAGTTCGGGTCGGTGTGACCCAGTTCCTTCCGCACCCGAAGTTCCGTTTCCAGTTCTTCGTTCGTGGCGAGGCCGAGATTGGCCTTGTTGTCCATGTCTGTCTCCACAGGTTTGCCCTCCGGCCATTCCAGAAAGGCGGGTTCCTCATCCCTGATCGTCGCGTTCGCGAGGATCAAGCCGTTCGCCATCCCGTGCATATACTGGTTGGCGTCATAGTTGCCCGGCGACGACGCCGTGGCGACCTGTTGTTCCAGTTCCCACAGGCGGCGCTCCATGGGCTTCTCGGGCCGGGCGCTCGCGGCGGCTGCGGCGGCCTTCTCGGCTTCCCGATCCCGTCCGGCCTCGCTGCCAGCGTCGGCGTTGAAGCCGGTCGCTTCACCGGGCTTCTTGTGACGCACGTCGAGCTTGGCAAGGTTCTCCGCCATGATGGCCTCGAACGTCCAGTTCTCGTCGGGATGGAGTTCCTGCATCCGCTTGAGGATGCGCGCGATATACCAGAACTGGTCGCCCAGTTCCTCGCGCAGGTTGGCGCGGTCGAAGGGCACGTCTTGGCCGACCATAACCGTCAGCGCCAGTTCCGCCAGTTCGCCGCCCTCCGTGAGCATCCCGACGATCCCGTGCAGGACTTCCGGCGGCATGTCCCGCACGTCGGCCGGACGGTCGTCGCTATAGCTGCCGAAGTGAAGCGGACTGTCTTCCGGGAACGGACGCTTCTCCTGCCCGTAGACCAGCGTCTTCTTGACGAAGTTCAGGTTGTTGGCGGCGTCGGCGACGGCCTGCAATCCGTTGGCGATCACGGCCTGCGTCATTGACGCATGGTGAAGCATCGGAGGCGTCGTGGTCGCGGCTCCGTTGATGTAGTCGGTCGGTGTCATGGGAGTGCCTGTGATGAGACGTGAAAAAGGCCCCGGATCGCTCCGGGGCCTTCTCAAGCTAGGCCCTGACCGCCGGAGCGGTCAAGGGCGCAGGCGCAGCGGGATCAGACCGACAGGTCGCCCGCACCGGCCGCCGGGGCGGCAGGCAGTTGGATGACGACGGCGTTGTCTTCGGCGAAGACCTTGTATTCGGCCTTGCCCGCGTGTTCGATGGGCAGCGCCGAGGACATCAGGTTGACGCTGGTCTTCCGCTTCGGGCTGGTCCAGCGCACGAGGAACG
>Ga0196971_1000901_pt1 | contig 16405 bp, 12 predicted proteins | sample S1v_1013CmetaG_FD_148660 | JGI IMG/M metagenome (GOLD analysis project Ga0196971, IMG submission 148660) | Soil microbial communities from Anza Borrego desert, Southern California, United States - S1+v_10-13C | ecosystem: Environmental > Terrestrial > Soil > Desert | place: USA: California... | reverse complement strand
CGTGGCTGATCTTACCGCCGTTCCATCGCAGTTCGACTTCACAATGCCGTCTGGCGACAGCCGGACGCTGCGGGTCAAGTGCGTCGGAACCAACAAGCTGCCGTTCTCGTTGGCGGAAGTCAACGCGGCGCGCTGGCAGCTTGCGCGGAACTCCCGTGGACCCGGCATGATCGAAAAGACGCTCGGTGCGGGCATCGAGATCGTCCAAGACGGAGACGACTGGTATATCGACGTGGAACTGCTGCCTGCGGACACGGAGACCTATAAAGGCGACTACTATCACGAATGCGAAGTCCGGTTCACGGACGGAGCGGTTCTGACGCCCTACGCAGGAACGGCGACCATCGTAGAGGACTTGAACAACTGATGCCTGTCACCCTTCGCCCTCAAGACGACAGCGGCAGCGTCGCGAACTCCAACACCTACATCGACGAAGTGTGGATGACGGAGTATCTGGAAGAAGCCGGATACGACGTGTCCGAGTTCGCAGACGACGATGACAAGAAGGTTCATCTGGTCCGCGCTTTCCGCTACATGAACACCCGGTTCGGCTACAAAGGCGAGCCGGAGAGCCGGGACATGTCGTCGGCCTTCCCGCGCTACGATCTGACGGATCGCAACGGCAATCTGGTCATGGGGATCGCGCTGCCGGTGAAGCAAGCGCAGGCCGAGTATGCGTGGCTGTCCAAGACGCTCCCGGACGGCCTGAACCCGAACCCGACGCGGGATGCGTCCGGTGCGCGGGTCACGCAGATCAGTGAGCGCGTCGGCCCGATCAGCGAGAGCAAATCGTTCGCGGCGGGTGGCAGCTACGACAAACCGGAGTATCCGGTCCCCGACAGCATCCTCCGGGCTGCCGGGTTCATCATGACGGGCGGCCAGATCGTCCGGGGATAAAGAGCGTGACGGAATACACTTCCGCCATCGACCTAGCGGCCCGCCTGATTATCAAGAAGGGCCGCGAAGTCTACTTCCGACACATGCTGTCGGAGCCGAAGTCGGGGGAACCCTCCGGCCCGGACGATGAGCCGTGGGAGAAGGGTCACGCCGGTCATCACGACCAGAAGCTCAAGATGGTCTTCCTCGACTACGAGCAAAAGGAGATCGACGGCACGAACATCAAGTCGGGCGACAAGCAAGTCCTGATGTTCGCGAAGGGCGTCAAGTATATCCCGAACACGTCGGACAAGCTCGTCGAGCTTCCGAAGCACGGCGGCAAGTCGTGGAACATCATCGACGTGGAGTCGCTGCAACCCGGCGAAGAAGTCGTCATGCACACCCTGCAAGTGAGGCGCTGATGTCGTATACGCCTGCACAAGCACGTCGCTGGATACTGAAAACCTTTCAGGCGACATGGGCCGACCCGGATAAAGGGTGGCGCGGTCTCGTCGATGCGAAAGGCGAGCCGATCCCCTTGGACGTAGAACCGGAGATCGACTGGGACAATATCGAAGACCCTGATACGCCGGACGTAACAGAGCCGCATCTGTTCATGTATGTCAGGCACTATGGGTCAAGTCCGTCCACCATCGGAGGCGAGACTCGGAAGATCACGACCCGCCGTGGCTTCGTGCTGGCAAGGGTTTGGGTTCCTTCCGGGTATGGCTTGAAAACCGCCGACGCCATCAGCTACGTTGTCAAGACTGCTTTCGAGCGGAAGCGCGGCGTGGGAGACGGGCACGGGATCATTTTCCGGGCGTGGCGGCCTACCGAAGCGGGGCCGCAGAAGAACGGCACCTTCCTGACCGTCTCGACGGTCGATTTTGAATACGACGAGATCACAGGGGTCTAAGACGATGGTCAACAAGGTTGACGCCAACTTCACCGGCCTGCGCTACGCCAAGGAAGTGCAGGGCCAGCCCGGCGTCCTTCCCGGCGAGGAAGGCAACGGCGGAGCGCCGATCTGGCACGAGATCGAACCGAACAGCTACAGCGACTTCGGTGCGGAGATCACGACCACGGCCCGCTCGCCGATCACCGCAGGCCGTCAGAAGAAGAAGGGCCGCGTCACCGATCTCGACGCCAGCGGCGGCTTCCAGATCGACTTCACCGGCAACAACATGGTGGGTCTGCTGGACACCTTCATGTTCGCCGACTGGCGCACCGCCGCGACGCGCGACCGCTTCGAGAGCGTCACCGCCGCGACCGACCGCTACACGAAGACCGGCGCGTTCGGCTCGGGCTTCGCGGCTGGCGATCTGATCTTCGCGTCGGGCTTCGTCATCGACGCCAACAACGGCCTCAAGTCCGTCGTCGGCGTCAACGCCGACTACCTGACGGTCAACGACGGTCTGGTGGATGAAGCCGCCACCGTCACGCCCGCCGATCTCGCGGGCTACGTCTTCGGCGTGACCATCGCGGCCGACGCCGACAACGGCTACGTCGATGACGTGGAAGTCAGCTACACCGCGACCGATGGCGATGCCATCGACGACGTGGGCACCGCGCTCGTCGCGGCGCTGGCGGCGCACACCCCCACTGTCACCGCCACCTACACGGCCGGAACCGACATCGTGGAGATCGCCGCTGGCGAGAACGCCGGGGCCAGCGCCATCACGGCGACCGTCACCGATCCGCAGGGCTACGTCCAGTCGGGCATGGCCCCCACGGTCTCGGCCACGGGTGCTGCGGGCACCGCTCGCACCGTGGACCTGACGCCTGCCGAAGCCGCCGTGGACTACATCGAATACGGCAAGGTGCAGAAGGTCGGCATCCAGACCGCCGCTGGCGATCTGGACGTGGACGCCAGCACCGATCCGGCGCACCCGGCGCTGACCAGCACGACGCTGGACTTCACGACGCTGGGCCTGATCCCCGGTCAAGCCGTCTACATCGGCGGCGACGCCTCGCTGACCCGGTTCACGTCGGCTGGGAACAACGGCTTCGCGCGGGTCCACGCCGTCACCGCCAACCGTCTGTCGTTCGACAAGACGCAGAACACGATGGTCAACGAGGCCAACGCCGCGCAGACCGTTCGCCTGTTCTTCGGCGATCTCATCAAGAACGAAAACGACCCGGAACTGATCGTCACCAAGACGGTCCAGTTCGAGCGGAAGGTCGTCGTCGGCTACGAATACCTGATGGGTTCGCACGGCAACGAACTGACGATCAACATGGCGACCGCCGACAAGATCACGGTGGACATGGGCTTCGTGTCGTTCGACAGCGATCCGACCGAGACGCGGAAGCCGGGCCAGTTCCCCGCCATCCGCACCGCGCCGGAAGCCTTCAACACGACCAGCGATGTCGTCCGCATCAGGGCGTCGAAGCAGGGCAGCGCCTCGCCGCTGTTCGGGTTCGTGCAGGAGATGTCGCTGTCCATCAACAACAACGTCGAGCCGTTGAAGGCCATCGGCGTTCTCGGGGCCTTCGACGCCAGCATTGGCGACTTTGAAGTCACCGGGGACATCACCGCCTACTTCAACGACATCGAAGCGGTGCAGGCCGTCCGCAACTCGGACTCGCTGTCCATCGACTTCGCGCTGGCCTTCGACAATCAGGGCTGGTGGTTCGACGTGCCGCTGTTCACCGGCTCCAACGGGATGCTGAACGTGGAGAAGGACGCCGCAATCACCATTCCGGTCGGCATCGAAGCGGCCGAAGACCAAGACCTGCACACCACCCTGATCGTGTGCTGGTTCCCCTACCTGCCTTCGGTGGCGATGGCCTCCTAACCGGGCTTGCCAGCCTCCTATACGCTGGGTATGTTGAGGGCCGCTCCTGACCGGGGCGGCCCTTTTCACGTCACCATCACAGGACATGCCCAGTGACGCAGCAAGCAGCTTTCAACCCATTCGCGCAGTATGAAGTCAACGAGGACTTGGAAACTGCGGGCGTCTGGCTCGTCGATCCGTTCCATCGGATGCGCGTCGCTCGCGCGGGCGGCCGGAACACGAAGTTCAACACGATCTACGAGGCGCTGACGAAGCCGTATCGTCGCGCCATCCAGACGAAGACCCTGCCCAAGGACATCGACCTCGAACTGTCGCGGGAACTCTACGCCAAGGCGGTCATCACCGGCTGGTCCGTGGCCGAGACGGAGGCCGACGACAAGGGCCGTCGCAAGGCCAAGCGCGACGAGAAGGGCGAGATCGTCTGGATCGACGGCAAGATGTATGACCCGGTGACGTTCGAGATCATCGACGTGACCGTGGAGAAGATCATCGAGACCTTCCGCGTCAAGCCGGAACTCTACACCTACGTCGTCGAGCGCGCCAACGACGTGACCACCTTCCGCGACGAGGACGCGGACGAAGCCGACGTGGGAAACTAACCGCGTTCCTCGAATACCGCTTCAAATACGGCGACAATGAAAAGTCGATGATAGAACAGTCGCTAAAGGGTCACGGCAGATTGCCGGACCCGATAGCGAATGCTCCTGAACTCTGGCCTTGGTTGTCGCCGTATTACAGCGCCTTTGAAGAACTGCTTTCGGACGCCCGCATCGACGGCATGTCCGGGGAACGCAGTCTCATTCCGTGGGCCTCCATCGACAGGTATGCGAAGCGTCACGCCGATGGCGTCGGACGTGATTTTTCGCTGCTGCTGCTGTATATCCGGGCACTGGACTTCAAGCACCGGAAGCTCATCAAGGACAGCAGGCCGAAGCCGCCGCCGGGCGGTGGAAAAACGGGCAAGCCCGCTTCTGCACCCAAGAGGACACCGCCGCGACGAAGACGGTAATCGGAGGCCGCCATGGTCAGTCGCGTTGGCTCGAACCAGTTCAGCAAGAGGCTCCGGCTCCGGTCGGACAGGTTCGAGAAGAACGCAGGCGGCATCGTCAAAGACGCCGCGTGGGCCAGCCTCTCCGCCATGGTAGCGGATACTCCAATCGACACGTCGCGAGCGGTGTCCAACTGGCTCGTTACTCGGGATGGGCCTTCGGCCGACTTCATCCCGGCCCACGTTCCCGGCAAAAAAGGGTCCACCGCCTCCCTATCCGTGGCCGAGACTTTGGCGCACGGCCGGGCCGAGATCGAGATGTTCGACATCCGCCGGGACCGCGACTTGTTTATCACGAATAACACCCCGTATCTTCGCTTCAACCAAGGCTCCGCGCTGACCGCATCAGGTCAACGCGCAGCCCGATCAGCACTCGTCGGGGCGAAGTTGTTCAACTAATGGCCGAAGAAGTCTTCAAGGTCAGGTTTACGCAGGATGGTGCGAAGGAGATTGTCCGCTCCTTCGACGACATGATCCGTGGCGCAGACGATGCGGAAGACGCAGCCAAGAAGCTCGTCAAAGCGACCAATGATGTCCGGCGCGCAGCGGACCCCGCCCAGCGAGCCTATGACAAGCTCGCCGGTTCGATGCACACGTTGCAGCGGGCGGAACAAGCCGGGATCATCTCGGCGAGCGAACGTATGCGGGTGCAAGAGCGCCTGACCATCACGTCGCAGGCGCAGCTTCGCCCGATCAACACGCTGATCTCGAAGATCGGCGAGGAAACGAAGGCGTGGGGCCGATCCAACACGGAGCGTCAAGCGACGCTGCGGACGATCAGCCAAGTCGAAGGCATGATGCGTCGCGGCATCGCCGTGACCGAACAAGAACGGCAGGCAATCCAGCAGGCCAACACCGCCTACTATGAGAAGCGGGAGGGGCTGCGCGCAGCGGCCGAAGCTGAACAACGACTGGCGACCGAAGCCAAGAGGGCGGCGGCTGAACAGGTCACGGCAGCCAACCGGGTGCAGCGCGAGAACGCGCAACTCCTGTCCAGTTACGAACAGACCTTCCGCAACTCGGGCACGGCCGTAGAGTCGGCCATGGCGAAGCACGAAGCCGCCATTGACGGGGCGTCCGACGTTTATAGGCGCGGCGTCATCAGCGCGCAGCAACTCGCCGAAGTCGAAGGGCGTCTGACGCGCCAGTTCGCCGAACAGATCGACCCGACGCAACGTCTGGCCCGGATGACGCGGGAGCGGGCGCAGTATCTCTCCGGTCTCGCCAACAGCGGGCGCAATCTGGCGCAGGTAGAGCGCGAGCTTGCCCGGCTCGACGCGCAGGGGATCACGGTCGGCGCGGCGCGCATCCGTCAACTGCGGCAGGAAGCGCAGGCGGTGGACCGGCTGCAAAACGGCTACGAGAGCATCGGCCGACTGCAAACGCTCTTGAGCCGGGTTGTCGGCGGCGTCGGGCTGGGGATGGCGGCTGCCTTCTTCACGCGGTCGTTGGATGATGTCACGACCTACAACAACCGGCTGCGACTGGTGGCGACTTCGCAGGAGAACGCCAACCGGCTGTTCGACGAGGCCGTTGGCATCGCCAACAGGTCGCGCTCCGCGCTGGGCGACGTGGTGGAGGCATACGGTCGGATCGCGCGTTCGACCCGTGATCTCGGGCTGTCGCAGCAAGACGCCCTGAACATCACGGAAGCTGTCACGAAGTCCTTCCGCATCTCCGGGGCGTCAATCCAAGAGGCGTCCGCATCGGCGGTTCAGTTCGGTCAGGCCCTCGCGTCGAACCGACTGGGCGGTGACGAACTGCGGTCGATCCTCGAACAGGCTCCGCGTTTGGCGCAGGCTGTCGTGGACGGTATCAACCTGCTGAACACGACCGACCCTTCGACGCTGCCGAAGAAGCTGCGCGACGAGATCGCCAAGACCGGCCGCATCTCCATCGGCACGATGCGCCAGATCGCCAAGGAAGGTCTGCTGACCAGCGATGTCGTCGCCCGTGCGGTGATGACGCAGCAGGACGCGATCAACAGCGAGTTCGCCCGGACGATCCCGACCATCGGGGAGAGCTTCGTCGTCCTCAAGAACAACTGGCTCGCCTTCCTGAACGACTTCAACAAGGGTAGCGGCGTCGCGCAGATCATCGCGGGCGGCATCATGCTCATCGGCCGCAACATCGAGACGATCATTCCAATCGCGGCAGTTCTCGCCGGAATGATCGGCACGGTGTTCGTCGTGAAGACTATTCAGGACTTCGTGAACATCCTTCGGGCGGTGCCCGGATGGATCGGCGTCGCCACGGCCGCAACGCAGGCGAACACCGTAGCGACTGGCGCGAACACGGGCAGCGTGGTCGGGCAGACCACGGCGGTCGGCGCGAACACCGGGGCGATCATCGCCGAGACGGAGGCCCTGCTGGCGAACTCGGCCGCGCAGGGGGCCAATGCGGGCGCTCGGACGGGGGCAGCAGCGGCTGGAGCGGCTGCCGGGGCCGGACGGGTCGTCCAAGGCGGCGGAGCGGCCGTCACGGGCGTAGCGAACGGCATGGCGGCTGCTGGCGTGGCCGCCGCTGCGGCTACCCCGAAGGTGACAGCCCTGACCCGCGCCACCACCGGCCTTGCTGTCGCCGGACGGGCGGTCCTCGTGGTCTTCGGTTCGATCCTCGCGTTCGCCGCGTCCTTCGCTGTCGCCTTCACGGCCGCGCTGGGTGTGGTGATCGGTCTTTGGGCGCTGCTGCGCGACAAGACCGATGACGCGAAGGAACAACTGCTGATCTACGGCGAAGGCACGACGCAGAAGGCGCTCAAGGGCCAAGTAGGCTTCTTCAACGTCGTCGGCGGCCTGTGGGATACGCTGCGCGGGAAGACCGACGAGATCACCGCGTCGCAGATGGAGAGCAACCGTCAGGTGACGGAAGCTGGGATCACGGATGCCGTTGAACTGACCGAAGCGCAGATCGCGGCGCAACAAGCCACGCTAGATGCGACGGCGCAGAACTCGGCCGCGACCTATTCCATCTACGCCAACATGAACGAAGGGATCGTCAAGGACTTCATCGGTCTGGTTGGCAACTTCGTCACGGGTCTCGACTACATCAAGAACGCTTTCATCGCGTCCATGAATGTCGTCGGCGCTGTTGCGTCGAACGTGTTCAACGCCATCGGCAGCCGGATCGCGCAGTTCTACAACGAGCGCATCCTGCCGATCCTGAACGCAGCCAAGGCGGTCGGCATCGGCCCCGGCGGCACCGCCATGGGAACCGGCAACCGGCAAATCGACATCGGGGCGCTGGCACAGACCGAGTTCACGGCGGCTGGTCAGAATGCGGCGAATACGGGTGCCCGGACGCAAGAGCGTCTGGCACGGTCGATCCTGTCCAATGCCGCCCGTTCGCAGGGCGCAGGCCGCGCCGGGCTGGAAGGCGCTACCACTCCGAACCTGCCGGGCGGTGGGGGTGACGATGGCAAGAAAGGTCGCAAGGAAGCGGACACGCTGATGCGCGCCTATCGTCAGCTTCGCGACGAACTGAACCCGCTGCTTAAGATCACCGAAGACTACGCGGCCGATCAAGCGACGCTGAACGACGCCATGGCGCGCGGCATCATCAACGTCGAGCAACACGCTGACCTGATGGGCCGCCTGACGGCGCGCTACAACGACGCCATTGATCCTCTGTCCAAGTATGTCCGCGAGACGAATGCCGAACTGGCGATCCTGCAACTGGCGCAGGGCGAGCGCGAACTGGCGACCGCCGTCATGGAGCGGGAGCGCGCGGAGCGTGATCGCCTGCGCCGGGAACTGACGGCCGACGAAGTGGCCCGGATCACCGAGATCGAATCCATGCGGATCGCGGCAGAGCGCCGGGCCGCCATGGTGGACGGCATCATGGACGCCGCCCGCGCCCGTGAGATCGAACTGGGCCAGATCGGCAAGACCCCGCAACTGATCGAAGCCGAGAACCGGGCGCGCGGCTATCTGGACGAAGCCCTCAAGAACAACGTGCAGGGTGCGGAAGCCCTGTTCGAGCAAGCAGTCCAGCAAGAGCTTGAGTTCATCCGTCTCCGTGACGCAGGCCGTCGCGTGGATGAGATGTATCTGTCCATGACGGAAAGCAGCCGGACGCTGGCGCAAGACACCGCCGCGCTGAACATGCTGTTCGGAGACGGACGGATCAGCCTCGAACGCTACAACCGCGAGCTTCGCAATCTCGCTTCTGCTGACTTGGCCGACAATACGGATCGCACCGCCGGTATCGAGCGGTCCATCATCTCGCTCAAGAACCGCACGGAAGACATGGCGTCCGGCGTGGAGACGGCGTTCAACAACGCCTTCCAGTCGATTGAGGACGGTTTCGCCGGTCTGTTCGCGGGGGCAGAGTTCGACGCCCAGCAGTTCTTTAGCAACATCGCGTCCGACGCCGCCCGTGTCTTCTATCGCGCTGCCATTGATCCGCTCGTGTCGAAACTGGGCGCGAGCATGGGAATGACCGGGTTCGCGGATCAGGCGACGGCGACCGCGCAGGCTGCCGCTACGCAGACAGCCGTGGAGGCGCAGAAGACCGCCATTGCGATGCAGGGCGAACAGACCCGCGCGTCGCTGGCGTCACTGACCGCGCCTACACAGATCGCGACGGCCGGGACGATCCAGACGGCAGCCGAGACAGCCAAGACGACGGCCACGGGTGCAGGCGTCGCGGCGCGCACCGGAATCGAGAGCGGAGCGGTCGGAGCTATCGCCGGGATCAAGGGGGCGGAAGTCGCCACCCACGCCGGAGCCGAGACCGCCAAGACCGGCGCGACGGCGGCCGGGGCTGCGGCGCGCACGGGGGTCGAAGCGGCAGCCGCCGCGACGACGACCGGCTTCAATCTGGCATCGACCCTCCAAACGGTCGGCATGAACGCCGTGAAGGCGGCCACGGGCGCTTACGCGGCTATCGCCTCCATCCCGGTCGTCGGACCCATCCTTGCGCCTGCTGCGGCGGCTGCGGCGCTGGCTGGCGTGTATGCGCTGGGCCGGTCGGTCTTCTCGGCGCAGGACGGCTTCGGCAGCGTCCCCTACGACGGCGCGATGACCGAACTGCACAAGGAAGAAATGGTGCTTCCGGCGCAGTATGCGAACCCGCTCCGCGATCAACTGGTTGACGGCACCTTCGGCGGCGGGCAATCGCAGACGAACGTCGAAGTCCCCATCAAGGTCGTCAACGTGACTGATCCTGACGAAGCTGTCGCGGCTATGGATAGCCCCGGCGGTGAACAGGTGGTGATGAACATTATCCGGCGTAATCCCTCCACGATCAACGCCCTGCTTCAAGGATCGAGCTAATGGCTCTGGAATGGTTTGACGGTTTCGATCAGTATGGCCCGACTGTCGCGCGCCTGCTGGATGGCGTCTACGCGGAGTATGAGGGTGTGACGCTCTCGACGGCGAACCCGCGCACTGGCGTTCGTCACCTTCGTATCAGCGCCGGTTCTAACGATGCGGGCGTTCGCCGGGTGCTGTCTACTCCGACAACTGCCTTCGGGCTGGGCTATGCCTTCTCCATTACGTCGCTCCCGACTGACGTAAACAGCTTCGCGCTTATGCAGGCGCGGAACAGCAACAATACGCCCGTCTTCACCGTCCTCGTCGGACCCAGCGGCGACGTGTATATTCGGAACGGCGGCCGTAACGGCGCGGTGCTGGAACACTACGTCAACCCCGCTGTCTTCGCCAACTCGTATCAGCACTTCGAGATGAAGTTCGACGACGGCTTCAAGGTCTGGCTTAATGAAGTCCTCATCATCGACAGCATCGCAGTTCCGTCCGGCATCTCCGGCGGTAACACCGTGGCGTCCGTGAAGATCGGCAACGGCGGCTATCCTCTAACGGGGGCGATGTTCACTTGGGACGTGGACGATCTGTTCTGCTACAACCTGACCGGCACCGACAACCTTGGCCCTATCGGGGACTGCAAAGTCTACACCCGGTTCCCGGACGCCGATGGTCCGACGCAGGACTTCGCGCCCAGCGTCGGCACGGACGCCTTCGCCATGCTGGATAACGTGCCTCCGCAGGACGGCACCGAATACCTGACGGCGACCGGCCTTGAGCCGCTGCCGAAGCGGTCAGACTTCACCCTGCCCGATCTCCCGCTTGAGATCGTCGAAGTGAAGGGCGTCCTGCTGGCGACCCGCATGTTCAAGACCGACGCCGGTTCCGCCAAGGTGGTTGCGGGGGTCGTCTCGGACGCGGTAGAAGCGGCGTCCGGGGAGCATTCGCTGGGGCAGGCCCCGGTCTGGTTCAGCGACGTGTTTGACACCGATCCGGGCACGGCCGGGCCGTGGTCGCTTTCCACCGCCAACGACATCACCGTTTTCATCGAACGCTCGGAATAAGGACTTCGCACCATGGCCGCCGGTCAAATCACCGTTCTGGATGTCGCCCTCGAAAAGCTGACGGATGGCACCTTCGATCTGGACAACGACGCCTTCAACGTCGTGCTGCTGACGGACGATCAGGCGCTCACCGCCGCCTTCGTCGGCACGTCCGGGAACGCCCAGTATTCCGATCTGACCAACGAGACCACCGGACCCGGTTATACCGCCGAAGGTGAACCCTTGGCCGGTGTCCAGTGGACCCGCGCCGGGTCGGTTGTCAGTCTCACCGCCACGGCGACTGCGTGGACCGCGCTGACGGCCGGGATGAAGTATGCCGTCATCATCAAAAACGAGGCGGGCACCCTGACCCATATCCTCGCCTACGTCGATCTTGAGACTGGCGATCCGGCCGGGCGCTCGTCGAGCGGCGGCGACTTCGTGATCAACTGGACCGGCGGTCTGTTCACCCTGACGCGCGCCGCTTAAGGACTGCGATCATGGCTCTTGTCCTGATGGAGGGTTTCGACCTTCTAACCACGACCCAAACCATCGCCAAGTATCCATTGAGCCAAGATTTTTCTGCGGCCATGGTGGCGGGTCGCTTTGCGCCGGGCCAAGGGTTCCGTCCCGGCCCGAACAACCAGAATGGCTACTTCGCGACTTCCTTTACTGGCATGGCCGCGATGTCCGTGGGGCTGGGGCTTAGTTTTCCGGTGTCGCGTTGTGGTGCGGGTTTCTCGGCCCTTCGGTTCTTGACATCAACCGACGCCCGTCAATGTGGAGTGGGCTTCAAGGACGACGGATCAGTCATCATCGCGGGAGGCGCGAGCGGAACGACGATTTTGGCTACGTCCGCTCCCGGTCTCGTCTCTAGCTTGGTCTGGTTCTACATCGAAGTCGAGCTTGTCCTGCATGACACTACCGGCCGTATCTCCGTCTTCGTGAACGGAGCCAAAGTCGTCGAAGTAACCGGAGCGGACACGAAAGGACAAGCATCTGCGGTTGTCGAGCGCCTACAGGTCACGGCGAGTGGAACTAACCTTGGCGTCAGCGAAGGTTTCTCCATGGACGATCTATACATCACCAACACCGCCACCCGTCTCGGCGAGAGCCGTATCCATGTGCTTACGCCAACCGGCGATGATACAGCGCAATGGACGCGCTCGGCGGGGGCGACGAACGCAAGCTGCGTTGACGAGGCCCCGACAAACACGACCGACTATGTGGCGTCGTCCACGGTTGGTCATCAAGACCTGTATACCCTCTCCGATCTGCCATATTCGCCGGGGACCATCCACGCTGTCCAGACCAGAATGTTCGCGGTGAAGGACGATGCTGCGACGCGAACTATCCGGGCCAATCTCAAGTCGGGAGCGACGACGGCAAACGGCAGCGACTTCGGTCTGTCAGCGTCCTACGCCCAAAAGGTAGACCTGTATGAACTGGACCCGAACGGCAACGTCCCGTGGACGACTGACGCGGTGAACGCGCTCCTGTCAGGCCCGGAAGTGAGGGTCTGATCCCATGGCCGAGTCGAGGGTATCGACACACGCCATTGAAGTTCTGAACTCGGGTGGCGTATCTAACGCCCGCGTATCGACGCATGGCGTCGAAGTTCTGATCAGCGAACAGCTTGAAGCGGACGTTCTCGACGACCCTCACTGGGCCAACGTCGTCTTGCGGCTGCGGTTTGATGGCGCGATACTGGATGACACAGGTCGGCACACTGATTGGATCGGTGACGCCAACGGCCTGCCATACATCTCCCCAACCGGCGGGAAGTTCGGCGGATATAACACGGGCAAAGGCAATCCCGGCGAATACGGCTATGGCATTGAACAGTCCACCGTATCTGCCGACTTCGTGTTCGGTCTTGACGACTTCACTTTTGAAGGTTGGTTCTGGAAGTCTTCGCCGCAAACCTACGGCGGCAATATCTTCGGCATGACCAACGGTCTGTCGTTCCGTCTCTACTGTCTTAGCAACGGACAGTTGGGCCTTCAAATGGGTTCTGACGGAACGACCGCTAACATAATCAACACAACTACTGGGCTTGGTTTTGTATCCCAGTCGGGGTGGACGCATTTGTGCCTTGAACGGCACAACGGTGTGTTCAGGCTTTACGTCAACGGACAGATGACCCGGAAGATCACCGGGTTTGAAAGCACCCCGCTATATCCTCCGAACCTTCCGCTTAAACTGGGCGGGGGCGTAGGAACCCCGGAGATCAACACCCACGCCCTTCGCATGGATGACTTGCGCGTAACTAGGGGGGTCGCTCGTTACGCACATGACGGCGGCTTTCTCGTGCCAACTCGCGCCTATCCTGTCGGCACCGTCGTCCCGCCGGAGAATATCGAGATTGACACCCTCCCCGGCGGGTTGGAAGTCGCCGGATCGACGCCGGGTGTGGTGGCGGCGACGAACGTCAACCCCGTGGCCGGAGAACTGGTCGTTCAGGGCGCTACCCCGTCTCTCGTCGTAGACGAGTTTGTGGCGACGCTGCCCGGCGAACTGATCTTCACTGGATCGGCCCCTACGATCTCGTCTACCGTCAACGTCCTCAACGGCGACGCCTTGCAGATCACGGGCGGAACGCCGTCGCTGTATATCGGCACCGTCATCTTGACGACGCAACCGGCCGCTCTTGAAGTGACCGGATCGACGCCTGCTATCTTTAGCGAACTCGCGTCCATTGTCAGCCAGCAGGCCACGCTCACCCTCGCCGTCCCGCCGCCGCCCGAAGTCCGGGCAACCCAGCAAGCGGTCCTCACGGCGGCCAAGGTCATTCCGCCGTCGAACTTGAGCCAGTTCGGCGCGCTGACGCTCGGCAAGGTGATCCCGCCGATCAAGGTCACGCAGATGGCGAACATGTTCCTCGTCAAGCCCGTGATCCAACCGGCGATCCTGCCGGAGCCGGAAGTCGGCGGCAAGGAGACGTGGACGTGGCTGACGGACACTCTCGTCGCTGACGACGGGACGGAACAGCGGATTGCTCTGCGCGATCACCCGCGTCGTAGCTTCTCCGAAAAGATCATCTACGACGACTACGAACTCGTCACCCGCCATGTCCAGTTCATGATGGATCGCTTCGGCGAGACGTTCGTGCTGCCGCTCTACCACTACCGCGTCAAGCTGACGCTGCCGCCGCAACCGAACGACAACTACGTCTACTTCGACACGAGCCGCATGGACGTTCGTCCGGGGGCCTATGTCTACCTGTATGACGGAGAGCTTTTCCAACTCTGCCGCGTCGTCCGCGTGTTCGACAACCGCGTCTACGTCGATCTGCCTATCCTCTACGACTTCTCGAACAACGTGCGCGTCATGCCCTGCGCCGTGTGCGTCGCCTCGAACAATACGTCGTTCGACCGGAAGAACCCGGACTACTATGGCACGATGACGCTGAACGCCGAAGAAGTCGTCGTCACCCCGTTCATCCGGGACGGCAACGTGCAGACGCTCACGACCTATGACGATCTGCCGGTGCTGAACAAGCGCCCCATCGGCACCGAGTTTGACAGCGCCCACGATACCGGGCTTGAGCGGATCGACTACAGCACCGGCCCGGTCTCCCTGCGGAACCCGTGGAAGCATAGCCAGAACGTCCTCAACAGGCGCTTCATCGTCCACCGTAGGCGGCCGGAGGACTTGGACTGGTGGAAGCGGCTGGCGGACTACGCCAAGGGGTCGCAGAAGCCCTTCCTGCTGCCCTCCGGGCGTCAGGACTTCGAGATCGTCACCCCGGCCGCACAGGGCGGCAAGAAGATCACCGTGGACGGCATCAGGTATGGTCCGTCCTTCTTCGGCCACAACGCCTTCCGGCGCATCGCGATCTCGTCGGCTGCGGGCGTTCACTACGCTACCGTCTGGTCAGCGACGCGCGAGGGCGATAAGAACGTCCTCCACTTCACCCCGCCGTATCCCACGGGTCCGGGATGGTCACAGGGGCAACAGGTGTCGTTCTTGCTGCAAGTCCGTATCGGAGACGACAAGGTGGAGTTGGAACACGACCGCCTGCACTCCTTTGTGGACCTGAACCTGCGAACGGTTGATGACGCATGACCTATACGCAGTCCGAGACCAGCCAGCACCGGGGCAAGCCACGCGAACTGTATAAGTTCGTCGGCACCTATGGGAACTACTATTACACGTCCCAGCAGGAAGACGTGGTATACGATGACGGCGAGGGAGCGAAGACCTACAAGGCTGCCGCTTTGAAACGCGGCAACGTCAAGATCGGCACCCACGAGGACGACGGTCTGGACATGACCATCGACTTGCCGGTGTCGGTCCCGGTCGTGCAGGACTACGCCTTCAAGGTCGCGCCGCCCAAGCTGCGCTTGACGGTCTACCGCTATCACACCTTGGACGACGTGAAGGTTCACTGGGCTGGGCCGGTCACAAACATCCGCGTCTCGAAGGGCACGGCGACGATTAAGTCTCCGTCGATCCTGTCCTACGCGCTGTCCGGGTCTTGCCCGTCCGTCTACTATCAGACGCCGTGCAACCGCATCCTCTACGACGAAGGCTGCAAGGTCAGCAGGCCCGCGAATACGCTGACGACTACGATCACCGGGATCAACAACCTGACGCTCACGCTGGCGTCGAGCGGCGGCTTCCCGAACAATCACTTCCGGGCCGGTGAAGTCGTCCTGCCTTCGGGCGAGCGTCGCATGATCGTGGCGCACTCCGGCACCAGTGTCACGATCAACTATCCGTTCTCGCAGGTAACGCGCGGGCAATCCTGCGATGTCGTCGCGGGCTGCGATCACGCCTACGAAGGCGACTGCAAGAACAAGTTCGACAACCAAGTTCAGTTCGGGGGTTTCATGTTCATCCCGAACGTCAACCCCTTCTCAAACGGTCTGACGTAATGTGGTTCGCGCTCGCCATCGCCGCTGCCGCGTTCGTCGTGGCTGCCCTGTTTGCTCCGAAGCCGAAGATCGAAAACGCCAGATCGGCGTCGCTCGACGACTTCTCCTTCCCGCGCTCGGACGAAGGCGATCCCGTGCCTATCGTCAAGGGCACCACGCGGATGATGTCGCCGAACACGATCTGGATAGGGGCGTTCAGATCGCAGGCCATCACGGAGAAGGTCAAGACTGGTCTGTTCTCGTCGAAGAACCAGATCGTCGGCTACAAGTATTTCATCGGCCTGAACTTGGCGCTCGCGCTGGGGCCGGGCATCCGCTTGAAGCGCATCTGGTTCGGAGAGAAGGTCGTCTGGACGGCGGGCGAAGGCGGCACCCATCGGATCGAAGTCTGGAAGGACGCCAACTACGGGTCCAAGAGCCTCGTCTTCACGTCGGCCGTGGCGAACCTGAACGGCATCGGTCTGAACGACGGCATCAGTTCGTTTAGGGCGCTGGG
>Ga0196971_1000900_pt1 | contig 16415 bp, 15 predicted proteins | sample S1v_1013CmetaG_FD_148660 | JGI IMG/M metagenome (GOLD analysis project Ga0196971, IMG submission 148660) | Soil microbial communities from Anza Borrego desert, Southern California, United States - S1+v_10-13C | ecosystem: Environmental > Terrestrial > Soil > Desert | place: USA: California... | reverse complement strand
ATTTTTTTTCATCATCGTGGCCAGCCTGTTCCCGCTCGGCGTGGGGCCGGAGCCGCAACTGCTGCGCACCATGGCGCCCGGCATCCTCTGGGTCGCGGCCTTGCTGGCGTCGATGCTGGCGCTGGGTCGGCTGTTCGCGCTCGATTACGCGGACGGCACGCTGGAGCAGATGGTGCTATCGTCCGAGCCGCTGACCATCATCGTCATCGGCAAGGTGATCGCGCACTGGATCGTTTCCGGCCTGCCGCTGGTGCTGCTGGCGCCGGTGCTGGCAGTGCAGTTCGACCTGCCGTCGTCGTCGGTCGCGGTGCTGTTCGTCAGCCTGCTGCTCGGCACGCCCGTGCTCAGCCTCGTCGGTTCCATCGGCGCGGCGCTCACGCTCGGCGTGCGGGGCGGGGGCGTGCTGGTCTCGCTGCTGGTTTTGCCGCTGTACATCCCGGTGTTGATTTTCGGCGCAGGTTCCGTCGGCGCGGAAGTCTCGGGCGTGGGCGCCGCCGCCCACCTGATGCTGCTCGGCGGCGCGCTTGCCGGCGCGGCGGCGCTGGCGCCCTGGGCAACGGCGGCCGGCCTGCGCATTGCGGTTGAATGAGCATGCACCATCCGCAACTGTTTATTCGCGCCACTGTCCCAGCGAAACAAGTGCTTGCGGAAATCCAGTGGCACACCGATTGCTTTGATAGTGCGCGCGCGTTCCCGGCGAGCATCTGCAGCCAAATTCCCGCCAAAACCGGGCCAGAAAGGGCGGAAGCGGTGGAATCCGAAGGCAGACAGCGCTATGCTGTCGGCGAAATTCTCGAAACCGGGAAACATGTCAGCGCGGTTCCAGGCCTGATACAGGGTTCGGCTGACATCGATATTTTTCTTGGAGCATTGCCTTAGTGTCCACAATCAACCAAACTCTGGCCCGCCGCGCCGACTCCAGCGGCTCCGGCATTTTCAAGTATGCATCGCCGCAGACGTTTTTCCCGATTGCGGGAAAAATGATTCCCTGGTTTGCGACCGCGGCCGTGATCCTCACGGTTGTCGGCCTGTACATCGGCTTCGCCGTGGCGCCGACCGACCACCAGCAGGGCGAGTCCTACCGGATCATCTTCCTGCACGTGCCGGCGGCCTGGATGTCGATGTTCATCTATCTCGTGATGGCATTCTGGTCCTTTGTCGGACTGACACTGAACACCCGCCTGTCCTCGATGATGGCAACGGCGCTGGCGCCCACGGGCGCGATGTTCACGTTCATCGCGCTGTGGACCGGCGCGCTCTGGGGCAAGCCCACCTGGGGCACCTGGTGGGTGTGGGACGCACGCCTGACCTCCGAACTGATCCTGCTGTTCCTCTACGTCGGCTTCATGGCACTGCAGGCCGCCATCGACGACCCGCGCCGTGCCGACAAGGCGGGCGCCGTGCTGGCGCTGGTCGGCGTGGTGAACATTCCGATCATCTACTTTTCGGTGCAGTGGTGGAACACCCTGCACCAGGGCTCGTCGGTCAGCCTGACCAAGGCGCCGAGCATGGCCATGGTCATGCTGCTGGGCATGCTCATCATGGCGCTGGCGTCCTGGGCCTATACCGTCGCGGTGGCACTGGCGCGCGTGCGCTGCATCATGCTCGAGCGCGAGCGGCACGCGGATTGGGTCAAGGAATACGTGGAGAAAAACGCATGAACTGGAATAGCTGGAGCGACTTCTTCGCCATGGGCGGGTATGCGCTCTATGTGTGGGGCTCCGTCCTGATGACGGTCGTCCTGATCGCAGGAGAAGTGATTGCCGTGCGCATGCGCCGCAATACCGTCATGAAACAGCATCGACGCTGGATACGCAGCAACCGGAGGGAAAGCAATGAAAACGAGGCATAAGCGCCTGATCCTGATCACGGCAGGGCTTGGCACACTGGGACTGGCAGCGTGGCTGGTCCTTTCCGCATTCCAGCAGAACATGGTGTTTTTCTTCACGCCCACGCAAGTCTTCTCGGGCGAAGCGCCCAAGGGCCGCAGCTTCCGCATCGGCGGCATGGTGGAGGAGGGCAGCGTCAAGCGCCAGTCCGACGGCGTGACCGTCGGCTTCGTCGTCACCGATACCGCGCAGAAAATCCCGGTCACCTACAAGGGCATCCTTCCCGACCTGTTCAAGGAAGGCAAGGGCGTCGTGGCGCAGGGCAAGCTCGGCCAGGACGGCCATTTCGTCGCCGACGAAGTGCTCGCCAAGCACGACGAAAACTACATGCCCTCCGAAGCAGCCTACGCGGTCAAGAAAGCGCATGAGGATGCCGCCAAACAGAAGGCGGGCGAACAGGCCGCGGCCCCCGCCGCCGCTCCGGCCGTCCCTGTCGCAGCCGACGCAAAGGAAGTGAAATAAATGATCCCGGAACTTGGCAATTTCGCCTGCATGCTGGCGCTGGCGGTGACCCTGGTGCAGGGTATCCTGCCCATCGCCGGCTCTTTCAACGGCAACCAGCGCTGGATGGCGCTGGCCCGTCCCGCCGCGGGTGCGCAATTCCTGCTCATCACGGTGGCCTTCGCCTGCCTGGTTTATGCCTTCGTCACCAATGACTTCACGGTGACCTATGTCGCCTCCAACTCCAACTCCTCGCTGCCGGTGTATTACCGCGTCGCGGGCGCCTGGGGCGGCCACGAAGGTTCGCTGCTGCTGTGGATCTGGATGCTGGTAATGTGGGGCTTCGCAGTCGCCCTGTTCAGCCGTCAGCTGCCGGAGGAAACCGTGGCCCGCGTGCTCGGCGTGATGGGCTTGGTCGGCGTCGGTTTCCTGGCTTTCCTGCTGTTCACCTCCAACCCGTTCGACCGCCTGCTGCCGGGCGCGCCCGACGGCCGCGACCTCAACCCGCTGCTGCAGGACTTCGGCATGATCATCCACCCGCCGCTGCTCTACATGGGCTATGTCGGCTTCTCGGTGGCATTCGCGTTCGCGATCGCCGCGCTCATGGGCGGCCAGCTCGACGCCGCTTGGGCGCGCTGGTCGCGCCCCTGGACCTCGGTGGCCTGGATGTTCCTGACGCTCGGCATTTTCATGGGCAGCTTCTGGGCCTATTACGAGCTGGGCTGGGGCGGCTGGTGGTTCTGGGACCCGGTGGAAAACGCTTCCTTCATGCCGTGGCTGGTCGGCACCGCGCTGATCCACTCGCTGGCCGTGACGGAAAAGCGCGGCAGCTTCAAGAACTGGACCGTGCTGCTGGCGATCATCGCATTCTCGCTGTCGCTGCTGGGTACCTTCCTGGTCCGTTCCGGCGTGCTGACGTCGGTGCATGCCTTCGCCACCGATCCGGAGCGCGGCACCTTCATCCTGATCTTCCTCGCCATCGTGATCGGCGGCTCGCTGCTGCTGTACGCCTGGCGCGCGCCCTCGGTCGGCCTGGGCGGCAGCTTCGCGCTGGTCTCCCGCGAGTCCGCACTGCTGGTCAACAACGTGCTGCTGCTCGTGGCCTCCGGCACCGTGCTGCTCGGCACGCTGTATCCGCTGTTCCTCGATGCGCTCGGCCTGGGCAAGATTTCCGTCGGCCCGCCGTACTTCGAGGCGGTGTTCGTGCCGCTGATGATCCCTGTGCTGGTGCTGCTCGCCGTCGGCCCCTTCGTGCGCTGGAAGGAAGCGTCGCTGTCCGGCCTGCTGCGCCGCCTGCGCTGGGTGGCCGCCGCCGCCGTCGCGCTGGCGCTTGCGCTGGCCGTTGTGCTGGCCGCCTCGCCGATGGTGGCCGCCGGCCTCGCCTTCGCGCTCTGGATCGTGTTCGCTTCCGTCTCCCACGTGGTCGAACGCGTGCGTCATGCCCCGGCGGCCATGCCACTGAGCAAGCGACTGTCGCGCGAACCGCGCAGCTACTGGGCGATGCTGCTGGCGCACGCCGGCATCGGCGTGTTCGTGGTCGGCGTCACCATGGTCAATGGTTTCGACGACCAGAAGGACGTCAACATGCGCGTTGGCGAAACCGCCACCGTCAACGGCTACGCCTTCAACCTGAAGGACCTGCGCGAGGTCAAGGGCCCGAACTACGTCGCCGCGCGCGGCACCTTCGAGGTGGTGAAGGATGGCAAGCTGGTCACCGTCCTGCATCCCGAAAAGCGCATGTACCTCGTGCAGAAGATGCCGATGACCGAAGCCGGCATCGACCGCGGCTTCACGCGCGACCTGTACGTCTCGCTCGGCGAGGCCACGCAGGATGGCGCCTGGATCGTGCGCGTGCAGCACAAGCCCTTCGTCGGCTGGATCTGGGGCGGCTGCATCATCATGGCGCTGGGCGGCCTGCTCGCCGCATCCGACCGCCGTTACCGCGTCGCCGCGCGCCAGAAAAAGGAAGCGGCCGCGCAGCTTGCCGCCAAACCCGCTTGAGGCCTGAACAACCATGAAACGATTCTTGCTACCGCTCGGTATCTTCATCGGCCTGCTCGTCTTCCTGGCGATCGGCCTGCGTCTGAACCCGCGCGAAATTCCGTCACCGTTCATCGGCAAGCCGGCGCCCGCCTTTAAGCTGACCCAGCTGCACGAGCCGGACAAGTCGATTTCGCCGCAGGACATGACGGGGCAGGTGTGGGTCCTCAACGTCTGGGCCTCGTGGTGCGTATCCTGCCGGGTTGAGCATCCGGTGCTGATGGATTTCGCCAAGGCCAACGTGGTACCCGTCATCGGGCTGAACTACAAGGATGGCCGCAACGACGGCATCAAGTGGCTGCAGGACTTCGGCAACCCCTACGCGATGTCGGCCTTCGACAACGAGGGCCGCGTCGGCATCGACTACGGCGTCTACGGCGTGCCGGAAACCTTCGTGATCGACAAGAAGGGCGTGATCCGCATGAAGTACACCGGCCCGCTGACGCCGGACGCGATCGCCACCAAGCTCATGCCATTGATTAAAGAGTTGAAGAGTGCGTAAATTTTTGTTCACCCTCCTGCTGGCCGCATCCGCGGTCTCGGCCCAGGTCAAGGAAGCGCCGACAGTCGTTGCCGACCCGGTACTGGAAAAGCGCGTGATGGCCTTGTCCGAAGAACTGCGCTGCCTCGTGTGCCAGAACCAGACGCTGGCCGATTCGCATGCCGAACTGGCGATGGACCTGAAGCAACAGGTGCGCGAAAAACTCTCCGCCGGCATGAGCGACGAGCAGGTCGTCGATTACATGGTCGAGCGTTACGGCGACTTCGTGATGTACCGGCCGCCGATGAAAGGCGCCACCTTCCTGTTGTGGTTCGGCCCCTTCCTGCTGCTGGTCGGCGGCTTCCTCGTCCTGCTGCGCAAGCTGTCGCGCCGGCAGGCTCCCCAGGCCGACGTACCCGACACCGAACTCAAGCGCGCCGCCTCCCTGCTCGAAGGCACGAGCGAAACGAAGGATAAAGCATGACAGTTTTTCTGATTGCCGCCGCGGTGATGCTGGCGGTGACACTCGCCCTCGTGCTGCCGCCGCTGCTGGGCAAGCAACAGGCGGCCGACCACGTGCAGCGCGACCAGCTGAACCTGGCCGTGCTGCGCGACCAGCTGCGCGAACTCGAGGCCGACCGCGAGGCCGGACTCATCGAACAGGCCGCGTACGAAAGTTCGCGCCACGAACTGGAGCGCCGCGTCGCGGAAGAAGTGCTGCCTCGCAATGCGGCGCCCGCTACGGCTCCTGCGAGGCGCTGGAGTGCCGCCGCGGTCGGCCTTGCCGTGCCGGTGCTTGCGGTATCCGTCTACCTGCTGGTCGGTTCGCCTGAAGCGCTGGATCCCATGGAGCGGCAGGATTCGCACCAGGTGACCGCCGAGCAGATCGAAGGTATGGTCGCGACCCTTGCCGAGCGCATGCAGAGCGAACCGGACAACATCGAAGGCTGGCACATGCTCGCCCGTTCTTACAACGCTCTCGGCCGCTACCAACAGTCGGCGGATGCCTACAAGCACCTTGTGCAACGGGTGCCCAACGACGCCGACCTGCTCGCGGATTATGCCGACACGCTGGCAATGGCCCTTGGCCGCACGCTGATTGGCGAACCGGAGAAACTGGCCGGCAAGGCGGTCGAGATCGATCCGAAGAACGTGAAGGCAATCGCCCTGTGGGGCAGCGCCGCGTTCGAGCGCAAGGACTATGCGGCGGCGGTGACGCGCTGGCAAAAGATGCTGCCGCTGGTCCCCGCCGACTCCGAGGCCGCGCGTTCGATTACGAGCAGCATTGCCGAGGCACAGCAGCTCGGCGGATTGCCGCAGACAGCGCCGGCCCCGGCGCCGAAGGCTGCCGCAGCGGGAGCCAAGGTGACCGGTACGGTCGACATCGATCCATCCCTGCGTGCGCAGGTCGCCGACACGGACACCGTGTTCATCTTCGCCCGCGCGGCGGAAGGCCCGCGCCTCCCGCTGGCAGTATTGCGCAAACAGGTGAAAGATCTCCCGGCGAGCTTCGAACTCAACGACAGCATGGCCATGATGCCCGAAGCGAAACTGTCGAGCGCGGCGAAGCTGGTCGTCGGCGCACGCGTGTCCAAGACCGGCAGTGCCACCCCCGCGCCCGGCGATTTTGAAGGCGTGACCGAACCGGTGGCGCCGGGAGCGGCCGGGCTCAAGATCACCATCAATCAGAAGAACGGTTGACGGTTTGACGAAAGACGCTGGATCCCTGCCTGCGCGGGGATGACGGGGAGAGGGCGGGGCGTGAATGGCATTCGCGCCACGCATTCAAAGCGCAGCAGAGCACCCTCGATTGGCCGCATGCGGGCACAAGCGGCAGCACCACGCCCCTTCTCTTACCCCGTCATCCCGGCGAAGGCCGGGATCCAGCGGCGTTGGCGGACACCCGTGCCGAATGTTCCATTTCTTTGCGCGCGATCTCATCAAGCACCTCGAAGACAAGGTCCATCTGAAGATCTTTGCGGTTAACCGTCACGATGCGCCATTCATTGAAGCAGTCTCGAAACAAGTCCCTGATGGAACGTGTTCGTTCGAGCTTCATCCTCACGTACATCCGCCCCCGCACCCAGTATGCGATCGGGTAGCTGGAGTCGGGTGTGTGCCGTTGCATCGGAAGCGCGAGGTATACCGTATTGGATCTGTTGATCTTTCCGTCCGAAACCCAGGCAAAATCATCGAGGAATTGGCCTGCCTTTTTACGATTCTCGTCGCGGTCGTCAAGAAGGTCGGTGTCACAGATGTAGTATTGAAGAGGGGCGGTGCGAACGTCGACAACGAAGATCAGCCAGCGGCCACGGTGGGCGATCAAGTTCAGCGTCGGCTCATTTGCGATCATTGCCTTCATGATCATGGTGTCCAACCACTGCTGCATTTCGCCTTTGGTGAAACCTGTGGAGGCCGTGTCGCTGACTTGCTTAGTCACATGTGATTGATTGCCCAAGGTTTGCCTCAAAAAAGTGAACAGGCCTGAACCGTTCTCCGCGCATTCAGTTCGACTGAAAGAAGGATCAGGCAAGCTTCAGGTGAAAGGATAGTAGGGCGGGTAGGGCGAAGCGAAACGCGCCATTGATCTTTCATGTGCAGGGCTGCTCTTTGCGTGCGCCCGCGGTCATCGACGTATGTACATGGCGGACAAGTTCCTTCTGAAGATCTTCACTGTTCGCTGTCACATCGCGCCATTCCTTGAAGCAGTCGGAAAGCAGGTCCTTGACGGCGCGCATCGGTTCGGCCTGCATCCTCACCTTCAGGCGTGCCAGCATCCACCACGCGAGCGGAGCCCAGGCGTCGGGTGTATATCGCTGCATTGGAAATCCCTTGTACACCGTATTGGATTCGTTGACCTGCCCTTTCGAAAGCCGACGAAGTTCCTTGATATAGCCAAACGCCTTTTGACGATTCTTGGCCAGATCCTCAAGCCGGTCCGTGTCGCAGATGTAGTAGGCGGGGGGATTGGTGCGAGTGTCGGCGATGAAGGCCAGCCATTGTTCGCCGAGGCCGACTACCGTCATTGCTGTCTTTCTCGCGCTCCTTGCATTGATGATGAAATCGTTGAACCAGTCCTTCGCGTCGGCCTGGGTGGCATTTGCGGAGCCTGCGACAGCGTGTTCAGTGACTTGCAATTGATTGTCCAAGGTGCACCTCAAAAAGGAAAACGTGGTTAAACAGCGCTCTATTCATTCAAGTCGGCGCCGGTGGCCAAACCCTGTCGATTTGTCGTACTTCATACTCCCATGCGCGCAAAGACCGACGCAGACGATGGGCAAAATCCATTTCGACCACCTCCGTCGAAGAGAGCGGTATCGAAGATGGAACCGTTCGGAGAGTCGCCGGGCCCGGCTGGGCGAGTTTGGTCGGGGGATGCTAGAAGAGGTGCCCTCGAGCAACAAGAATTGTTATGCGAAGGGCAGTATTAATAATGATTAGCGGCTCGCGTCGGCTCTCTCAAGGAATCAGCCAGAAGGAATTGACATCGCCGTCCTGGCTGACCTCGTTTGACCCGCGATCCTCAGGCAGGGGGAACTCCACCGGAGAGCATGAAAGGGTGGGTTGCGAACTACCCATGCGGTTGCCACTGTTCTCCTGGCCCCCGAGCGCGTCGTCGAGCGCGATGATTTCCCTGAGCTGAGCGCACGATTTTTCGGTCTGCAGTGCAGGCATTGACTGCGCGAGCGTTAGCACCTTGTCTCTCAGGCACCTTCTCATCTCGGCATCAAACCAACTGATATTCGCCTTGTAGTATTCGAGATCGATGCCCAGCTCGAACAGCGCGGTATCCGCTTTTCGCCAGTTCACGACACGAGCCCACGCATCGCGCAGCGCATCATGGCGCTTGTTTTCTTTTGCCTCGAGCAGGCCGGCCGGGATCAGGTAAGGCATGGCTTGCAGCTGCAACAGATTGACGTTGTCGAGCTCGCATCTCACCAGATAGGTAAATCCCCGGCACCGTTCAAGCTCCACCGGGCCATGAAACGGACAGTAGATGAACGAAGAGTCCTGCAGATCCGCATGCGTGAAATCTGCCCTCTCGAACGTCGAGCGTGTGCTTCGCAGGCTGAGGCACGTCGAACGCCAGGAAACGTTTATGAAGTCGGTTCTCAATGTGATTACCGATGCCTTCGCGTATGCCCTGTCGAAGATGACGTGCTCGAATGTCCCTTCGCCGATGCAAGCGCCGGACAGGTCAGCGCGTTCGGCGCTGCATCTGCGGAGGGTGCAGTCGCGCAGCTTCATGTCGCGCATGCTGGCATGATCAAGAGTGCAGTCAATGAACGTACATCTTTCAAACTCGGCTTCGTCCAGCGTCGCCTTGTTCATCATGACGTCCAATCCCTCGCAATCTCTTAGTCGTGCGCTACTCAGGTCTGCGTTGGAAAAGTCGACGTCGACAAGGGACGATCCGACTATCCAGGTCTTCTTCAAGTTCGCGCCTCTGAGGTCGCAGGATGTCATCCGGACGTCGTGGAGAAACAGGCCGCTCAAATCCAATTCGCGCAGATCCACGTTCTTGATATCGACGCCGATGAGATCATTTTCACGCTTCTTGATCTCGAATTCCTCCCTCGTCCCGATCTGATGCCGCTTCGGAGCCTCGCTGGGCCGCTCGACGAGCAGTCCCGGGACTGTCGACTTGATCACTTCACACTCCTTCAAAACAGTGCTGGCCGCGATGCCGTGAGCGGCATGCGGCCTGCGGGACTGCAAACCTGTCAGGATCGGGGCTAGGCAAACAACCGGAAGGAATTCACGTCGTTGCCATCGTTGCCGTCGATGGCAACACCGTCGATGTGCAGGTCTTTTAGCTCGTTGTTCTTGCTCTCCGCGATGCGCTGCATGAATTTCTCCTTCGTGCAGATCTGCTCGGGAATATTGATACGGTTGAACAGAATCCCTCCTGCATTGATGTTGACCACTTTCCACTCCTTAAGAAAATTCGATGTCGTTGATACCGGCGTAGGCGCTGCTGGCCAAACCGTGCCAATTTTTCGCACCCCATGCTCTCGTGTACGCAGACGACGAACAAAATCCCTTTCGACCACGTCCTGGCAGGAGGGGGAGCGAAGGGAAAATTGCTGGGGGAGTACGGCCCGGCCAGGCGGGACGAGTTGAGTCGGGGGATGCTAGAAGAGGTGTGCTCACACAACAAGAATTGTTATGCGATTGGTGATATTGGTAATTATCGGCGGAATGGGTGTGCGCTGGGGGGCGCGGAAAGCGGTACTTGCGGGATGAGGTTGAGGGGCGATGAACGCCGCTGGATCCCGGCCTGCGCCGGGATGACGGGGACAGGGTGGGACGCGATTGAAGTCAGCCAGCCGCCCGCATGCCACGGCGCGCGCTGAACAGGCAGTCCTTGCGCCGGCAGAGCGTGCCTTCGCCGGTGCTTTCGGCGGATGCGTCATCCACCGCAAGCGTCCTCGTGCAATAGGAAAGCAGGTGGTTCAGGTGTACCCACCGGGGGCGGCAACGCGCGTCGTCATCGACTGGCTGGATTGGAATCATTGCAGTTTCTCGATCTTTGTCTGTTCGGCCTTACGCCGGCAGCGGTACGCCGGATGCCATGAGCGCCAGGACCTCGTCGCCGCTCACCGGGCGGCTGAACAGGTAGCCCTGCATCATGTCGCAGGCGTGCTCCTTCAGGAAGGCTTGTTGCTCCGGCGTCTCCACGCCTTCGGCGACGACCTTGAGTTTCATGCTGTGGGCCAGTGCGATGACGGCGGTTACGATGGCGCGGTCGTCCGAGTCGGTGTGGATGTCGCGCACGAAGGTCTGGTCGATTTTCAGGATCTGGATCGGCAGGCGCTTGAGGTAGGACAGCGACGAATAGCCGGTGCCGAAGTCGTCGATCGATATCTGCACGCCCATCTCGTGCAGCTTTACCAGGACCGCCGTCGTCTGCGCGGTGTCTTCCATCAGTATGCCTTCGGTCAGTTCCACTTCCAGAAGTTCCGCAGGCAGGTCGAGTTCCTTCAGGATGTGCGCGACGGTTTCGGCAAGGTCGCCCTGGTGGAACTGGCGTGCCGACAGGTTCACCGCAACGCGCATCGGCCTGCCGGCCTGCTGCCATGCCTTGGCCTGGGTGCATGCGGTGCGGAGGATCCATTCGCCGATCTGCACGATCATGCCGGTTTCCTCGGCCAGCGGAATGAACTGGCCGGGGGAGATCATGCCGTACTCGGGATGGCGCCAGCGGATCAGCGCTTCGGTGCCGTGAATGACACCGCTGGTAGCATCGACCTGCGGCTGGTACTGGAGCATGAATTCGTTGCGCTCGCTGGCCCCGCGCATGGCGCTTTCCAGCCGCAGGCGCTGCATCATCGCCGCATTCATGTCGCCGGTGAAGAACTGGAAGTTGTTGCGCCCCAGGTCCTTTGCGCGGTACAGCGCGATGTCGGCGTTCTTGACGAGCGCATCGGCGTCGGTGGCGTCGTTGGGGTAGAGCGTCACGCCCATCGAGGTGGTGACATACAGTTCGTGCCCGGAGAGTACGAAAGGCTCCTTGAGCACGTCGATCAGCTTCTTGGCCATGCGCGCCATGTCTTCCGGCTGTCCGACCTCGAGTGCGATCAGCGCGAATTCGTCGCCGCCCATGCGCGCCAGGGTGTCGCCTTCGCGCGTGCAGCCGAGCAGGCGCGCGGCGACGGCCTTGAGCAGGGCGTCGCCGATATCGTGGCCGAGCGTGTCGTTGACGGTCTTGAAGCGGTCGAGGTCGAGCAGCATCAGCGCGAAGGCGTTGTCCTTCCGATGACGCCTGGCCGTCGCCTGTTGCAGGCGGTCGTTGAACAGCCGCCGGTTGGGCAGGCCCGTCAGGGGGTCGTGGAAGGCGAGGTGGCGGATGGTCTGTTCGGTCTGCTTGCGTTCGCTGATGTCTTCGGTCACGGCGACGAAGTGCGTGATGTTGCCGTCGTCGTCCTTGAGCGGCGAGATCACCTCCAGACACCAGTAGAGCTCGCCGTTCTTCTTGGTGTTGTGCAGCTCCCCGGTCCATTCCTTTCCCGTGGTGATGGTCTCCCACAGGCGCTTGTAGGTTTCGGGATGGGTTTCGCCGGACTTGAGCACGCGGGGCGTCTTGCCCAGCACTTCCTGAGGTGTGTAGCCGGTGATCCGGGTGAACCATGGATTGACGTATTCAATAATGCCTTCGCGGTCGGTGATGACGACGGCGTTGGCGCTTTGTTCCACCGCCCGCGAGAGCTTGCGCAGGTTTTCCTCGGTGCGCTCGCGCTCCGCGATCTCGTTGGTGAGCGTGCGGTTCGCCTGCGCCAGGTCTTGCGTGCGCTCGGCCACCTCGCGCCGCAGCAGCAAGGGCTGCTTGAACGTGGCGTGGGTGAACAGCGAAACCAGCACGCTGGCCAGGAGCACCGCCGCGGCTGCCAGCCAGGATAGCGCCGGCTCCCACCAGCCGTCGGCGGGGGCGAGGTTCAGTATCCATTTGCCATTGGGGACGTCTATTGTGGTGATCACGGGATCGTCCAGGGCGGCATTCCCGGTACGGGCAAAGATTTGCCGCTCGTCGGCGTCGCTGCGTACGTGCACCAGTTCGTAGTCGTAGCCGGAGCGGGCAAGCTCGCGCAACCCGCTCAGTCCGATGAGCTCCGGGACGCTGATGACGGCAGTCGCGAAGCCCCAGAACTGTTCATTGCCGTTCTCGCCATGCAAGAAGACCGGAAGGCGGCCGATGATGGCGCGGCCGCCCTGGCGCAAGTCGAGGGGCCCGGCGAGTGTGAGCCTGCGCGTACGGATCGCGTGCAGGGCTTCCTTGTTGCGCTCGGGGTCCTTGAGCAGGTCGTGTCCAATGATCTGGGCATTCCCGGAAATGGGAACGACATGCGAAACGACCCCGTCCTTGGCCAGCTGGAGGCTGTCTATGCCGCCGTACATCTGGATCATTTCCGCTGCGAGGACGTCGAAGTTGCGGATGGCACCGTCGCTCTCGCGCAGGATGGCGGCGAGGGCATAGGTGGCTGCGAGGCAGTGGTTGAGCTGCTCCCGCAGGGCGGCGCCCTGGTTGGCGGCGATGATTTCGACTTCCTTTTGCTGCCGTACCACGTGGAACTGGGAATACAGCACGTAGAAGGCCATGCCGAGCGCCAAGGAAAGGATGAATGAAAGGGCCGTGAACATGCGCAGCCGGAATTGAAGCGCGGCTTCGCTCCTCGTATGGCCCATCAGGGCGGTCACTAGTCCGTTCATGCTGTCCCGATCCGTGGCGTTGGCGCGCTCAGGCGGCCAACCGGGGCTGTTCCCTGACCGGAACGGCGACGATCCTTCCGGCGCCGCCCGTCATGTCGCGCAAACGGAACACGCTCACCATTTGGGCCAGCCGGGCCGCCTGGTTCTGCAGGGCGTCGGCGGTCGACGCTTCTTCCTCGACCAGGGCGGCATTGCGCTGAGTGACGACATCCATTTGGGCGATTGCCTTGCTCACCTGTTCGATGCCCGAGCTCTGTTCCTGGCTGGCGGTAGTGATTTCGCCCATGATGTCAGTCACCCGCCTGACGCTGGCGACAATCTCGTTCATGGTCGCGCCGGCCTGGTCGACGAGGTGCGCGCCGTGGTCGATCTTGTCGACGGAGTCCGAAATCAGGTCCTTGATTTCCTTGGCGGCCGCTGCCGACCGCTGCGCAAGCTGCCGGACCTCCGCGGCCACCACCGCAAAGCCCTTGCCCTGTTCTCCGGCGCGTGCAGCCTCGACGGCGGCGTTGAGCGCCAGGATGTTGGTCTGGAAGGCGATGCCGTCGATGACGGCGATGATGTCGACGATCTTGCGAGCGGAATCATTGATGGAGCCCATCGTGCCCACCACCTGTGCCACCACGTCGCCGCCCTTGACCGCGACCTCGGAGGCGGACTGGGCGAGCTGGTTCGCCTGCCGCGCGTGGTCGGCGTTCTGCTTGACGGTGCTGGTGAGCTCTTCCATCGCGGACGCGGTTTCCTGCAGCGAGCTGGCTTCCTCTTCGGTGCGCGCGGCGAGGTCGAAGTTGGAGGAGGCGATCTGGCTGGATGCCGCCGCGATCGTGTCCGTGCCCTCGCGCACCTGGCTGACGATGCCGAGCAGGCCGTTGTTCATCTCGCGCAGCGCGCTCAGAAGCTGGCCGGTTTCATCGGTAGTCTTGACCTGGATGTCGCTGGTGAGGTCGCCGGATGCAACGGTATTGGCGATGCTGACTGCGCGTTGCAGCGGGCGGGTGATGCTGCGCGCGATCAGCACGCAGATGGCGAGCAGGATGCCGGCCAGTGCCATGGCGCCGGCAGAGAAGGTGATGAGCCGGCTGACGAAGGTTTCCTGCACGCTGTCCATGTAGACACCCGAGCCGATGATCCAGCCCCAGGGCGCGAAGCCCTTTACATATGAGACTTTCTGCCCCAGCTCGTCGCTGTCGGGCTTGTTCCACACATAGGGTACGAAACCCGCGCCGCCGGCCTTGACCACGTTGACCATTTCCTGAAACAGGAATTTGCCCGCCGGGTCCTTGTTGGCGGAAAGGTCGGAGCCGTCCAGCTCCGGCTTGAAGGGATGCATGACCATGCGCGGGTGCATGTCGTTGATCCAGAAGTATTCCTTGCCGCTGTAGCGCAGCGCCTTGACGGTTTCCAGCGCCGCGCGCCTGGCGTCATCGTCGCTCATCGCGCCCTTGGCGGCCAGTCCGTGGAAGTGAGCCACGATGCCGTGCGCCGTTTCGACGTTCTGGCGTACGCCGGCTTCGCGTTCGCTCATGATCAGCCCGCGTTCGGACTGCAGGAATGCCGCGGTCAGGACCACGATCCCCAATGTCGCGCAGCCCGCCAGCAGCCACAGTTTCTTTGCAATGTTCAGTTGCAGCAGTCTCTCGAGCTTTGCCATGTTCTTCCTATCCCTCTTTCTTGACCTTGTTGTAGAAGTGAAGCTGTAATTGTTGACAAGCAACAATCAGGCCAGACAGGTCGCAGAGGTCGGACGGGGCGGCGCTTATGCGGGAACGGCCGCCTTGGCTTTACAGTCTGCGATCAGCCGGGCCGCGGTTTCAGCGGGGAGGGGCCGGCCGAGCAGGTAACCCTGGCCGACAATGCCCTTGTACTGCTGCAGCAACTGGTACTGCGGACGGCTTTCGATGCCCTCGGCCACGACGCGCAGGCCGAGCTTGTTGGACATGGCGACGATCGCGGCGACGATGGCCGCGTCGTCTTCGTCCGCCGGCAGGTCGCGCACGAAGGTGCGGTCGATCTTGAGCGAATGGATGGGCAGCTTCTTCAGGTAGGCCAGCGAAGAATGGCCGGTGCCGAAGTCGTCGATGGAAAACTGTACGCCGAGCTCGGCAAGCTGGTGCATGATCGCGATGCTGGCGTCCAGGTTTTGCATGACGACCGTCTCGGTGATTTCCAGCTCCAGGCAAAAGTGCGGCAGGCCGCTGTGCTGCAGGGCGGCGGACACGTGGCCGGCAAGGTCGGCCGACTGGAACTGCCGGCCGGAGAGGTTGACCGCCATCAGGCGATGGCCGGGGAAGTCGCGGCGCCATTGCTGCGCCTGGGCGCAGGCGGTGCGCAGCACCCAGTCCCCGATGGGGACGATGAGGCCGGTTTCTTCAGCGATACCGAGGAAGGCGTCGGGCCCGAGCAGGCCGCGCTCCGGATGGCGCCAGCGCAGCAGCGCCTCGAAGCCGACCAGCTTGCCGCTGTCGCAGTCGAACTGCGGCTGGTAGTGCAGCTCCATCTCGTCGCGTTCCAGCGCCTTGTGCAGCGCGGTTTCCATCGCCAGCCGCTGGCTCGCGGCATTGCCCAGTCCCACGTCGTACAGCTCGAACCAGGAGCCGCCCGCGCCCTTGGCGCGATACATGGCCATGTCGGCGTTCTTGAGCAGGATGTCGATGTTATTGCCGTCTTCCGGATACACGCTGATGCCGATGCTGACCGAAACGAACACCTCCTCGCCGTTGAGCTGGAAGGGCGGACGGAAGGCATCGAGAATTTTTTGCGCGACGTTGGCGGCGTCCTTGCTGCTGGCGATCTCGGAGAGGACGATGGTGAATTCGTCGCCGCCCATGCGCGCAACCGTGTCGGTCTCGCGCACGCTGCCGCGCAAGCGGTGCGCCGCCTGCTGCAGCAGCTGGTCGCCGGCCTGGTGGCCCATGCTGTCGTTGATCAGCTTGAAGCGGTCTAGGTCGAGGAACATCACGGCGAAGTGGCGGTCGTTGTGGCGCTTTGCCAGCCCCAGCACCTGGTTGAGCCGGTCGTTGAACAGGACGCGGTTGGGCAGGTCGGTGAGCTGGTCGTAATAGACCTGGTGCAGGATGCGCTCCTCGGCCGATTTGCGCTCGGAGATGTCGCTGAACACGCCCACGAAGTTGGATACGTTGCCGCGGTCGTCGAGGACGCGGCTGATATTGAGCCACTGCGGATAGATGTCGCCGTTCTTGCGGATGTTCCAGATCTCGCCCTGCCACTTGCCGGTCTCGTCGATCGAGCGCCACATTTCATCGTAGAACTCGCGCGACTGCCGGCCCGAGCTGAGCACGCGCGGGTTGCGGCCGAGGACTTCCTCACAGGTGTAGCCGGTGATGACGGTGAAGGCA
>Ga0196971_1000899_pt1 | contig 16418 bp, 13 predicted proteins | sample S1v_1013CmetaG_FD_148660 | JGI IMG/M metagenome (GOLD analysis project Ga0196971, IMG submission 148660) | Soil microbial communities from Anza Borrego desert, Southern California, United States - S1+v_10-13C | ecosystem: Environmental > Terrestrial > Soil > Desert | place: USA: California... | reverse complement strand
ACGACAAAGCCGGAACCGGAGCCGTACAGCATCCGGCCTTCGCTGGTCTGCAGGATCACGACGACGCGCACGATGCCGCGCTCAGCCTCGTCCACGCTCGTCTGCGCCGCAGCCGAGGTGACGAAGGCGAGCGCAAAAACGGCCGCCAGGAACCTTAACGCCTTGATGACCAAGCTTTTCCCCAACCGGACACTTGGGTTGCCCCACCGGAATAATCGGGCGCCGCCGCTGCTGCTGCAAGCGTGCGCGCCAGTCTCGCCGCAGGTGTGTCTTTCCGAACAAATGCGGCGTTGCTGCGGCCAAACGCGGCCCGCCCCTTGCATCGTTCGTAACATCACGGCAAGTCCAGTGCGTCGGCGACTGGGGGCGGTCGGCGGCGGAACAGCGCGGGGGCATGCCTGCGCATTACGCCCCATCGCCCGCAATTCGGCCCAAAGAACGTGTTCTTTGAACGCGTTCGGGGCTGACGCCGTCTGAGGATTGTTAAGCTTGCCGCGTTAAGCCCTCTTCAGGGCTGATTCGGCGGCTCTTAACGGCGAGGGTTTTCAACTTATGCTCGGCAACATGTTCGGTCTCGTTGCGCCGGATCTGGCGATCGATCTCGGGACCGCGAACACGCTGATCCACGTCAAAGGCCGCGGCATCGTCTTGGATGAGCCGTCGGTGGTCGCTTACGTCAACGAAGGCGGCCGCAAGGTGGTTTACGCCGTGGGCGCCGAAGCCAAGACCATGCTCGGCAAGACCCACCGCAACATGGAAGTCATCCGCCCGCTACGCGACGGCGTCATCGCCGACTTCGACGTGGCCGAGGAAATGATCAAGCAATTCATTCGCAAGGTGTTGCCGCGCCCGGCGCTGATCAGCCCGCAGATCGTCATCTGCGTGCCCACGGGCGCGACGCCGGTCGAGCGCCGCACCATTCTGGAAAGCGCGCAAGCCTCGGGCGCGCGCCGCGTAAAACTGATCGAAGAACCGGTCGCGGCAGCGCTTGGCGCTGGCCTGCAGATCGACGATCCGTCGGGCTGCATGGTGGTCGATATCGGCGGCGGCACGACTGAAATCGCCGTGCTTTCGCTGGGCGGCCTCGTCTGGTCGCGCTCTCTCCGCGAGGCCGGCGACAAGATGGATGAGGCGATCATCCAATACCTGCGTCGTCAGGAAAACCTGATGATCGGCGATTCAACGGCTGAGCGGATCAAAAAGGAAATCGGCACCGCCAAGGCGCCCGACGTCGGCCAAGGCATGAGCCTGCCGATCAAGGGCCGCGACAATCTCTCAGGCGTGCCGAAAGAAATCATCGTCACCGAAGCCATGGTCGCCGACGCGCTGGCCGAGCCGGTGACACGCATCGTTGACGCCGTCCGTCAGGCGTTCGAGCAAATGCCGCCGGAACTCGCGGCGGACATTTACGACCACGGCCTGATGATGACCGGCGGCGGCGCGTTGCTGCGCAATCTCGATACGGTGCTGCAAGAACGCATCTCGATCCGCGTTTCGGTCGCCGACGACCCGCTGCGCTGCGTAGTGAAGGGCTGTGGTATCGCTCTCGATACGATCAACTCGTCCGAGGCGCGCCGTTTGCTTACCGAAGAGGTCTGAAGCTGCGGGCCGAACGTGCGGAATCACGTCTAACGCGGTAGTCACGTGTTCGCGTGCGCCTCTGCGGCGCGCGGGTAGGAAGAGGCGGCGCTAAGTGGCCAGACGCAGGAGCGTTGTGCGGCGTGCGGGCGCGGGACGGCGAGTGCCGGCCGGCGTGCTGCTGGGCATCGTGCTGGTGATCGGCGCCATCGCGCTGATCGTGTCGCGTGTCGGCGTCGCGCCGGGCACGGATGTCGTAATGCAAGCGGGCGATGACGGCGCGGCCGCGGCCGGCCGTGTGGCTACGGGCCCGGCGCGGGCGGGCGAAGGCTTCTTTCAGCGGCTCGGCGGCATGTGGGGCGCGACGGCGCGCGTCGAACAGCTCGAGCGCGAGAACCGCGACCTGCAGCAATGGCGCGAGCTGGCGCAGCGTCTGGCCGAGCGCAATGCGCGCTATGAAGAGCTGCTGCGCATGCCGGAGGATGCGTTCGGCGAAGGCGCCGATATCGAGAACTCGATCGCCGCGCAATTGGTGCTGGATAGCGGTGGTCCGTTTACGCGCACGCTGGTCTCCAACGCCGGAGCGGATCACGGCGTCGAGGTCGGCTACATCGCCGTCAACGAAAACGGCTTGATCGGCCGCGTGGTCTCGGTCGGCCGCCGCTCTTCGCGCGTGCTGATGCTGGACGATTACAATTCGCGTATTCCGGTGATGGGCGAGGCCTCCCGCGTGCGCGCCGTGCTGGCGGGGCAGGCGACGCGTCCGCCCGAACTGATCACGCATCCCTACCAGTTGCAGGCGCCGCGGATGGATTTCATCGTCGGCGCGCAAAGCTTGCGTGAAGGCGAGCGCGTCATCACGTCGGGAGATGGCGGCCTTTTCCCACGCGGCATTCCTGTTGGACTTGCGCAGCGCCAGAACGACGGCTCTTGGCGCGTCGCACTCGCCGCGGCGCAGCGGCCGATCGATTTTGTCCGCATCATTCCCTATGTCGGCGTAATCGCGCCGGAATCCGAACCGGTGCAAACCGAAGGCCCGCCGCTGGCGGCCGGGTCCGCCGTCGCCGTGATCGGCCGTCAAACCATGGCGCCGCCGCCGACTACGCCGAGCACTGTTGCGCCGCCGCCGGTGCCGCGCCCACGACCGCAACAGCCGGCGCCGCAACAACAACCGACGCCGCAACCGGCAAACGCAACGCCGCCAGCGGCGCAACAGCCGGCGCAACGGCGCCCGCAACAACAGCAACAAGAGCCTGCGCCGCCGGCCGAGCAGCCGGCGCAGGAGCCTGACGAGTGAGCTTGTTCGGCCTTCGTGCGCCCAGCCGGCGCGCGTTGCGCGCTTGGGGTTTTGCGCTTGCGGTTGCGAGCGTGATCCTGCCGGCGCTGCCGCTTGGGCCGTTGTTCGCACAGCCGCCCTTGCCGCTCGCCGTATTGTGGGCGGCTTATGGCTGGGCCGCTGAAGACGAAAGCGGCTGGCGCGCGCCGCTGGCGCTCACGGTGCTGGGATTGATCCATGACCAGCTTGCCGGCGGGCCGTACGGTCTGTTCGTGCTGATTTATCTTTCCGCCTATCTGATCGGCCGCGTCGCCGCCGTAGCGATGTCGGCGCCCAACCTGGTTTCGCTGTGGGGCGGCTTCATCGTCACCGCGCTGCTGACGATCGGCATCGTCGCCGGCGTCGAGCGTTTGCTGGCGCCGATTGCGGTGACGCCGTACGCGGAAGCAGCTTTGATCACCGCGATCCTGTTTCCGCTGGTGCGGCCGCTCTATATGGCGGGCTCAGCAGGTCAGCGTCAGGGAGCCCGCCGATGAAGGGCAAACGCGTAGGTTCGACGCTGCCGAAGCGCGACGCGAACGTGATTTTCAACCGCCGAGCGGCGTTGCTTTCATTCGCCGGCGCCGGCGTTTTGGGCGCGATCCTGTTCCGCATGGGCCAGCTGCAAGCCACCAACGCGTTCACTGAAGAATACTCGAACGCCGCCGACGAAAACCGCTTCGACACGCGCATCGTCCCGCCGCCGCGCGGCGTCATCTACGACCGTTTTGGCACCATCCTGGCGCAGACGAGCAAGGATTATCAGGTCGCGGTGCTGCGTTCGGAGGTCGAAGATCTCGAAGCCATCGTCGGCCGCGTGGCGCAGATTCTCGGCCACGACGCCGAGTGGGCGCGGCGCGCCGTCATCAAGGTGCGCGGCGGCCAGCGCTACGAGCCGGTGCCGATCAAGGAAGGCCTGACCTGGGAAGAATTCAACGCCATCAACGTGCGCTTGCCTGAGCTACGCGGTGTCGTCGCCCAACCCATCGATGTGCGCGCTTATCCCTATGACATCGTCTACGGCCATCCGATCGGCTACGTGCAGAAGCCGACCCAGCGCGACCTTGATCGCGCGCTCGCGGATGATCCGCAAAACGGCCAGAGCCGCGCCGTCTATTTGCGCAATCCGCACGTGCGCGTCGGCAAAGCCGGCTTGGAGGCCTCGATGGAGGACGTGCTCCATGGCGAGGCCGGCTGGCGAAAAGTCATCGTCAATGCGCGCGGTGTCGAGCAGGGCGAGGATGAAAGCGAACGCCGCGAGCCCAAGCGCGGTTCGGGTGTGGTGCTGACGCTCGATCACGAACTGCAGCGCATCGCGATGCAAAACTTTGGCGAGCAGTCCGGCTCCGCCGTCGTCATGGATATTTTTAGCGGCGATCTACTGGTGATGGCGTCCGCGCCGGGGTTCGATCCGAACCTCTTCGTCAACGGCATCGGCCAGCGCGACTTCGACGCCTACAACCTCGACGAAAAAAAGCCGCTCTACCACAAGTCCGTCACTGGCGTTTACCCGCCCGGTTCAACATTCAAGATGATTGTCGGCATCGCCGCCAAGCAAGCCGGGCTTGAAGACAATTGGCGCACGCATTGTTCGGGCGGATTCTATTATGGCGGCCGCACGTGGCATTGCTGGAGCCGCCACGGCAGCGTCGATCTGCACGGCGCGATCAAGCACTCGTGCGACGTCTATTTCTATCAAGCCGCCTTGCGGGCAGGCCCCGAGCGGATCGCCGCTGTTTCGCGCGAGTTTGGCCTCGGTCAGCACTTCGATATCAATGTGCCGAACATTCGCGACGGCCTCATTCCCGATCCGGTGTGGTGGCGCGAGAACCGCAACGAAGGCTGGACCGGCGGTCTCACCGTCAATTACGGCATCGGCCAGGGTGCGATGGGCGTGACGCCGCTGCAGCTTGCGGTCATGGCCGCGCGGCTTGGCAATAACGGCTATGCCGTCAATCCTCGCCTCGTCCGCGAAGCGCCGGGCGTCGGCGAGCCGCCGCGGCCGCCGCATATGAGCGGTATCGAATCCGAACATCTGGCGCGCGTGCGCGACGGCATGTTCGGCGTTTGCAACGAACCGGGCGGCACGGCCAATAGCGCCGGGCGGCTCGAACTCGTGCGCCATCCAGAGACGGGCGCCGCGACGCCGGCGTCCGCCGACACCCGCGGCTGGCAGCCCGTGCAAATCGCCGGCAAGACCGGGACGGCGCAAGTGCGCGCGCTCGGCGGCAACCGCGGGCGTCACTATTCCACCATCGAGTGGAAGTATCGCGACCACGCCTTGTTCTGCTGCTTCGGCCCATGGCACGAGCCGCGTTACGCGTGCGCCGTCATTGTCGAACACGGCGGCGCGGGCTCCTCTGTCGCCGGCCCGATCGCGCGCGAGATCATGAAAGCGACGCTGCTGCGCGACCCCGCCCGCCGGGCTCCGGCGCGGCTGGCGCAGCTCGAGCAAAGCATGGGGCGCAGCGCATGACGATCGCCGCAACGCACGGCCCCAACACCCTTTTCGACCGGTTCGCCAAGCTGAACTGGGGCATCATTACGATTCTGATTGCGCTCGCCTTCGTCGGCGTGCTGATGCACTTTTCCGTCTCGTCGGGCGCCTGGACTGACATGCCGCTGACGCACGGCATCCGCTTTGCCGCGATGATGACGTTCGTGATCGTCGCGGCGATGTTTTTGGATGCGCGCTTCTGGCTGGCGATCGCCTATCCGCTCTACGCCATGGCGTTGCTGTTGCTGGTCGGGGTCGAACTGTTCGGCGCGACGCGCATGGGCGCGCAGCGTTGGCTCGATCTCGGGCCGCTCTCGCTGCAGCCCTCGGAGATCATGAAGATCGGCATCGTGCTGGCGTTGGCGCGCTACTACCACTCGCTCGATGCGCGTCGCACCGGCACCGTGCTCTGGATCGTGCCGCCGTTCCTGATGATCGTCGCGCCCGTCGCGCTCGTCATGCACCAACCCGATTTGGGCACGGCGCTGATGATTTTGTTCGCCGGCGTCTCGATCATGTTCTTGGGTGGCTTGCTTTGGCGCATCATCGCCGCCGGCGCCATCGTCGCTGTCGGCGGGGCGGTCTTTGCCTACACCAGCGTGCTGCATGATTATCAGCGCGATCGCGTCAACGTCTTTCTCGGCATTACCGACGACCCGCTCGGCGCCGGTTATCACGTGCTGCAATCGAAAATCGCGATCGGCTCTTCGGGCCTGTTCGGCCGCGGCTATCTGCAAGGCACGCAAAGCCAGCTCGACTTTTTGCCGGAAAAACACACCGACTTCATCTTCACGATGATCGTCGAAGAGTTCGGCCTCTTGGGCGGCATGCTCGTCCTCGGCCTGTTCGCCGCCTTGATGGCGCTGACGATGCAAGTCGCCCTGCGCGCCCGCTCGCTGTTCGGCAAGCTCGCCGCCGCCGGCGTCGCCGCGACGCTCGCCTGCTACGTCTTCATCAATACGGCGATGGTGATCGGCCTCGTCCCCGTCGTCGGCATCCCGCTGCCCATCATCAGCTTCGGCGGCACCGCCATGTTCACGCTGCTCGCAGGTTACGCGATCGTTTTGTCGATTGATCTCCACAAGGACCAGCACGGCGCGCGAGGGTGGCTGTGGTGATTCCCCTCGCCCCGCGCTTGCGCGGGGGAGGGGCTAGGGGAGGGGGACAGTGTTCAGCTGATTTCTGCGGAGCCGCTGCCAGAGAAGCTTCTCGGCCACGCTCTGTGTTTGGCGCAGCCGTCTTGCCCTTTCGACCTCGGGAGGGTGCTTCACTTTCCCCCTCCCGTCGGCTTCGCCGACACCCTCCCCCACGCTTCGCGCGGGGCGAGGGACGCTACCACTTCGCTTTCTCCGCCATCCAATCCGTCGCGCGGATGAGTGCATCCACGATGCCCGGCTCAAGCGAGCTGTGCCCCGCATCGTGCACAATCTCCAACTCCGCTTCCGGCCAGCGCTGCTTCAGCTCCCACGCGGTCGTCAGCGGCGTGCACATGTCGTAGCGGCCGTGGGCGATGCGGCAGGGGATGTGGCGCAAGCGCGGCGCCTGATCCAGCAGCCAACCATCGTACTCGAAGAAGCCGTCATTGACGAAATAATGGTTCTCGATGCGCGCGAACGCTTCGACGAAGCGGTCTTCGTTGAAGCGCGACGGCAATGCTGACGGGCCGGCGATTGAAATCGTCTCGCCTTCCCAGCGGGCCCAAGCGCGCGCGGCCTTAAGGCGCGTCTCCCAATCGTTGGAAGTGAGGCGTTTGTGAAAAGCGGCCAGGAAGTCGCCGCGCTCTTCCGGCGGGATCGCCGCAGCGTAGCGGGCGAACGCATCCGGAAAGACGTGGCTCGCGCCGTCCTGATAGAACCAGTCGATCTCGCTTTTGCGCAAGGTGAAGATGCCGCGCAGCACCAGGCCGGCGACGCGCTCGGGATGCTTGGCCGCATAGGCGAGCGCCAGCGTCGAGCCCCAAGAGCCGCCGAACACGACCCACTTGTCGATGCCGTAGCGCTCGCGCACGCGTTCGATGTCGGCGACGAGATCCCAGGTCGTGTTGTCGCGCAGATCGGCGTGCGGCATGGAGCGGCCGCAACCGCGCTGATCCATCATGATTATGCGGTAGCGCTGAGGGTCGAAGAAGCGGCGCATTTCTGGCGACAAGCCGCCGCCCGGGCCGCCGTGCAGCGCGATCGCGGGCCGCCCGCGCAGATTGCCGCTCTGCTCCACGTAGAGCGTGTGGACCTCCGACACTTTCAGCATCTCGGTCTGCGACGCTTCGATGGCGGGATAGAGATCGCGGCGGTGCGGGGGTGTGTGTCCGTACATGCCGCTTTGGTTAGGGGCGCAGCGCCGCGGGGGCAAGGCTGCGCGCTTCAATTCCCCTCCCTTCGCCGCTTGCGGAGTGCTAGGCGCGGTGCGTCGTGAGCGCTGAACCCGAGTCCATCCTTTCCTCCCCCGCCGCACGTGTCACGATGGTGATGTCGGCGCTGTTCGGCACGACTGGCGTCATCCTCGTGTTCCTGCCGCGTTGGCTCGAAGTCGAGCGTCTGCTCTCGGGCGCAGAGATCGGCGCGGTGCTGTCGTTGGCGCAGTTCGCGCGGATTTTCACGGGACCGGCGATCGCCTACTGGGCCGACGGCGCAAAAGACCGCGGCGCGCCGCTGAAGTTCGTTTCGCTCGCCGCGCTGGTCGCATACGCGGCGTTCTTCTTCGTTGCGCAGGGCTTCTGGCAGCTCTTGGCGTTCGGCTTCATCGCGCTGTCGCTGACGCAAGCGCTCAATCCATTGATCGAAGCGGCGACGCTGCGCGCCACCGCGCAAGGCAAGCTGAGCTACGGCGTCGCGCGCGGCATCGGCTCAGCGGCATTCATCATCGCAAACGTGGCCGGCGGCGCGCTGATCTCTCGCTTCGGCTTGGGCGCGGTTGTGGCGTGGGTGTTGTGCGGACTGGCGCTCGTGGTGGCCACATCTTGGCTCGGCCTAAAGCGCGACCCGCCCTTAGTGCAGACGCGCGAAGCGCGCGCCGGGGCGATGAATGATCTGCTGCGCAACCGCCGCTTTCTCGTACTGATCCTCGCCTGCGGGCTGATCCAGAGCGCGCACGGCTTTTACTACGGCTTCTCGACCCTGGTCTGGCGCGGCCAGGACCTATCGCCGGAATTTGTCGGCGTGTTGTGGGCGTTCGGCGTCGCGATCGAGATCGGCTTTCTCTTCAGCCTGCCGTTCGTGGAGCGGCGGGTGTCGCCGGAGGCTCTGATCCTTATGGGTGCGGGCGGCGGGGTGGCGCGCTGGCTGGCGATGGGATTTGCGCCGCTCGGGTTCGCGCTCTGGCCGCTACAGGCATTGCATGCGTTAAGTTTTGCCGCGGCGCATATCGGCGCGATGCGGCTCATTCACCGCGAAGCGCCAGACCACGCGGCGACGATGGCGCAGACGCTTTACGCAGCGCTCTCGGGCGGGGTGCTGATGGGCTGCGCGACGCTGCTTTCAGGCTATCTTTACGATCATATCGGCGCGCGCGGCTATTGGGCCATGGCGGCGCTGGCGGCGGCCGGCGGATTGCTTGCGCTTTTGCTGCTGCAGCCGCGCCCGCGCGCAACACAGAGTTAAGAAATCTCCCCTGACGCGGGAACATCGCCCGAGACGCGCGTTTGGCATCTTTGGCGAATATTTTCTGTTAGCCGTTATCGGTTGAGGGCCAGAAAGGCTCGTCCGAATAGGGGATTGCGCGCGCATGGCCGCAGAGGCCGCCTTCGACTTCCGCGAGGAGGATGACCGCGCGCCGGTGCTGGCGCTGCGCGGGGACTGGACGGTGGACACCATCGCCCGGCTCGAAGAGCAATTGTCGGCTCTCTCTCCTCAGCTGCGTGCTGGCGCGGCCGTCGATGTCAGCAACCTCGGCCGGTTCGATGTCGCCGGCGCTTATCTTGTCGATCGCACCTTCCGCGACAGCCCGGCGGGAGATCAAAGCCGCATCGCCATCCGCGGCCAGCACACGAACGCCATGCGTCTGCTGCAGGCCGCGCGCAAAGCTTACGCGGCGCCGGGCGATAAGCCAGCCCGGCTCCAGGGCATTGTCGGCGGACTCGACAGCGTCGGCCGCGTCGTCGCCGCGATTGGCGAGGAGGTGATCGAGACGGTCGGCTTCTTCGGCGAAACGCTGGTCGTGCTCGCGCGTCAGGTCGCCATGCCGCGCCGCATTCGCTGGACCTCGATTGTTCACGTCATGGAAGCCGCCGGCCTCAACGCGCTGCCGATCGTGCTCTTGCTCGCCTTCTTCATCGGCATGGTGGTGGCTTATCTCGGCGCCCGCATCCTCGGCGATTTCGGCGCTTCAGTTTTCACAGTCGAGCTGGTGGCGTTCTCGATGCTGCGCGAGTTCGGCGTGGTGATCACCGCCGTCATCCTCGCCGGGCGCACCAATAGCGCTTTCACCGCCGAGATCGGCGCCATGAAGATGCGTCAGGAAATCGACGCTATGCGCGTCATCGGCATCGATCCGATGGACGCGCTGGTGGCGCCGCGCATCATCGCCATGCTGGTGATGACGCCGATCCTGACGTTCGGCGCGATGATGTCGGGCATTTTCGGCGGCGTACTCGTCTGCTGGGCCGAGCTCGACATCAGCCCGGCCATGTTCTGGGCCCGCGTGTCCGAGGTCGTGCCGGCGCAGCATTTCTGGGTCGGCTTCATCAAGGCGCCCGTCTTTGCATTGGTGCTGTCGGTGATCGGCTGCAAGCAGGGGCTCTGGGTCGGCGGTGATGTCGGTTCGCTCGGCAAGCGCGTCACGACTTCGGTTGTGCAGGCGATCTTCATGGTCATCCTGCTCGATGCGCTGTTCGCGCTCTGGTTCCTGGAGATGGGCTGGTGAGCGAAGAGATCGCCATTCGCGTCCGCGGCCTCGTCACCCGCTTCGGGGCCCAGACCGTGCACGACGGTTTGGACCTCGACGTGCGCCGCGGTGAGATTCTCGGCGTCGTCGGCCCATCCGGCACCGGCAAGTCCGTGCTGTTGCGCGAGATCGTCGAGCTGGAGGCGCCGACGGAAGGGGAGATCACCTTTCCGTATTTCGAAGAACACAATCTAGACCCGCGCCGCGGCGTCATGTTTCAGGACGGCGCGCTGTTCTCGAACCTCACCGTGCTCGAGAACGTTGAAGCGCCGTTGCGCGAACACACTCATCTTTCACCGACGCTGCGTTCGCAGATTGCCGCCTTGAAGCTCTCGATGGCCGGTCTCGACGCGAGCGCGCATCATAAACGCCCGGCGCAAATCTCCGGCGGCATGCGCAAACGCGCGGCCGTGGCGCGGGCGATTGCGCTCGATCCCGAACTGCTTTTTCTCGACGAGCCGACCGCCGGCCTCGACCCGATCTCGGCGGCGAATTTCGACGAGATGACGCGCGACCTTGCCCGCTCGCTGGGGCTCACCGTTTTTCTCGTCACGCACGACCTCGATACGCTGCACGCCATCTGCGACCGCGTCGCCGTCCTCTACGGCGGCAAGGTTGCGGCGATCGGCACGATCCCGGAGATCGAGGCGGAGGCGACGGGCTGGGTGCAGGAATATTTCTCAGGACCGCGCGGCCGCGCCGCCGGGCGCGGCGCGGCGGAAAGGTAGAGCCATGGAAACGAAGGCCAATTATGTCCTGATCGGCGCGTCGACTGTGATCGGCGCGGTGCTGATTATGCTGTTTGCCTTGTGGATCACAGGCGGCGAACTGCGGCGCGGCTCCAACACGTTCGATGTCGTGTTTGCCGATCCGGTGCGCGGTCTGACTGAAGGCGGCGAAGTGCGCTTCAATGGCATCAAGGTCGGCGAAGTGGAATCGCTGCGGATCGATCCGGACAACACCAACCGCGTCATCGCACGCATCCAAGTCTCGACCGACGTGCCGGTGAAGACCGACTCCACCGCCCAGCTCGAACCGATCGGTTTAACCGGCGTGACCTTGATCCAGCTTTCCCCGGGCAGCGCCCAGGCAGAATTGTTGCGAGCAGGATTCGGCGGCCCGCCGCCGCAGATCACCGGACGCGGCTCTCAGGTCGACGAATTGCTGGCGCGCTCCGAGGACATCGCGCTCCGCGCCAGCGAAGCGATGGCGGCAGTGCGGGATTTGTTGACGGATGAGAACATTGCCCGCGTCACCCGCATTGTCGAAAATCTGGAAACGGTGTCGGGTCAGCTGGCGGCGCAGGATTCGGTGATTAACGAATCCGGCGAAGCGGCGCGCGAAATCGCCTCGCTCGCGCGGCAGATGCAAAGCGACCTCTCCGAGCTCGATCAGACGCTGACCTCGATCAATGACGCCGCAGGGGTGGCGTCCGGCGAAACACTGCCGGAGCTCACGCTGGCCGCAGAAGAAATTCGCCGCGCCGCCGCCGGCATCGCCCGCGTCGCCAACAATCTCGAAGAGAACCCATCCGTCCTCACGCCGCGCGCGCCGCGGCCGACCGTGGAGCTTGAGCCATGATGCGCGCACTTCTTCTTGTCTCGCTGACGATGGTCAGCGGCTGCATCACGTTGTTGCCGGAACCGCCGCCGCCGCCGCGCACATTCGTGCTGGAAGCGCAGAACGTGCAGGCGCTGCCGGGCGCGCCGGTCGATGCGGTGATTTCGGTGGCGGAGCCGACAGGCGAGCGCGCCATCTTGGGCGGCGACCTCATTTGGCGCACGGGCAATAGCCTCGCCTATGTCGATCAAACCCAATGGTCTTCGCGCGCGAGCGATGCGCTGCAGCAGACGCTGGTGGAAACGCTGGTGCGCCAGGGCCGCTTTCGTTCGGCGGTGCGCGCGGGAGAGGCGCAAGCCGATTATCAGATACGCTGGGAAGTGCTCGATTTCGAGGTGCAGGAAGAGGGCATGACCGCGCGCTTCGTCGCCGACGTGCGCTTGGTGCAGCGTGGCCGCGAGATCGTCGCCTCGCGGATCATTTCGGCCGAAGCGCCGGTGGCCAGCCGCTCGTCGCAGGTGGCGGCCGATGCGCTTGCGCGCGCCGCCCGTGAAGGCAGCGCGCGCATTGGGGAGTTTGCGGCAGAAGCGGCGGCGGAAGCGATGGCCTCCGCCGAGGCTAGGTGACACACACGCACGTCTAGGTCTGAGGGAGTTGTTCGACCCGCGTCGTGTGCGTGTTTGTCACCTCAGCTGATTACGAGGCGAGCGCCGCGTCGATCAGCAGATAGGCGCGGACCAGCTCCGACCCTTCACCCTTCTTCTCGCTTTTGGCGAGGTCCGGACGTGAGCGGAATTGGCTTGCCAGGTCTTGCGCGGTCGTGCTGCGCTTGACGTGGCGGGCGATGCGGCTCACCGCGCCAGGCGCCGCGTCCAGCACCGCACGGCGGCGCGCCGTGGCGCCTTCGCGTGACGAGCGGGCGATGCGTTCCAGATCGGTCGGCGCCAGCACATCTTCGATATCGACGCCGGAATTGATCACCAGATTGATCGCGCTAGCTTTCAGTTCGTCGTCCGGGTTGCCGAACGAGGCGAGTTCGAACCCGCTTTCATTGGCGGCGACCGGCGCTTCCTCTTCGCGCTGCGCCGGCGGCATGAAATTGCCCCACGAGCCCAGACCTTTGAAGACGCGCTTCGGCTGCGTTTCGACTTCAGCTTGCGGCGCGGCGCCACGAGCGACGGCGGCGCGGGCCGCAGCGTGCAGCGTGGTCACTTCTTCCACGACCGGCTCTGGCGTCCGCTCGATGGCAGTGCGTTCGACCGGGCGCTGCGGTGCGACTTTCTTGCCGCCAGCTGCGGAAGCGAGGGCGCCCAAGCGCTTCTCGATCTGCGCGGTGTAGCGGTCAGCCGCGGCTTCGCTTTCGATCGAAGCTTGCCGCGCGGCGGTCGCGGCGTCTTGCAGTTTGGCCAGCGTGTCATTGGCCGCTTCCTGCATGGCGACGGTTTCGGCGCGGATCAGTTGCGCGGCGCGCTTGGCTTCGAACACCGCAGCGCGGGTCGTTTCGCGGACGGCGCCGGCGGTTTCGTTAGCCGCGAGCACCGCTTCGGCGGTCGACTTCTTCGCCGTCTCGGTGAGGCGGGTGGCTTCGGCGAGGCCGCTCAGCATTTCTGTCATCGAGCCGTTGAGCTGGGTGGTGGCGGCGGCGGCCTTGTCGGCGACGACGTGGAAGTGCGCGGTGCGCTCGCCCATCACCGTGGCAGACGCCGTGAACGAGGCGAGATGCGATTCCAGCGCGTCCTCGGCGGCGACGACTTCCGTCTTCACCATTTTCGAGGCTTCGCGCATCAGGCGGACCTGACGGCCGATCGAATGGGCGATCGTGTCGGTTTGGCCCTTGAGGTCGCTATTGAGTTCGACGATCGCGTCGCGCTCGGTCTTCAGCACACTGGTCATCGTCTCGGCGCTTTCGCGCGAGGCGGCGACGGCTTCGCCGATCAGAGCCGCGTTGCGTTGCGCCGCGCGCTCGAGTTCAGCCAGGCGATCCATCGCCGAAGCGACGGCGTCGTTCAGCGACTCGATCTCGGTCTTTACCGTTTCGCTAAGGCGCTGCGCGTGCGTTTCCGCCGCTTCGGTCGGGAAGCGGTTTTCGTGCGCGAATTTTTGCGTCAGCTGCGTCGCGATGCGGCGCGTCTTCAGCGCTTCGCCGGCGGCTGAGGCGCTGACCCAGAACAGCAGCGCCGGGCCGATGGCCAGTGCGACGAGGCCGGCTTGCATCGCCGGGTCCATCGTCATCAGCGCATCAACGCCGAAATAGGAGAGCGGCCCGCCGATCGCGCCGGCGATCCAAACCAGAGCGGCGAAGCCGCCCATGAAGCCGGCCCATGAGAAGCCCGTCTTCAGCTTGGTTTGTTGTTCGGGTTCGACGACGGCCGGCTGTTGCACCGTGGCGTCCAAATCGTCATTGGCGAAGCCGTGATTGGTGGCGTCGAGATCCCCGAACGCCGCGAACGGATCGCGCTCCTCGTCCTCTTGATCGAAATACATCGTAAACTCCCGCGCACCCGCGGATCGCGGGCGTTAACCCGCCGGCTGCAACGGCCATGCCAGCCAGGCGAGCGGGTTTCGCGTGGCGCGCGTGCGCCGTATTGGGGCAAGAGGCGCGCCGAAATGCGCGTTTGGCGCGGGAATTAAGGTTGATCCGCCCGTTTGCGGGATGACGCGGCGCCCGCGGCTCGCGTCCTATGCGAAGCGTAAATGCGACGGAACACGGGAGCCGAACCGCAGCGCGTGCGTTCCATCGCCATGCACGAGCAGCCCGACCCTGTCGATCACCGCAAAGACCAGCCCGTCCCGACCACGCCGCCGGACAAGCGCCCGCCCGAAGAGATCGACGATCCGCCGCCGGACCAGATGCCGCCGCCAAAGACGGCGCGCCCGGTACGCCGGATCATTCTGCACTAAGCGGCGCGCGCTTCGGGCCGACCTCCGATTCTATCCTGCACGTTTTCGCGGCCAAAGCCTTGCGCGCCAACACTTTCAACAAAATCTATCCGCCCCCTCCCAGAGCGGCCGTATACTGCCTCCATCGTTTCACACCGGAGAGCAGTCGGTACCCTGTTCGAGCTGACGTGAAGCGATGCGAGAGAGCGTGAAGCGCATGTGCTTTTCCGTTGCGCGCCAAAGCTGGGTGCTTTGGCAAGCGGGCGGGAAAGGCCGAAATCTCCAGCGCGATAGACGTGGCGAGCGTCGATGACCCGGGCTGAAGGCGGAGGTATCGCAGGTGCGCCGAAGCCCGTGTGAAAAGCGCGGGAAGATGCACCGGAACGCGTTGCTGAACACAACGCCCCGCACGCCACCGGCCGAGCCGCCTACTTGGGTGAAACACCCCTGGCGACGGCGCCGATGTCCAACTCTCGCGGGGACGCGGGCTTCCGCGTGACAACGCGCCGATCCAACGGCGCACTTTTTTGCGACGCGTAAACCCGCGTCCCCGGCTCTCCGCTCTCGCGTGAGCGTCCGGCCTGTCCCGCTTCAGCGAAGGCGGAAGCGAACGATGACGCACGCCTATGCGGTGGAAACCTTGCTCAGCCGGCCGCGGCGTCGATCAGCAGGAAGGCGCGCGTCGCCTCGGCGTTCATCGAGGCCCGGCCACGCGCGATCAGTTCGGCGATGCGGGCGCCGTCATTGCGCAGGAACTGCATCGCTTCCTGATTGGCGACTGGATCGTGCGCGAAGTGTTCGGCCAATTGGCGCGACGCTTCGGGCGCGGCTTCGTAAACGGCGCGGCGGCGCGCTTGCGTGCCCGAGCGCGCGCGCTGAGCGATGCGTTCGAGCCCTGACGGCGAGAACACGGTGTCGAGCTTGAGGCCGGCATGCTCGATGGTCTCAACAATCGGCAGCGCCGGCGCAGCGGGGCGCGGCTCGACGATGCGGCGGCGCAGATGAGCGACCGGGTCTTCCGCTTCGCGCCGGGCCGGGGCGGGCGCAGGCGCGCGCGCGCCGCTCCCATCCTCTTCGACCGAGGAAAGAAGTTCGCGCCACGTCCAGTCGTTCGCAGCGTTGCGGTCTGCGCGTTCGCTGGAGCGCGTGCTGCGCACAGGCGGCGCCGGACGTTCGCGCTGCTCTTCATAGCCATCGCGCGCGGCGGGGCGACGGCGCGACGGCGCCGGCTGATCGAGCGGATCGGGCTCGTCGCGCCAGGAATTATCGTAGGCCTCTTCGCGCGACGGCGCGCGGGGACGGCCGCGCGGCTCCGGCGTATTATCTTCGACAGCATGACGCGTGCCGATGGCGGCGGCGCGCGCCGCGTCGGCCGCATCGCGCAATCGCTCGAGCGCAATCGCCGCTTCACGTTCGACATTGACGGCTTCACCGCGGATCAGATCGGCAGCGCGTTTGGCGTCGTCCACGGCGCGCGAAGTGGTGTCGCGCACCGCCCCGGCGGTGGAGTTGGCCGCGAGCGTTGCAGCTTCCGCCGACTGGCGCGCGGCGTCGGTGAGATTGGTGGCCTTGGCGAGCACATCGAGCGCATTCGAGAGCGCCTGTTCGAGCCGCAGCGCGGAATCGGCGCTGGCTTGCGCGGCGCTGGAGAGGCCGTGCGTGCGGTCGCTGATCAAAGCGGCGGCGGCGCCGAACGAGGTGAGGCGATGG
>Ga0196971_1000898_pt1 | contig 16489 bp, 12 predicted proteins | sample S1v_1013CmetaG_FD_148660 | JGI IMG/M metagenome (GOLD analysis project Ga0196971, IMG submission 148660) | Soil microbial communities from Anza Borrego desert, Southern California, United States - S1+v_10-13C | ecosystem: Environmental > Terrestrial > Soil > Desert | place: USA: California... | reverse complement strand
CAGCATGACAAATTCCAGTCGGGACGACATACGGGAAGACTCCTTCCAAGGCATCGCGCGCTCCAGATTGTTGCAACGCGATGATCATAAAAGGTGTTATCCATGTCTCCCGACAGGTGTTACCTATGTCCCCCGGCTATACACTGCGCTCTACCCACCCTACGGTTCTCGCGCTCGTGGGTGCACGGTGGGTTTCGCTACGCTCTACCCACCCTACGGTTCTCTATAAAGGACGGTAGGGTGGATAGCGCGAAGCGAACCGACCAGAATCTACAAAGGACGGTAGGGTGGGTAGAGCGAAGCGAAACCCACCAGAATCTATAAAGGACGGCAGGTCGGGAAGAGCGAAGCGAAACCCACCAGAATCGCCTAAGCTTCCTTCAGCCTTCACTGAATTCAAAATCAGAGGTGGAGCGTTCCTGCAACGACGTGTTGACCACGGTTGAATCGGAAGGGTAGGGCTCGCCCCAGTTCTCGAGGATGTCGATCACGGTCCCGAGGGAACTGCGGCGCCGATGGTGCGGAAAGCGGATGCTCGGCTCGCTTGCGCCTAACTTCCAGCTCTCGTCGACCCCAACGGTAAGATCGGCGTCCGTGTCCTCTTCGCTCCACCCTGACTGCAGGCACAGGCTGGACAACATGTCGTCTCCAACCTGTGCGTTCTCCTTTGCCGTCATTGCGTCATCGATCTTCTCGATTTCCCGGAACAGTGCGTACGCAGTGCTCATCTCGGAAGTGAATTCCATGAAGAGCGAGACTTTCTCCCGGAGAAAGCGGCGCGTCGGCGCATCAAGCTCTTTTATCTCCGCCTTGTAGCGCTCCAGCCTGTCCGTCATGCGCAGCATCGGGGAATGCTGATCCTCCCCGCGTCCTTCCACAACCGCCTTCCACAACGGACGGTATGCCTCATGTCGAAGACGCTCCTTCTCGTATTGCGCGGCGTATCGCCAGGCGGATGGCAGCTGCGCCAGCGACAGGACATTGACATCCGTCAGGGTCGCGTCAACCACGTCTTCAAAACCCCGGCAGCCCTGGAAATCGATGGGGCCATGGAAGGTGCATGAGAGGAACCGGGCGTTATTGAAGTCGGCAGCGGCAAAACCTGTCTTGTGGAACTCGCATTTCCAGAACAGGAGGTTAAGCTTTGCCTCGTCAAAGGAAACATCATCGAACAATGATTCCCATACTTCGCCGCATTCGCTAGCCTCTGCCGCAGTGAAATCGACCCGCGAGAACTGCGTATTCATGATGAAAATGCCACGGAGGTCGGCGCGTTTGAACACGCAGTTGCGGAAGCTGCTTTCGAGTTTCATCCGCGCGCCGCTCAATTTGGCATCGGAAAAATTGCATTTATCGAAGGTGCACCCCTCGAACAGACACTTGGACAGGTCGGCGCCGGAGAAGTCCGCATCTTCAAGCACCGAGGACCTCAAGATCGTGCCGCACATGATGGCCTTCTTGAAGTGGCAGCCTTTCAGGTTGAGGTCTTCAAGGTCCAAGCCGCTCAAGTCCATGCCGGAGAAGTCTCTGCGTCCGCCGTCCAGGTCCTTCAAGAATTCCTCCTTCCCGGTTGGCTTTGTGCACCGAAGGTCGCTGCCGCCGTTGACGAACAGCGGCGGCACTGTGCTTGTATTGATCACTGCTGGTTCCTTGGAAAGCATCGATGGCCGTTCCGATAGGATTATCGACGGCCACCCTGAATGACTACAGATTTGCGTTGTGGTGGGGGAGACGGATCAGGCAAACAAGCTGAATGAATTGTGTTCCTTGTCTTTGGCAGACACGAGGGAACCGACTTTTTCCGGCGATCCGCTTTCCGATGGGGAGCTTGAATCGGTGGAGTCTTCGCTATTCCTCAAGGCCAGCATTTTTTCTGCATTCTCGTCCGCGGTCAGGGCGTCGTCGATGGCGAGTGCCTCCTCGCAATCTTCCAAGACCGACCCATCCCACGTGGGAATGTGCTGCATCAGGACAAGCAGTTTTTCCCTGATATACCTGCGCGTCAGTGGATCAACCTCTTTGATATTTTCCAAATAGACTTTTGCATTGACAGAATGTGGAAACGGGCGTGCTGACGAATAGCTGCAGCAGTAAAAGAGCTTCTGCCAGACCCACCTGTCGTTGTCATACCAACGGCTCTCTTTCTCGAACCGGCGGTCGCCCTTGATCCCTTCTGGAAAGTCCCACAAGGGCAGGAAATTGACATCATCGAACATGGGGTCAACCAGGATGTCAAATCCAAGGCAGTGATCAAAGTCAATTGGTCCGTAAAATTCACACTGCAGAAACGGAGAGTGGTGGAGACGAGTGTTACTGAAGTCGATCTTCCGAAACTTGCACTTTCTGCACACAAGATTCAGGTCTGCTCCTTGCCACGTAACGTTCTCAAGTTCGGTATCGTCCATGTACAGCGGAGCGGCTGCGTGCGCTGCGACGCAATTGCAGTCCGTTAGCTTAGAAGACTCGCTGATAGTAGCGCCTGACATATTCGCGCGTTGGAAATTACAGCCGATGAATTCGCAGTTGTTAATGCGTGTTCCACATAGGCTAGCGTCGCCGAAGATGCCTGCATCGAACTTGCACTTCAACATCTCGGCACCGTCCAGCTTTGCCTCGATCATCGTGGAGCCTGTTCCTGTGACCTGGAAGAAATGCGATTCGCGCAGATCAGCGTCCGAAAGATCGACGTTTATAAGAACTGCGTTGCGTATCCACACGCGGCTCAAGTCCGCGCCCTGCAAGTTACAGTTTTCCAACGTAATATTCTCGAGACCCAACATTTTATGGAAGTTCACTTGACGGAAATCGATGTTCCTGAATAGCTTGTTGCCCTGGGAGACTGCCTTATTAAACTCTTCTGTGGATATTTCCTTGGTTATTTCCTTTTCTTGAACTTGTAACTGGGCACTCGAGCTGATGCTCAGCTTCGGCGCTGCCGTTGAATTCCTAATCACTTCCTGCTCCTCAGTAAACCGCGACTGCCGCAGCCACTGCTCGTGTCCGCGTTCACCGCCTCCTGCTTGTCTGTGCGTAATTCTTAAAAATGCGCCATTATCCTTGCCCGCAATTCGCGGATGCGCGCCTTGTGCGCCTCTTCTCCATTCTGCATTGACCAATCGTTCCACTCATTGAAGCAGGCCTCGAACAAGGTCTCGATGGCTTCGCCCGTGCTTTCCTTTGATTTCAGTGCCACTTGTTCCAGCATTGAGAAAACGAGCTCTCCACAGGCATTCGGCGTGTGCTGTTGCATGGAATAGCCGAAATACTGAAAGCAATCGGCGCGAATGCGACCATTTGAGACTGGGCCGAGTAATGCTATGTACTTTTCCTGTTCCTTGCGTTTGTCATGTTTGTCGTGAGCGTGATTTGTGTTGAAAACATAGTATTTGGGCGTCTCGCCGCGATTGTCGCCAACCACGCCCAGCCAATGGTTGTCCTGGTGCATGACTGCTAGCGTTATCGTGCGTGATTTTCCGACGTCAACGAGAAAGTCGCTTAGTTGTCTTTTCCAGGTGGCTGCCACTTTGGGATCTGTATTTTTCTCGTTAGGTTGCGCAAGAATTCGGTTGTGCACCTGCAAATGACTCCGCATGTCATCCCTCAATGACTCGAGCGCCGGTATAAGCTCTTCCTGGTAACTGAGCCTCTGCGGGAAGACCAGGAAGCGACTGATATTTTTGTAACTCCCGCCGTCCGTTTCCTCCAACTGCTGGTGAAGTGCGAGCTCAGGTTCCGGGTACATGTTGATCAGCTCGCAGTTCATCTCCCACATCGTCTTTGCAAACTCGGCTTGTTTCTTCCTGAGGGGAATGTTCGCCCAATGTGCTGCGGCCCTTTCAAGTATGTCGGTGATGACTTGCTGTTTCAGCGCCGGGTGCCATGACCTCACTTCCGTGTGGTCTGTCGGGGCAATGCGTGGTGTCCGGAGTTCCGCCGTTGGGGCGATTTCGACGGTTACTTCGTGCCAGTCATGATTTGCCTGCGCGTCGAGCAGTATCTGCCTGGGGACCGGGGTGGTGGACTTGGTCAGCTGCCTGAACTCGAGCGCCCGCTCCGGATTCTCGCATTCCCAGTTGGCCTGCCTCTCATCCAGCGTATTGTGCGTGCCTTGTTGGATAAGGCCATTGTTAATAGCGGGACCGGCATTTCTGCTGCCTTCGGTGCCATCGACCACGTGTGGATGCGGCGGGGTTGGCATTCTCGGAACAATGAGGGTTTTCGGCGTCATGCATCTGACCTCTTGCCTTGTGCCTTCCTCCGCGATGTCCATGTCCGCCTCGTCACCGTCCTGTACGGACTCGTCCAGAGTGATCACTGAGACGTCGTCGCCGACAGGGGAGTCCTCTTGCGCTTTTTCCGGTCCGTTGTCGCTATCCGCCGAGGACGTGCCGGACGTGGTGGTGATTTCCGCACCCCTTGTGACGGTCTGGTTGCTCAAGCAGCAGGAAAATGCATTGGACAAATAGGAAATGATGCCCGGCATGGAAAGTCCTTCCGAAAGAGGCGTTTCGAGGTGGGGAGCTTCGGGATGGGCCGCGCCTGGATGCAGGCGAGCTCGAGGGGGGATGCTAGAAGAGGGGCGCGGACAGGCCAATAATTGTTAGCTGTGCCGCAAAATTAGTAATTGGAGGGAGGGGCGTGCGTCCGGCTAGGGCCGTGCATCCTCCCCCCACACCTGCCACATCCTGAACCGCACGCCAGCCTGTTCACTGCTCAGCATTTCGCGCACGCCGTAGCCGGCGTTGCCGGTATCGCGCATGACGGGCGTGCCGAGCAGCACGCCGTCGGCCCCCACGAGCACCTGCACCGCGGGCGCGGTGGAATCGCTGCCTTTGCCCGACACGACGCCGATCTCGCCGCTGGCGAGCCGCACGACCGCGCCGGTCGGGTACATGCCGACGACGCGGATGAAGCATGCGGTGAGCATCGGGTCGACGAGGTGCTGATCCGCCAGGAGGATGTCCCTGAGCGCTTCGATCGGGAGCAGCGAGCGGCGGTAGCTGCGCGAGGAGACGCGCGCGCAGTAGCGGTCGGCGAGGGCGATGATCTTGACAGTGACCGGGATGCGCTCGCCGGTCCAGCCATAGGGATAGCCGCTGCCGTCTTCGTTTTCGTGGTGCAGCAGCACGCAGTCCAGCCATTCCTCGTCGGTGATGCCGGCGCGGCGCAGGATGTCGGCGCCGACTTCCGGATGAGCGTGGATGGCGGCGAGTTCGTCCTGGGAGATGGCGTTGAGGCGGGTCTGCAATTGCTCGTGCTTGTGCAGCATGCCGATGTTCATGGTCAGCGCGCCGGCGACGATGGTGAGGATCTGGTTGGGCAGCTTGTCGAGCGCACGCGCCACCAGCATGGCGACGACGGCGGTGTCGATGCAATGCCGTACCGCGTAGCTGCCTTCGTCCTGGTTGTGCAGGATGCAGGCGAGGGCGATGTCGGGGCCGTCCTCGACTGCCGCCATCAATTTGCCGGCGAGGGCGAGCAGGCGCGATTGGGCGTCCGGCACGCGGTCCAGGTTGAACAGCAGGTAGTCGAGCTCGCGGTGGGCTTCGTTGATGCGGCGCAGGACAGGCGGCCGCGCTGCGATCTCCGGGGCGGTCTGCGGGGCGGGTTGGACCGGCATGTCGGCGGGGCGCTGCTCCATGGTTTTCCTTTCGCGTCCGTGCAAAAACAGCAACACGGGACGACTGTGATGACTGGAAGAAATACTCCCGTCCATTGTAGGGGGGAGTCGGAATGAATTCATCAGTTTGTTGGATTCCAGAAATATTTCATGTCCGGATGTGTTTCCGTTAAGCAATTTTTCCTCGTTAGGCGGTATGATGAAGCCGTTTTACATCTCGGATTGCTATGGCCACCATCATCAATCAGCGCCTGGCCCACTTGCGATCGCTTGTTGTCGATGACATGGCGGCCATGCGGCAGAACATCCGGACCCAGCTCGGGCAGCTGGGCATTCCGCATGTCGACCAGGCGGCCACGCCGGACGAGGCGATCAGCTGCATCCGCAAGAACGCCTACGACGTCATCGTCTGCGATTACAACCTGAACCGGGAAACCAACGGCCAGCAGATGCTGGAGTTCCTGCGTTCGCAAAACATCCTGCCGGCCTCGACCATGTTCATCATGGTGACGGCCGAGAGCAGTTACGACCTGGTCGCCAGCGCGGCCGAGTTCCAGCCTGATGCCTACATGGTCAAGCCGCTCACCGGCGGCAAGCTGCTGGAGCGCATCGAGCGCCTGCTCGACAAGCAGAATGCGCTGCGCCAGATCGTGGGCCGGCTGAACCTGAAGGATGTGGCCGGAGCAGTGGCCGAATGCGACCGCGCGCTGCAGGTGCAGCCGAAGTGGGCGCTGGATATCCTGAAGATCAAGGCGAATGCCTTGCTCGAACTGGGCAAGCCGGAAGAGGCGCGCGCTGTCTACGAGGGCGCATTGAAGCTGCGCGACGACCTGGTCTGGGCCCGCTACGGCGTCGCCCGCTGCCACTTTGCTGCCGGCCAGCTGGAGGAAGCGAAGGCCGTTGCGCAGGAGGTCCTCGAAGGCAATGCGCAGTATGTGGTCGCCTACGACCTGCTGGCCAAGGTGGCCGAGGCGCAGGGCAATGAACGGGAGGCGCTGGAGGCGCTGAACCGCTCGTACGAGGTGATTCCGTCGGCACGCCGCAGCCGCATGGTGGGCGACGTGGCTTACCGCACCGGCGATCTGGAACAGGCGCGCACGGCGTTTGACCGGGCGCTCAAGCATACGAAGGGTTCGATCACCGCCCAGCCTTCCGACCTGCTGTCGCTGGCGCAGGTGCATGTCGATGCGGGCGAGGCGGACGCGGCGCTGCAGGTATTGGCGGCCGCGCCCAAGCATTACGGCGAATCCGAGGCCTTTGCCGCTACCCAGGCGGCGGTGCAGGCGCAGGCGCACATCAAGATGGGCGACCTGGAGTCGGCGCAGCATGCCTTCGAGCGGGCCAGGTCGTTGGCCGATGCCACGAAGGCAGACGGCGCCGCGCTGGCGCTGGCCAAGGCGGCATTTTCCATCGGGCGCGACGACGAGGGTGCGGCCATCCTGTCGAAAGCGGTGCGCTCGGACCACGAGAACACACGGCTGGTATCGCTGGCGCGCAAGGTGCTCAAGGACAGCGGCAAGGAAGAGATGGTGTCCGCCGTGGTCGACCATGCGCTCGACCAGGTCAATGCCATCGTCGCCGAGGCCAGCGCGCTCATGCGCAAGGCACAGTTCGACGAATCGCTGCAGAAGCTGGAAGAGGCGCTGGAGGGCATGCCGGAGAACACCGGCGTGCTGCTGGCCGCCGCCCAGCTCCACCTGTTGTGGATGAGCCAGAAGGGCCTAAACCTCGATTACGTGGCGCGGGTCAACAACTACCTTGCCAAGCTCGACGTGCTCTTGCCGGGGAACGAGCGCGTGGCCAAGATGTACCGCTTCATGCGCGAGACCTTGAGCCGGGCAAGGAAGGACTAGGAGGACCAGGCATGGATACCAGGCTGGCGGCCGCCGTCGTGCACGACATCAAGAACGCGCTGGGCGTGCTGGAGGGCACGCTGGCGGCGCTGGCGCAGGCGCCGAGCCGGGAGCAGGCCGAGACTGCGCAGGGCATGTGCTCCACGCTGCGCGACCGGCTGATCGGCTTCCTCACGCTGTACAAGGCGTCGTCGCAGGGGCTGGTCGCCCGTATCGATGCGATGAATCCCGAGGATTTCCTGAATGCGGTGGTACGCGACAATCCCACCGGCCGCCCGGAATTGACAGTGGCTGTCGATGCCCGCGATATGCCCGTGCTCGGCTTCTTCGACGAAAACCTGGTCGGGCTGGCGCTGGCCGCCGCCCTGCAGAATGCCGCCCGTTTTGCGCGCAGCAGGGTTGAACTGCGCTGTTCAATGGACGATTCAGGCACGCTGGCATTCACCGTGCGCGACGACGGGCCGGGCCTCGGTGCTCAGGAAGACAAGCCCTCGACCGGGCTGGGCACGGCGCTATGCGCGGCCATCGCCCAGGCGCACCGCAAGGGCGAGCGCTGCGGCATGGTGTCGCTGAAAGACCATCCGCAGGGCGGGGCGTTGTTCACGCTGCGCCTGCCGTGATGTTGCACTGCACATATTATTTCTCTTAAGCAAAACTTATTCTTGTCGTTATAGAACGAAAGGAGGCCACCCTGCGGCGGCCGACCGACAATAAACGACGATTAGAAACGCGTGCCGCATTGCACGCAGAGCGAGGACAGCCATGAGTATCAGCGTAACCTTCAATAGTGCGCACCGGATACTGCTCGCCTCGGAGTTTTTCATGGCCCGCCGTCCGGTGGTGGACCGCGACCAGAACCTCGTTGCGCATGAACTGCTGTTCTGCAGCGACGACGATGCGCCCGCCGAGGAACAGCCCGCCTCCGCATCCGTGATCGCCGACGTCTACCAGCACGGCATGGGAAGGGTGATCGGCGACCTCATCGGCATCCTTGTCATCGATCCGCAGGCGCTCATGAGCGACATCTTCCAGTTCCTGCCGCCGGAGAAGGTGATACTGGAAATTGCCGACGTGCGCGAGGTTGCGCCGGAACTCATCGAGCGCGTGACAGCGCTGACGCAGAAGGGCTTTCGCTTTGCGGTGGTCGATAACGGCAATGCCGCCGCCATTGCCCGCCTGCTGCCTTGTGTGGAAGGGGTGCGGATAGACATCGCCGGCAAGCCGGCGGCGGAACTCGCGCAACTGCGCGCCCGGTATGCAGCGCAGGGCAAGCGCGTGCTGGCGGAGAAGGTGGACACCGTCGAGCAGTTCCGGGTCTGCCATGAACTCGGCTTCGATTTCTTCCAGGGATACTACTTCACCCGGCCGGCCTGCATCCAGGGCCGCAAGCTCGCGCCCTCCCAGCTCGCCATCACACGCCTGATGGCGCTCATCGCCTCGGACGCCGACAACTCGGTGATCGAAGAGCACATCAAGGGCAACGTATCGCTCGGGCTGAACCTGCTGCGCCTGGTCAATACGCCGGCGGTCAGCGCGCACCGCATCGACTCGCTGCGGCAGGCGCTGATGGTGCTCGGCCGCAACCAGCTGCAACGCTGGCTGCAAGTGATGCTCTACGCCGACCACGCTGGGGGGAGCGTGGTACTGCCGCTACTGGCACTTGCCACCACGCGCGGCCGCCTCATGGAACTTCTCGCACAAAAGCTCAAGCCCGGCAACCGGGGGATTGCAGACACCGCTTTCACGGTCGGCATCATGTCGCTGATGGACACGCTGTTCAGCATGCCGATGGAAAGCATCCTGGAACAAATACCGGTGGTTGATGATGTGGGTAATGCACTGCTGCGGCGTGAGGGCTACTTCGGGGAGCTGCTGAACCTCGTGGAATACACAGAGTGGCATTCCAAGACCGACACGCAGCTCTTGCAGGCGCTGCGTGATCTGCGGCTTTCGCACAATGACCTCTATCTGCTGCAGCTTGCTGCGTTTGAATGGAGCGATCACGTTACGCGCAGCATGCGGTGACGGAGGGGCGCTGGCGGGTTTCGCTACGCTCTACCCACCCTACGGTTCTTTATGTGCGGCGGTGGGTTTCGCTACGCTCTACCCACCCTACGGTTCTTTATAGAGGACGGTAGGGTGGGTAGAGCGAAGCGAAACCCACCATGCATCGCAAGAACCAATCGGCCCCCCGCACATCCTACGCATGTCAACCTTCCTCAAGGAGCAAGCCATGCACCAAAACCCCAAGGGTCTGCGCGAGGCAAACACCCAAACCGCAAACAAGCGCGAAAAGGCCAAAGAGCAAGGACTTGCCGAACAGAACGTGACCGGCGCATCCCCTCCGGAAGTCGATAAAGACGCCGACACCGACACCGACGAGCACGTCCCCCCGCCCGACAAGCACTGATCACTTCTTCGAAACGAACGGATTGCCTTCAATGTAGAACCGCAAGGGCGCATCCGCCCATTCGCCCGCATACGCCACGCCGATGCGCGGCCGGGTGACGACGCCGAACGCTTCGTCCCGCGGCGGGGCAGCAAGATAAAAATCCTCGCTCAGCAAATCGCGCCCATTCAGCCGCTTGTCGATGCCCAGCGCCCGGCACAGCAGGCCGGGGCCTTTCGTATTGCCTTCCACGTTCGCCACCGGTTCCGCCGCGCGCAGCAGCACGGCGGCGCCGTTGCCTTCCGGTTCAGTCACCACGTTCATGCAATGGTGCATGCCGTAGATCAGGTAGACGTAGGCGTGTCCCGGTGGCCCGTACATGACTGCAGTGCGGGGCGTGACGCCCTTCGAGGAATGCGCGGCGAGGTCGTGCGCGCCGACATAGGCTTCGACCTCGACGATGCGCGCCCGGCGCTCGATGTCGCCGTCGACATGCACGAGGTGCTTGCCCAGCAGGTCGCGCGCCACGTCTTCCGTGGCGCGCGCGTAAAAGCTTCTCGGCAATGCGGCGCGGTTTGCCATCACCAGGTATCGATGCAGGGACGCTTCTTGCCGTTGCGCGCTGCGGCCGGCGGCGCCGAGCGCAATCCGCGCATGACCCAGCGCCGCGTGTCGGCAGGGTCGATAACATCGTCGATTTCGAGGAAGGAGGCCATGTTGATTGCCTTGCCGCTCTTGTAGGACTCGGCCACCATCTTGTTGAAGGCTTCGGCGCGCTGTACCGGATCGGCGATCGCTTCCAGTTCCTTGCGGTAGCCCAGCCGCACCGCGCCCTCCAGTCCCATGGCGCCGAATTCGCCGCTCGGCCATGCCACCGTGAAGAAAGGCGCATGGAAGCTGCCGCCGGCCATCGCCTGCGCACCGAGGCCGTAGCCCTTGCGCAGCACGACGGTGAAGAACGGCACGCTGATGCTGCCCGCGGTGACGAACATGCGCGACACATGACGCACCATCGCGGTCTTTTCCGCGTCCGGCCCGACCATGAAGCCGGGCGTGTCGCACAGCGAGAGGATGGGTAGGTCGAAAGCATCGCAGAGTTGCATGAAGCGCGCCGCCTTATCCGCGGCATCGGCATCGATGGCGCCGCCGAGATGCATCGGGTTGTTCGCCATCAGGCCGAAGGGACGTCCCTCGATGCGCACGAGGGCGGTGAGGATGCCGGTGCCGAAGCTGCGCCGCAGTTCGAGTACGGAATCCTTGTCGGCAATGGCGTCGATGACCGCGCGGATGTCGTAGGAGCGCAGGCGGTTTTCCGGCACCAGCCGACGCAGTGCGCGCTGGTCGGCGCACTCCCATTGCGCCAGCGGCCCCTGGAAGTAGGAGAGGTACTTCTTCGCCACGCGCACCGCTTCCGCTTCGTCCGCCACCACCACATCGATCACGCCATTGGGCGCCTGCATGCTCACCGGGCCGACCTGTTCCGGTTCGAACACGCCCAGTCCGCCGCCTTCGATCATCGCCGGGCCGCCCATGCCGATGGTGGCGTTCTCGGTGGCGATGATGACGTCGCAGCAACCGAGGAAGGCGGCATTGCCGGCGAAGCAGCGGCCCGAGACGATGCCCACGCGCGGCACCAGCCCGCTCAGCTTCGCGAAGTTGATGAAGGACATCACGTCGAGGCCGGCGACCAGCATGGCGTCGGTGTCGCCCGGCCGTCCGCCGCCGCCCTCGGCAAAGAGCACCACCGGCAGCTGCGATTGCGCGGCGACCTGGAACATGCGGTCAGTCTTCTTGTGGTTCATCATGCCCTGCGTGCCGGCGAACACGGTGTAGTCGTAGGCCAGCACCATGCAGCGCGACTTGCTGTCGTCGAACAGCGCGCCGTTGACGCTGCCGACGCCGGCAACGAGGCCGTCGGCGGGGCTGATGCGGATCAGTTCGTCTTCCGTCCGCCGGCGGCGCTGGGCGGCGAGGGCGAGCGCGCCGTATTCGATGAAGCTGTCCGCATCGCACAGGTCTTCCACGTTTTCGCGCGCGGTGCGTTGGCCGGTCTTGCGGCGTTTTGACACCGCATCGGGACGTGCAGCATCGAGACCGACCGCGTGCCGCTGGAGGGATTCGGCAAGATCGGGGCGGATGGCGTCGAGGTCGATACCCTCCGCCTGCTCGGCTTCCAGCGCATCGACATCGGCGGGCTCGATGTACGCGAGCGGATGGCCGCGGAAAATGACCTCGCCCGGCCGCGCATGGAGGGAGCGCACGATGCCGCCGGTCTCGGCCTTCACCACATGTTCCATCTTCATCGCTTCGATGACGGCGATCTGTCTGCCGGCGTGGACGAGCTCGCCTTCCTGCACGTCGATGGAGACCACCGAGCCCTGCATCGGGGCGGCCACGGGCACGGTGCCTTCCAGCGCGGGTTCAAGCGCAGGGTGCTCCTGTCCGGATGTCTCTTCCATTGTGTCGGGGTAGAGCTTGCGATGCGCGCCGCCGTCCGGCTCGACGAGCGCGGCGATATGCTCTTCCACGAAGCGCGTGTGGACGCGGTTGGCGACGACGTCCGGTCGCGTCAGCAGGTTTTGCAGCAGGCCGATGTTGGTATCCACGCCCTCGACGCGGAACTCGCACAGCGAGCGGTAGGCATGCGCGATCGCGTCGGGGTAGCGGCCCGAGGAAGTGGAGGCGATCAGCTTGGCCAGCAGGGAATCGAAGTTCGGGTTGGTGACGTAGCCGGTGTAGCCGCAGGTGTCGACGCGCACGCCGGGCCCGAAGGGCGGGTCGAATGCGGCGAGGCGGCCGCCGGCCGGCTGGGTGTTGCCCTCTGCATCCATGGTTTCCATGTTGATGCGCAACTGCACGGCAAAGCCGCGCGGCGCGGGGACTTCGTGCTGGGTCAGCCCGATCTGCGCGAGCGTGGCACCGCCGGCGAGCTGCAGTTGCGACTTGACGAGGTCGATGCCGGTGATTTCTTCCGTCACCGTATGTTCAACCTGCAGGCGCGGATTGGCTTCGATGAAATAGAAGGGCGCATGCTCGGAGTGGTCGCTCGCATCGAGCAGGAATTCAAAGGTGCCGAGGCTGGCGTAGCGCACTTCCCGCGCCATGTGCAGGGCGGCCTCGATGATGCGCTTTTGCAGCGGATGCGGCAGGGTGGGGCTGGGGGCGACTTCGACCAGCTTCTGGTTGCGCCGCTGCAGCGTGCATTCGCGTTCCCACAGGTGCGTGACCGCGCCGCTGCCGTCGCCGATCACCTGCACTTCGATATGGCGTGCGCTGGCGAGCAGTTGCTCGACGTAGAGGTCGGCGCTGCCGAACGCGGCCTTGGCCTCGGACTGGCAGCGCGCAAAGGCATCGGGCAGTTCATCCGCGTGGCGCACGAGGCGCATGCCGCGCCCGCCGCCGCCGGCCACCGCCTTGACCATCATCGGCGCGCCGCCCAACGATGCGAAGAATGCCTGCGCTTCCTCCAGGCTGGTGGCGCGGCTGGTGCCGGGGATGACGGGAACGCCGTAGCGCCCGGCCAGTTCCCGGGCGCGCACCTTGTCGCCGAACAGGTCGAGCACGTCCGGCTGCGGGCCGACGAACAGCAAGCCTTCCTCGGCGCAGCGGCGCGCGAAAGCGGCGTTCTCGCTCAGGAAGCCGTAGCCGGGGTGGATGGCATCGCAGCCTGCTGCCTTGGCGGTGGCAACGATCTGCGCGATGTCGAGATAGGCCTGCGCGCCCGTCCCCTTGAGCGTGCGGTGCTCGTCGGCCCGGCGTACATGCAATGAGGCCGCATCGTCCTCGGAATGGATGGCAACGGTGTGGATGCCGAGTTCCGCCGCGGCGCGCGCAATGCGGATGGCGATTTCGCCGCGGTTGGCAATCAGGAGCCGGGTGACGCCCATGGGAATCCTTGTCTCGTGGTGATTGTTCGGAGGTGTTTTGGCACGTCCGTACGATTCTAGTCCACGAGACCGGGATCGGTCACGCCAGTTGCGCTGCGTAGGCTTCCAGATGCGTATCCGTGCTGCCGAACTGCAGTTCGATCGCCATCAGGCGCTTGAAGTGATGACTGACGTCCAGCTCGTCGGTCACGCCCATTCCGCCATGCAGCTGCACCGCCTGCTGCCCCACGAAGCGGCACGCCTGCCCGACGACGACCTTGGCTGCCGACAATGCCGTGCCGCGCAGCGCCGGATCAGGATCGTTGCAGCGGACCGCAGCGAGATAACTCATCGACCGGGCCTGCTCGATATGCAGCACCATGTCCGCCATGCGATGCTGCAAGGCCTGGAACTTGCCGATCGGCTGGCCGAACTGCTTGCGGTTGCGCGCGTATTCCACGGTGGCGGCGAGCAGCTTGTCGAGCGCGCCGACCGCTTCCGCGCAGATGGCGGCGATGCCGGTGTCGAGCACTTCGGCGATCTTCGCCTCATTGCCGTCCAGGAGCGCGGTCGCCGGAACGAATACCTGGTCGAGCCAGACTTCGCCCGCGGGAACCGCATCGACCGTCTTGAACGGCACGAGCCGCAGGCCGCTGGTGTCGCGTGGCACGAGGAAGACGCCGATCGCGCCGGATTCGATCCGCGCCGTCACCAGCAGCAGGTCGGCCGACGCGGCGTGCACCACCGCGCTCTTGTGCCCGGTGATCACATAACCGCTGCCCACGGGCGAGGCGCGCGTCCCGATCGCCATACGGTCGAAACGGGAAGCGTGTTCGTCGTGCGCGAAGGCGGCAATCTTTTCGCCGGCGGCGAGTGCCGGCAGGAACGCGCTGCGCTGTGCCTCATTGCCCATCAGCGCGATGGCCTTGCTCGACAGCACGGCACTGCTCAGGTAAGGCTCCAGCAGCAAGCCTTCGCCGATGGCGTTCATCACCAGCATGGTATCGACCGGCGAGCCGCCCAGTCCGCCGTCGGCCTCGGGCACATTGATTGACAGCAGGCCAATGTCGGCCAGCGCCTTCCACGCCTCGCGGCTGAATCCCTCGGGCGATGTCTCGCGAATCTTGCGGCGGGCCTCGAAGCTGTAGTCCCGGGCGACGAAGCGCCGGGTGGTGTCGAGCAGCATCTGCTGTTCTTCGGTGAAGCTGAAATCCATTCTTTTTCTCCTACAGGCCGAGGATCATCTGCGAGATGATGTTCTTTTGAATCTCGTTGGAACCGCCGTAGATCGACAGCTTGCGCATGTTCAGGTAGTTCGGACCAAGCGGGACCGTGTAGAAGGGGCCGACCGGATCGCCCTGGTAACCGGCCGCCATCGCTTCGCGGCGGAGTTGCAAGCCGTAGGGCCCGGCCACCTGCACCAGCAGCTCGGTGATCGCCTGCTGGATTTCGGTGCCCTTGATTTTCAGGATGGATGCTTCCGGGCCGGGCGCACGGCGCTCGGCCTCGGCGGCGAGTACGCGCAGGTTGGTGATTTCCAGCGCCGTCAGGTCGATCTCGACCTGGGCGATGCGCGATGAAAACAGCGGGTCCCTGATCAGCGGCTTGCCGTTCTTCGTCTCGATCGTCGCCAGCCGCTTCAGCCGGGCCAGTTCGCGCTTGGCGATGCCGATGCCGGCGATGTTGGTGCGCTCGTGTCCGAGCAGGAACTTGGCGTAGGTCCAGCCGGCATTCTCTTCGCCGACGAGGTGTTCGACCGGCACTTCGACGTTTTCCAGCCAGACTTCATTGACTTCATGCGCGCCGTCCATGGTGATGATAGGCCGTACGGTCACGCCAGGGCTGCGCATGTCGATGAGCATGAAGGAAATGCCGCGCTGCGGCTTGGCTTCCGGATCAGTGCGCACCAGGCAGAACATCCAGTCGGCATACTGCGCCTGCGTGGTCCAGGTCTTCTGCCCGTTGACGATGTAGCGGTCGCCGTCGCGCACCGCGCGCGTCTTGAGCGAGGCGAGGTCGGAGCCTGCGCCCGGTTCGGAATAGCCCTGGCACCACCATTCCTGCGCCGCGAGGATGCGCGGCAGGAAGCGGTCCTGCTGCTTCGGCGAGCCGTACTGCATGAGCACCGGAGCGACCATCTTGAGGCCGAAGGGAATGGCGCGCGGCGCACCGGCCGCGGCGCATTCTTCCTCGAAGATGTATTGCTGCACCGTGCTCCAGCCGGTGCCGCCGAAATCCTTCTTCCATGCCGGGCCGCCCCAGCCCTTCGCGTGCAGGATTCTCTGCCAGCGCACGTAGTCGTCGCGTTCAAGGATCAGGCCGTTGAGCACCTTGTGCCGGATGTCGGGAGGCAGGGCGCCGGCGACGAAGTCGCGTACTTCCTGGCGGAACGCCTGTTCCTCGGCGGTGAAGTTGAGGTCCATTCGGTTTCTCCGTGCTTCAGAATGCAGCGATGCCGGTCTGCTCGCGTCCGAGGATCAGCGCATGGATGTCGTGCGTGCCTTCGTAGGTGTTGACCACTTCCAGGTTCACCATGTGGCGGATCACGCCGAATTCATCCGAGATGCCGTTCCCGCCCAGCATGTCGCGCGCCATGCGCGCCACGTCCAATGCCTTGCCGCAGGAATTGCGCTTCATGATGGAGGTGATGGCGACGGCGGCCGTGCCTTCGTCCTTCATGCGGCCCAGGCGCAGGCAGCCTTGCAGGCCGAGCGTGATTTCCGTCTGCATGTCGGCCAGCTTCTTCTGGATCAGCTGGTCG
>Ga0196971_1000896_pt1 | contig 16614 bp, 20 predicted proteins | sample S1v_1013CmetaG_FD_148660 | JGI IMG/M metagenome (GOLD analysis project Ga0196971, IMG submission 148660) | Soil microbial communities from Anza Borrego desert, Southern California, United States - S1+v_10-13C | ecosystem: Environmental > Terrestrial > Soil > Desert | place: USA: California... | reverse complement strand
ACCCCTCATGCGGCCCACGACGTTGCCCACTTCATCGGCCGCGACGCCATCCAGCCCCAGAGCCGTCATGCGTTCGTAGACGTAGCCGGTGCGCCGCTCCTCCTGATTGGTGGGCGCAGGAATCTGACAGATGGTGACGACCTCGCGCACCAATTCCGGCAGAACGGCTTGCGCCCTCTCCAAGTAGCGACGGGTGGCAGGGGTGTCCGTCTTAAGGTTCACGATATACAGGCCCCCCTTTTGGTTTCAACTTCGCATTATACCTGATGCCCCACCAGATGGAAAGGGACCCCTTTCACAGCGAAGCCGGCCCGCGGGTCAGGCCGGCTCCATCAGGGCACCCGTTTCTGGATGAGCACTTCCCATAGAGCCGGCCCCAGAGACGCTACCTGAAGCACCTCGTCACCATACATGGCGGTACTGCGGGGCACATTCCGGGTGGCAGGCTCGTAGTCGAGAATCACCCGCAGGACCTCTCCCAGTTCCATCTCTTCCAGCGCAATCTTCGTCTTGGCGAACGTCAGGGGGCAGACGTCCCCCCTGAGGTCGATCTCCCGATTAGCCGACGTGCGAGCCGTTGGCTGCGTCGCTTCACCTTCGGGCACCAACTACACCTCCGGGAAATATTGCATGACTCGTGTAAGCGCTTCGTCTATACTTGCGGCCTTCCAGGCCCGTTCTGAGTGCCCTGCCGGATAAGGTTGACCCGTCCGCGGATGGGGCAACGAATCGAATTCGGTGGCCACAAAGCAACCGGTGGCTTCGTCGCGGTCGACCAGGAGGAATCCTCCCCGTGCCAGGTAGGGGCGGTCAATCTTGAACCGGGCAGGCTGAGCGGCATACCCGAGTACTTTGCCCTGGCCGTCGCGGATCTCCTCGCTGATGGCCTCCAGCATACGCCGGACTTCCTCTCGGTCCATCACCGCCGGCCTCCCTTCCCGGGTCCGGTTCCTTGCCCTGGCCTTGGCCTTGCCCTCCGGTACCGGCGACCGTTCGCCTGGTCGCCGGTCTCCGTAAGGGGAAGGCTGACGGAAGGGACTTACTTGAGCGTGACGTCGTCCCCACGAACCTTGACGTCGACTCCGTGGATCTTGACATCATCCCCGCCGATGGTGACGTCTGACTGCTCGAAGGTGCCCTCATCCGACTTGGCACCGTGAGTATGAGCCTTGTCGATGCTGGTCAGATTGTTGGGTGGTGTCTTCATCGGGTTCTCGATGCGGCGTTCGTTGGCCTCTTCCAGCTTGGCGGCGTCTTCGCGCCACCCGGTCCCCCGCTTGTCGGCCATGGGACCTGCGTGAACGGTAACCGCGTGCTTGTGCGAGTACTCTCCAGGCACACCAATCCCTCCCGCTTGGCTCTTCAGGCTCCCCGGCATGAAAGCCGGTCCTGGTTAGCATGCGCAAGGTACCGTACCAATACCGCAGAGAGGGGATCGCTTCCTGCTTACACGGCTCGATCGACTGCACGGTACTGGAGCGCCTCAGCCAGGTGAGGCACCTCAATGGCCTCCGCGCCGGCCAGATCGGCGATGGTGCGGGCCACCTTCAGAATGCGGTCATGGGCCCGCAAGGAGAGCCCCATGCGGTCCACTGCCTGGCGCATCATCGCCTCGCCGGCGGCGGGCAACGGCGCAAAGCGCCGGGTCTCCCGCACAGCCATCTGGGCGTTGCAGGTCAGACCGGTCTCCCGAAGGCGGGCCCGCTGCCGCGCCCTCGCCTGAATCACACGGCTGCGCACAGCGGCCGAAGGCTCCGCCGGCGGGGACGTGGTGGCCACACAGTCATACGGGACTGGTTCCAGGTGAAGGTGCAGGTCGAACCGGTCCAGAATGGGCCCCGACATACGGCCCCGGTACATGGCCACCGCCGAGGGCGGGCAGGTGCAGGGCCGCACAGCGCTGCCCAGATACCCACAGGGGCAGGGGTTGGCTGCGGCCACCAGCATAGGCCTGGCCGGAAAGACAACGCTGCCGTTGGCCCGAGAAATGTGAACCTTGCCTTCCTCCAGAGGCTGGCGCAACCCTTCCAGGACGTTTCGCCCGAACTCGGGCAGCTCGTCGAGAAAGAGCACCCCCTGGTGGGCGAGGGTAATCTCACCGGGGCGCAGGGGCGTTCCGCCACCGAGAACGGCCGCCCGGGAGGCGCAGTGGTGCGGGGCCCGATAAGGCCTGCAGGAGATGAGGGTGCCGCCGCTCAGGGCACCGGCCACGCTGTGAATACGGCTGACCTCCAGCGACTCTTCCTGATCCAGAGGCGGCATTATGCCAGGCAGGCAGCGGGCGAGAAGGCTCTTCCCGGCCCCGGGCGGTCCGACAAAAAACAGGTTATGCCCGCCTGCCGCGGCAATCTCCAACGCCCGTTTGCCCACCAGCTGGCCCCGGACATCGGCCAGGTCCACAGGGGAGTGCGGGGATTCTGCGGCCGCAGCGAGCGGAATGACCGGCGCGAGAGGTGCCGCCCCGGAAAGGTGCTGAACGGCCTCACACAGGTGAAACGCCGGGTAAACAGCACAACCTGCCAGGGCCGCCTCCCGAGCGGACGCTTGCGGCAAGATCAGGCCGGTTGCTCTCTCCCGCATAGTGGCGAGCCCCATGGCAAGGGCACCCCTTACGGCCCGCAGGGTGCCGTCTAGCGCCAGTTCCCCGGCCACGGCCACCCCTGCAAGGGCGGACGACTGTAGGTGCCCCAGGGCTGCGAGAATGCCCAGGGCGACGGCCAGGTCGAACCCCGCCCCACCTTTGCGCGTGTGGGCAGGGGCAAGATTGACGGTAATGCGCTGCGCTGGAAAGGCCCAGCCGCTGTTCTGAACGGCTGCTCGCACTCGCTCCCTGGACTCGCGCACGGCCGCGTCAGGCAAGCCCACAATGTCGAACGAGGGAAGGCCATGACTGACGTCGACCTCCACAACCACCGGAACCGCGTCGATTCCCTCCAACGCAAAGCTCAGCACCCGCACGAACGTAAGAACCCCTCCAGAACGCTTGTTCTGGTAAAATTTTACAATTCGTCAGGAGCAAAGTCAAGAGAAAACCGTTCGGCCAGTCAGCCGAACGGTTCTACCTGGCTGCAAACGCATTAGTAAACAGGGTACAGGCAAACTCCCCGGTGGGCGCAGGCTCAACGGCAACCACGTCGAAACGACAGGGACGCGCCAGTGAGCCCGACTGCGCCAGGAACAGAGAGGCCAGACGGACCAGTTGCTGCTGTTTCCGCCCCGTGACTGCCTCTGCAGCGGTGCCGAAGTCGGAACCACTGCGGGTCTTCACTTCCACAAAGACCAGAACGCCGTTCTCGTCCGCGATCAGGTCAATCTCACCGGTGCGAAAGCGCACGTTCCGGGCGATGATCCGATAGCCTTTGGTCTCCAGAAACCGGGCCGCCGCCTCTTCGCCCGCCCTGCCCCGGGCCGTCGCCGATGTGCGATGTTCCACCTAATCCTCGCTTATGACGCCGCCGGGTGTCAGCGGGACGATCTCCCGTACAGACCCGAATGCCTTCCGGTGAATGGGGCACGGGCCGTATTTCTCCAGGGCTTCGCGATGCTCGAGGGTACCGTACCCCTTGTGGTTTGCGAAGCCATACTGGGGATAGAGCCGGTCCATATCAATCATGTACTGGTCGCGGGTGACCTTGGCCACAATGGAGGCTGCTGCGATGGAGCAAGACTGCCCGTCGCCACCGGCGATGGCCGCCTGCAGCTGGGTCACATTGGGCACGTGCAGAGAGTCGACCAGGAGGTAGTCGGGCGCTTCCGCCAGGTCGGCCACAGCCTTCACCATGGCCTTGTATGTGGCTAGCACCACATTGGCTTCATCGATGCCGTCGGGATGAACCATACCAATGCCGACGGACACAGCCTTTTCCCGAATCTGGTCATAGACCTCTTGCCGTCGCTTGCCGGACAGCCGCTTGGACTCTTCGATACCGGGGAAGAAGAGCTCACCCGGGAGAATCACGGCCGCCGCCACTACGGGCCCCGCTAACGGGCCGCGCCCCACCTCGTCGATGCCCGCCACCAACCGGTAGCCCATGGCCCACAGCTGCCGCTCGTAGCTGAACATACGGCCCACCCGCTCCTGCTCCTTGTGCAGCTCTTGCAGACGGCCCTGGCAATACCGGACCAGCTTCTGAGCCCCGCCACGCGGGTCGCCCTTCAGTACCTCTATCACCTCAGCAAACATGTCGGCACCGCCGTCGGCGATGAGGCATTGCAGCTTCTTGAGGCTCATCTTCTTCAGGTTGATGCGCACGGCGTGAACCCCCCCACATTACGTCCGACCGGTCTTGTCGGGCCTCCACTAGGCAGAAAAAAGGGAACCCGTCATTCCCGTCGGGCACCTGCTGAGAGTTCGACCATGTTTTCCAAAAATCCTGCCGGGTCGCGGCAAGGCAGGGACGCGAAGCGGGAGGCCTTCCATGGAAAGCCTCCCGCTTACTCTGGCACCTCTTGCAGCGAAATCCGACCGAGACGACCCTCACGAAATTCTTTCAGCACCAGGTGAGCGACCTTCTCCACTTCCACAACCCCGCCGGACCGCAGAAGGCCCCGGTGCCGCCCGATGGCTTCGAGATTGTCCGCCCCTTCAGCCAGCACTTCCTTCAGCCCAAGTCGCTCAGCCAGGCCCTTGGGCGCATTCCGGCCAAAGTGGGGCAGCAGCAGGCTTGCGACATTCCGCACGTCGTAGACTTCATCTTTAATGGAGCCGATGGCAGCGAGGATCACGCCGTCCCACTGATCCTCGAACTTGGGGACCAGGATGCCCGGCATGTCCAGCAGTTCCACATCGCCACCGATGCGCACCCACTGTTTGCCCCGGGTGACGCCCGGCTTGTCGCCGACCACGGCTTTTCGAGCGCCCACAAGCCGGTTGATCACAGACGACTTGCCCACGTTCGGGATACCAACCGCCATGGCTCGGGCAGGACGCGGCTTGCGGCCCTTGGCGGTCCACTCGGCCAGCTTTGGGGAAAACGCTTCGCGAATAGCGTTGATCACTTCGCGGGCACCGGTCCCCTTTACCGCATCCATTGGAGCGGCCACCTCACCATGCCGGCGGAAATACTCGACCCATCCCCGGGTAGTCTCCGGGTCAGCCATGTCGGCCTTGTTCAGGACCTTGATGCGAGCCTTGTGGGCGACCAACTTCATGAGTTCGTCGTTGCTACTGGCCAAGGGACAGCGGGCGTCCAGCACTTCCAGGATCACGTCCACCAGCGGAGCGTTCTCCTGTAGGACGCGTCGGGCCTTGGCCATATGGCCGGGAAACCACTGAATCACGGGCACGTGAAGACCCCCCGCGTGCGGAGCTCCGCCTGCTCCACGGAGTTGGCAAATCGGCAGGAACGAAGGGGCGGCCAGATGCGGAAGAAGGCCAGACCGCGGATGTTCTGGAGCGGAACCTCGCCGAACCACCGGCTGTCCTCGCTGTTGTTTCGGTTGTCGCCAAGTACCCAGACCGAGTCAGGCGGCACCAGGCGCGGGTCGCTGTCCTCGTCGGATACACGGGCTGTGGGCGCCTCGGGGAAGAGCTGGCCGTTGACATAGACCTTGCCGACCCTGATCTCCACCGTGTCCCCCGCCACCGCCACCACCCGCTTGATGAAATCCCGGTCAGGCTCCACCGGGTACCGGAAGACGATGATCTCGCCCGGCTTCGGCGGACGCAGCCACTTGTAGAGGAACTTGTTGACTAGAACCCGTTCACCGCTGTGAAGCGTGGTTTCCATGGAGTTGCCTTCTACGCGGTAGACCTCCACAGCAAATGTGCGGATGGCCAGGGCGATGATGAGTGCGAGGATAATGGTCTCCACCAGTTCCCGGATGGGACCCTTCCGCTTCCCCGGCGGCGGCACTTCCGTGATTTCCGCCACGCATGCAGCCCCCCAATTTGGATACAAAGACGGGACTGGTGCCGGCCCGCCTCCTCCATTGCAGTCTCCCCCAGAGATTAGCGGAGGAAACATGAGTAGCAAAACGCTCCGTTCACCACTTGCGAAGTGCTGATCGGAGCGTTGTGTTTGCTACTTCTTGATGAAGGTCTTCTCACGGATACGGGCTGCCTTACCGGTCAGGTTCCGCAGGTAGTAGAGCTTGGCCCGGCGGACGACACCGCGGCGGACAACCTCGATCTGCGCCAGACGGGGGCTATGCACCGGGAAGGTACGCTCCACGCCGACGCCGTAAGAGATACGCCGAACGGTGAAGGTCTCGTTAAGACCGGCATTCTGCCGCTTGATGCAGACGCCCTCGTAGGCCTGGATACGCTCACGGGTGCCTTCGACAACCTTCACGTGCACCCGGACGGTGTCGCCAGGGCGGAACGCCGGAATGTCTTGACGGAGATACTCGCGCTCGATCTGCTGAATGATGTTGGACATGCTGTTTCACCTCTTGTACGTGACGTTCATGCCGATGCTCCCGAGCGCGGGAACCCACCAGCAGCGGACCGTCCGTTATGACACGCTCCTTATTATAGCAAGCACTCCTGTGGCAGGCAAGCAGAAATCATGAGCGACGGCGCTTTTTTCGGGGATCGGGTGGAGGCTCTTCGCCCTTCAGTTCAGCCAGCATTACCCGGTCGTCGTGGCTCATCTCCAGGTTCGCAAGCAGGTCCGGCCGGCGCTCCAGGGTGCGCTTCAGGGCTTCTTTCCGCCGCCAGCGCTCCACGGCACCGTGGTCGCCGGATGTGAGAATGGCCGGCACCCGCTGCCCCTCGAACTCGATGGGGCGGGTGTACTGCGGCCCTTCCAGCAGCCCCGATGTGTGGGACTCGGTCACGGCCGACTCAATGTCGCCCAGTACGCCTGGAATGAGGCGGGAGACGGCTTCGATCATGACCAGGGCGGGCAGTTCACCACCCATGAGCACGTAATCACCAACAGAGACCTCGTCGGTGGCAAGACTGCGAATGCGCTCGTCAAAGCCCTCGTACCGGCCGCAGACCAGAATCAGGTGCTCTTCCCTGGCCAGCTCTTCGGCGAGCTTCTGGTTGAAGACCTTGCCCTGGGGATCCATAAGGATCACACGGGGCGCTTTGCTTCCCTCAGCGGCACGCTTCTTGCACCAGTCGACGGCGCCGTAGACCGGCTCGGGCTTCATGACAAGGCCCGCACCGCCCCCGTAAGGGTAGTCGTCGGTTTGCTGATGCTTGGTGAGGGCGAAGTCGCGAATGTTGACCACCCGAATGTCCAGCACCCCCTGCTCCTGGGCGCGCCCGAGAATGGACTCGCTGAGCGGGCCCGACACAATCAGGGGATGAATGGTAAGCAACTGAATCAACATCCTGCGGCTCGCCTCCCAAAAAGGCATTTATTAGCCGCGGATTACGCGGATTTCAAGACAGACGCGGATTGAATCCATATATTTATTTTATTGTATAGTTGTTTAGTTCCGGTTCGGAAAATCCGCGTTATGACCGGAAATCCGCGTAATCCGCGGCAAAATGGATGTCCGGATAGAGAGACCCCGGTCGCAACCGACCAGGGTCCCACTTCAGGCTAGTCTTCGAGCAGGCCCGGAATGGGCTCGACCACCACGACGCCCCGTTCAAGGCTGATCTCCTTGACGAAGGTCTTGACGGCGGGAACCATGTGCCGGGTGCCGGCGGGCGTTTCCACGACGTAGTGATCGTGAGCAGGACTGATGCTCTCCACCGCGACGAGCTTGCCCAGAGGCTTGCCCTCGGGGTCGACCACATCCAGCCCGACCAGATCAAAGACGTAGAAATGCCCTTCCGGCAGCGGGAAGACCTCGGACTTGGGGACCTGGATATACTGCTGGCGCAGCTTCTCCGCCTGGTCCCGGTCCGAGACGCCGTCGACGGCGAGGATGATCATATTCTTGACCGCACCCATGCAGCGGATGCCCACCGGGCGCGCCTCAGGCCCCAGAAGGGCTTGCCGCAGGGTGCTGAATCGCTCCGGGAAGTCGGTGAGGGGAAAGACCCGCACTTCACCACGTATCCCTTGGGGCGACGTTATCAGCCCGATCTTGACCAGTTCCTCTGCCACTATGCCTCACCCTTGCGGATGGCAATCACCTTGCCGTCCTGAATCAGGATCTCCATGGAGACGAGGGCGTCGAAGTCGTCGCCCACCTCTACCGTGGCGAGGGACTGAGCCGTGCCCTGCACGATCTCCGATCCCAGCGGCAGGGCTATGATGTTCTTGATCTCGTCCTGGATCTGCGCCTTCTTGTCGGCCCGCTTCGCCCGCTCCTGCTCCACCAGTTGGCGCAGCTGCATCTGCTGCTGCGGGTTTATGCTGGCGGTCAGGGTGGCGCGCTTGACCTGCACCTCAAGCTGCTCCACTTCAGCGTCGAGCATCTTGACGGCGTCGTTCAGTTCGGTGGCGAGGCGATCCTTGAGGTCTTCGGTCACCTTCGCCTTGATGGTTACAGGCCGGAGGATTTGAATGCTCACGGCATGAACTCCACGGAAACGCGGCGGCCGTCCTTGACGGCGGCAGCCTTCACCACGGTGCGAATGGCCTTGGCCACCCGGCCCTGACGGCCGATTACCTTGCCCATGTCGCCTTCTGCCACCCGGACCTCAAGGGTGACAGAGCGCGGCGTCTCAACTGCTTCGACCCGAACCTGGTCAGGCGTTTCGACAAGTCCCTTGACCAGGACCTCAACCAGCTTCTTCAGCATTGGCGGATGCCCCCTGACGTCGGGGAGTTACTTCTTGCTCGCGTCGAACTTCTGCATGATGCCCTGCTTGGAGAAGATGCTGCGGACGGTGTCCGTGGGGGTAGCGCCGGTGGCGAGCCACTTCAGAGCCTTCTCCTCATCGATGCTGATGATGGCGGGGTTCTTGGTGGGGTTGTAGAAGCCCAGTTCCTCGACGAAACGGCCGTCACGGGGGAAGGTGGCCTCGGCGACTACGAACCGATAGGACGGAGCCTTCTTCATACCCATGCGCTTCAGGCGGATCTTCAGCATGAAAGTCATCCTCCTCGAATTAAGAACGGGTCAATATGCCAGGGCGCCCGGCCGAGCCGGGGACCTCATGGACGCGAAGGGATCTAGCGGCGGCCAAAGGGGCCGCGGAACCCGCCTCCCGGGGGGAGTTTAGGCATGCCGCCCTTCCCCTTCTTCATCAGCTTCTCCATGCCGCCCATCTGCTTCATCATCTTGCGCATCTGCTCAAACTGCTTGACGAGCCGGTGCACTTCAGCGATGGGCCGGCCGGACCCCTTGGCAATGCGCTCCCGGCGCCGGACGTTAATGATGTCTGGATGGCGCCGTTCCTTGGGGGTCATGGAGAGGATCATGGCCTCGAGATGGGCCATCTCTTTCTCATCGATGTTGACATCTTTGAGTTGAGCGCCCAGACCCGGGATCATCTTGAGGATGTCCTGAAGTGGTCCCATCCGGCGCATGGCACGCATTTGCTCGAGGAAGTCCTCGTAGTCGAACTCGGCCTTCATCATCTTGCGGGCCATCTCTTCGGCTTTCTTGTGATCGATCTGCTCCTGCGCTTTTTCGATCAGCGTCAGCACGTCGCCCATACCGATGATGCGGGAGGCCATGCGCTCCGGGTGGAAGGCTTCGAGGGTCTCCACCTTCTCGCCCAGGCCCACGAACTTGATGGGCTTGCCGGTGACATGGCGCACAGAGAGCGCTGCGCCGCCGCGGGTATCGCCGTCGAGTTTGGTGAGCATGACGCCGTCGACACCCAACTTCTCGTTGAAGTGCTCGGCGACGGTCACGGCATCCTGTCCGGTCATGGCGTCGACCACCAGCATGGTCTCGTGGGGCTTGAGAGCCTCCTTGATCCGCTGGAGCTCGCCCATGAGTTCTTCGTCAATGTGCAGGCGGCCGGCTGTATCGAGGATGATGACGTCACGGTGGTGCTCGGCCGCATAATCGAAGCCGCCACGGCAGATCTCCACAGGGTCGACCTTGTCGCCCATGCTGAAGACGGGCACGTCCACCCGCTGACCCATGACCTCCAGCTGCTTGATGGCGGCGGGGCGGTAGACGTCGGCGGCAACGAGGAGGGGCTTCTTGCCATCCTTCTTCAGCTTCAGGGCCAGCTTGGCCGCATGGGTGGTCTTGCCGGAGCCCTGCAGGCCGCACAGCATGATGATAGTGGGCGGTCGGTCGGCCATGTTCAGGCCGGCATTCTCGCCGCCCATGATGGCGGTGAGCTCCTCGTGGACGATTTTGATGACCATCTGGCCGGGGTTCAGGGTCTCCATGACTTCCTGCCCGATGGCCCGCTCCTTGACCTTGCCGATGAACTCCTTGACAACCTTGAAGTTCACGTCGGCCTCCAGGAGCGCCATGCGTACTTCGCGCATCGCTTCGGTGACATCGGCCTCCGACAGCTTGCCGCGCCCGGTCAGCCGTTTGAACGCATTCTGGAGCTTTTCGCCTAAGGACTCAAACATGCGTTCACCCCTTTGTGGGTGGTTCCATTAAGTAGGACTACTCTGCTTTAAGCTCTTCCACGGCCGCCCGGGCCCGGACCAGGTCGCCTTCGGCCAGGGCTGCTTCCAGTAGTGCGAGCGTCTGCTGCCGCTGCCGGTACTCCCGGACGAAGCCGAGCTTCGCTTCGTATTCGTGCAGTGACGCCTCAGACCGCTTGATCAGATCATGGACAGCCTGCCGGCTGACGCCACCCTCGCCGGCAATCTCGGCCAGGGACAGGTCTTCGAGGTAGTATGCCTGCATCAGTTCCTGCTGCCTGGGGGTAAGGAGCGCCCCGTAGAAGTCGATCAGCAGGGCCATGTTCTCGAGGTCTTTCAACCGCTATGCCCCCTTTGGAGCCGGCCTGGGTGCGGCGGTGTCAAGGAGATTTACTGGACACTTCCTGAGTATATGCGAGTGGCCTGGTGGTGTCAAGGAAAACGGTTTGACATAGCGGGAAGGGGCAGTTATTTTGCCGCGGATTTGCGGATTGGCGGATTTCGGGGCAATCGCTGATTTTTGACACGGGGTTGTGTTGTCGTCAGTTGGAACGGGGCTGTTTCACCGCGGATTACGCGGATTTAACGGATTACGCGGATTATGACGTCGGCCTTTGGAACCCGTATTAAGATTATTATTTAATGATTTTAGTGTATTGCACATGTATTCATGCCCAATCCGCGTAATCCGTTTAATCCGTTAAATCCGCGGTAAATTCGTCCGGCGTCCCCACCTGGCGGCCTGTACTTTGCCTACCTCCAAAAATCCGCGTGTGACCGGAAATCAGCAAATCCGCAAATCCCTCGGCCACAAAAAAAGGGGGCCAGACTCCACGCCCGGCCCGGTCGAACGAGGCTCAAATATCGAAGGACGACTGCTTGCGGGCCAGGTCGATCTCGCCCCAGCCTTCCCAGCTGTCGGCGTCCATGCGCCCGCGCAGGTCGCGGCAGACGCTTTCGGTGGCGCTCACCGTCCAGGCGGCCACGCGGGTGCCCGCCTCTACGGCCAGCCGCAGGCCGGCGCCTGCTGCCAGGGAGTGGCTGAACCCGGCCACGAAGGCGTCGCCGGCTCCTGTGGTGTCCACTACTTCCACCTGCTGGGCCGGCACGAAGAAGGGCTCGTCCATGCCCTGGCCAAACCCCACGGCGCCTAGCGGGCCGAGGGTGACTACTACGGCCTTGAGGCCCCGGGCCAGGATCAACCTGGCCGCCTGCTTCGCTGCGGGCACCGAGGAGATGGGACGCTGGCCGCAGAGTTCTTCCGCTTCCACTTGGTTGCAGACGAACGTGTGAAGCCGCGGCAGCAGGTCCGGCTGGTGGCGTACGCACTCGAAGTTACCCGGCAGCCCCACCACTGGGACACCATGGCGGGCCGCATCGGTCAGCACGCGGTCAGCGAGCTTGACGGAAAGGTCCAGTTCCAGCACCGTCAGGCAGGAGCCGCGCAGCATCCGCTCCCCGTGCCGTTCCCATGCCTGCTCGAGGTAGACCACATTGGGCATCTGCGAGACAGAGCATGCCAGGTCGCCTTCCCGGTTCAGGATGGCCACCCACATGCCGTTGGCTTCGGGCGAGGCCGTGGTGTACACACCATCCACATCGACGCCGGCATCGTTGAGCCGGGTCAAGACTTCGTGGCCCAGGCCGCCTTCCTGCGCAGCGCTGGAGAAGCGTACGTGAGATCCCAGGAGCGCCATGGTCTCGGCGACGTTTCGGCCCACGCCGCCGTGGAAGAAGCGCGCCACGCCCGGATTACGGCCTTTGAAGTTGAGTTCGTATTTGGGGAAGCACTTCAGGTCCACAAAGATGGTGCCAACGACCACAACCGGGGCTTTCCCTGCGACTTTCACGCTCTAGCCCTTCCTTTGCCAGCGATTCTTGTCCCGTTCTTCGTACTTGGCCATGACCTTGCGGAATGCCTCATCCAGGTCAATGTCCATCTGATTGGCCATGGCGGCGATCACAAAGAGAATGTCGCCCATCTCCATGGCCACGTCGCCGGTCTCTTCCGTGGGCTTCTTGGTCTTGGGACCCCAGCGGTGATTCACTTCGCGGGAGAGCTCACCCACCTCTTCGGTCAGGCGGGCCAAGTTGGCCAGCGGGTGCCAGTACCCAAAGGGCGCAATCCACCCGTCAACCGCCTTCTGCATCTCCTTGAGCTCCATGCAGCCACCTCCGCACAGCAAGGGTGAAGGCCTGAGCAAGCCTCCACCCTGCGACAATCATCAGGATCCGGCCTGTCCGGCGAACAGGGCTTCCGCAAATGCCGCCGGATCGAAGGGTTGCATATCATCCATCTGTTCGCCCACGCCGATGAACTTCACGGGCACCTGCTCCTGCTGCTTCACGGCGATCACCACGCCGCCCTTCGCCGTGCCGTCCAGCTTGGTCAGGGCGATACCGGTCACCCCGGCCACTTCCTTGAACAACTTGGTCTGCTGAACGGCGTTCTGGCCCGTGGTTGCATCCAGCACCAGCAGTGTCTCGTGCGGCGCGTCCGCAATCTCCCGTTGGATAACCCGCTTGATTTTGCGCAGCTCTTCCATGAGGTGCGTCTTGTTGTGGAGCCGTCCCGCCGTGTCAATGATCACCACGTCGGCCCCGGTCTCACGGGCGGTCTTTATTCCGTCGAACGCCACGGCGGCGGGGTCGCCCCCTTCGGGGTGGGCCACCACGGGGACGCCTGCCCGCTCGCCCCAGATCTTGAGCTGGTCGATGGCGGCAGCCCGGAAGGTATCCGCAGCAGCCAGCAGCACCTTCAGACCCTGATCCTCACGCAGGTGGTGCGCCAGCTTGCCGATGGTGGTGGTCTTTCCGACGCCGTTGACGCCGACCACCAGAATGACGGTGACACCGCCCGGCACCAGGCGGAGTGGCTCCATGCCCTCGCTCAGCCACCGAGTGATGATCTCCTTCAGCACGGGGAGCAGTTCTTCGCCGTTCTTCAGGCCGAGGGCCTTCGCTTCACGGCGAAGCTCCTGCACCAGCTTCATGCTGGTCTCAACACCTACATCGCCCTGAATGAGAGCCTCTTCCAGCTCCTCGAACAGGTCGTCATCAATTTCGCGAAAGACGGTCATGATGCTGGTGACCTTGCCTACCAGCGCCTCTTTGGTCTTGGCGAGACCTTCCTTCAACCGATCAAAGAACCCCACAGAACACGCTCCTTCGGCAGCCTTCTGCTGCCCTCGATGCTCCTATTGTGCCCCCGTCACGCCGATGGCGTCAACGGCTGGTGACCCACTCGATCAAGTACTCCGCCGCCACCACCACGGCGGCCAGCACCAGGAAAGCGAAGACATAGAAGACGGTACTCGGGCGTTTCGGCTGTTCCATGTGCGGGCCCCTCCCACCACGTTCGTCAGCTGGCCTCACGTTCCACATCCACCAGTCGGACGGAGACCACCCGGGACACGCCGGTCCCTTCCATGGTCACGCCGTACAGGGCATCGGCCACTTCCATGCTGCCACGCTGGTGGGTGATGCAGATGAACTGGCAGTTGCTGCCGGCGAAGACCCGGAGGTACTTGCCGAAGCGCTCCACGTTGGCCTCGTCAAGGGCAGCCTCCACTTCATCCATAACGACGAAAGGCGTCGGCTTGACCCGCAGGAGGGCGAAGAGGAGGGCGATGGCTGTCATGGCACGCTCGCCGCCCGACAGCAGACTCAGGGTCTGCGGCTTCTTGCCAGGCGGCTGGGCGATGATCTCCACGCCGGTCTCCAGCAGGTCACTCTCGTCGACCAGCACCAGGTCTGCCTTCCCGCCTTCAAACAGCTCCTGGTAAACCCGCTGGAACTCCCGGCGGATCACGTGGAACGAGTCGAGGAAGTGGGTTTTGATGCGCTTCTCCAGCTCTTCGACGGCCCGATAGAGCGACTCCTTGGCTTCATTGAGGTCAGCCCGCTGCTGTTCGAGGAAGGTGAACCGGTCCTGTGCGGAACGGAAATCATCGATGGCCTGCAGGTTCACCGGCCCCAGCTCCCGGATCTCCTCCCGCAGCTCGTGGATTCGTTCGCGGGCGTTGGCCACTTCGGCCTCCGCCAAGGCCTTGCCGGCGATGTCGGCCGGCGCCAGGCCATATTGTTCGGCCAGCCGCGCCACCAGGCCCTCCTGCTCCATGCGGAGACGGGCCTCCTCCACCTCTCCGGCCTGAAGCCTGGTCTGGGTGTCGGTCTGTGACCGGCGGAAGCTGCGCATCTCGCGCTCACGGTTGTTGACCTGCTCCAGGGCTTCGAGCTTGCGGGTCTGCACCCGGTCGCGCTCGCCCTCGGCTTTGGCCTTCTCGGCTGCGGCCTGCTCGACTTCAGCCTTCGCCGCTTCGAGATCGGTGCCGGCCTGCTCAAGCCGCTGGGCAGAAAGCGCCCGCTGCTCTTCCTTGGCCGACCGCTCGGCAGACAGAGCCTCCTGATCGGAGACCAGGCGGGACCGCTGAGCCGTGACGCCCCGCAGTTCCTGGTTCAACTCACCCAGGCGAACCCGGAGAGCCGTCAGCTCTCTGGCCTTTTCCTCCAGGGCCTGCAGCCGGGACTGACCGTCCGCCGACATGCCGGCCACTTCGGCCTCCAGGGTTGCCCGCTCCTCCCCTAAGAGGGCCAACTCCCGGGCGATCCGTTCCGCTGCCTCGGCGCCTTGCCGGGCTTCCGCCTCCGCGGCGGCCGCCTCCGCGCTGTACCGCTGCAGCGTCTCCGCCCAGCGCCGGGCCTCGCCGGCCAGACGGGTTGCTTCGCCATCGGCCTGGGTGATGCGGGTCTCGACGGCCCGCAGTTCCTGCTCCCTTGCCGCCACCTGCTTCTCCAGCTCGGACCGAACGGTCTGAGCCTCCTCGTAGGCCTTGCGCGCAGCCGTAAGATCAGCCCGTAAGGCGGCGACGCGGGCGGTCAGTTCTTCGCGTTCCCGCTCGCGGGAGAGCAGACCGGAGCCCTGCCCGCCGGTGGAGCCGCCCGTGAGGGCGCCGCCCGCCGCCAGCAGTTCGCCGTCCAGCGTCACAATGCGGTACCGCATGCCGCTCTTCTTGCCGAAGGCCAGGGCGGCCTCCATGCTCTCGGCGACTAGCACCCGGCCCAGGAGGGAGCTGAGGGCGGGCCGGAAACGCTCTTCGAACCGGACCAGGTCGAGCGCGACGCCAATGATGCCCGGCGCACCCTTGTACTCCCTTTCCTCTTCCGCCCGGAAGCTGTTGGTCCGAATGAGGTTGAGGGGCAGGAAGGTGGCCCGCCCGTTGTGGGTGCGCTTGAGGTACTCAATGGCCTGCTTGGCGCCCTCATCGGTGGAGGTGACGATGTTCTGGATGTTGCCACCCAGGGCGATCTCAATGGCCCGCTCGTACTTCGGCTCGGTGCGGATCAGTTCCGCCACGGCGCCCAGCACTTCGACGGCGAAGTGCTCACCTTTCTCCTTGGCCTGCAGAATGCTCCGAGTGCCTTTCTGATAGCCCTCGTGAGCATTGATCATCTCTTCGATGGCGCCCAGGCGAGAGGAGGATCCCTGAATCTGCTCCCGAATGGCGGAGCCTCTTTGCTGCAGGTCTTGCAGCTGCTGGTCTGCTTCCTGGCGGGCACGCCGGCTCTCTGCCAGGGCCGCCGCCGCCTGATCGCGATCGGTGGCCAGAGCAGCCTTGCGTTCGACCAGGCTGTCCATGGCGGCCCGGGCACTCCGTTCCTCGCCTTCCGCCTGCTCACGCTCTGCTTCAAGGCGAGCGAGCCGTCGGGCGGCTTCCTGCCCTGCGCGCTCGGCCCCTGCCACGGCGTTCCGCTTTTCGGCCTCTAGCTGCAAAATGGTGACGATGCGGGCCTTCCGCCCTTCCACGGCCCGGCTGGCTTCAGCCAGTTCGGCCTGGACATGAGCGTGCGCCTGCTCGCGTTCTGCCAACATGGCCGTTCCTTCGGCAATCCCCGCCTGGAGCCCATCGGCCTGGGCTGCCAGATGCTCGCTCTCGGTCGCAAGGGCCTCAGCCTTGGCCAACAGGGCCGCAAGCTCCCCTTCGAGCCGCAGGCCTTCGGCTTCGGTCATCTTCTGCTCGCGCTGGGCCAGGGCCATGCGACCCTCCACCCGTTCCAAGCTGCCCGTGCTGTCCGCCAACTGCGTGTTGACCACCGACAGTTCCTGGTCGAGGGACTCGGCCAGATTGCGCGCCACTTCCACGGCCTGCTCGCCCGCCTGCAGCTTCTCATCGGTCTCCCGCAGCCGGTCTTGCAGACG
>Ga0196971_1000894_pt1 | contig 16622 bp, 17 predicted proteins | sample S1v_1013CmetaG_FD_148660 | JGI IMG/M metagenome (GOLD analysis project Ga0196971, IMG submission 148660) | Soil microbial communities from Anza Borrego desert, Southern California, United States - S1+v_10-13C | ecosystem: Environmental > Terrestrial > Soil > Desert | place: USA: California... | reverse complement strand
CGGCCTCCATTGGCGCTCTGTGGGGGGTCGTATGGGGGTCGCGGCTGGCGTTGGGTCCCATTACCTGGGGATTTATCGGCCTTCTCGGGGGCGGGGTGGTGGGGCTGCTCCTGGACCTCCTGATTCCGGAACGGCGCGCCGCACGCTATGAGACGCGCCAGCAGAAGGGCCTCATCCAGGTGGAGGTGACGGCGCCAGACCCTGAGCGGAGCCGGCAAGCTCGCTCCATCATCGAGCGGAACAAGCCTGATCAGATGGCTGACATACCCTGAGGCGCCCTCGGCGATTCCGCGAGGGCGCCTCGGCGTTGACCACAAGGCAAGGAGAAGGATGCAGGAATATCGTATATGTTCATATAAGTCAACCGAAAGGGGCGAGAGCCGTGCGAACGAACGTCCGAGGGCGCATCATCGAGGCGATAGAGTTCGTGGAGAACGGGCGGGAGACAGGGTATGCAGACCTGGCCGAGATTCTGGCGGCGTATGAGGTCCCCGTGCGCCAGACCCCGGACGGCAGACAGGTGGTGGCCCTGCGCCGCTTCGCAGAGGCATTCGGGCAGTCTCATACCTATACGGCGGCTGATGAGACTTTTTACATCGGAACCGTGCCGAAGCCTGTGGGTGCCGACCTGAAACCCTGGCTGCGGGTGGAGCCACCCATCTGCTGCGCTCCCGGGGCCAGGGAGCCCCAGGTTCTGCAGCAGATCATCAGCCAGTTCCAGGTCGGCTGCAACGAGCGCTACCGCAAGAACCAGCGGGGGGCGGGGGAGACCTATTGCAACATCTTCCTGTGGGATGTATCCCTGGCTCTGCGCTGTGAGATTCCCCACTGGGCCGGGCCGAGTGGGCAGCCCACTCGGGTTGGCGAGGGGCAGGAACTGGACGCGAACAGCGTCATCTTCTGGCTGCGGGAGTGGGGTCCGCGGTACGGCTGGGTGCCGGCAGAGGCGGCCGGAGCCCTGGTTGCGGCCAATCGGGGGGAGCCGGCCGTGGCCTGTTGGCACAACCCGGGCGGCATTGGCCATGTGGCAGTGGTGAGGCCGGGTGAGGCCCGGGGAGACCTGGGTGTGCCCATCGCCCAGGCTGGAGAGACGAATAGCGACCGCATGTACCTGTACGAGGCCTTCCCCCGTCGGGGTCAGATCGAGTACTTCGTGCACGCCTGATCACGCTGCAGGCCCCCGCTCTGGCGAGCGGGGGCCTGCGTCTTCCCTATTGGACCAGCCCAACGCCGGGATAGTAGGCATAGGGAATGCCCGCCGTTCCCGAAGGATACTGCTTGGCGAAGCCGCCTCCGGCCGTGGGGGCCCAATACGGTTTGCCGACGCCGGCCTTGCCAACCGCCGGTTTGCCGACGCCGGCCTTGCCAAACGCCGGTTTGCCGACGCCGGCCTTGCCAAACGCCGGTTTGCCAACGCCGGCCTTGCCGTAAGCCGGTTTGCCAACACCAGCCTTGCCATAGGCAGGTTTGCCCATACCGGCTTTGCCAATACCAGCCTTGCCATACGTTGGTATGCCAGCACCAGCCTTGCCGTAGCCAGCCTTGCCAACTGCCGGTATGCCCTTGCCATACTGCGCCGCGCCAATGCCGCCTTGTCCATACACGTTCACGCAATCACCCCCTCTCAGCCTATGGCAAAGGGGGCGTTTCGGTGAGACAGCCTCTACGATTTGCGCGCCAGAGCCTTGGTAATGTACGCCCTGGCATCGGGGGTCTTGCAGGAAGTGTCGCCGTGGTCGACCACTACCTTGCCGATGCGCTCTGCCGCGGCCATCACGAGGTCCCTCCATTCTGGCTGGTAGATGCCAATGGAGATCAGCGCAGTGTTCATTGCCTCTTTCTTCCGGTTGGGACTGCTGTGGATTTCTCGTTCGATGCGGCTGATAAGCGCAGGGTAGTCCGCTGCGGCTCCCCACCGCGCACCGGCCTTGACGGCCACCAGCAGCCAGCCGGCTCGCCCCACGTACTCCCGCGGGGAGTCGATCCAGACCTGCAGCTTCTTGTCGGCGTATGGGGCTTTGGCGATCGTGTTGAACACCAGTTCATCCAGCAGGCCGTGGCAGGTGGTTTCGCCCACCCACGCCTCGGCCTCTTCCGGCGAGAGTCTGGCCGGGTCGGCCACCGATGCAGCCAGCGTACGGGCGTCCATGTTGCCTGAGTGCCAGAGCCGCACGGCCAGGTCGTGGTCCACCTTTATCTTCTTGGCCAGCTTGCGCAGGTTGGCAAAGCTGACGCCGAACATGGGCGGGCTGGCCCCATGCCGGCTGTAGGTCTTCCGGTTTTGCTCCGTGCCAAGGCTTTCCAGCAGCTGCATGACCTCTTCATACTCCACGAATACTCACCCCCACATACTCCCATTCGGTTCCGGTGGGGCCTGTCCCTGCCGGCGCGGTTGCTGAGGGGAACCCCTTGGGGTAAACTGTCTCCAGATAGGCATTTCCCCCCTCCGGAAGGACTGATGCCGATGATGGGCCGCACTCGCCAAGGCCCCTGGGGCGTGGAGGCTACGGCTGCCCGCCTGGCCGACATTCACGGAGCGCTGCTCTGCGCCGTACATAGCCTGGGCGCCTGGATTGCCGGGGTCCCGTTGCTTGAGACGAAGATTGCCATGGCTTACCACCTGTATGAGCTGGCGGATCTGGCCGACCAATTGGGCCGCCGCATTCACGACCTCACCGCCGAGCGGCCCGAAGTGCCCTCGCCTCACAACCGGGCTCTGCTGCCCTTCCTGGCGGATCTCGCCTCGTTGGCAGAACCGACGGAGCAGACCGCCGCCCTCTATCATGTGCTGCTTCCCGCCCTGCTCCAGTCTTGCCGTGAGCACCTGGGCGCAACTAACCCCGTGGCGGATGAGCCCACCGTGCGCATCCTGGCGGCGGGGGCAGAGACTCTGGAGAGCCAGGTTATCTGGGCGGCGCGCCAGCCGCCCGATGCGGCGACCACCCAGAAGCTGCAGCGCAGTCTTGACGAGGCCGGGGGTCTGCATGGAAACGGGGCGAGCGAAGCCCTGACCATCGCTACGGAGATGCGGCCCCATCTGGTAGCGGTTCCCGCCCGGGACTCCCGCTTTCGCCCCGTGGAGCCCGGCAGGAAGATGCCCCGGGCCAAGCCCCTCCAGACGCCCGAGGGTCGGGTGCGGCTTCTGCACATCGCCCTGATCAACCTCGAGATTCCCGCCATTGAGGTCTGCGGCCGCATGCTCGCCGAGTTCCCGGACGCCCCCTGGGAGATGAAGCTGGACCTCGCCAGGCAGATCTGGGACGAAGCCCGCCACGCGGTGATGTGCGCCGACCGCTTACAGGAGCTTGGCGGCACGTTGGGACAGTATCCCTACCACCATCGGGTGTGGGAGCACTCCGTGACCGGCCCCACCCTGCCGGAGCGCTTCATCACCACCCAGCGGATTCACGAGGGCAACGGCCTGGACCAGACGCTGCTGGCCCGCGACGCCCTGGCCCAGGTGGGCGACCACGCATCCAGCCAGATCATGGACTATATTATGGCTGACGAAGTGCTGCACGTCCGCAGTGGAATCAAGTGGGTGGAGCGGCTGGTGCCTGACCCCGAAGCGCGGGCTGCCCTGCTGCGCCAGGTGGAAGAGCGGCTGGGCATCGCTGCCGTGAGCGGCCCGCCCCTGAACCGGGAAGGACGACGCAAGGCCGGCTTTAGCGATGTGGAACTGGACTGGCTCACGACGCTGCGCCAAAGGAGAGGGTAGAGTGGCCGAGAGCATGAAAGAGGCTGTGCTCGCCGTGCTTCGCGCCGCCGGCAGCGGCTGGGTAAGCGGCGAGGAGCTGTCGCAGAGGCTGGGTGTGAGCCGCACGGCTGTCTGGAAGCAGATGGAGGTGCTGCGCTCGGCCGGATACACCCTGGAAGCCCAGCCCCGCCTGGGGTACCGCCTGACAGGCGCGCCGGATTCCGTCACGCCGGACGAGGTCCTGCCGGGCCTCGCCACCCGCGCCTTCGGCCGGCAGATCGAGTACCGGGAGTCGGTGGGCTCCACCAACGAGCTGGCCAAGCAGCTGGCCCGCAGCGGCGCCCCCGAAGGGCTCCTGGTCCTGGCCGACGAGCAGACGGCCGGCAAGGGACGGCTCGGCCGTTCCTGGACCACCCCCCGGGGCTCGGCCCTGGCCATGAGCCTGGTTCTGCGGCCTGAGCTGCCCCCCGTGCTGGCCCCCCGCATCACCCTGGTCGCCGCCGTCGCCGTGGCGGAAGCGGTGCGGGAAGTGACCGGCCTGCCGGCGGGCATCAAATGGCCCAACGACCTGCAGCTTTTCGGCCGCAAGTTCTGCGGAATCCTCACGGAGATGGACGCCGAGATGGAGCGCGTCGCCTTCGTGGTCTGCGGCATGGGGCTGAATGTGAACATGGACCGGGCTGACCTGCCGGAAGCCTTTCGTGAGGTCGCCACCTCGCTGAAGGCGGAGAAGGGGGAGACCTTCCGCCGAGCCCCCCTGGTCCAAGCCGTCATGGCCCGGTTTGAAGACATATACGGCAGGCTGACGGCCGGCCGGTTCGACCAGGTGCTGGACCGCTGGCGTGCCCTGTCGATTACCCTGGGGCAAGAGGTGAGCGCCCTGTCGATGGCCGGCGAGCCCACCCTGACCGGCCTGGCCGAAGATGTGGATGACGACGGGGCCCTTCTGATCCGCACCGAAGACGGCATCCTCGTACGGGTCATGTCCGGCGAGGTCAGTCTCCGACCCCGTTGACGAACGTTCCCCTATATGTTAACCTGCTGTTTACAAGAAGGTTGACATATGGAGGGCTCCTCATGCGCAATCCCATCCTGCGAAACATGATTCTGGTGGCCCTGTTTGCGGGCCTGACCGCCGTGGTGGCCCAGTACCGGTTCTTTCTGCCCGGTCTGCCCAACGTGCCGGTGACCCTTCAGGTCCTGGTGGTCTTTCTGGCCGGTGGTCTCCTCGGGCCCCTCTGGGGAGCCGCCACCATGGGAATTTACGTCCTGCTGGGGGCTGTGGGACTGCCCGTCTATGCCGGCGGCAATGCGGGGCTCGGCGTCCTGTTGGGCCTGACCGGGGGCTATCTCTGGAGCTACCCCCTGGCAGCCTGCCTGATCGGCCTGGTGGCTCCGGCCCGCAAGGCTCCGCCCCTCTGGCGGACCGTGCTGGCCATGGCTGCGGGACTGGCGGTGATCTACGCCGGCGGTGGCGGCTGGGCCGTGCTGGTGGGCGGGAAAACGGTGGGCGCCGTGCTCTCGGGCTTTGTGCTGCCCTTTGTGCCGTTCGACATGGGCAAACTCGCCCTGGGTGCTTCGCTCTCCACCGCTGTCAACCGTGCACTGGTCGCCCAGGGCTACTGGGCCCGTCGTTGCGCCGACCGGTATGCCGACCGCCATACCGGTCGCTAGGCAGGGCCCCCCATCAAGGGGGGCTTTTTCGCGCCCTTCCAGCGAAAGGTGGAAAGGCCGGGTGAGTCAACAATAAGACATTATGCTAATCTTGGCATATGCAGGGTTTCACTCTTCGCTTACCGAATGACCCTTTTGCATGCTAAACATGTGTGGACAACAGCTCCGGTCCTGGAGCGACCAACAACGCGGAGGCAAGACGTATGCGATCAGGTTGGGGACCCCTCTCCCTGAGCGGTGCGATCGCCGCCGGCAGCTTGCTGCTGTACGCGGTGCGGCCCGAAGGAGTTTCCATGAAGCTCCTGGGCAACGGTGCGCAGGTCCTCGGTACCGTGGTGGCAGTCGCCTTCCTGTCCATGGCCGCAAAGGGCTTTGGCCGGGCAGATGTGGCCCGGTGCGGCTGGGTACTGCTGTCGCTGTCGGCCGCTGCCAACCTCCTGGGTTTCGCCAGTTTCGGCCTGCTGGAGCTGCTGGGCCGGGAGAACCCGTTCCCCTCGGTGGCCGATCTGTTTTTCCTGCTGGCCTATCCCATCCAGCTGTACGCCCTGCTGATGCTGGCCCAGGCGTACCGCCGTTCCGGCCTGCCCCTGGCACGGGGTAAATGGGCCTGGGCAGCGACAGTCGGCGCTCTGGTTCTGGTCGGCGTCTTCGCCCTGGCGCCCATCGCGGCAGATGTGGAGTCGCCCGCCGCTGAGCGGTTCCTCTTGGGGCTCTACCCCGTGGCCGATGCTTTGCTGATCGGTGCCACGGTCTACATGTGGGAACTGGTCGCCCAGTTCGGGCGGGGCCTGGTGGCCCTCCCATGGAAGTGGATTGTGGCCGGTAGCGTGCTCCAGGCTGTCACCGATGCGCTTTACGGCATTCTGGGCAGCCACGAGCTGTACTACACGGGCCACCCGGTGGACCTGGGCTGGGTCTTCAGCTTCCTGCTCATCGGCGTGGGCGGCTGGCACCAGTATCGCCTCATGACCGAAACCCTGCCGGGGGGAGGGAGCTCGGCTTGACAGCGCCCGATACCTGGCGTTCCCTCTTTGCCATTACCGGCGACGGACTGCTGGAGGTTAACGCCGACGGATTCATCGCCGGGGCGAATCCGGCCCTGCTCCGCTGGCTGAACCTCCCCAGAGAGAGCGTCGTGGGGCAGCACCTGAGGAGCCTGGCAGACCTACCCGACCCCTTTCCCTGGGCGGGTGCGCGTCCCACCTGGACGGGGAACGTCCGCATGCACGGCGCATACCGAAGCCGTACGTTCTCGGCCACCGTTACGCGGATAGCCGCGGGCCAGACGGTCGCTGTGGTTCGCAAGCTGCCGGACGGCGGCCTGATGGCCGACGAGATGATGAGCAAGATGGATGAGCTGGACACGACCCAGCTGGTGATGATCAACACCATCGCCCGGCTGGCCGAAATTCATGACCAGGATATCGGGGGCCACCTGGAGCGTGTCCGTCTGTACACATTCACCCTGGCCCAGCAGATTCGCGACGATGATTCCGACGGGCTGGATATGTCGGAGCAGCAGGTGATTGAGCTGTCGCGCTCGGCCGTTCTCCACGACGTGGGCAAGATCGTCGTGCCGTCACAGATCCTCGCGAAGCCCGGAGCCCTTACGGCGGAAGAGCGAGCCATCATGCAGCGGCACACGACCTACGGGGGCGAGTTCCTGCGTGTGGCCGATGACGAACTACAGCGCCTGTTGGGCGTATCCGAGACCTTCCTCTCCAACGCCCGCGATGCTGCGCTCTACCACCACGAGAAGTACGACGGCACGGGGTACCCCCACGGCCTGGCGGGCGGAGAGATTCCCCTCATTGCCCGGGTGGTGGCCCTGGCGGACTTCTACGATGCCCTTACGTCGTCCCGCGCCTACAAGGATGCGTGGTCCCACGAGCGTGTACGTGACATGATCACGAAGGCCAGCGGCTGCCACTTCGACCCCAAGGTGGTGGAAGCATTCCTGGCCACGGAAGAGATCATTGTCAGTCTGTCTGGCACCATGCACGCCGGCGAGTAGCCCGGACGACAGATGATATGGTGTGAGGTGAGTTCGGCGTGGCATCCGAGACCTATACCCGGATTCTGAACCAGCTCAAGCCCTACGTGGGCGAACGCATGGCGCAGGCCATCCTGCTGTCGCATTGCCAGTCGCTGGGGCTGTCGCCCGCCGAACTCAAGCGGGAGAACGTGGGCCCGCTGGTACAGAAGCTGGGAACGGCGCTGAAGGCGTTCGTGGGCAGCGCCAGGGCCTCGGCGCTGACGCAGACGATCCAGCAGCAGGCTTCGTTGTGCATCGGCCCTGGCGCAAGAAAGGGCTGAAGGAAGTACCGGGCAAATGCGAAATGCCCGTTGACAGGCTGGGGGCCTCATGGTAAAGTGACCGTAAATTGAAAATCAGTTGGATCCAAGCGATGAGTGGGGAAAGTACCCAGACGGAACCGTCACAGCGAGCCGGCGGAGGCCATCCCAAGTGGCCTCAAGGTGGAAGGACCGGTACGTGGAAGTCTGGCGAATGGTCCCATGAGCTGTCCGCTGAACGCCCTCGCGGGCCAGTAGGCGAACCGGTGGCTTCCGCCGTTATCGGGTAGAGGGTATGTTAGTACCTGCGTCAAGCGCGACGGCTATGCCGTCGAATTGGGGTGGCACCGCGTGGGCTGTATTTACAGCCTTCGTCCCTCTTTGGGGGACGAAGGCTGTTTTTTATTTTGTCTCGCAAAAAGGAGTGACAGCGGCCATGTACCAGCCGAGCTTCGGCACCTACACCAGCCTGGCCAAGGAATACACGCTCATCCCCGTCTACCGGGAGGTCCTCGCCGACCTGGAGACGCCTATTTCGGTCTTCATGAAGCTGTGCCAGGAGGAGCCCGGTGCCTTCCTGCTGGAGTCGGTGGAGGGCGGCGAGAAGGTAGCCCGCTACTCGTTCCTCGGCTGCCGGCCACTGCTGACCCTGGCCAACCGCGACGGCATCAGCCGCATCATGGAAGGCGACGCGGCCAGCGAGTACCGGACCGTGGGCCAGGTGACCCAGGGCAACGGCGACGCCCGCAAGCTGGATGGCGACCCGCTGACGCACTTGCGCTCCGTGCTGAAGTCCTACCGGGTCTACCAGCCCTCGGGGCTGCCCCGCTTCTTCGGCGGCGCGGTGGGCTACCTGGGCTACGACGCTGTCCGCTACTACGAGCGGCTGCCCAACCCCCCGCAGGACACGCTGGGGCTGCCCGACGCCCTGTTCATGGTCACCGAGCTAATCGTGGTCTTCGACCACTTGCGGCACAAGCTGATCCTCCTCGCCAACACGCAGCCCGGCAGCGAGCCCGAAGTGGCTTACCGGCGGGCCCTGGCCCTTCTGGACCGGGCAGCCGAGCGGCTCCGTGGACCGGTTCCCGTCCCGCCCGGCGTCTCGATGACCCGGCCCCGGCCGCTAACCGTCACCTCCTCGATGACACAGGAGGAGTACGAGGACTCGGTGCGCAGAGCGCAGGAGTACATCAAGGCGGGCGATGTCTTCCAGGTGGTTCTCTCCCAGCGATTCCAGACCAGTGTGCGGAGCCGCCCGCTGGACATCTACCGGGTCCTGCGGACGGTGAACCCCTCGCCGTATATGTTCTACATTACGTTCGGCGACCTGAAGATCATCGGCTCATCGCCGGAGATGCTGATTCGGGTAGAAGAGGGCCTGGCCGAGACCCGGCCCATCGCCGGCACCCGACCCCGGGGCGCTACGGAAGCCGAGGACCTCGCCCTGGGCCAGGAACTGCTGGCCGACGAGAAGGAGCGGGCCGAACACGTAATGCTGGTGGACCTGGGCCGCAACGATCTTGGCCGAGTCTGCGAGTACGGGACCGTCGAAGTCCGAGACATGATGCGGGTGGAGCGCTACAGCCACGTCATGCACATCGTCAGCGACGTGCGGGGTAAGCTCCCGCCCGGCAAGGACGCCTTGGACGTGCTGTCCGCCTGCTTCCCGGCGGGGACGCTCAGCGGAGCGCCGAAAGTGCGGGCCATGGAGATCATCGATGAACTGGAGCCCCTGCGGCGGTCGATCTACGGCGGCGCCATCGGGTACATTGGGTGGCATGGGGCCATGGATACCTGCATCGCCATCCGCACCATGGTTATGAAGGGCGACAAGGTCTCCATTCAGGCGGGGGCGGGTATCGTGGCCGACAGCGATCCCACGAGGGAGTACCACGAGACCCACGCCAAGGCCCGGGCGCTGATTCGCACGCTGGAGATGGCAGAGGAGGGGCTGGCATGATCCTGGTCATCGATAACTACGACTCGTTTACCTTCAACCTGGTCCAGTTTCTCGGGGAACTGGGGGCCGACATCCAGGTCGTCCGCAACGACGCCATCACGGTGGACGAGATCCGGGCCATGGCGCCCGAGAAGATCGTCATCAGCCCCGGACCCTGCACGCCCAACGAAGCCGGCATCTCGCTGGATGTGATCCGGGAGCTGGGGAAAGAGACTCCCATCCTGGGCGTCTGCCTGGGCCACCAGTCCATCGGCCAGGCGTACGGCGGCACCGTCTGCCGGGCGCCCTACCTGATGCACGGCAAGGTCAGCGCTATCTGTCACGGCGGCACGGGACTCTTCGAGGGGATGCCGCAGCCGTTCACGGCCACCCGCTACCACTCGCTGATCGTGCGGCGGGAGGACCTGCCGGACTCTCTCGAGGTCACGGCGGAGACGGAGGACGGCCTGATCATGGGCCTGAAGCATCGCACGCACCCGGTCTACGGCGTGCAGTTCCATCCCGAGTCGATTCTGACCGAAGGCGGCAAGCAGCTTCTGAAGAACTTCCTCGACCTGCCCTGCGCGGTCGTCGCATAAAGAGGGGGAACGTACCGTGGATATGGATATGAAGGCACTGATCGCCCTGGTTGCGGAGGGGAAGGACCTGACCGAAGCCCAGGCCGAATCGGCCATGACGCTGATGATGAACGGCGACGCCTCGCCGGCCCAGGTGGCGGCGTTCCTGATGGCCCTGCGGATCAAGGGCGAGACGGTCGCGGAGATCACGGGCTGCGCCCGCATCATGCGGAGCCGGGCCACGGTGGTGGCCCATCATCAGGCCTTGTGCGTGGATACCTGCGGCACCGGCGGCGACCGCTCCAACACCTTCAACATTTCGACCACGGCGGCCTTCGTGGTGGCCGGGGCCGGCGTGCCGGTGGCAAAGCACGGCAACCGAGCGGCATCGTCGCTGACGGGCTCGGCCGACGTGCTGGAAGCCATGGGGATCAACCTGAACCTGACGGCGGCCCAGGTGGGCCAGTGCATCGATGAGGTGGGCATCGGCTTCATGTTCGCCCCCCTCCTGCACAGCAGCATGAAGCACGTGGCGCCGGTCCGCAAGGAGATCGGCATGCGGACAATCTTCAACCTGCTGGGCCCCCTGACCAACCCGGCGGCGGCCGAGGCTCAGGTGATGGGCGTCTTCCAGGGCAGCCTGACGGAGCCCCTGGCCCGGGTGCTGGGCAACCTCGGGGTGGGGCACGCTCTGGTGGTCCACGGCATGGACGGCGTCGATGAGATTTCGATCTCCGGCCCCACAGTGATTTCCGAGATGCAGGATGGGCTCGTCCACACCTACCGGATTCTGCCGGAGGATGTGGGCATCGCCCGGGCGCCTCGGGAGTACATCCGGGGTGGCACGAAAGAAGAGAATGCCAGGATCACCGAGGCGATCCTGGCTGGGGAGACGGGACCCAAGCGGGACGTGGTGCTGCTGAACGCTGCCGCCGCCCTGCTGGCGGCGGGCAAGGTCCGCTCGCTGCGGGACGGTGTGGCGTTGGCCGAGCAGTCCATCGACACCGGCGCAGCTATGGCTGCGGTGGAGGGTCTGCGGCGGCTGAGCCACGCCCTGGCGGTCGCTGCGTCGTAAGGGTGATGAGCGTCACCTCCGGGGGACAGAGGAAGCGCACCGGCAGGTGGACCATCCCCACCCCGCGGGTGGTGTAGACGGGACAGGCTGGACCGGCGCTGAGGCCTGTGTGGTACTTGCGGCCCAGGCGGGGCAGCAGCAGCGGCCCGATCAGGGGCAGGCGCACCTGGCCTCCGTGGGAGTGGCCGGAGATCTGGAGGGCCACCCGGTGATCTGGCCTGACCCGGTCGGCCACCTCGGGTTCGTGGGCGATCAGGATACGGATGGCGGATTTCGGGGCCTTTGCCATGGCGGCGTCTATGTCGGGACGCCCACGGCGGGAGTCATCGACACCCGCCACCCAGAGGCCGGGCGCCGCCTCGAAGCCGTCATTGATCAGCAGTCGCACGATGGTCTGGGTCCGCATGGCGGGTACTCGCCAGTCCCAGTTGCCGAGCACACCCACCGGCCGCTTCAGGGGCGCCAGTGCTTCTGGCAGTTGTGCCACAGCTTCAGGCGCCGACACGAAGTCGCCCGCGACGATGGTGAGGTCGGGCCTTGCTCGAGCGAGGACTCCGGCAGCCCGGCGGATGCGCCTGGCCGGCACGAAGGGCCCCAGGTGCAGGTCGCTGATGACGCCGATGGTGAAACCATCCAGATGCGGCGGAAGACCGGGAACGGGGAGACGGACTCGTTCCACCACCAGGCGGTCGGGTTCGATCAGGAAGGCGTACACCGCAAGTCCGGCGAGGGCCGCGGCGGCCAGACCCACAATTCCTTGGAACAACAACACCCGCCCTTTCCCAAGGGAATGCTACTGGTTTGACGAATAGGTACGTGTTTGAGTCGCAACAGATGTAGGAGGAGATCGTTCTTGGCTACCAAGCGGACCGCGAAAGAGGTCAAAGTTGTGTTCTCGGGCATGCAGCCCAGCGGCGCCCTGACCCTCGGCAATTACCTGGGCGCCATGCGCAACTTCGTGACGCTGCAGCATCAGGCCCAGTGCTTCTTCTGCGTGGTCGACCTGCACGCCCTCACGGTGCCCCAGGAGCCCGCCCTGCTGATGAGGCAGACGCTGGACCTGGCCCGGCTCTATGTGGCCGCCGGCATCGACCCCAGCGTGGCGACCATCTTTGTGCAGTCGCACGTGCCGGCCCACGCCGAGTTCGGTTGGCTGATGGAGTGCAGCAGCTACGTGGGCGAGCTGAAGCGCATGACCCAGTTCAAGGATAAGTCCAAGAAGGCCGAAGTGGTCACCACCGGCCTCATGACCTACCCGTGCCTCATGGCTGCCGACATTTTGCTCTACCAGACCACCCACGTGCCCGTGGGCGAGGATCAGAAGCAGCATCTTGAGCTTTCCCGGGACCTGGCGCTGCGCCTGAACCACCGGTTCGGCGACTTCCTGACCGTGCCCGAGCCCTATATCCCCTCGCGCAAGGGCGGCGGGCGCATCATGAGCCTGACCGACCCCACCAAGAAGATGTCCAAGTCGCTGGAAGATCCGAACGGCAACATCTATCTGCTGGATGATGCCAAGACCATCCAGAACAAGGTCAAGCGGGCCGTCACCGACCTGGGCCGCGAGGTCAAGTACGACGAGAAGAACAAGCCGGGGATTTCCAACCTGATGGTGCTGCTCTCGCTCTGCACGGGCCAGAAGATGGACGAGATCTCTGCCAGGTACGACGGCTACGGCCAATTCAAGAAGGATGTGGCCGAGGCGATCATCGCCACCCTCGAGCCCCTGCAGAAGCGCTTCGCCGAGCTCTCCGAGCCGGGCGTGATCGAAGAGATTCTCTTCGACGGTGCGCAGAAGGCGGAAGCGGTGGCCAACGTCAACCTGGCCCTCCTGCGGAGCAAGATGGGCATGGTGCCCCGCAAGGCCCGATGATTCTCGACCGCATACTGGCCACCAAGGCCGAGGAGGTAGCGGCGGCCCGGATCGCTCGCCCGCCTGGCGAGGTTGAGCGTGCCGCCGCCGCTGCCCCGGCTCCCCGGGGCTTCGCAGCCGCCCTGTCCGGCGGCTTGCCTGAGGTCAGGGTCATCGCCGAAGTGAAGAAGGCCAGCCCGTCGAAGGGCGTGATCCGGCCGCACTTCGAGCCGGTGGCCATCGCCCGGGCCTACGAGGCCGCCGGAGCGACCTGCCTCTCTGTTTTGACGGATGAGGAGTATTTCCAGGGATCGCTTGCCTACCTTCCAGCGATCCGCAGCGCTGTGGCCCTGCCGCTGCTCCGCAAGGACTTCATCATTGACCCGTATCAAGTGTTGGAGGCCCGTGCGGCAGGGGCGGACGCCATTCTGCTGATCGTGGCGGCCTTTGTCGGCGACTCGGCCGGGGGCCGCACGCCCGCCGACATGGCCCGGCTGGCCGGCCTGGCCCACGACCTGGGCATGGATGTGCTGACCGAAGTCCACAACGAGGCCGAGCTTGAGGTGGCGCTGGCCAGCGGCGCCCGCCTGGTGGGTGTCAACAACCGGGACCTCAAGACGTTCCATACCACGCTCGATGTCACGTTCCGCCTGGCTCCTCTGATCCCGCAGGACCGCCTGCTGGTCAGCGAGTCGGGCATTGGCTCCCACGGCGACCTCCAGCGTCTGGCCGCCGCCGGCGCGAAGGCGGTGCTGGTGGGCGAGAGCCTGATGCGGGAGCCCGATGTGGCGGACGCTCTGCGCCGGCTCCGGGGGATTGCTTAACCAGAGGAGGCCCAACGCCAGCATGTGGGTAAAGATCTGCGGGATTACCACCATGAAGGCCGCCGTTGCGGCTTATGAAGCGGGCGCCGACGCTGTCGGCTTCGTCTTTGCCCCTAGCAAGCGGCAGGTCGACCCAGACCGTGCCCAGGCGTTGATCATGGGCCTCCCCGGCGAGATCGACAAGGTCGGCGTCTTCGTGGATGAGGAGCCATCGGCCATCCGCCATATTGCCGCTTACGCCGGGCTGACCCACGTGCAGCTGCACGGCAGTGAGCCGCCCGAGGCCATCGATGCGGTTGGGCTGCCGGTAATTAAGGCGTTCCGCGTGCGGGACGCTCAGGATCTCGCCAAGCTGCCGGCCTACGCCGCCAAGGCGGTGGGCCTGCTGCTGGACCCCTACGTGGAAGGGCAGTCCGGCGGAACGGGCAAGACGCTGGACTGGTCGCTGGCGGCGCAGGCACATAGCGTATTGCGGGAGGCCGGCATCGACGTGGCCGCGCCGGATGAGCCCCTGACCCCTGGCCGCCCCAAGCTGATCCTGGCCGGCGGCCTCTCCCCCGAGAATGTGAGCGGTGCCATCCGCCAGGCCCAACCCGGCGGCGTGGATGTCTCCAGCGGCGTCGAGACCGACGGCACCAAGGACGTCGGCAAAATCTATAATTTTATGGACCTGGCAAAAGGGGGCTCCCCGGAATGAGACCCATCTCGCAGCCTGACGAGCGGGGCCACTATGGCCCGTACGGCGGCCGTTACGTCCCCGAGACGCTGATGTCCGCCTGCATTGAGCTGGAAGCGGCCTACACCCGCTACAAGAACGATCCCGACTTCCTGGCGGAGCTGTCCTACTACCGGAAGCACTACATCGGCCGGGCCACACCGCTTTACTATGCCGAGCACCTGACGAAGCAGCTGGGCGGAGCGAAGATCTACCTCAAGCGTGAGGATCTGAATCACACCGGCGCCCACAAGATCAATAATGCCATGGGGCAGGCGCTGCTGGCCCGCCGCATGGGCAAGAAGCGCATCATCGCCGAAACCGGCGCCGGTCAGCACGGCGTGGCCACGGCCACCGTCTGCGCCCTGTTCGGCCTGGAGTGCGACGTGCACATGGGTGAAGTGGATGTGGCCCGCCAGGAGCTGAACGTCTTTCGCATGCAGTTGCTGGGCGCCCGGGTTATTCCCACCACGTCCGGCTCCCGCACGCTGAAAGACGCGACTAACGAGGCTATTCGGGACTGGGTCACCAACGTGGAGACCACCCATTACATCATCGGCTCGGTGGTGGGGCCGCACCCGTATCCCATGATGGTGCGGGATTTCCAGGCCGTCATCGGCCAGGAAACCATCGCCCAGATTCAGGAGCAGGAGGGGCGGCTGCCTGACGTGGTCGTCGCCTGCGTGGGCGGCGGGTCCAACGCGATGGGCATCTTCCACCCGCTCTCCGTCTACCCGCAGATTCGCCTGGTCGGCTGCGAGGCGGGCGGCCATGGCCTGAACACCGATAAGCACGGCGCCACCATGACCGGCGGCGGCGTCTCCGGCGTCTTCCACGGCGCCCGCAGCTACCTGCTCCAGGACCCTGACGGGCAGGTGACCGAAGCCCATTCCATCTCCGCCGGCCTGGACTACCCGGGCGTGGGGCCTGAGCACTCCTACTTCAAGGATCAGGGGATTGCCGAGTACGTGGCCGTCACCGACGAACAGGCGCTGGAAGGCATGAAGCTGCTGACCCGGACGGAAGGGATCATCCCCGCCCTGGAGTCCAGCCACGCCGTCTATCAGGCGGCCCAGATCGCCCGGGAGATGCCGAAGGATGCCGTCATGATCATCAACATCTCGGGGCGCGGCGACAAGGACATGGTCCAGGTGGCCAAGCTGTTAGGAGGTCAGGGGAAATGAGCCGCATCGCCAACGCATTCGCTGCTTGCCGGGCACGGGGCGAAAAGGCCCTGATCGCCTACGTTGCCGCCGGGGATCCCAGCTTTGAGGCGACACATGCCATCGCGCTAGCTATTCAGTCGGCCGGGGCCGACATACTGGAACTGGGCCTGGCCTTCTCCGATCCGCTGGCGGACGGCCCCACCATTCAGGCGGGCTCCCAGCGGGCCATGGCGGCGGGGTCGACCACGGAAAAGGTGCTCACGCTGATCGACGGGCTCCGGCGGGACGGCTTCGCCCTTCCGATCCTGATTATGACCTACTACAACCTCCTGACCCGCCCCGGCCTCGAGGACTTCTGCGCCCGGGCCAAGGCGGCCGGCGTGGACGGCCTCATCATCCCGGATGTGCCGTTGGAGGAGTCCGACGAGCTGCATCAGGCGGCGAACGCTACGGGCCTCGACCTGGTCCAGTTCGTCGCCCCCACGTCGCCCGTCGAGCGCATCGCCAGGCTGGCGCAGGCAGCCAGCGGCTTCGTCTACTGCGTCTCGCTGACGGGCGTCACGGGTGAGCGGGCTGCCCTGCCTGAGCGCTTCAAGTCGCTCGTGGCGGAAGCGAAGCGTCACACGGAGACGCCGGTGGCCGTGGGCTTCGGCATCGCCACGCCGGAGCAGGTGCGGGAAGTGGCCGCCATCGCCGACGGGGTGATTGTGGGCAGCGCCATCGTGAAGCTGTGCGGGCAGGACCTGCCTGTCCCCCAGCTGGCCGCCAGCGTGGGTGACTTCGTTCGTCAACTAAAAGACGGAACAC
>Ga0196971_1000893_pt1 | contig 16653 bp, 6 predicted proteins | sample S1v_1013CmetaG_FD_148660 | JGI IMG/M metagenome (GOLD analysis project Ga0196971, IMG submission 148660) | Soil microbial communities from Anza Borrego desert, Southern California, United States - S1+v_10-13C | ecosystem: Environmental > Terrestrial > Soil > Desert | place: USA: California... | reverse complement strand
TGCAGCGAATTGACGCCTGTTTCTTCAAGCAGCCTGTAAGCCGACTGCGCTTCCGGTATGTCGACGGACAGACGGCTGCAGCAATCCCTGTTGAACTTCAGATGTAATAGGGACAAAGCAAAATTATAGTCATCCCATTTCACATGTACGGCTGGAATATTCTTTTTCTTGATCTCCTTTGCAGATAGAAAATACGGTATGGGACCTGTGAAAAAAAGAACATCGTAGTTACCGGCCTCTTTCACCAGGCGGGGACACTCCTCGGGCAGCACATATGTATGTGGTGTTATCAGAAGCTCAGGGAGCTTTCTGGCGATTTCCAGCACTTTGGGCAAAGACTTTTGTGAGCCGAAGGCTCCTACACGTATAATCACAATGGTACACCTCAAAAATAATAAAGATTTCGCTGTCTTCTTATATTTCTAAAAGCGGCTTATTCATTCTGCAAATATTCCTTTAATAATTCTGCAGTATTCAGAAGCCCTTTCTTGTGGGTCCTTTCATAGCTGTGGGATGCATAAACTCCGGGTCCTATGATTCCGACCCTGCTGTCATTGCCGGCCTTTAGCATTACCGTCCCATCTGAAACATAGCTGGGGTATATGTCCAGCTTATAGTCTATCCCCTTTTCCCTGGCCAGCCTGACAAGCTTTTTCCTCAGCTCATAGTTGTGGGGTCCGCCGCTGTCAGAGGCACAAATGGACACGGAGTACTCACTGGAATTCTGTCCGGGTCCCGGCGCTCCCATATCCACTACCAGGAATTCAAAGGTATTTTCCGGTATGGATGAAGCGGAACCATGCCCAACTTCCTCGAAATTCGAAATATATATGTAAGTATCGTAGTACGGAGTTATATTATTCTCCTTGAAATATTTGATTACGCCCAGGATAACACCTACACAGGCCTTGTCATCCAGGTGCCGTGATTTGACGAAGCCGCTTTCAGTGACAAGGCTTCTGGCATCAAAGGAAATATAATCTCCGATTTCAATGCCCAGCTTCTGCACCTCTTCCTTGGTAGAAACGACCTCGTCAATCACGATTTCCATATTTTCCGGAAGCCTCTCCTCTTTTTTCATATCCGGGTCCACATGTACAGAGGGAGACTTGTAATAAACAGTACCCGTATAGACCTTCCCTTCCATTGTCTCTATGATACAGTTTTCACACTCAACGGTGCTCAGGGCATAGCCTCCGACTCTCACGAAGCTCAGACGGCCGTTATCCTTGATACCTTTTACCATAGCTCCCAGAGTGTCCACATGAGCTGAGACAGTGCGGGATTTTCCGCTGTTTGCACCTTTAAGCTCGGCTATCAGACCGCCCTTATTGCTTATCCTGTACGGCACCCCAAGCTTGTCAAGCTCCTGTCCGACATATTGAATCGCCTTTCCGGCATTTCCGCTTGGGCTTGGAATTTTGCACAAGCTGATAATATAGTTTACAATATGCTCCAGATAATTTTGCAAGATAGCACCTCCCTATATTACGATAAAAAGCGTTTCAGGTTTTTACTCCTGCTGTGACTTTTTTATCTATAGCTATTATACACTAATTGCGATATCTTCCCAATAAGCTCCTTTCCTTCCCTATTTGAATTATTTTCACTTGTCAATACACAGATAATATATGGGCAGTCCGGCAGCAGTACTATTCCCACATCGTGCTCAAGCTTATCCAGATCACCGGTCTTGTGGGCAATGACAGTGTCCTCAGGCAGATACAAATCCAGACTTCCCGTTATCTGCTGCCTTTTCAGGATGTCAAGCATGATGCAGCTGTATTCCTCATCAACATTCTCACCGTTATAGATAAGCTCGAGAATATGCAGCATATCTTCTGCGCAGGTTTTGTTCTCCCTGCCGGCCTTTGCTGCTTCAAAATCCATCATCTTCCTCTGCAGCTCGGTTTTCCTGAGGCCCAACTCCGACACCAGCCTGTTGATTTTGTCCATGTCCGACAGCTCAATCAGGATATTTGTTGCCGTATTATCGCTTAAAACAATCATAAGCGTGATGTATTCCTTTATGGTGAGCTTATGACCGGCTTCCAGTTCCTTGAGTATGCCGCAGCCCCCCACCTTATGTCTGTCCTCCAGTATGACAAGCTTATCCAGGGCATGCTCTCCCGCTTTAACCTCCTTCAGTATCTGCGACATGATCAAAAGCTTTATCGTACTTGCCGAGCGGAAGGCAAGGCCTTCATTGATCATTATTGTCTCATTGGTGTTCAGATTTTTTACAGCTATTCCTATATTGGCACTGGTACTGTTTATCAGCTCTTCGATGCTATACTTCAGATCCACGGTTATTTCCCTCCTTTACATTAGAATATCAGGAATTCATCATGCAAGAAATATTGATTTTACTACAACAAATATTACACTGATCAAAGCCAGGGTTACACCGAACTTGATCATGCTCTTAAGGTCCTTAGACCTGGCAAGGCCCATCTGCCCCAGCATATCCGCTCCGGGGTATGCAAAGGAGGTCATCTGCGAACCTACAAGCAATACCGCAGCCCACATGGATGCGGACAGGCCGATTGAATCAACAAGAGGCTTGAACATCTTATCCATGACCATGGATTGTGCAACTGCCGCGCCGCTTATTCCATATACTCCGGTCATTACGGATATGAAGGAGAACACGATCTTGCTTCCCGACTGCAGCAGCGGCTGCAGCACCTCTACCAGGGCATTGAATGCGCCCGCTTCTTCAATGAACAGCAGTAACGGATCAAAGAGCAGGAACATGACAAAAAGCCATATCATACGCCCGGCGCCTTCCATCATTGCGTCCAGCAGCTCATTCATTTTCAAGCCTCCGGCAATTCCTGTAACTATAGCGATAGTGAAGGTTACGACGACTGCATAGGATGCTCCGCTTTTAGCATACATGCCGTATATAAGCAATGCGGTTATAGAAATCAAAAATGCCCAGGTAGCCCTTGTTGCTTCCTTTGTAGGAACATAGTCCGTATTGGCCTTTTCTGTTCCATCGTAGGAATAAATTCCTTTGGTCTTCTTCTGGGTCCTCACAGCCATAAAGTAAGTAATGATCCAGCATATCAGCGCTACCGGAAGACCGGCGGCAAAAAGAAACTGCACATAGGTAAGGCCTGTAAGCTCCATTATCGTAACAACAGGTGGGGCAAAGGGCCCGATAAACAGTCCTGTCTGGCCTGCTCCCTGGAAAACTACTGCAAGTGCGGAGGGTGTGATACCTATTACTGAAACAAGCGGAATTATGATCGGTGCAATTATTGCGTTTGCACCGGCCAAGGTTCCCAATAAAGCTACCAGCACAACAGAAGTGATCATGGAGGCAAGTATGGCCTTTTTCTCAGTATTTATGCCTATCTTTTTCATTAATGTAATAACAAGGTTTTCCGCAACCCCGGTCCTTCTCAGAACCTGCCCCAGTGCCGAGCCCAGCATTATGATCAATCCTATTAATGCAAGAAAGGAACCCAGTGAGTTTGCAATTACCCCACCCATGCTCAGGAGGGAATGGTTGGTCAGTACTGCACTGAGAATAACACATACAAGTACATTCAGTATGGGATTAATATCCCTGAACGCCAGTATGATATAGACTATCAAAGGCAAAAGCGCCACAAGCGGTGACATATTGAACAACATGAGATCTCTCCCCTTTCCATTTAATCATAATTTTGACCGGATAAAAATAACTTGTTTTTCTCCTTCATTGGCAGCAGTATTTACTGCCTAAAACCCTTATGCCTCACCTCCCATATATTATGTTTGCGCAGCATCACCTCCCGTGTATTTGAATTCCGGCTTTCAGCCTTCCAGCTATATTTATTGGAATACATGGCGCCTTATTCCATTTATATGTCGCTATTATGTCGTTAATTCCACAAAAATATAATTTCTTAATAAATTCGGTTGATTTTCTAACCGCCCGGAAATGAACTGTTCTGTGATATGCTCAAATGTCAAACAGTAAGGCGGGCTTACATAATTAAGGTAATTGGCTGTCGTTAATTATTCGTTAATTATTTTAGACTAATTATACCAATAAATCTAAAATTATGCAACAGTTTTTAAAAAGCGGGAACGTCTTCACTACCGCATAACACCAATGGTAACCATTGGCACTGTACGAAAATACAGTCAAAAAAAGAGGCTGCATTTTCTGCTAACCTCTTGACATTCTATGCGTATCATTTTCTCACCTATTCAATTTTCCCATGCCGTTCTGCGAGAAATCTGTTGATTTTCGCCCAAATCTGCTGTGTTTCAAGAAATTGCTCATGATGCTTCCTTACACTTTTATGGTACCGCTCCAGCTCTCTAAGAACATTCATAAAATCCTTCCTTCCAAAATAGGCACATATTTTGGGAAGTGTAGCCTCAAGCTGTTTCCGCATCTCCTTGATCCTGTCATCATAATTTTCCCTTTGTGTGATATAAAGCAGCAGCGGTTTGTATCTGATCCAGCCGATGCAGGCCCTGTAAAAACGATTGATAATCTGCTCGGAATCGGCCTGTATGTATTTCAGTTTAGTGGGAAGAACGCCATACATCAGATGATTATATGTGGAAAAATCGTCATGAAATGCATAACAGGGCACACGCAGCACTTTACGCTCACTCAGGCAGGTACTCAGAAAAGTATCTTCTCCCCGCGCACCAGGCGGATTGTAAAAGGGGCTGACCCTGTCGGGCTTTGTAAGATTTATGCACAGGTTCGCACCTGAAATAAACTTGGTATGGTTGACTTCCGGTACCTCCTCAGCAATATCGCTTACCAGAATTTTTGTATCGGCATATGTAACTCCCCCATTGTTCATAACCGAGCGTATCGTGTCCCAGTTGATGATATCATTGCTTATTGCTTCAATAAACAGACGAAAATCAGTTTCTGCCATGATGTCGTTGAACTTTATATAGGGAATAGGGGAGATATATCCGCAGTGGTGTCCATTGGTAATATCCGCCTGCCTGATATTCTCAAGGTGGGTTGAGAGCACATGCTGGCCGCCCCAGATGGCAGTAGTGCGTGTTTTGGTAACCGCCACCGGATATTCATCATCATCAGGGAAAACAAGGTAATCTATGCCGTTCTTTATTGCTGTATAAATCACGGCATTTCGTTTTGCGGCATATCCGCTTCCGAAAAATAATTGTGCTTCCGCTTCATTAATGACGTTTTCCCCCGTCAGATAATCAATTTCATCTTTTACAGCAGTACTGCCGATAAAATAGGTTTCATCTATCAGTTCCGGCACTTCCTTACTGACATTTGTATAGTGAATAGACCTGGTGTTTGAGTATTTCAAATCATATGCAACCAGGAGGTTTAAGCTGATATTTTCCTTTCCTGTCAAACCGCACTCGTGCCAATTATAGACATAGGTTCTCAGAACTCTTTGAAAGCTTTTGCGGCCTGTAGCAAAACCTATTCCAACTTTAATCTTCTTGTTTTTTCCAATAAGCCATCTCCTTTCCGCAGCCATAATAGTTTATTTTCTATAAGTCACTTATAAATAGTATAACAAAGCTTCCGAAACTAATCAAAACAGCTTTATTTATTGCCTTCACACAGCGAAAAACATGCATCAATATTGACCGGTCCCCATCCGTAAGAGGTATCGCAGCCGGATAGAGAAGCCGGCCATCATTAGGCCGGCTTCTCTATCAAAATCATCTGTCACCTGATATTATATATTCTGTATACAAATACTGCAGCTTCAGCTCTTGTTGTCTCTGCCAGCGGATTGATATTGCTTCCACCGCCTTCTATAAGGCCTTCCTTTGCCAATGCTGCCATGCTGCCCTTTGCATAGGCTGCTATACTGTCCTTGTCTGTAAATTTTTCCAGGTCTGCCATAGAGCCTGCCTTACTTATTTTCTTCAGGCTGCGGAGTGCTCTTTCTGTCAGAACCATCATATCCTGTCTGGATATAGCCGCAGCCGGGTTGAACCTGTTGTTTCCTATACCTGTGGTAATCCCAAGCTGCCTTGCTGTACCCAGCTCCCGGTAGTAATAATCACTGTACTTTATGTCATCGAAGTTGCCTGTAAAATCTGCTGAGAGCCCCAGTGCCCTTACCAGCATCATGAGATAATCCGCCCTTGTAATGCCGGTGCCGGGAGAGAAGGTCGCACCCGAGTTAATGATGACTCCTTTTGACGCCAGCACTTCTATCTGCTTCTTTGCCCAGGCATGACTTCCCAGATCGCTGAAGGTTTTTTCCACATACACAACAGCATATTTGCTGAAGTGGGTGGTATTGAAGGTCACCGTTCCCACAGCAGGGTCATACCTGCCGCTGGGAACTGCCGTTGCATTACCGGAGCCGTCTATATACCAGACAGTAATGTGCTCAGGATTCTGCAATTCTTCTGCAGTGGGTGTATAGGGTATGCTTACGGTTACAGGAGCAGTCTCGTTGCTCCAGGAAACCCTTTTGCTGTCTATATTCAGATTAAGCTCTATAACCGGTCTATTGCCTATCTGGGCCTGAATATCCGCTGTAAGCCCTGTTTTGTCCACTGCTGCAATAGTCAGGGATACGTTTTGCGCCCCTGCTGCATTTGCTGCCGTCAGCATGTTTCCGGGAACAGTTACTGCTGCTATGGCAGTGTTTATTTTGATTGCTGTTCCTGCGGCTCCTGCGGACAACCAGCCTGCAGGAAGAGTGGGCTCATAGGCCGTTGCCCCTTGAACCCCGGATATATTCAATTCCACTGTCTTCACTCCGTCCGCACCGGTTTGTGCACCGTTGAATGCACTTGTCAATGTGCTTGAGCTCACTGTTGTTGTTGCTTTTCCTGTATTGCCGTCCAGCTTTGGCGCAGCTACGCTGATGCTTCCGCCTGATATGGTTGTTGTTGGCGATGCCGGAGTATTATCTGTTTTTGGTATACTTGCAGGGGGTTTTGTTTTATCATTTTCATCATTATCAACGGGTGAATGTTTAATCGTATATTTGAATTCAGCCACCTCGCTGTCCTTGTAACCTGCTTTTACTGCATATGCCTTCAGAGTAACTGCTGACCCTCCCGCTCCTGTGATTTTTACCGTATTGCCGCTGGTACTGCTTACAGCCGGAATACTTCCATCTGTAGTATAATGGGTGGCCACTCCCTTAATAGCACAGGAAAGCTTCACAGTCGAGTTGTTCTCTACAGTGCTGCCGCCTTTGGGGTCAGCAGTCGGCGCCGGCAGCTGTATGATGAATTCCGCCGCGCTTGATGGGCTCCACTCCCCGTATACCGAGTCATATACTGCCGCCGTAACCGTACAATTACTGAAAACTGTAAAGGCTCCTGTATAAAGCACTGAGTCCTGCGTGGGATTCGAGCCATCCAGGCTGTAATATGCCTCATATTCCGGCTCATACTCAATACGTACTTCAACAGAATTGAGGTAGATGCCTGCTCCTGGTTCAATATTTGGAGCAGGTATCAGGGATATCCTGAAATAGTTGCTGTCAGTGAGTGCAATACCTCCAAGATTGATTGCCGGCGCCAGTGTATAGCTGCCCCGCTTATCCACTCCCAGATTGTTGAAGACAGCCTCACCATTTTTGAGAGTCACCTCCGTTGTACCTTCCAATATGGCTCCATTGCTATTTTTGAGTGCCACTGCAACTATTGCGCTGTTATTATCCTTCACTATATTATCATGTGCATCCATAAGGGCCAGAGTCGGCTGCTGCGGCCATACCTGTCCCACAGCTCCGCCTCCCGGCTGTGTCTTCCATACAAGCTTTATAGCCATTCCCGGTATGAAGCTGACTGAAACGGTCTTTGAGGGCATATCCTTACCGTTTACTGCAACTGTATAGGTTACATTTTCCGCTTTAGTGCTTGTGACTGCGAATACGGCATTCCCATATATGTCTGAATTGCCGCTGATCGTCTTGATTACCGAGCTTCCATTTCCTTGCTTCAGAGTAACCTTCTTACCGTTAATGGGGTTCCCGAAAGCATCCCTGAGTGTTACGGTAATAGTTGCACTGTCTGTTCCATTTGCTGTAACAACCGTCTTATTTACAGCTACCGTTGACTGTCCCTCATAGGCAGAACCTTTTTCAACTGTAATATTGCCCATAGTTCCTGAGAGAAAAGCCTTGACGGTATCAACAGCAGTTATGCTCTGAATCCCGGCAGTCTTCAGAGTTATTCCATCAAATCTATATACCCCTTTGTCTGCAGCAGTAAAGGTATGGCTTCCCGGTAGGATCGCTGCCGTATCCGTACTGGTAAGCTTTACAGTCCCGGTATAACCTGTGACTGTGTTTCCACAATTATCCCTGACAGTTACCGTCAAGCTGAAGGGTATACCTGCCTGTTGTGTACCTGCAGAACTGATAATAATTGTTTCTGCTTCCCCTGGTACAAAATTAATCACTGCAGTCTGATTCACTGTTTTACCATCTGCTTTTGCACTGTATGCAACTACTTCCGCCACTGTATCTGTTGCAATGAACAGGGCAGTCCCATCGCTGCGTGTGGTGCTGTAGACAGCTTCAACAACAGAGCTTCCTCTGTCCTCTTCAAGAGTAATTATCTTATCGCTAACAGGATTTCCGCAAGCATCCCTCAAAGTGACAGTAATGGCCGCACTATCTTTTCCATCAGCTGTTACAATTGATTTATCCGTCACTACAGTGGACTTTCCCGCATAATCAGTACCGGCTTTTACTGTTATATTCCCCGTGTTTCCTGTGATTGAACCATTGGCTATATCAGAAGCCCTTACTGTCTGTACTCCGGCAGTCTTGAGAATCAATCCTTTAAATTCATATATCCCTTTATCATCTGCAGTAAAGGTATGGCTGCCTGGCAGGACAGCAGCAGTATCCGTACTGGTAAGCTGCACCGTTCCCGTATAGCCGTCGGCTATATTTCCACAGTGATCCTTTACATTAACGGTCATATCAAAAGCAGTGCCTGCCGTCTGTGTTCCAGAGGCATTGACGGCCAGTGTCTCCGCCGGCCCTGGTATGAAGTGGATTTCAATGCTTTCACCTACTGCAGATGCATGAACCTTTGCAGTATATGTCACTTTCTCTGCTATGGTGTTTTTAACAGTGAATACCGCAGTCCCGTCTGCCTGTGAAATCCCGTGAACCGTAGTTACTACCGAGCTACCCCCGTCCTTATCCAGTGTCACAGCCTTACCGCTTATCACATTTCCGCAGGCATCCTTGATGGTCACGGTAATTGTCGAAATGGCCGTACCATCAGCTATCACAACTGTATTGTCCGCCGCAGCCTCCGACCGCACTGCATCAACATCGCCGGCTGCAACAGTAATATTCCCCGTGGTTCCTGTGACTGAGCCGTTTTTCGTATCAACAGCCGTTACTATCCATATCCCTGAAGTCTTCAGGGTAATACCTTTAAATTCATATACTCCCCCGTCACCTGCAGTAAAGGTATGGCTTCCCGGCAAAACTGCCGCTGTATCCGTGCCGGTCAGCTGCACTGTCCCAATATAATCCGTAACTGTATTTCCATAGTGATCCTTGACTGTCACAGTCACGTCAAAAGGTATACCTGCCGTCTGCGAGCCTACGGGACTCATGACAAGTGTTTCCGCCGGTCCGGGTATAAAGTCTATTTCTATAGCTTCACCTGCGGGAGCTCCATTCACTTTTGCCGTGCAGGTCACATGCTCGGCCAGGGTGTCCGTTACAATGAATACTGCGGTTCCGTCAATACGTGTGGTGCCATAGACAGCTTCCACCACGGAGCTTTCACCGTCCTCCTCAAGGGTCACTGCCTTGCCGCCGACAAGATTTCCGTAATCATCCTTCAATGTGACGGTGATTGTTGCACTATCTTCTCCGTCGGCCGTCACAATCGATTTATCCGCCGCTGCCGTTGACTGCCCTGAATAATCGGAGCCTGCATTGACTGTTATATTCCCCGTATTTCCTGTGACGGAGCCGCTTGTCTCATCGGCAGCCGTTACAGTCTGTACTCCGGCAGTCTTGAGAATCAATCCCTTGAATTCATATATACCCTTATCAGCTGCAGCATAAGTATGGCTTCCCGGCAAAACTGCCGCTGTATCGGTACTGGTCAGCTGCACCGTCCCGGTAAAGCCTGTGACTGTATTTTCATGGTGATCCTTGGCGGTCACAGTAATACTAAAAGGTATCCCTGCCGTCTGTGTGCCGATAGTACTTATGGCAAGTGTTTCCGCCGGTCCGGGTACAAAGTCTATTTCTATAGCTTCACCCAGCACAGTTTCATCCTCTTTTGCCGTATAGGTCACTTTTTCCGCTTTTGTGTTTTTAACGGTAAATACAGCAGTTCCATCCATCTGTGAAACACCTTGGACTGTTGTAATTACAGAGCTTCCTCCAGCCTTATCCAGAGTGACTGTTCTGCCGCTTACCGGATTACCATAGGCATCCTTGACTGCCACAGTAATGGTGGAGCTGTCGCTGCCGTTGGCAGTTACCGTTGTAACATCGGCTGTTGTTGTTGATTGTACAGCGTTAAACATACCAGCCTCAACCGCGATAGCTCCCGTTGTCCCGGTGACAGAGCCATTGGCTGTGTCTGTGGCCGTTATTGCCGATATCGCAGCGTTATACAAGGTCACTCCGCTGCTGAAGCTGTGTACACCTGCATCCGCTTCAGTAAAGCTGTAATTCTGGGGCAGTACCGGAGCCATATTTCCGGGACTGTTCCCGTTATTGGTACTGAAGCTTACTGTTCTTGTATAATCTTTTACTATATTTCCATAGTAGTCCTGCACAGTCACTGTCAGGTCAAAGGGAACGCCTGCCGTCTGCGTGCCTGGGGTACTGACAATCAGTTTTTCCGCCGTCCCGGCTTTGAAGGTCACCTGGATTCCTGCAAGCTGCACGCTCTCAGCCTCAACTGTATATGTGACTGTCTCAGCCTTTGTATTTTTTACGTTAAAGTATGCAATGCCGCCCTCGTCTGTCGTGGCATTGGCAAGCGGAAGCTTTGTGCCCCCGATTTCCTTTGAAAGCTCCACTACCTTGCCGCTTATCAGATTTCCATTGGCATCCTTCAAGGTCACAGTAATGGCGGCGCTGTCCGTATCATCAGCGGTTACTACCGACTTATCAGCCTCGACTGTTGATTCTGCGGCATTTATTGCTCCTGCCACAAAGCTGACCTTGACATTATTCAATATAGGTAAGTCGTCCGTTGTATCGGTTGCAGTATATGTTACCTGCTCCGCCTTGGTATTCTTTACGGTAAAGTATGCGATACCATCCGCGTCTGTCGTGGCGCTGGCAAGGGGAAGCTTTGTGCCCCCGCTTTCCTTTGAAAGCTCCACCGTCTTGCCGCTTATCAGATTTCCACGGGCATCCTTCAAGGTCACAGTAATGGTGGAGCTGTCCGTTCCATCGGCGGTCACTGTTGTTTTATTGGCTGTAATTTCAGATACTGCCCCATCAACCGGTCCGACTGTTATATTAAAGGGCCCGCTCTGCGGGCAGGTAATCCCCTGTAAGCTGCTGGACAGCTTAAGGGTATAGGTGCCCGCTTTATCCACCAACAGATTGCTGAAGGCTGCCGCACCATTATTAAGAGTTACAGTCACCTCATCGGATGTACCATTCAAGGTCGCGCCATTTTTAGGATACAAGCTGACCGTAACCGTATTGTAGCTGTCCCCTGTCTCTATGCTGCCATTGGCATCCTTCAGATGTACAACCGGCTGCTGTGCCCATACCTCCCTGCCCATCCCGCCGGTGGGCTGCGTCTGCCATACCAGCTGTGTCGCCGGCGCCTGGTGCATGTATACATCATTGCCGCCTGTTGCGTACACATTGCCCAATTTGTCCACCGCCACATCCCTTACGCTCAGGGTTCCGCTCTTGGTAATGGGGACCCACTCCGTTCCGCGGGCTCTCAATACCTTGATTTCTCCACTGCCGATATCCGCTGCATAGACGTTGCCGGAGCTGTCTGCAGCGATACCGTAAAGAGCGCTGAATCCGCTGCCGATAGTCTTCCACTGGCTTGTGCCGGCAGGCAGTTTTTTTATCACCTTCAGAATATCATCCGCAACATACACATTGCCGCTTCCGTCTGCAGTTATGCTGGTAGGTCTGGAAAAACCGCCTTTGTAAAGAATATCCGACCAAACGTTGTTTTTATATATCGTGATAAAAGGATTCCCTCCGTCATCTATTCCGCAGGCATATACTTCCGTATTGCCGTTCTTTCCTGCCGCTGCATCATAAGGCCTGAAGCCCAGGCCTCCGCCGAGTACGACACCATCCTTTAATACTCTTCTGTTACCATAATCCGCCACATATACGGCGCCGTTGTCATCCACTGCCACTCCGCTCGGCATATTCAGCACTGCATCACCATGAGTCCAACTTCCGTTTATTTTGTATGACAGGCGGTCTTTATTCCTATCTGCCACATACACAGTGAGGTCCTTGTCAACCGCTATGCTGGTATACGAAGACAATCCGCTGAAGTAGTCGCCAATGGTCGTCCAGCCCCCCGCCCACGCCATCGGCGGCTGGGGAGGGTCAGCAGAATCTATAATATTGAAGGAACTGCTGTCTGCTACCGTGATTCCCTGCAGGCTGCAGGAAGGCACCAGGCTGTAGCCGCTTCCGGCCTTGCTGATACTGATGTCAACGAAATGCGCAATTCCATTGACCATGGTAACGGTGGTAGTCCCTTCCAGAATTGCCCCATTGCTGCTGTACAGGCTTAAAGTCACCGTATCGGTGCTGTCGGCAGTCACGGTATTGCCGCAGGCATCCTTCAACGCCAGCGTCGGGAAGGGTTCCAGGTCTTGTCCCGTATAGCCGTCAGCCGGCTGGGTCTGCCATACCAGTTGTGTGGCAGGAGCCTGCTTTTTTAATACTATGGCATCCCAATATTTGTCTGATCCGGTAACATATAAATTGCCCAGGCTATCTACCGCTACACCAGTTGGCTGCATAATCAAATCATAACCATATTGGTCACTGGTATCGCCCATGACCACCCATTCATCCGCTCCGATCCTCAGCTCCTTGATCCTATTATTTGATCCATCCGCCACATATACATTGCCCAAAGCATCCACTGCGATTCCCGTCGGACCGCTAAGCCCGGTGCCTATGGGATTGGACCATGTGCTGGTACCATAAGCCAGCTTCTTGACAAAATTGTTGTAGGAGTCTGATACATATACGTCGCCGTTGCCATTCACCGCTATACCCTGGGCGCCCGAAAAACCCCCTCCGTTTGTTATCTCAGACCAGCTGCCGCCGCTCCATTTCAGAATTCTATTGTTTCCGGCCGCATAGATATTGCCGTTCTTGTCCATATCCAGCGCCATAGGAGGAAAGTCGTACAAGGGATTGTCTACAGGCTTAAAATCAGCGAAAACCGAACCGTTTTTGATTATCCTTCTATTTGCGTAATCAGCGATATAAATATCCGGGCTGTCCGCATTGTTTCTGCCATCCACCAGTACGTCAACCAGGCGGGAAAATACCTGCTCAGCAGGTATTGCCGGTGTTATATCATACCAGCCATAGCTGTCCATTCTTTTCAATTTTTTGTTATCTTCGTCAGTTACATATACATATCCTTTACTGTCCACCGCTATTCCTGTAACTCTGCCGAAAACTCCGGCATTACCGATTGTCGTCCACGCACCGGTCCAGGCGCCCGGCTGCCTGTAGGTAAACCGGGCGTCAGGATTATTCTGGCTTGTGCCTCCCGGCGTCGTTACAGTCACGCTTACGGTACCGGCTATCTGAGCTGGGGCAGTGACTGTGACCGATTCATCACTGTTTACTATAAGGTTAACTCCGGCTGTGGTACCGAATTCAACCTTTGAAGCGGCTGTCAGGTTATCCCCCGATATGGTTACTGAGGTTCCTCCCAGTCCGCTTGCCGGGCTTACGCCGGTCACAACGGGAAGGCCGGGAGTATCCATATTAAAAGGATTGCTGCTTTGTACCGCAAGCCCCGCCGACAGGCTGCAGGAAGGCGTCAGCGTATAGCCGCTGCCCACCTTGTTTACTGTCAGATTGCTGAAGGTGGCGATCCCGTTTTGAAGCTTTGCCGTTGCACCGCTCATGGTTGCCCCGCTGCCTCCGCTGAGACTTAAGGTCACAGTGTGAGTATTGTCTCCCACCTCTACATTTCCGTATGCGTCCATCAGAGCCACTGCCGGAGGCTGACTAAAAGGCCTCCCTGCAATACCATTACCCGGCCGGGTCAGCCAGACCAGTTTGGTGGCCGGAGACTGCAGCTTCCAAATCATCTTTTGTGACACATCAGTCACATATACATTGTCAAAGCCGTCTACTGCCACAGCAGTCGGCATCAGCGGCCCCTCGGGGCTTTCGCCCGCCACCGTCTTCCATTGGCCTTCCGTCCAGACCTTGAGAGTGCGATCCTTATCACATACCACATATACATTGCCCGATTTATCCACTGCAATGCTGCCGGGTTGTTCCGGCCTATTCTCAGGTACGTCCCCTATAAGGCTCCAGCTTCCATAGCTGTACTTCAGAATCTCATCCCTGCCCCCCATGCCGGCTGCACTCTGTGACGTCACATATATGTTACCTTCATAATCGGCAGTAATATCACGAATATAACGGAAACGTCCTATAACAGTCCAGATTCCATTCTGCAGCTTAATGCAGGTATTGTAATAATCACTGGTAATAAGATCAGAATTTGTAATATAAAAGTCAAGGTTGCTGTCCACAGCTATACCCTGGGAGCCAAAAATACCCCCATTGTCAATGCTTTCCCATTGGGCAGCGCCTACGGCCAGCTTTCTGAATTTGTTCAGTCCGCCTTGATCCGCATAAAGAGTGCCGTTCTTATCCACTGTGATAATGTCGGGGGTCATGGATAGGCCCTGCTGTGTAACATTCTCCCAGGTATTGCTTCCAATAGGCAGCTTTTTTATTACTCCGGAATCGGTTACATAAACATTGCCCTGCAGGTCTGCCGCTATATCCCAAGGGGCATCAGGTTCCCCGGGAGCACCGCTGCTGACTGCCGTCCAGGCTCCGGTCCGGGTGCCGTCCGCCGCCGCAGATATGGGAAAACCCAAAACAATGGCTGCCGAAAGCAGCATGACCAATATAAATGCAAAGTACTTTAGGGCACCCGTACGGGAACTTATAAAATAATGACTCATAATAACCACCCCATTTATAATTTGTTTTATTCCTGAAGCTTCTTTAATGTGACCTGTATATGTTCTGCAAATAACACGCATCAATATCGTCCGGTCCCCAACCGTAAGAAGTGCCGCAGCCTTTCCTATAGCTCTGATATATTCTCTATTCCACCAGTGCTCTGAAAGCCTCATCCGGCTCCTGCCCCAGCTTCTTCCTGAGTCCCTTCCTGTAAATATTATAATATCTTAAGGCGGAAATGCGGTCATCACAAAGCAGCAGGGCTTCAATCAGCCTGTAATTCATTTCCTTGTGCAGCGGTTCATGAGTGAGTCCCGCTTTCATCCAGGCTATGCTCTTTTCATGCCTGCCGGCTGCTTTGAAATAGCCTGCCATACCGAGGAGCAGTCTGATGTATTGGTCCTTCAGCATTTGCCTGTTTCTCTCAGCCCATACGAATTCCTTGGCTGAAAGGTAATCACCTTTGTATAAGCCTGCCGCCTCTTCAAATTCACTGATATTCGCATCATTTATACTTACCGCAAATGATGTTACTGCATAAAAGCTGTAGTAATCGCAGCTGAACCCGCTTGTATCGATCCTGTAGCTTCCCTTGTCGTATTGTATGGGAATATTTATATCACATTGCAGCAGAGCTTTTTTTACATAATGCAGTGTGGTATTGAAAAGGTTAAGCGCTCTGTCCTCCCGGTGCTGCTCCCAAAGACAGTCAATGATCCTGCTTCTGCTGATATAATCACCCCTTTGATCAACCAGAAAAGCGAATAGCTCCTCTGCTTTTTCAGTCCGGAATTTGACTTCATTTGTACCATCTGTTGTCCTGAATCTGCCGAGGCACTGTACCAGCGCCTTTGCAGGCTGTATTGGAATGTCCCTTTCTTTTACGATCCTGTCAAGAGTTTCCTTCAGCCTGACGGCCGTCACGGGCTTCATCAGAAAATCCAGAGCATTGATACGGAAAGCTTCAACAGCATATTCATTGTATGCCGTAACAAAAACTATGGCAATACTGTCCTGAAGTCTGGTTATGCGGCTTGAAAGCTCAATACCATCCATATCAGGCATTTTTATATCCAGAAATACTGCGTCTACCGGATTATCCTTCAGGAATTCAAGTGCAGCCAATGGTTCAGTGAACTTTTTCTTCACGTCTGCCATACCGCTGTCGGTAAGAAGTCTTTCCAGCTTATCCACTGAAGGCTGCTCGTCATCCAGTATCATTGCCCTGATCAATTCATCTCACCCCCGGATAGAGAAGATTGTGACCAATAACACCATGTCTATTTTTATATTACTGCTTTTCACTTAACCACGACTTAACAGGTTATATAAGTATAAATATTAATAATCCTTGCCATACATAGGCTTTGAAGCTTCTTTAGTGCAACCTGTATAGAATTAAAAAAAGTATTGTTATATAATTAATTCAAAGTGTAATGGACAGTAAAGGGGTGATGTTGATGTACCGGCTGAAATACAAGCTCTGGATCGATAAGGA
>Ga0196971_1000892_pt1 | contig 16665 bp, 19 predicted proteins | sample S1v_1013CmetaG_FD_148660 | JGI IMG/M metagenome (GOLD analysis project Ga0196971, IMG submission 148660) | Soil microbial communities from Anza Borrego desert, Southern California, United States - S1+v_10-13C | ecosystem: Environmental > Terrestrial > Soil > Desert | place: USA: California... | reverse complement strand
GTGCGACCATCAAGATTGTTCCTGTTGTCGGTCATGCAGCGGCACTGCCCACCGATGCGTGCGCGGCAATCATCGATCCCTGAAACCTCCAGCCAGGTGTTTCGTGCGCCGCGTTGCCCGACCTGGGTTGGCGACACAACACGCCATCTTCCATCCGGCTTGCAACAGCAGCAGATACGGTTGACAAGGCTCCGGCCGTGCTCGGGCGGCGGCGCGCGGGATGTCGTGCGCAGTCAGATCGATCCGCTTACAGAAACGCATTGCGCGCCGTTTTTCCGGTGCGGTGTTGTGAGTTTGCACCAGGGTGAAACATTTTTTTTGAAGCCGGACAAGTTTGATGCACATCAATGTCACGGGGCAAAACGAACACGTACCATCCATTCCGTGAACGCAATGAGTTCCGCTTGAACTCTCAACCTGTTCCTTTCTTAGACCCGACTTCATCCTTTTTACAAGCAGCACTTTAGTCATACAGGACCCCCGCTTGCGAATCGCATTGCGAACCGGCGAAAGCCGGCTTGCGCGTACCCGCACGCCTGTTCCTACGGAGAAAACATGAAACATGAAGAGCAACCGACCAGGAAGGAAGAACTGCGTGCCTTTCTCGGGCTGACCGTCATCGCCGCGCCGATCCTTTCGGTGATGGTGGTCGGCGGATATGGCTTTGCGATCTGGATGATCCAGCTTCTCACCGGCTCCCTGCCGACGCAGTAAGCGACGAGACCGGAAAGGCATTCATTGATGGAACAGGAAATCCACATCGCCGGCATCGTGGTCTACACGCAGCCCGCACAACTCGAGTCGATCAAGTCTTGCATCGCCGAAGTGCCCTACGCAGAAGTCCACGCGCAGGACGCACACGGAAAGCTGGTCGTGACGCTTGAGACCGAAGGAACAAAACGCACTCTCGACACCATGGACGCCATCCGGGCGCTCCCGGGTGTGCTCGACACTGTACTCGTATATCAACATGCGGAACCGGCTTCCGCCCTTGCCCAGGAGATCCTTTAATGAAGCTTACACGGCGCGACTTCATCAAACAATCTGCCGCCGTCACTGCGGCTAGTTCGGTCGGCATTCCGATTCAATCCATCGCTTCCAACGTCGTCACCGATTCCTCGAAGACACAGCTTAAGTGGAGCAAGGCGGCCTGCCGCTTCTGCGGCGTGGGCTGCGGCGTCAACGTCGGCGTCAAGGATGGACGCGTGGTAGCGACGCACGGCGACATCAACGCGGAAGTCAACCGCGGGCTGAACTGCGTGAAGGGTTACTTCCTGTCGAAGATCATGTACGGCAAGGACCGCCTGACGCAGCCGATGCTGCGCATGACAAACGGCAAATACGACAAGAACGGCGAGTTCACCCCGGTTTCCTGGGATGCTGCGTTCGACATCATGGCGCAAAAGTTCAAGCAGGCGCTGAAGGAAAAGGGCCCGGCCGGCATCGGCATGTTCGGCTCCGGTCAGTGGACGATCTGGGAAGGCTATGCCGCGGCCAAGCTGTTCAAGGCGGGCTTCCGTTCCAACAACATCGACCCGAATGCGCGCCACTGCATGGCCTCGGCGGTTGCCGGCTTCATGCGCACCTTCGGCATCGACGAGCCGATGGGCTGCTATGACGACATCGAGCACGCGGACGCCTACGTGCTGTGGGGCTCCAACATGGCGGAAATGCATCCGATCCTCTGGACGCGTATGACCGACCGCAAGCTGTCGTCATCGCAAGTGAAGATGGCGGTGCTGTCGACCTACGAGCATCGCAGCTACGAGCTGGCCGACCTGCCGATGATCTTCACGCCGCAGACCGACCTGGCGATCCTGAACTACATCGCCCACTACATCATCAAGAACAACAAAGTCAACAAGGACTTCGTCAACAAGCACACCCGCTTTGTGGTGGGCAACACCGAGATCGGCTACGGGCTGCGCCCTGATCATCCGCTGCAGAAGGCCGCCAAGAATGCCGGGCCCGATGCGGGCGGCAGCAAGCCGAGCAGCTTCGATGAGTTCGCGAAGTTCGTCAGCACCTACGACGCCGACTACGTGTCGAAGCTCTCCGGCGTGCCGAAGGACAAGTTGCAGCGCCTGGCCGAGATGTATGCCGACCCGAAGGTCAAGGTGATGTCCTTCTTCACCATGGGCGCGAACCAGCACACCCGCGGCGTATGGGTCAGCAACCTGATTTACAACATTCACCTGCTTACCGGCAAGATCTCCACGCCGGGCAACAGCCCGTTCTCGCTGACCGGCCAGCCGTCCGCCTGCGGCACCGCGCGCGAAGTCGGCACCTTCTCGCACCGCCTGCCGGCGGACATGGTGGTCGCCAATCCGAAGCACCGCGAGAAGGCGGAGCAGATCTGGCAACTCCCGCCCGGCACGATTCCGGACAAGCCGGGCCTGCATGCCGTTGCTCAAAGCCGCGCGCTCAAGGATGGCAAGCTGAACGTGTACTGGACGCAGGTCACCAACAACATGCAGGCCGGCCCGAACGTGATGCAGGAAATGCTTCCCGGCTGGCGCAATCCGAACAACTTCGTGATCGTCTCGGACGTGTATCCGACCGCCTCCACCATGGCGGCCGACCTGATCCTGCCCAGCGCGATGTGGGTGGAAAAGGAAGGCGCCTATGGCAACGCCGAGCGCCGCACGCAGTTCTGGCACCAGCTGGTGGACGCTCCGGGCGAGGCGCGTTCCGATTTGTGGCAGCTGGTCGAGTTCTCCAAGCGCTTCAAGATGGAAGAAGTGTGGACCAAGGAGCTGCTGGACCAGGCACCGCAGTGGCGCGGCAAGACGATGTACGACCTGCTGTTCAAGAACGGCGTGGTGGACAAGTTCCCGGCATCGCAAGTCGAGCAGGGGTACGAAAACCACGAAGCGAAGCACTTCGGCTTCTACCTGCAGAAAGGCCTGTTCGAAGAGTATGCAAAGTTCGGCCGCGGCAAGGCCCACGACCTCGCCGACTTCGACACCTATCACCAGGTGCGCGGCCTGCGCTGGCCGGTCGTCGACGGCAAGGAAACCAAGTGGCGCTTCCGTGAAGGTGTCGACCCGTACGTCAAGGCAGGCGAGGGTTACAAGTTCTACGGACACCCTGACGGCAAGGCGGTGATTTTCGCCCTGCCATACGAGGCGCCGCCGGAGTCGCCGGACAAGGATTACCCGTTCTGGATGTCGACCGGCCGCGTGCTGGAGCACTGGCATACCGGCACGATGACGCGCCGCGTGCCCGAGCTGTACCGGGCGGTGCCGAACGCGGTGTGCTACATGCATCCGGAAGACGCCAAGCAGCTCAACGTGCGCCGCGGCGACATGATCGAGGTATCGTCGCGCCGCGGTTCGATCCGCACCCGCGTCGAGACCCGGGGCCGCAACAAGCCGCCGCGCGGCCTGGTGTTCATCCCATTCTTCGATGCCAGCCAGATGGTCAACAAGCTGATCCTGGACGCCACCGATCCGATCTCGTTCCAGACCGACTTCAAGAAGTGCCCGGTCAACATTCGCAAGGTATAAGGAGCCTGACATGAACGTGAAAAAAATCCTCATGACGCTGCTCCTGCTGGTGCCGCTGGTCGGCACCGCGGTCGACCTCCAGGACAGCATGCGCGGCCACACGCCGCTCGATCAAACGACGCAGCCGCCGCCGATCGCCAACACCGACAACAGCGACATCCGGCGGGCGCGCAACTACGCGATGCAGCCGCCGGTGATCCCGCACAAGATCGAGGGATACCAGGTCGACAAGAATGCGAACAAGTGCATGATGTGTCATGCACGTACCCGCACCCAGGAAAGCCAGGCGCCCATGGTCAGTGTCACGCACTTCATGGACCGCGACAGCAATTTCCTGGCCGAGCTGTCGCCGCGGCGCTACTTCTGCCTGCAGTGCCACGTACCGCAAGCCGATCTCAAGCCCCTGGTTGAGAACGAGTTCATCGACGTCGACACGATCCTGAGCAAGCCCGTGAAGTCGGCGGGCGCACCGGCAAAGAAGAAGTGAGAGGCCGATCATGAAACAAGTCCTCAAGCGGTATTGGGACATCCTGCGCCGGCCCGCCACCCACCTTAGCCTGGGCTTCCTGGTCATCGGCGCGTTCGTCGCGGGTATCATCTTCTGGGGGGGATTCAACACGGCAATGGAGGCGACCAATACGGAAGCCTTCTGCACAAGCTGTCACGAGATGAAGGACAACGTGTTCCAGGAGCTGCAGACAACGATCCACTACTCGAACCGCAGCGGCGTTCGCGCCATTTGCTCCGATTGCCATGTGCCGCACAACTGGACAGACAAGATTGCCCGCAAGATGCAGGCGTCCAAGGAAGTCTGGGGCAAGCTCTTCGGCACCATCGACACGCGGGAGAAGTTCGAAGCGCACCGGCTGCAACTGGCGCAGAACGAGTGGCGACGGCTCAAGGCGAACAATTCGCTGGAGTGCCGCAATTGCCACCAGTTCGAATCGATGGACTTCACCAAGCAAAGCAAGCGTGCGTCGGAGGCCCATTCGACCTACCTTGGCAACGGTGAAAAGACATGCATCGACTGCCATAAGGGGATTGCGCATCAACTCCCCGATATGTCCAACGTGAAGTAAAGCACGCGGGCCGGTTGTGAAACCGGCCCGCTGTCGCATTTGCCGCCTGGGTGCGGCTGCGATGAGCCCCGTGTTTCAATCCCGCTACATGCCATTGCCGCCGGAATAGGTTTCAGCGGCAAACTCGATCAGGCAAAATCCGTGGCCGAAGGGATCGGAGAAGGTGATGCACTTTGATCCGTTCCATTGGATGCACTCGCTTTCCTGCGCCGCGCCGGCGCCGATGGCGCGTTTTGCGGCGACAGCCACATCATCAACCACGAAATCCAGGTGTACCGGCGTCCAATGCCGGGCGTAGTCGCGTGCGCGCGCGAGCGTCGACGCTGCCTGCGACCCCGGAGGATTTTGCAGCAGATAGATCACCGAGGATGCGCCGGCGAGCTCGGCCACATCCTCTTCGATGACACGATTGAGCTTCAGGCCAAGCGCAGCGGTGTAGAACGCGACCGCAGGCGCAAGCGCGGGGACGTCGATATTCACCAGAACTTTCATGTTTGTCCACCCGGTCAGTTGAGTTGCGTGCAAGCGCGGCAGCTTTTCGGAAGGCAATTCGGACACCCCGGCCGCCGCGGCACACCGCTTGCGGAGCGTGCGCGACGCCGTTACGCATCAGGCACTCTACCTCCTTTCCGGCGCTGCGCGAAACCGGGGATTCCGGGCGGGGAAGCGCCGGCACGTTCATAATGGGCGGAATGCGTCTGCGGCCGGTGCCATACCAGCCGGTTTTCCTCGAGTCGAATCCATGCCTATCCGTCTTCCTGTCGAACTCAGCAAGTCCTATCGCCTCCTGAATCACGGGCCGACCGTCCTGGTGACGAGCGCCCATGGTGGAACCATCAATGTGATGGCCGCCGCCTGGTCGATGCCGCTTGATTTTTCACCGCCCAAGGTCGCCGTGGTCATCGACCGCAACACCCTCACGCGCCAATTGGTCGAGGATTCCGGCGAATTCGCGCTGAACGTCCCATCCCGCGACCTGGCGCGCCTGACGCTCGCCGTGGGGTCGGCGTCGGGACGCGAGATCGACAAGTTCCGCGCGCACGGACTGGTTGCCGTTCCCGGCGAAAAAATCCGCGCTCCCTTGCTCGAAGGCTGCGTCGCGTGGCTGGAGTGCAGGGTGATTCACGAGCCGCATGTGCAACAGGCGTACGACCTGTTTCTCGCGGAGGTTGTCGCGGCATGGGCCGACCCGGACGCATTCAGCAACGGGCACTGGAACCCGGACCAAGGGGGCCGGCATAGCATCCACTACATTGCGGGCGGCAACTTCTTCGCGACCGGTGCCGCGTTCGACGTTTCGAAGTGATCCGCCGGCGGCGGCGCCGCACGGTTTGCGCTTGTTCTTTTTGAACTTCACCCGGGGCGCTTCATCGAACATGCCATCCTTGTATGGTTGCGCACCGCGCGCCGGGTCTTTCCCCGCGCGTTCACCCGCCATGCATCTTTCGAAGCCCTCAAGAATGGAGTCCATGATGGATGCCGATATGCACGAAAACCGTGGCGCCTTTCCCGTCGACCGGCCGGTGGAAGCGCTGTTGAGAGACCACAGCATGGTGCGCAAGCTCGCCGAAGCGTACCGCAACAGCCAGAGCATGGATGCCAGGAAGGAAGCGGCGACCAAGATTCTCCAGATGCTGGAAACGCATTCCCGGCTGGAAGAAAGCGTGTTCTATCCGGCGGTGCGCGACATCGATGCGTCGATGGTCGGCCATTTCGAACAGGAACACCAGAAAACGGATGACCTGCTGCAATCGCTGCAGAGCATGCCGATGGACGACCCGCAGGCGGAGCAGATGATGGGCCAGCTGCTCGACATGACCCTGCACCACATCCAGGAAGAGGAAGATGAATTCTTTCCCAAGCTGGAACAGGCGTCCATGGACATGACGCAGATTGGCCTGCAGATGCAAGCGTTCGAAGCCAACCTGGTGCATGCGCAGGCGCAAGGCAGCCAGCCCGGCGCGCAGCAGTAACCGTCACGACAACATCACGGGTAGCAGCATGCAACCAGGACAATCCGGAAACGACAACAGGAAGCAAGGGCAGGGCGTGCCGCCGGCGGAGCAGCCGGGTGCGCCCGGCGGCGCGCGCGCCGGCCAGCCGCTCGACGATAGCGCGGGCGGCGCCGGCCTCGGCAAGCCGCCCGGAGAAGGCGACGTGCCCGCCAGCTCGCAGCCGGCAGAGAAAAAGGCGCCCGATGTGCAGGACCGCAGGGAAGGCGGCGCCTGACCCTTGCGGCTGCCGCCAACGCAAACGCCTGCCGGCTCCTTAAAATGCCGGCCTTTCGCTGCGGCAGCCCCCTTGCTGTGGCGCAGCGCCTGGAGGAAATCCATGTCCAGCACTCGTAACGTCGAACTGAAGATTTATCGCTACGATCCGGATACCGATGCCGGCCCGCAAATGCAGGACATACGCATCCCGCTCGGGCATGATGACAAGATGCTGCTTGACGTGCTGGTGCGCATCAAGAGCGATTACGACGACAGCCTCTCTTTCCGGCGCTCCTGCCGGGAAGGCGTATGCGGCTCGGATGCGATGAATATCAATGGCAAGAACGGCCTGGCATGCACCACGAACATCAAGGAAGTGACCCAGCCGATCGTGTTGCGTCCGCTGCCCGGCCTGCCGGTGGTGCGCGACCTGGTGGTCGACCTGACGCTGTTCTGGAAGCAATACCATTCGATCAAGCCCTACCTGATCAACGACACGATTCCGCCGGAAAAGGAACGTTTGCAAACGCCGGCGGAGCGCGAGGAACTCGACGGCGTCTACGAGTGCATCCTGTGCGCCTGCTGCTCGACCGCTTGCCCGAGCTACTGGTGGAACCCGGACAAGTTCGTGGGCCCGGCCGGCCTGCTGCAGGCCTACCGTTTCATTGCCGACAGCCGCGACCTCGCCACCAACGAGCGTCTCGATAACCTCGAGGATCCGTACCGCCTGTTCCGCTGCCGCACCATCATGAACTGCGCCGATGTCTGTCCGAAGGGCTTGAATCCGGCGCGGGCGATCAGCAAGATCCGCGACATGCTGGTACGGCGCTCCGTTTAGGTGCCGGTTTCCGGCGAGCCGAGGATCTGCCGTGGCGAAAAAAGTGGTATTGCTGTTGCAAGGCGGGGGCGCACTGGGGGCGTTCCAATGCGGCGCATGGCAGGCGCTTGCTCCTTTCATCCGTGAAAGCGGCTACGAATTGACCGCGGTCGCAGGTGCTTCGATCGGGGCGCTGAATGCCGCACTGATCGCGCGCCACTGGCAGGCGCCGGATAGTGGCACCGGGATGCTGCGGGAATTCTGGCGCGCCCGGCTTGCGACGCCGCCGGTATCGTTCTTTCCGCTGCCCGGGGAGTACTGGCGGGCGTGGAACGGCCTGCTCACCGGCCTGCTGCTCGGCAACCGCGCGCTCTTTTCCCCGGTGTACCCGCACTGGCACCCGGCCGCCGGCATGCTGCGCTTTTACATGCCGCTGTACCGCACGGACAGCGCGGTGCGCACGATGGCGGAACTGGTTGGCAGCTACCGGGAAACCGCGCCCGTCCTGTATGTGCAACTGACGGATGTGGAAAGCGGAAGGGCGGTGCTCGAGTCCAGCGCGGCGCGGCCGGTTACCCCGCATATGCTTGCCGCGAGCATCGCGATCCCGCTGCTGTTTTCGCCGGTCGTGATCGACGGACGCGCCTGCTGGGATGGCGAAATGCGCAGCAACACCCTGCTTCCGGAAGTGCTCGCGGCGCTGCGGACCGGAACGCCTCCTGGCGATGAGCCGGACGACCTGCTGGTCATCGTGGTCGACATGTTCAACCCGCGCACAAAAAGTTTGCCGGCCAGCACGCTGCAGTCACACTACCGTTTCCTGAACATACTGCTTGGCGGCAAACTGGAATACGATCGGCGCGGCGTGGAGGCGACCAATGAATTCATCGACACGCTGGCGCGATTGCGCAGCGCCGCCGAAAAGGAAGGGGATACGCCGCTGGCCGCCGCTGTCCGGCAGGAATACCGCAAGATGCGGGCGCAACGGCATGTGCGCGTCGAGCTGATGCATGTCGGCCGGGCGCCGTTTCGTTACGAGCACATCTCAAGGGATTTCGATTACTCGCCGCAATACATCGACCGGCTGATCCGCCAGGGTTTTGAAAGCGCGTCGGCGGCGGTCAGGGAATACCGGCAAGAGGACCTTGCCCTGCCTGCGGCGAGCGCGGACACGGGTTCGACGCTGCGTGCCCGCGACCCGAAAAGGCTCTATCCGCGGCTGGTCTATGACAGCGAAAGACCTGGAAGATGAATCGCTCGCCGCTTGTCCCGCCGCCGATTCTTTCTGCGGATTGCCATCCCGGACTGGCGCTCGTTAACCGCCCGACTACACTGCATATTCACCGATTGCTTATCTCCGCTCGCGGGCGGAAGGCCGGCCTGTTCCGGCATCTCACGAAAGGATGGAAAAATGCAGATGATTTCAGAACTCATGACACGCGATGTCAGATTCGTGGCGCCACAGGAAAACCTGCAGCGCGCAGCCCAGTTGATGGATGAGCTCAATGTCGGCGCGCTCCCGGTTTGCGACGACGGCCGGCTGGTGGGCATGGTCACCGACCGCGATATCACGATCCGCGCGACCGCGGCCGGACGCTCGCCGCAGGAAGCGCATGTCGATGAAGTGATGAGCACCGACGTGCGCTGGTGCTTCGAGGACCAGTCGCTGGACGACGTGATGATCCAGATGGCGGACAGCCAGATCCGCCGTGTCCCGGTGGTGACCCATGACGACCAGCACAGGCTGGTCGGCATTGTATCCCTGGGCGACGTGGCGACCCGGACGCCGGCCGGCGCACAGAAGGAGGATGTGGAGCAGGTGGTGGAAATGGTGTCGTCCCCGTCGCAGCCGGGCCGGCCGCAGGCGCCGGTGGAAGAGGCCGCGGGCCGCAGTGGCGCGGTGTCGGCTGAAGCGGCGGCCGGGACTCCGCGTGACGCCGGCACCGACGTGCCGCATGCCGGCGATACCGGCGGCAGCCTCGGCTACGGCGTCGCCGCCGGGGCTTCCGGCGATCCACGCACGGCTGCGGACGGCGCCAATACCGGTGGCGCCAGCGGCAACACCGGCGATCCGCGCCGCAACTTCGGCGTGAGCGGACAGGACCTGAACCAGGACGGGCTGCCGCCGGCGTAAACCCGCGCCGCAGCGCGTCAGGGAGGAACAACACATCACGAGGAGAAATCCGTGGACATCGAATCCCAACTGCGCGGACGCGGCGAGTTCCCGTCCGACCGGCCGCTCGAGGCGCTGAAGACGGACCACGATCTGGTGCGGCAGCTGTTCGACCGCTACTTCCAGACCAGCGACGCCGGCGAAAGGAAAGACCTGGGCGGACACCTTCTTGCCCTGCTGGAGATGCATGCCGAGCTCGAAGAGAATGTCTTTTATCCGCGCGTGCGCGAGGCCGATCCATCACTGGTCTCGCATTGCGAAGAGGAACATGCCCGCGCGCGGCAGCTGATCGATGCGCTCAAGCTGATGGATGAAGACGGCCAGCAGGCGGAGCCCTTGTTTCGCCAGCTGCAGGAAGCGGTCTCCAGGCATGTGGAGGAAGAAGAGCGGCAGCTGTTTCCGAAAATTGAACAGGCCGGACTGGATATGGGCGCGCTCGGAAACGAGATGCAGTCCTACGAAATCCGGTTGATCGCCGCGCGCAACCAGCGGCCGGCGGCGCCGGGGATAAGGCTGTAGCGGCAAGCCGGTGTTGTCAGGGAAGCTGGGCAACGTCAAACATGCCGTTCGCTGCCTTCACCAGGAAGAGTTCGTCGAAGCCCTCGTCCCGGCGCGGCCGTTGCAGGCGCTTGAGCGTGCCGAACAAGCCGGCCGGCGGCACGCGCTGTTTTTCCGGGCGGCGCTGATTGCGCTCCGCGCAGGCGGACGGATCCGGTTCGAAGAAGTATCCGGCGACACGGAAGCCGGACTGTTTCGCCATGCCGATGTAAAGTGCGCGCTCCTCGACCGTCGGGTTGGTGTTGTCGATGACGCAGCGCTGGCCGCTTGCCAGGCAGGCCCGGATGAACAGCGACTCGCGATGGCGCGTTTTCAGCAGATCCATGCTGATGCGTACGTGGGTATCGAAGAAGCGCTGCAGGTAAAAGCTGGTCTTGCCCGACGCCTGGATACCGATGAACACAAGCATTTCCACGACGATGGTTGGCGGCAACGGCCGCGGCTAACGGGCGGCCGTGCGGTCGGTGGCCGGCAGGCGCGCCAGAACGCTGTCGAGCTTCTGGTCGAGAACCCGGATCCTGGAATCCAGCGCTTCCTCGGCATCCGGCTCCTGCGGGATGATGGAAATGGCACCGGACGTCTCCAGCACCGCGTACTTCACCTGGCTCATCCGCTCCAGGCCCTGGCTTTCGCGGGCGGTCTGCAGAATGTCGCTGTAGGTGACGCGCGACTTCTTCATGTTCTGTTCAATCACCTTGCCATGGTCGACCAGGAGCAGCGGAACACCCTCGGCGAACTTTTCGAATGCATTGAACCGCGCTTTCAGCGCGGACAACCCCAGGTCGAGCAGGAGGAAGGTGAGGATCACGGTCAGGCCCATGACCAGCGATTTGTCATCGTCGACCAGCGCGTTCTGGATCGCCTCGCTGATGATCAGGAAGAGTATGAAATCGAAGGCGGACAGCTCCGACAGCGAACGCTTCCCGAGCAGGCGGAAGAGTACGAGCAGGAACAGGTAGATACCGGCCGTGCGCAGAATGAGCTCCATGTTTTTCCCTCGCTACGGATAGACGAAATGGCTGAAATGCAGGCGAGGCGAGCCGGCCAGCGCGATCCATCCTTCCAGCCTGCCGTACTTTTGCGGAGAAAAATGGAAGCTGACGCTGACAGTCGCCTTGCGGTGGGTGTTGAAAACGTAAACCACGGCGCCGTCTTCGCCGATTTCCCGTGCCGGATCCGGCGTGATCCGCTCGATCTGGACATGTTTCGCGTACTCGCTGTCCATCTGCAGCCGCACCGCGTCCGACTGCGCCTTGACCGTCAGCTGCAGCGTATCGGGAGAGTGGTGCCGGACAAACCGTTCGTATTCGAGCTGCAGCGCGCCATCGTCCGATATCGCGGTCATGCTGCTCAGCGGCCCGCCGCGCCCGAACAACCCAAGCGCGACCGCGATCAGCAATGCGGTCAGCGCCATCAAGGCGATGCGCTGCATGATCCATTCCCGCTGCTGCTGCTTCGGATCGTCATCGATTTCGAGCGAAGGCGATTCTTTCACTTCCATGCTGTCCTCGCGGCTGGAGCTTGCCGGCAAGCGGCGGTTTTCCGATGATCTACGTTCTAGAAATCTCCCGGATTGCCCGGCACGCTGCCGGGCTGCTTAAGATCCTGACAATCCCCGCATAGAAAAAGATCCGCCGGAACGCATGCTTTGCCGATGGCCGCGCTCCGTCTCCCGCAGGGGGATGTTGCAGGATTTTCCATCCCGGCCGCGCGATTCCGTTTTTGTTCCTGCAGGCGGGCAACAGCCGATACATTTGCCCCCGCCATCCGTCGAAGTCGGCGGATGCGCCGCAGGCGGGCGGATTATAATTTCGGGTTACGCCTGTCAGGATCCCGCCATGTCCTTGCTTGACCACCAGATTGAATTATTGTCGCCCGCCAAGAATGCCGAGATCGGCCGCGAAGCCATCCTGCACGGGGCCGATGCGGTCTATATCGGTGGCCCCGCGTTTGGCGCGCGCCACAACGCGAGCAATCCGCTGCAAGACATCGCCGGCCTGGTCGAATTCGCGCACCGTTACCACGCCCGCATCTTTGTGACGCTGAACACTATTCTGCATGATGCCGAACTGGAAACGGCGCGCAAGCAGATCTGGCAGCTGTACGATGCCGGCGTGGATGCGCTCATCGTGCAGGACATGGGCCTGCTCGAGATGGACCTGCCGCCGATCCAGCTGCATGCCAGCACGCAATGCGACATCCGCACGGTGGACAAGGCGCGCTTCCTCGGCGCGGTCGGTTTTTCCCAGCTGGTGCTGGCGCGCGAGCTGAGCCTGGAACAGATACGCAGGATCCGCGAGTCGGTCGACACGCCGCTCGAGTATTTCATCCATGGCGCGCTGTGCGTGGCGTTTTCCGGCCAGTGCTACATTTCGCACGCCGACACCGGGCGCAGCGCCAACCGCGGGGATTGCTCGCAGGCCTGCCGCCTGCCGTACACGCTGACCGACGGACAGGGCCGGGTGGTCGCGTATGAAAAGCACCTGCTGTCGATGAAGGACAACGACCAGAGCCGCAACCTGGAAGCGCTGATCGACGCCGGCATCCGCTCGTTCAAGATCGAGGGGCGCTACAAGGACATGGGCTATGTGAAGAACATCACCGCCCACTACCGCCTGCTGCTCGACGACATCATGGAGCGGCGGAGCGGGCTGGTGCGCGCCTCGAGCGGACGCACCCGCGTATTGTTCACGCCCGACGTGGACAAGAACTTTCACCGAGGCCACACCGACTATTTCGCGCAGGGCCGCCAGCCGGACATCGGCGCCTTCGATTCGCCGAAATACCTGGGCGTGCAGCTGGGCGAGGTCAGCCGCCTCGGCCCGGACCATTTCGATCTCGTGTGCGACGAAGCGCTGGCAAATGGCGACGGCCTGAACTACATGCACAAGCGCGATACGGTCGGCATCCTTGCCAACCGTGTGGAGAAGCTGGGCGAAGACGGCGGCCGCCAGCGCTGGCGCGTGTTTCCCAACGAACCCATGCATGCATTGACGGGCCTGAAGGCCGGCACCGTGATCCACCGCAACCGCGACCACCAGTGGGAGGCAGCGCTGAACAAGAAGTCGGCGGAACGCAAGGTGCGCGTGCAGATGGAATTGAGCGAGCAACCCGGCGGGCTGCGCCTGTCCATACGCGACGAAGACGGCATCACCAGCGCGAGCCACGCGGCGATCGCGCTGCAGCCCGCGCAGCAGGCAGCGCAGGCCGAAGCCGCGCTGCGCACCAGCCTTGGCAAACTCGGCAACACGATGTTCGAGGCAGGGCAGGTGGATCTGCGGCTGTCGCAGCCCTGGTTCGTGCCGGCGGCGGCAATCAATGCACTGCGCCGCGACGCGATCGCCGCGCACGAGGCGGCGCGCCTGGCCGCATGGCAGCGCCCGCCGCGCAAGGCGCCGGCCGAACCATGCCCGGTTTATCCGGAAACGCAGCTGAGCTACCTGGCCAACGTCTACAACGAAAAGGCGCGCGCCTTTTATCAAAAGCATGGCGTGGCGCTGATCGACGCAGCGTACGAGGCGCACCAGGAAGCCGGCGAGGTGTCGCTGATGATCACCAAGCACTGCCTGCGCTTCTCGTTCAATCTTTGCCCCAAGCAAGCCAAGGGCGTGCAGGGGGTGCAGGGCCAGGTGCGCGCCGACCCGATGACGCTTGCAAGCGGCAGCGAACGCTACACGCTGCGCTTCGACTGCAAGGCCTGCGAGATGCATGTGGTGGGCGCGATGAAGCCGGGCATCCTGAACTCGCCGCCACCGTCGGCGGTGCCATACAGCCCGCTGGTGTTTCACCGGCAGCGGCCGCGGAACTGACGCCGGGCCTTCGGCCAGCGTGCGGACGAGTGCGGACGGGCGCCGGTCGGTTGTCGCGCTGCCGTCTTCAACACGTCGGACAGGTGGCAATTGTTGTCGGTTAGAATCTCATTCTGGTTGAAGAACGATGAATTCCCGCCGACTTGCCGTTGCCGCCAATGCCATGACCGCCTCATCCTCTGCCCCCCGGCGCTCGCCGGCCGAACAGGCCCGCCTCGAAGCCATGTTGCGCGAGCTGTTCGAGCGTCAATTGCGTTTCAACGAAGTCGTCGGCCTGCGCGTGGTGTCCCTTGATCCCGCAGCGCCGCGCATGGCCTTCGACATGCGTCCGGAACTGATCGGGCATTACCTGCATGGCCGCCTGCACGGGGGCGTGATCACGACAACGCTCGACACCACCGCCGGGCTCGCGGTCATGGTCGGCATCGCCGAAAAATACGCCGGTGAAACCACGGAGCAGATCGGCCACCGCTTCGCGCGGGTCGGCACGATCGACCTGCGCACCGACTTCCTGCAGCAGGGGATAGGCAAGACGTTCACGGCAACCGCACGCCTTGTCCGTCTGGGCGGGCGCATCGCGTCGGTGCAGATGACGCTGGAAAACGAGGCCGGAGTCCTGATCGCAACAGGCTCTGCCGCGTACGTGGTGAGTTAGAGCGGGATAGCGCCAACCGGTATTCGCGCTATCTCAATTAATATCGTCGTGATTGCGCCGAAGGGGCCGCGAGTGGCCCCGGGCCATTCTTTAATCAGCCGAAATGGCAGCGGTGCCGCGGGCTTCATTCATGCCTTGATTTTTCGCAACTCAAGTTTCTTCTTTTAAATCATGTGGTTGCAGAAATACCTGTATCTTATCCGCAGGCTTATCCACAGATTCGGTGCATAAGTTTCCTTGGCCGCCAGACCAACTTCCGGTATCACCAGGTTTGATTCATGTCGGGAAGGGAATATCGACTAGCGGTTACGCTGGGACATGTCCTCGACACCGTGTCCGTGGCCGGGCTCCCCCGAAGCGCTGCCGGCTGCCCTCCCGCCGATGCTTGCCAGTCAGGGGGCAGGGCCCTTCACGCAGGACGACTGGACGTTCGAGCCGAAACTGGACGGCTACCGCATAGTCGCCTGGATACGGGATGGCGGGGTGCGCCTGATGACGCGCGGCTCGCTCGACCTCGCCGGCGCCTTCCCGCAGCTGGCCGCGGAGCTGGCGGCGCAGCCGGCGCGCTCGCTGGTGATCGACGGCGAGCTGGTCGCCTTCGACGCCGGCGGCAAGCCGTCGTTCTCGGCGCTTCAGACGCGCAGCAGGAGCCGGCGGGCGCGCGGCGGCGCGCTGGTGTACTACGGCTTCGATGTGCTGCACGCCGATGGCATCAACACCCGCACGCTGCCGCTGTCGACCCGCAGGGAGGTCATGCATGGCGTGCTCCGGCCCTCGGAGCACATCCAGCTCGTGCATGCGGATGACGACGGCCTGGCCCTGTTTTCCGCCGCCGCCGACATGGGGATGGAAGGCATCATTGCGAAACGCAAGAGCTCGCTCTACCAGCCCGGCATTCGCTCCGGAGACTGGCTCAAGATCCTCGCATTCAAGCGCGCCGACCTGCTGATCGTGGGATACACCGGCACCTCCGTGGTCGAATCCCTGCTGGTCGGTTACCGCCGCCGCGGGCGGCTGAAGTATGCCGCACAGGTAAGCGGCCTGGGCAAGCTCGGCAGGTCACTGCTGCCGCTGGTGCGAACCGTGCCTGACGCACCGCCGCTGGAGCGCATCGACGGCGCGCACTGGATCGCGCCGTTGCTGGTGGCCGAGATCAGGTTTCGCGAAATCACGCGCGACGGCAAGTTGCGCCATCCGGTGTTCTATCGGATGCGGGACGAGATCGCGCCGGACGCCGCGGATTTCCCGCCGATCCTGCCCGGTTGAGCATCCGCAGCAGCGCGTTCCCGCCCCGAAATTCCCCGCCGACCGCATGCGTGCTTGCGCTTGCACAACACCCGCCCGGCGCACCCGGTGCAAGCTATTTCCTTGCACAAGAGAAAACAGTTCCTGCAATACAGGACCCAGGGGAGACAAGCATGCCACGTTCAATCGCGGACCTGACGCTGTCGTTCGGTCTCGTATCCATCCCGGTGAAGGTGTACGCCGCCACCGAAGCGAAGGAGAGCATCCACTTCAACATGATCCACAAGGCTTGCGGCTCGCGCATCAAGCAGCAGCTCGTCTGCATCAAGGAAGAGGTGGTCGTCGAGCGCAAGGATCTGGTCAAGGGCTATGAGTTCGCGCCGGGCCAGTACGTGATTTTCGCGCCGGAAGAACTGAAGGAGCTGGAAGAGACGGGCACCCATATGATCGACATCGTCGGCTTCGTGCCCGCCGGCTCGGTCGACCCGGTCTATTACGAGAAGGCGTATTACCTGGCGCCGGACAAGCGCGGCGACAAGCCCTACCTGCTGCTGCTGGAAGCGATGCGGCGCACCGGCCGGGCGGCGTTGGCGCGCTGGACATGGAAGGG
>Ga0196971_1000890_pt1 | contig 16681 bp, 17 predicted proteins | sample S1v_1013CmetaG_FD_148660 | JGI IMG/M metagenome (GOLD analysis project Ga0196971, IMG submission 148660) | Soil microbial communities from Anza Borrego desert, Southern California, United States - S1+v_10-13C | ecosystem: Environmental > Terrestrial > Soil > Desert | place: USA: California... | reverse complement strand
TTCCTTGCGTCCCGCCGTGAATCCGCCCATCGCGCCGCCCAGCGCCTTGCCGAGCGTGCCGGTGATGATGTCGATGCGTCCCATCACGTTGTGGTGCTCGTGCGTGCCGCGTCCGGTCCTGCCCATGAAGCCGCTGGCATGGCATTCATCGATCATCACCAGCGCGCCGTAGCGGTCGGCGAGCTCGCAGATCTTGTCGAGCTGCGCAATCGTGCCGTCCATCGAAAACACGCCGTCGGTCACGATCAGCTTGTGGCGCTTGCCGGCAGCCGCCTTCAGCTGCACTTCCAGGTCGGCCATGTCGTTGTGGGCGTAACGGAACCGGGCCGCCTTGCACAGGCGGATGCCGTCGATGATCGATGCATGGTTGAGCGCGTCGGAAATGATGGCGTCGTTCTCGTCGAGCAAGGGCTCGAACACGCCGCCGTTGGCATCGAATGCCGCCGCATACAGGATTGCGTCTTCCATCCCGAGAAAATCCGCCAGCGCCCGTTCGAGTTGCTTGTGCACCGTCTGCGTGCCGCAGATGAAGCGCACCGAGGACAGGCCATAGCCGTACTCTTCGGTCGCGTCGACCGCCGCCCGCACTGTCGCCTCGTCGCCGGACAGGCCGAGGTAATTGTTGGCGCACAGGTTGAGCAACGTGCGGCCGTCGTCGCACACGACCTCCGCCCCCTGGCGCGACGCAATCACGCGTTCCGGCTTGTACAAGCCCTGTTCACGCAAGCCGTCCAGGCCGGCGGCCAGTTGCGCGTAGAAGCCTTCCCTTGAATTCTGTTCACTCATCGTCATCCCTTCTCGCCGTCGTACCGCGGCAGGTATTCAGCCGTCGCCGCATCTGCTACGATGCAGTTTCAATATACTTCACCAGATCCATTATTTCGAACTCATGTTCAATATATTGAATATTATCGATAGCCATTGAACAATGCAAGCGCCCGTCCATGAAAAACATCAACTCGCCTGACACGCCGCCGGAAGTCGGCGCCATGCTGCAAAAGATCCGCCTGAAAAGAGGTTTGACACTGGAAGACTTGTCTCGTGCCGCCGGGGTGTCGAAGTCGATGCTGTCGCAGATCGAGCGTGAAAAGGCCAATCCGACGATTGCGGTCGCCTGGCGGCTGGCGAATGCGCTGGGTGTTGGTATTGAAGAACTATTGACAGGCGAAAAGAAGGAGGCGGAACTGATCCATGTGCTCGAGCCGCATGAGACCCCCACCCTGCCCGGCAACCATGCCGGTTATGTGCTGCGCATCCTCGGGCCGATGGAACTGGCGGGAAAATACGAATGGTATGAGTTGACGCTGGCGCCGGAAGGGGCGCTGGTGTCGAACCCGCACGATCCCGGGACGATGGAATATGTGACCCTGCTGCATGGCGCGGCCGAGGTCGAGGTGGACGGCGTCACGAAGAAACTCAAGGCCGGCGGCAGCGCGCGTTATCAGGCGGACCGCAACCATGCGATCCGCAATATCGGCAAGACCGAAGCGAAGGCGCTGCTGGTCGTGACGCATCGCTAGCGCAAGCAAAACGGCCCGCGGGCATCACACCCGCGGGCCGTTTTTCTCGCCGCCGTCCCCGTCCCGGGGAAACGTCAGCTCAGTGCTTCCAGGCGGATCTTCGTCACTTCGCCGACGACGGTTTGCAGGGATTCGATTTTCGCGATCGCCGCGACGATGTTCTTTTCCTGGGTCTCGTGGGTCAGCATGATGATGTCGGTCATCTTCTCGCCTTCCGCCGGCTCCTTCTGCAGCATCGCGTCGATCGAGATGCTGGAATCGGCCAGGATGCGCGTCACGTCGGCCAGCACGCCCGGCTGGTCCGCCACCTTCATGCGCAGATAATAGCTGGTCGTGACTTCCGACATCGGCAGGATCGGGATATCGGTCATCGAATCCGGCTGGAACGCGAGATGCGGCACGCGGTGCTCCGGATCGGCGGTTGCCAGGCGGGTGATGTCGACCAGGTCGGCAATCACGGCCGAGGCGGTCGGCTCCGAGCCGGCGCCCTTGCCGTAGTACAGCGTCGCGCCCACCGCATCACCCTGCACCAGGACCGCGTTCATCGCGCCTTCCACGTTGGCGATCAAACGCTTTGCCGGGATCAGCGTCGGATGCACGCGCAGTTCGATGCCACCCGCGGTGCGCTTGGCGATGCCCAGCAGCTTGATCCGGTAGCCGAGCTGCTCCGCGTAACGGATATCGGTTGCCTGCAGCTTGGTAATGCCTTCCACATGCGCCTTGTCGAACTGCACCGGAATGCCGAATGCGATCGCCGACATGATCGTCGCCTTGTGCGCCGCATCGACGCCTTCGATGTCGAAGGTCGGATCGGCCTCCGCGTAGCCGAGGCGCTGCGCCTCTTTCAGTACCACGTCGAAGTCGAGGCCCTTGTCGCGCATCTCGGACAGGATGAAGTTGGTCGTGCCGTTGATGATGCCGGCGATCCACTGGATCCGGTTCGCGGTCAGGCCTTCACGCAGCGCCTTGATGATCGGAATGCCGCCGGCCACCGCCGCTTCGAACGCGACCATCACGCCCTTTTCCTGCGCCGCCTTGAAGATCTCGTTGCCGTGCGTGGCCAGCAGCGCCTTGTTCGCGGTCACCACATGCTTGCCGTTGGCGATCGCCTTGAGCACCAGGTCCTTGGCGATGCCATAGCCGCCGATCAGCTCGATGACGATATCGATTTCCGGATTGGCCACCACCAGGTTCGCATCGCTGACCACTTCGCATTTCCCGCCGGTCAGCTCCTTGGCGCGCGCGGTGTTCAGGTCGGCCACCATCGTGATTTCGATGCGGCGCCCGGCGCGGCGCATGATCTCTTCCTGGTTGCGCTGCAATACGTTGAATGTGCCGGAACCGACGGTACCGATGCCTAACAAGCCGACTTTGATGGGTTTCATAATCTTCAGAAAAATAGAACGCTGCTGGGTTCCGGCTGGCCGGAACAGGAAAAACTGCTATGGAGAAATCTAGACCGCGTGGCGCCGGCGGTAGCCGTCGAGGAAACGCGCAATCCGCGATACCGCTTCGGTCAGGTCATCCGAGTTCGGCAGGAACACGACACGGAAATGATCCGGGGCGATCCAGTTGAAACCGGTGCCCTGCACGATCAGCACCTTCTCTTCCGCCAGCAACTCGTACGCGAACTGCTGGTCGTCCTGGATCGGATAGATCTTCGGATCGAGCTTGGGGAACATGTAGAGCGCGGACTTGGGCTTGACGCAGGATACGCCGGGAATATCGGTGAGCAGCTTGTGCGCCAGGTCGCGCTGCTTGAGCAGGCGCCCGCCCGGGCCGACCAGGTCGTTGATGCTCTGGTAGCCGCCGAGCGCGGTCTGGATCGCATACTGTCCGGGCGCATTCGCGCACAGGCGCATCGACGCGAGCATGTTCAGCCCTTCGATGTAGTCCTTGGCCGGCTTCTTGTTGCCCGACACCACCATCCAGCCGGCGCGGTAGCCGCAGGAGCGGTAATTCTTGGACAAGCCGTTCAGGGTGATGAACAGCACATCGTCGGCGAGCGATGCGATCGACGTATGCGTTTCACCGTCGTACAGCGTCTTGTCGTAGATCTCGTCCGCGAACACGATCAGGTGGTTCTGGCGCGCAACCTCGACGATCTGCTGCAGCAGATCGACCGGATACAGCGCGCCGGTCGGGTTGTTCGGATTGATCACCACGATCGCTCTGGTATTCGGCGTGATTTTTTTCTTGATGTCCTCGATATCCGGCATCCAGCCCGATGCCTCGTCGCAGACATAATGCACCGGTCTGCCGCCTGACAGGCTCACCGCGGCAGTCCACAGCGGATAATCCGGCGCCGGTACCAGCACCTCGTCGCCGCTGTTGAGCAGCGCGTTCATGCCCATCACGATCAGCTCGGAGGCGCCATTGCCGATATAGATGTCGTCGATGGTCACGCCGGAAATCTTCTTTTCCTGCGTGTAATGCATGATGGCCTTGCGCGGCGCGAACATGCCCTTGGAATCGGTGTAGCCGGCCGCACTTGGCATGTTAAGGATCATGTCCTGCACGATCTCGTCCGGCGCATCGAAACCGAACACGGCCAGGTTGCCGATGTTCAGCTTGATGATCTTGTGGCCCTCCTCCTCCATCTGCTTGGCTTTTTCCAGGACGGGGCCGCGAATGTCGTAACAGACATCTGCCAGTTTCTTGGATTTCTGAATCGGTCGCACAGGAGCAATCCCTTGTAGTTTAGACAAAAGTTGGGATGCAATGCTGCACCGCCAAAAATCCCATTTTGCCGAAAGCAAACCGTTTTATCAATGTACAGCGGGATGTTTTAACGGGGAAAACGCTACAATGCCCGATCTTTTTCATTCAATTGCCGGAAATTCACGCATCTTCGCTTGTCTATACTGTCATGAAGCTCCACTCTACCCCTACCCAGCATTACCAGACTGTCACCGCGTACGATGAGGCGGGCGTGGAAATCAATGCGGTACGCTTTGCGCACAGCCTGATCGTTCTGCCCGAAGTGGCGCCGGCCGCGTGGCCACCGCGGTCCTTCGACGAGCTGACGGCGGAACATTTCGCCCAGATCGATGCGATGTCGCCCGATGTCGTGATCCTTGGGACCGGAGCGCGGCAGCGTTTCGTGCATCCGCGCCTGACCAACGTGCTGACGTCGCGCCGCATCGGCGTCGAATGCATGGACAGCCGCGCGGCCTGCCGCACCTACAACATCCTGATGGCGGAAGGGCGCAAGGTCGTGCTCGCGCTGATTTTCGAGAATGCCTGAGGTCCCGCAATTGCGTTCCTGTAACCAGCGGTTCCCAACGGGGTGAACATTCGCTAACATCTGTGTGCGCCCTCTACGCCGGGGAAGCAATTTTCGCCACAAGCGACAACCACTCAAGACTCAGGAGAACAGCGTGGCCGAAAGCCCATCCGCACTGAATTTGACCGTCCCGGAATTTTCCGCGGAAATGACCGGCAACAAGACCTTCAAGTTGTCCGATTACAAGGGTAAGACGCTGGTGCTGTACTTCTACCCGAAGGACAACACGCCAGGCTGCACCACCGAAGGCATGCAGTTCCGCGACCTGCATCCGCAGTTCCGCGCCGCCAACACCGAGATTTTCGGCATCAGCCGCGACAGCATCCGCTCGCATGAAGGCTTCAAGGCCAAGCTCGACATGCCTTTCGACCTGATATCGGATCCTGATGAAACGCTGTGCAACATGTTCAATGTGATAAAGATGAAAAGCATGTACGGCAAGCAGGTGCGCGGTATTGAACGAAGTACATTTGTGATTGACGCCAGCGGGAAATTGGTGAAAGAATGGCGAGGAGTAAAGGTGCCTGGGCACATCGATGAAGTGCTCGAGTATGTGAAGGCTCTTGCGTAACACCCCAAATACATTGAATTTAAAAGAATTTCCTCACCGAAGGCCGTTTGTGGAAGAGGCAGCAAGCCTCCCCCTCAAACGGCTTTTTTGCTTTGCAATCCCCATCCCTCCACGTTGTCCAACCTCCAAGCAACCGTCCGGCCCCCTGAGCGTAGCCTGTTCAACACATTTCTTAGATTGAGGTACTGATGCCACTGCCCAAATTGCCGACCAAGCCAGCAACATTGCTCTCCACCCAGGACTATCCCAAGGCAGAGAAAGGAAAATCGGTAAAGCCCGTCATGACGCTGGTTGAAGCACCTGCGCCAGCGCCCGAAGCCACGCCGCAGGCACGCGCAAAGACGGAAAAAGCGCCAGCTGCGAAACGTGCGGTCAAGCAGAAGGATGTCGAAAGCCTGATCAAGTCGAGCGCCAGCCGGATCGGCGACAAGATGGGCGTGACCAAGATGTTCGTGCTCGACACGAACGTGCTGATGCATGATCCGACGTCACTGTTCCGCTTCGAGGAGCACGACGTGTATCTGCCGATGATGACGCTGGAAGAGCTCGACAACCACAAGAAAGGCATGTCCGAAGTGGCGCGCAACGCCCGCCAGGTGTCGCGCTCGCTGGACGCGCTGGTGGCTGGCGTGGAGGAATCGGCAATCGAGGAAGGCATCCCGCTGGCGAAGCTTGGCAACAAGGACGCCAAGGGGAGGCTCTACTTCCAGACCCGGCTGCAGATCAGCGCGTTGCCGGAAGGCCTCCCGATCGGCAAGGCGGACAACCAGATCCTCGGTGTGGTGCGCGCGCTCGAAGAACAGCATCCGGGACGTCCTATCGTGCTGGTGTCCAAGGACATCAACATGCGCATCAAGGCGCGCGCGATGGGGCTGCCGGCGGAAGAATATTTCAACGACCATGTGCTGGAAGACACCGACCTGCTCTACTCCGGCATCCTGCAGCTGCCGGACGACTTCTGGCACAAGCACGGCAAGGGCATTGAGTCCTGGCAGGAGAACAAGCACGGCACCGGCTACACCTTCTACCGCCTGACCGGCCCGCTGGTGCCGAGCTTCCTGGTCAACCAGTTCGTGTTCATGGAGCCGCAGAACGGCGAGCCTTCGTTCTACGGCCAGGTGAGGGAGATCAACGGCAAGACCGCGGTGATCCAGACCCTGCGCGACTACAGCCACGGCAAGAACAGCGTATGGGGCATCACCGCTCGCAACCGCGAGCAGAACTTCGCGCTGAACCTGCTGATGAACCCGGAATGCGACTTCGTCACGCTGCTCGGCCAGGCCGGCACCGGCAAGACCCTGCTTGCGCTCGCGTCGGGCCTGGCGCAGGTGCTCGAGACCAAGCTCTACAATGAAATCATCGTCACGCGCGTCACCGTGCCGGTCGGCGAGGACATCGGCTTTTTGCCCGGCACCGAGGAAGAAAAGATGTCGCCGTGGATGGGCGCCTTCGACGACAACCTTGAAGTGCTGAACAAGTCGGACAACGATGCCGGCGAATGGGGCCGGGCGGCGACTCAGGACCTGATCCGTTCGCGCATCAAGATCAAATCGCTCAACTTCATGCGCGGCCGCACCTTCGTCAACAAGTTCCTGATCATCGACGAGGCGCAGAACCTGACGCCGAAGCAGATGAAGACGCTGGTCACGCGCGCCGGCCCGGGCACGAAGATCGTCTGCCTCGGCAACATCGCGCAGATCGACACGCCCTACCTCACCGAGGGATCGAGCGGCCTCACCTATGTGGTCGACCGGTTCAAGGGCTGGTCGCACAGCGGCCATGTGACTCTTGCGCGCGGCGAACGTTCGCGTCTCGCCGACCACGCGAGCGACGTGCTCTGACGCGCGCGAAAGCTTGCGCGGAAAGCAAAAAAGCCTGCATCGCAGGCTTTTTTGTTTTATGCAGAAGAACGGCTTAGAGAATCTTGGTGCCGATCCACCAAGCGACTGCGGCGACAAATGCCGATGCCGGAATGGTCAGGACCCACGCCCAGACGATATTGCCGGCGACGCCCCAGCGCACCGCCGACATTTTCTTCGCCGAGCCGACCCCGACGATCGCACCGGTAATCGTATGCGTGGTGGACACCGGAATACCCATGCTGGTAGCCAGGAACAGCGTAATCGCGCCGCCGGTCTCGGCGCAGAACCCGCCAACCGGTTTCAGCTTCGTGATCTTCTGTCCCATGGTCTTGACGATGCGCCAGCCGCCGAACAGCGTGCCCAGGCCGATCGCCGCATAGCAGCTGATGATGACCCAGGAAGGCAGCGGATCCTTCGCCGTCGAGTAGCCGGCGGCGATCAGCAGCATCCAGATGATGCCCATGGTCTTCTGCGCGTCATTGCCGCCGTGGCCGAGGCTGTACAGTGAAGCCGAGACGAGCTGCATGCGGCGGAACCACTTGTCCACCTTGCGCGGCGTCGAGCGCACGAACAGCCAGGACACGATCACCATCAGGATGGAGCCGAACACGAAGCCGAGCAACGGCGACAGCAGGATGAAGGAAATCGTCTTGATGAGGCCGGAGGAAATCAGCGATCCGGTGCCGGCCTTGGCAACCGCCGCGCCCACGAGGCCTCCGATCAGCGCATGCGAAGACGAGGACGGGATGCCGTAATACCAGGTCAGCACGTTCCAGAAGATGGCGCCGACCAAGGCGCCGAACACGACATAGTGGTCGATGACGGCCGGTTCGATTGTCCCCTTGCCGACCGTGCTCGCCACTTTCAGCTGGAAGAAAAAGATGGCGATCACGTTGAAGAACGCTGCCATCGCCACCGCGTGTTGCGGCTTGAGCACTCCGGTGGAAACGACCGTAGCGATTGCGTTCGCGGCATCGTGGAAGCCGTTCATGAAGTCGAACGCCAACGCCAGTAACACCAGGAACGCCAGGACGTAAATGCTAATGTGAAGGGTTTGCATGAGTTTCTTGTTCTGGTCGGTTCAAACGCCGCCCAGTCCGCACCTCCCAGGCTGCGCGGACGCGGCAGTACTTCATGGACTGCCCGGCATCGCGGCGGGCAATCCCTGCACGTCAGGCATTCTCGACGATGATGCCTTCGATGATGTTGGCGACGTCTTCGCAGCGGTCGGTCACCGTTTCCATGATCTCGTAGATCGCCTTCAGCTTGATCAGGTTGCGTACGTCAGGCTCGTCGCGGAACAGCTTCGACATCGCCGCGCGCATCACGTGGTCGGCGTCGGATTCGAGGCGGTCGATCTCTTCGCACACGGCGAGGATCTGGCCGGAATTGTCCATATTGTGCAGCAGGGCTACCGCGGTCTTGACCTTGTCGGTGCAGGACAGGCAGAGCTCGGCCAGGCGCTTGGCTTCCGGCGTGACCGCCTTGATGTCATACAGGGAGATGGTCTGAGCGGCATCTTCGAGCAGGTCGAGGATGTCGTCCATGCGGGTAATCAGCTTATGGATGTCGTCGCGGTCGAGCGGCGTGATAAAGGTCTTGTGCAGCAGGTCGAGCGTTTCGTAGGTGATCTTGTCGGCCTGCTTTTCCACGCTTTCGATCGCATGCACACGGTTTTCCAGGTCATCGAAGTTGGTCATCAGCGCGACCATCTCCTTCGCCCCCTTCACGCACAGATCCGCATGCTGCTCGAAGAGATCAAAGAACTTGCCTTCATTAGGCATCAATCGTCCAAACATAGTTGTACTCTCGTAATGTTGAATCGTTAAGCTTTTTTTACTCGCACGTAGAGTGCCATCGCCCGCATCCGGGACGAATCCGCCGGTATTCCTTATTCGTTGTCGAAGTGCGCGTTGCCGCCGGTGTAATTGTCGAACTTCGTGTACTCGCCGAGGAAGGTCAGGCGCACGCCCCCGATCGGGCCGTTACGCTGTTTGCCGATAATGATTTCGGCGGTTCCCTTGTCGGGCGAGTCCGGGTTGTACACCTGGTCGCGGTAAATGAACAAGATGACGTCCGCGTCCTGCTCGATAGCGCCGGATTCGCGCAAGTCGGACATCACCGGGCGCTTGTTGGGGCGCTGTTCCAGCGAGCGGTTCAGCTGCGAGAGCGCAATCACCGGGCAATTCAGCTCCTTCGCAATACCTTTCAGGCTTCGCGAGATTTCGGAAATTTCGGTTGCGCGGTTCTCGCCGCTGCTGTTGCCGGACATGAGCTGCAGGTAGTCGACGATGATCAGGCCGAGGCGGCCGCACTGGCGCGACAGGCGGCGCGCGCGGGCGCGCAATTCAATCGGGCTCAGCGCCGGCGTCTCGTCGATGTAGAGCTGCGCATCGTTCATTTTCTGAATTGCGTGCGTCAGCCGCGGCCAGTCGTCGTCATTCAGCTTGCCCACACGCAGGCGGCTCTGGTCCAGCCGGCCGACCGAGCCCAGCATACGCATTGCCAGCTGGGCGCCGCCCATTTCCATCGAAAACACGGCGACAGGCAGTCCGCTGTCGATGGCGACGTTTTCACCGATGTTCAGCGAGAATGCAGTCTTACCCATCGACGGACGGCCGGCGACAATGATGAGATCGCCCGGCTGCAGGCCGGACGTCATGCGGTCGAGGTCGATGAAGCCCGTCGGCACGCCGGTGATGTCGTTCTGGTTGTCGCGGTTATACAGTTCGTCGATACGTTCGACCACCTGCGTGAGCAAGGGCTGGATCGCCACCCAGCCCTGCGCCCCGCGTGCGCCCTCTTCGGCGATGGCAAAGATCTTCGACTCGGCCTCGTCAAGCAGCTGCTTGACTTCCTTCCCTTGCGGATTGAATGCCTGGCTCGAAATCTCGTCTGAAACGGTAATCAGCTTGCGCAGCACGCCGCGTTCCCGGACGATCTCCGCGTAGCGGCGAATGTTGGCGGCGGACGGCGTGTTCTGTGCAAGCGCATTCAGGTACGGCAGTCCGCCGGCTTCCTCTGCCTTGCCACTGGTGCTCATCGCCTCGTAGACGGTGATCACGTCAGCCGGACGCGAGCTGTTGATCAGTTTGACGATGTGCTGGAAGATGATGCGGTGATCGTATCGGTAGAAGTCGTCTTCGCTGATGAAGTCGGCGATACGGTCCCACGCTGCGTTATCGAGCAGCAATCCGCCGAGAACGGACTGTTCCGCTTCGATCGAATGAGGCGGAACGCGGAGTGCTTCGATTTGCGGGTCGGCGCGGTTATTCATGGCGCGAATTATACCCGTTTAAGCTTTCGCTTTTCTGCCCCAAGCAGGCGCAACAACGCTTTATTTTTTCTCAAAAGGATCGCTTTTTAGAACCACTTGAAACAATTGCAGCAGGCAACAAAAAAGGCCGGCAATGCCGGCCTTTTTGCGTGCAGGAAAACAACGCTTACGCTTGTTCGCCGAGCACGGAAACGTGGATTTCCACAACAACGTCGGTGTGCAGCGCAACCGAGATCGGGTAGTCGCCAACCGTCTTGAGCGGGCCTTGCGGCATGCGGATCTGCGCCTTTTCAACCGGGAAACCTTGCTTGGTCACAGCTTCGGCGATGTCGGCATTGGTCACGGAACCGAACAGACGACCGTCGACGCCGGCCTTCTGCGCGATCTGGACGGTGGTGCCGGCCAGCTTTTCGCCTTGTGCCTGGGCTTGCGCCAGCTTCTCCGCTGCGGCCTTTTCCAGCTCGGCGCGCTTGGCTTCGAATTCAGCCACGGCGCTTTCGGTGGCACGGCGTGCCATGCGCTGCGGGATCAGGAAGTTGCGTGCGTAACCATCCTTGACCTTGACCACATCGCCCAGGTTGCCGAGGTTGACGACTTTTTCCAACAGAATGACTTGCATGTTTTTCTCCTATTCTTCAGTCGTCAATCAGGCGTTATGCAGATCGGTGTACGGCAGCAGCGCGAGGTAGCGTGCGCGCTTGATCGCGGTGTCGACCTGGCGCTGGTAGTGCGCCTTGGTGCCGGTCAGGCGTGCCGGCATGATCTTGCCGTTTTCCTGGACGAAGTCCTTCAGGGTGTCGACGTCCTTGTAGTCGACCTGCTCAACGCCGGCGGCGGTGAAGCGGCAGAATTTCTTGCGCTTGAACAGCGGGTTCTGCTGCTGGCGCTTTTGCTTGAGTTTGCTCTTGTCAAATTTTTTACCGAATGCCATGTTTGGCTCCTGTATCTAGTGATCTGATGTATGAGTCTCGAAATCCGTGACGTGGAACACGAGGCTCTTGCTGTTGCGGTTCTTGCGCGCCAGGAATCCGGTGAACAGAAAAATCTTTCCCAGTTCCGCCTGGTTGAACCTTCCCGAAATTTCGCCTGCGGCTACCGCGGCAATTTCAAGGTCGATCCGGCGCGGGATATTCGCTTCCACCTGCTCCGATGCGTGCTGCAGCCTTGCGGCGACGATCGGGATGCCTGCCGGGGTGTAGCGCACTGCTTCGCGCTCGGCGATGGCGGCAATCAGGCGAAGCTGGTTCACTCTCCCTGGCGATGCAATTACGACGCGGACGCCTCGGCGCGCTGCGACTTCGCAGCGTCTTCCTTCTGCACGGCCTTCATCATCGGCGACGGCGCGGTCTCGGCCTTCTTCATCTTGACGGTAAGGTGGCGCAGGACGGCGTCATTGAACTTGAAGCCGGTTTCGAGTTCGGCCAGGGTCTCGTTGTCGCACTCGATGTTCATGCAGACATAGTGTGCCTTGGCCAGTTTCTGGATCATGTACGCCAGTTGACGGCGGCCCCAGTCTTCGACACGGTGGACCTTGCCGTTGCGGGCGGTCACGATGCCCTTGTAGCGTTCGATCATCGCGGGCACTTGCTCGCTCTGATCCGGATGGACGATAAATACGATTTCATAATGACGCATGAATTCTCCTTTTGGACGGATTAAACAATCGCCCACCCCGGCGTCAAGACGGGTGTGGGAAGAGGAAAGCCCGCAATGATAACCCGAAAATCGGGAAACCTCAATTCATTCAAGCCCTTAACGCACCTCTTCCCGGCATGTCGCGTCGGCGGGCCGCATTTTTTCGCTCAAGCCGCAGATGTCGCTTGCAATCACCCATAGCCTGTATAAAAATACAGGCTGTTTATAAGCACAGGCGCACCCGCGCCGCATACGGCCATGATCAAACTTACCGCCCGCCAGGAACAGATCCTGAACCTGATCAGGGAAGCGATCGAAAACACCGGCTTCCCGCCGACCCGCGCCGAAATCGCTGCTGAACTCGGCTTCCGTTCCGCCAATGCCGCAGAAGAACATCTGCAGGCGCTGGCCCGCAAGGGTGCGATCGAAATTTCTCCCGGCACTTCGCGCGGCATCCGGCTGCGCGATACCGGCATGGACGGCCGGATGCGACAGGGCGCGGGCCAGATGCCGCTTCCGCATCCCGCCCTGATGCAGCTCAGCCTGCCGCTGGTCGGCCGGGTTGCCGCCGGCTCGCCGATTCTCGCTCAGGAACATATCGAATCGACATACAACGTTGATCCCTCGCTGTTTTCTGCGAAGCCGGATTACCTGCTGAAGGTGCGCGGCCTGTCGATGCGCGATGTCGGCATTCTTGACGGCGACCTGCTGGCGGTGAAAAAAACCGATACGGCGAAAAACGGGCAGATCGTGGTTGCGCGCATCGGCGACGACGTGACAGTAAAGCGCTACCGCAAAACCGGGTCGGTAATCGAATTGCTTCCCGAAAACCCCGACTTCGAGCCGATCCGTGTGGAAGGCAATGAAGACAGCTTTGCACTCGAGGGCCTGGCCGTCGGCCTGCTGCGCGCCTGGGGCTGATTGAAACCGGCGTGGCGCGCCGGCGGGGGACGGTCTTTAGTTCCGTCCCAGTTTTTGCAATATCTGACGTGCGATGCCGCGCAGGATATTGACCTCTTCCGTCTCGAGCCCGGTGCGCGAAAAGAGGCGCTTGAGGCGGGGCATCAGCTTTTTCGGGTTGCCTGGATCCAGGAAGTCGATCGCGACCAGCGCCTGTTCCAGGTGAGCGTACATGCCCTCGATCTGCGCCAGCTTGGCTGCCTCGCCCTGGAAGCCGACCGGCGTCTGCGGCACCGCGCCGCCGGTTTCAGCCACTCTCGCCTCGTAGGCCAGCAATTGCACCGCCTGCGCCAGATTCAGCGATGAATAATCCGGATTGGCCGGAATATTGATCAGGACGTTGCAGCGCTCGATGATGTCATTCGGCAGGCCGTACCGCTCGCTGCCGAATACCAATGCCGCATCCAGTCCTGCATCGGCGCACAATTGCGCAGCCAGCGCGCGCGGCGTCACCACCGGCGGCGAAAATTCCCTGAGCCGCGCACTCAGCGCTGCCGCAAAATTGCAGCCTTCCAGCGCCTCCTCGATTGTCCCGACCACCCTCGCCGCTGCCAGGATATCCTGGGCCCCGCTTGCGAAGGCGATCGCTTCTTCATGATGCACCGCGTCGGGAAAGCGCGGATTCACCAGCACGAGCTGTGAAAATCCCATGGTTTTCAGGGCGCGCGCGGCCGCGCCGATATTCCCGGGATGACTGGTGCCGACCAGGACAAAACGCAGGCGGCTGAAAAGAGAAGTACTGGTTTGCGACGGGTTCATTTAAAATAGCGCCAATGCGCGGCAAATGGCAGGTCTGCCAGGATTGCCGCATCGCTCATTAATTTTGAATTCATGCGGTTCCGCGCGGTATGCACGGTACCGCAATTTTAACGGAACCCCTATGCATCCCATGCTGAATACGGCGGTGAAGGCAGCGCGCCGCGCCGCATCCATCATCAACCGCGCTTCGTTCGACGTCGAACGCGTCAAGGTCACGACGAAGAACCACAACGATTTCGTCACCGAAGTCGACCAGGCCGCCGAACAAGCCATCATCGAAGTCCTCAAGACCGCGTACCCTGACCACGCGATCCTTGCCGAAGAATCCGGCGCCTCCTCCAACCTGCACGACGAAAACGAGAACGTCTGGATCATCGATCCGCTGGACGGCACCACCAATTTCATCCATGGTTTCCCGCAGTATTGCGTTTCGATCGCGTTGCAGCAGAAAGGCCAGATCACGCAGGCGGTGGTGTACGACCCGACCCGCAACGACCTGTTCACCGCGACCAAGGGGGCCGGCGCCTACCTGAACGATAAGCGCATCCGGGTGAGCCGCCGCGACAAGATGGCCGAAGCGCTGATCGGCACCGGCTTCCCGTTCCGCAGCACCGAAGGTATCGAAGAATACATGAAGATGTTCAAGGTCATGACCGAAAGATGCGCAGGCCTGCGCCGTCCAGGGGCCGCCGCGCTCGACCTGGCCTACGTCGCCGCCGGCCGTCTCGACGGCTTCTTCGAGAAAGGCCTGCAACCGTGGGATGCGGCTGCCGGCGCGCTGCTGATCAGCGAATCCGGCGGCATCGTCGGCGACTTCAGGGGCGAGTCCGATTATCTCTACAAGGGCAACATCATCGCCGGCACGCCGAAGATCTTCGCGCAAATGGTGAATCTGCTGTCGCCGTACGCATAACCGTTTTTCCGTTCGTACCATCCGGGAGCGGCGCCGGCGCGCGCCCTCCAGCCTGCGCCCCCAGTCCCGCGCAGCAGCGCCGGCCGGTCCATTCCATTCATCTGCCTGCGACTGGCGCCCTACCCCGGCGGCAGGCTCATGCTTTTTTCCGAGAACACATGTCTTTCAATGAACTTGGCCTGGCCGATGAAATCGTCCGCGCCGTCACAGAACAAGGCTACAACAGCCCGACCCCGATCCAGACACAGGCGATTCCCGCGGTGCTGCGCGGCGGCGACCTGCTGGCCGGCGCGCAGACCGGCACCGGCAAGACCGCCGGTTTCACGCTGCCGATCCTGCAACGCCTGGCGGCCCGGAAGCCCGCCGGCCCCGGCACGCCTATCCGCGCGCTGATCCTGACGCCGACGCGCGAGCTCGCCGCGCAGGTCGAAGAAAGCGTACGGGTGTACGGCAAGTATCTGAAACTGCGCTCCGCCGTGATCTTCGGCGGAGTCGGCATCAACCCGCAGATCGACCTGCTGCGCAAGGGCGTCGACATCCTCGTCGCCACGCCTGGCCGCCTGCTGGATCACATGCAGCAAGGCACGGTCAACCTGAACCATGTCGAGATCCTGGTGCTGGACGAAGCCGACCGCATGCTCGACATGGGCTTCATCCGCGACATCCGCCGCATCCTTGCCGTCCTGCCGCAGAAGCGCCAGAACCTGCTGTTCTCCGCGACGTTTTCCGACGAGATCAAGGCCCTGGCCGACGGTCTGCTGAATTCGCCAGCAACGATTGAAGTCGCGCGCCGCAATTCGACGGTGGAGGTGATCGAGCAGAAAATCCATCCGGTCGACCGCAACCGCAAGCATCCGCTGCTTTCCCACCTGATCCGGACCAACGACTGGTCACAGGTGCTGGTGTTTACCCGTACCAAGCACGGTGCCAACAAGCTGGTGGAACAGCTTGGCAAGGACGGCGTCCCGGCCATGGCAATCCACGGCAACAAGAGCCAGTCGGCGCGCACGAAGGCGCTGGCCGAGTTCAAGGACGGCAGCCTGCGGGTGCTGGTCGCGACCGATATCGCCGCACGCGGCATCGACATCGACCAGCTGCCGCACGTAGTGAACTACGACCTGCCGAACGTGCCGGAAGACTATGTGCATCGCATCGGCCGTACCGGCCGCGCCGGCGCGACCGGCGAAGCAGTCTCGCTGGTATGTGTCGACGAGCACGACATGCTCAAGGGGATCGAGAAGCTGATCAAGCGCTCGCTGCCGCGGGAAGTGGTACCCGGCTTCGAGCCGGACCCGAATGCAATACCGCAGCCGATCCAACTGCGCAGCGGCGATCACCGTGCGGGCGGCCGCAATCGTCCGCCGCAACATGCCAAACCGGCGGGTGCACCGAAAGCCGCACCGGCGAAGTCGGCGCAGGTAAAGTCCGCGCCGATGAAACCGGTTCAGGCGAAGGCTGCTCCGGCGAAGACCGCCGCGCCGAAAACGGCGGCGGTGAGGCACGCCCCCGGCCACTCGCTGACCGGCAAACCGCCGGCGCAGAACCGCGGCTCCGGGCGCGGCCGATAAGGATGCAGACGAAACGCCCGCATTCGCTGCGGGCGTTGCCTTCATAACGTCAATTCAGCCCCGTTCCCCATTAAAATGCGGGTTTGCGCGCAACGCGCATGCCTCATCATCATGGAAAGAATGGAATGGCTTTGAAACCCGCGCTGAAACCGGATAACGACGCACCGCCCGCCGGCCTGGACATTGTGCTGGAAAAGCACACTCCGATGATGCAGCAGTATCTGCGCATCAAGGCCGACTATCCGGACATGCTGGTGTTCTACCGCATGGGCGATTTCTACGAGCTGTTCTTCGACGATGCCGAAAAGGCCGCGCGCCTGCTTGGCATCA
>Ga0196971_1000889_pt1 | contig 16686 bp, 8 predicted proteins | sample S1v_1013CmetaG_FD_148660 | JGI IMG/M metagenome (GOLD analysis project Ga0196971, IMG submission 148660) | Soil microbial communities from Anza Borrego desert, Southern California, United States - S1+v_10-13C | ecosystem: Environmental > Terrestrial > Soil > Desert | place: USA: California... | reverse complement strand
GCCCTCGAGCAGGGCCTCCAGGGAGGAGGCAAGCTCCACGCCGTAGGACGTCGAGAAGGACGTCAGGCAGGATGAAAGGTCTTCGGCGGCACGCCCCAGTACAAAGTCCGACATGGTGTTTCCCTCGAGGCCCGCGGATCGGGCGTCCTGGGAAAAGACTCTTATCGGTTTCCTGGTGATGTCCGTGTGACATGGACAAGCTGCCGCTAATCCCTACACGCGGTATCGGTGTTCGTTCCGACCGCTGACTCGCCCCGGAATAAGCCGGAAGAACGGCCGAGACGACTGCCGGGAAGCCGGGCGCTCCGATCGGCATGCGAAGCTTGTGCTTGGCCATATGGGCCTGCTCTTCGATGCCGGCCAACTGCTCCTTCGCTTCGGCAGCGGCAGGCTTTCGGCGGGTGGGTGCAGCGCATCCTCCGCCTCGGGAACGGAGGTAGCCCTCCACGGCAGCATCGACGCTACGATCAAGCCGGCGCAAAGGCTAAGCCCCCCTTTCAAGGACGTAGCGGTTTTCAGCCGGTCACTATCCGCCCAAGTCACCGATACGTCTGCCAGCCATATGCCTTCCGCTCATCACCATACTCTCGGAACACCACAATACGTCGTTCTATGACATTCACGATAACACTCAATAAATTTCACCCCCCTTCCTTCGCACATTTCAAAATTCAGCCGAAAAATTAGACAATACTTTTGCCCATGGACTCCTTTGGAATAGGCGTTCAGTTGGCTGGAATCCTAGCCAACAATGGGGTTGGCTGCGGATTTTTATTTAGTTAGGCGAATTTTCCTTTTGGTTAAAGTTCTGTGTGAAGGGAACAGCGCCGATTCGGCGCATGCCAGCAACATATTTAACCCTGAGAGGTCCGTATGGTGCAGTTAGTTCAACACGACCTGTTGTTCATACTTGAGCAGATCAAAATCGCTGAACGGCATGCGAGCGGAGAAAACCTTGCCGATCTTGTCGGAAATCCGCTGCTGCCCTACGGCCTTCGCACGGTAAACGGAAGCTACAACAACATCATCCCGGGTCGCGAGAACTGGGGCGCCGCCGATGAGGAGTTCATCAGGCTGCTCACCCCGCAGTACCGGAACGAGGGTGACGATCAGATCACCTTCCCGACCCCGAACGGTCCGTTTGTCCTCAACAACAACAACTATCAGACCCCCGGCACCGTCGTCGACGCGGACCCGCGCATCATCTCGAACCTGATCGTCGATCAGACCAGCAACAACCCGATGGCCACCGCCATCTATCAGCGGTTGCAGAGCGAGGGGGTGGACGTCAGCACCATTCCGCATCTCGACGCGAACCAGCAGCCGATCAAGGACAAGTTCGGCAACGATCTGGTCACCTACGTCTTCCCCAACCTTGCTCCGGACGAGGGTCTGTCGGCGCCGTTCAATTCCTGGTTCACGCTGTTCGGCCAGTTCTTCGACCATGGCCTCGACCTGGTCAGGAAGGGCGGCAACGAAGTCGTCTACATTCCGCTTCAGCCGGACGATCCGCTCTACGTCCCGAACAGCCCCACCAACTTCATGGTGCTGACGCGCGCGACCACGGGCGAGGGCTCGGGCAACATCACCACGCCCTGGGTCGACCAGAACCAGACCTACACGTCGCACGCCTCGCACCAGATGTTCCTGCGCGAGTACGCGATGGTGGATGGCAAGCCGCTCGCGACCGGCAAGCTGCTGGAAGGCGAGCGCGGCCTCGCCACCTGGGCCGACGTGAAGAAGCAGGCCGCCGAGAAGCTCGGCATTCTGCTGACCGACAAGGACGTCGGCAACGTTCCGCTGTTCGCGGTCGATCCCTACGGCGAGTTCATCCGCGGGGCCAACGGCTTCCCGCAGCTGGTCGTCGGGCTCGGCGCCGACGGCGTCCTGGGCACCGCGGACGACGTCCTGGTCGAAGGCGACCCCGCCAATCCGGTGGACCCCAGCGCCGCCGGCGCCTTCCGCACCGGCCATGCCTTCCTGGACGACATCGCCCACCTCGCGGCCCCCGTCATGGACCAGGCCGGCAACCTGATGCAGGACGGCGACGGTGCGGTGGGCTACTCGGGCGGCTACGGCACGCGCGGGCAGAACCTGGCCTACGACAACGAACTGCTCGACGCGCACTACGTCACGGGCGACGGGCGCGGCAACGAGAACATCGGCCTGTCCGCCGTCCACCACATCTTCCACTCCGAGCACAACCGCCTTGTCGACCACGTCAAGAGCGTCGCTCTGGCCTCCAACGACCTGAACTTCCTGAACGAGTGGCTGCTCACCGACGTCGCGGCGATCCCGACGGCGCCCGCGGACATCGCCAGCCTGCAATGGGACGGCGAACGGCTGTTCCAGGCCGCCCGCTTCACCACCGAGATGCAGTACCAGCACCTCGTGTTCGAGGAGTTCGCGCGCAAGGTACAGCCGGACGTCGATGTCTTCGTGTTCGAGCCCTCGGTCGACATCAACCCGGCGATCTTCGCCGAGTTCGCCCACGTCGTGTACCGGTTCGGCCACTCCATGCTGAACCAGACCGTGGACCAGATCGCCGCGGACGGCACCCGGCAGGAGATGCCGCTCTTCGACGTCTTCCTCAACCCGCTTGCGTTCGGTTCGGAGACCGTCGGCCACGACGTTGCGGCCGGCGCCATCATCCGCGGCATGACGGCGCAGGTGGGCAACGAGATCGACGAGTTCGTCACCCCCGTCCTGCGCGACCAGCTTCTCGGCATTCCGCTCGACCTGGCGGCGCTCAACATCGCCCGCGCCCGCGACACCGGCATCCCGTCGCTCAACGTCGCGCGCGCCCAGTTCAAGGAGATCTCCGGCGGCAACACCCTGCTCGACCCGTACACGAGCTGGGTCGATTACGCGCTGAACCTCAAGCATCCGGAATCGATCGTGAACTTCATCGCGGCCTACGGCACGCATGAGACGATCACCTCCGCGACCACCCTCGACGGTAAGCGCGCGGCGGCAACGAACCTGGTCATGGGCTACCAGGGCAGCGATCCGGCCGAGCTGGCCCGGTATGCCGACCGGATGGACTTCCTGAATTCCACGGGCACCTGGGCCAACCAGGAGACCGGGCTCAACCTCGTCGATCTGTGGGTCGGCGGCCTGGCCGAGAAGAAGATGCCCTTCGGCGGCATGCTGGGCTCGACCTTCGCCTTCATCTTCCAGCTCCAGCTGGAAAATCTCCAGGACGCCGACCGCTTCTACTACCTGTCGCGCGTCCAGGGGCTGAACCTGCTCAACGAACTGGAGAACAACTCCTTCGCCAAGCTGGTGATGCGCAACAGCGATCTGGGCGAGACCGGGACCGCGCTGCCGGGCGACATCTTCTCGGTGCCCAACCACGTCCTGTACATGGACTACAACAAGCAGCTCGCGATGACCGGGCTGGCCGATCCCCAGCACAGCAATCCCTACCAGCAGGCCATCTCCAACCTGGTCGAGCGCCGCGATGCCAACGGGGACGGGGTCGCCGAATACATCCGCTACAACGGCAGCGACCACATCGTCATCCAGGGAACCGACGGCAACGACCACATCATCGCCGGCGGCGGCGACGACGCCGTCTGGGGCGGCAAGGGCGACGACCGCATCGAGGCGGGCTATGGTGTCGACCGGATCCACGGCGGCGACGGCGACGACATCATCACCAACTCGGGCACGGACATCGGCGAGACCGACTTCCTGCACGGCGAGGGCGGCGACGACGTCATCCACGGCGGAACCGGGCTTGCCCTGATCTTCGGCAACGAGGGCAAGGACTTCATCGTCACCGGCCCGGACGGCAAGGAGGTGTTCGGCGGCCTCGGCGACGACTTCATCCTGGGCGGTGACGGCGGCGACCTGCTGATGGGCAACGAGGGCAGCGACTGGATCGAGGGCGGCCCCCGCTTCGACACGCTGGCGGGCGAGAACTCCGAGCTGTTCTTCAACAGCACGATCATCGGCCACGACGTGATGAACGGCGGCAGCGGCGACACCGACTACGACGGCGAGTCGGGCGACGACATCATGTTCCAGAGCGAGGGCATCCAGCGCAACAACGGCATGGCCGGCTTCGACTGGGCGATCCACAAGGGGCACAACGTCGCCGCCGACTCCGACCTTGGCATCCCGATCTTCACCAACCAGGAGCAGTTCATCCTGCGCGACCGGTTCGACCTGGTCGAGGGCCTGTCGGGCTGGAAGTACAACGACGTCCTGACCGGCCGGCAGGTCGTCAACGGCGCCATCGGCGCCGGCGGTGCCATCGCCGACCCGCGCCCCGGCCAGATCCCGGCGACGATCGATTCGACCTCCAACGCGCTGCTGGAGAAGAACATCGATCTGATCAACGGCCTGCGCTCGATGCTCGGCCACCTGAGCTGGGACACCACCAACCCCAACGCCATCGCGCTGGACACGGACGACGCCACCGACATCATCCTCGGCGGCGGCGGCAGCGACCTCATCCAGGGCAAGGCCGGCAACGACATCATCGACGGCGACCGGTGGCTGAACGTCCGCATCAGCGTGCGCAGCCTCGCCGACCCCACGCAGGAGATCGCCACCTACGACAGCATGGTCGATCTGGTGCCGTTCATGTTCAACCGGACCTACAAGCCGAGCCAGCTCGTCATCGTCCGCGAGATCCTGAACGGCAACGTCGCCGGCGACATCGACACGGCCGTCTACTCGGATGTCTTCGCCAACTACGACATCACGCTCAACGTGAACCGCTCGGTGTCGGTCGCCCACGCCCGGGGAATACCGACGGACGGGACCGACGCCGTCTCGAACATCGAGCGGCTGAAGTTCTTTGATCAGACCGTCGGCCTCTTCGTCGGCGGCAGCGGCAACGACACCCACACGGGGTTCGAGGGCAACGACCTGATGTGGGGCGGCGGCGGCAACGACACGCTGATCGGCGGCAGCGGCGACGACGTCATCCGCGGCGAGGATGGCAACGACAATCTCATGGGTGCCACCGGCAATGACTCGCTGTTCGGTGGAGCGGGCGACGACACCCTTACGGGCGGCAGCGGCAACGACACACTGCAGGGCGGAGAGGGCAACGACACCCTCAACGCCGGCAGCGGCAACGACATCCTCGATGGCGGCGACGGCGACGACATCCTGGATGGGGGTAACGACAACGACACGCTGCTGGGCGGGGCGGGCAACGACCGGCTCAACGGCGGCGCCGGCAGCGACATCATGACCGGCGGCACCGGCAACGACACCTACGTCGTCGACGCCGTCGGCGACCAGGTCATCGAACTGGCCGGTCAGGGGACGGACACCGTCGAGACCTCCCGCGCCTCGTACACTCTCGGCAACAACATCGAGAACCTGACCTTCACCGGCACCGGCAACTTCACTGGCACCGGCAACGGACTCGACAATCGGATCACCGGTGGGGCGGGCAACGACTTGCTCACCGGCGGGGCCGGCAACGACGTGGTCATCGGCGGGGCCGGCAACGACAGCCTCACGGGTGGCAGCGGGAACGACACGCTGCAGGGCGGGGTCGGCAATGACACGCTGAACGCCGGCAGCGGCGACGACATCCTCGAGGGTGGAGCCGGCGACGACACCATGGATGGCGGTGTCGGCAACGACACCTTCGTCTTTGCCCCGGGGTTCGGCCATGACCGGATCACCAACTTCGACGGCAACCCGGCCGGCGGCCAGGACCGGCTCGACATCCAGGCCCTGGGGGTGACCGCCGCCACCTTCGCCCAGATGGTGCAGATCGATACCATCGGCCCCAACACCGTGATCACGTTCGGCGGGGACCCGACGAACAGCATCACGCTGGTCGGCGTCGGCAGCGGGGTCGACATCACCGATTTCATCGTCAGCGCATAAACCTCGTCCCAGCCTGCCCGGCACCCGCCGGGCAGGCCCCTTTCCGCCTTCTGCGGACGTTGCGGACCACCGCCCGGTTTCGGGGGGCCGCCATTAAAAGGGCACATGCGTTATGGGCATATTGACACGCTCCACAGTTCGCGACACGCGCCCGGTCGACGCGCTGCGCAGCTGCCGCGCCGCTTTCATCGGCGTTGCCTGGCTCAGCGTCTTCATCAACATCCTCATGCTCACCGGGTCGGTGTTCATGATGGAGGTGTACGACCGCATCCTGCCGAGCCGCAGCGTGCCGACCCTGGTCGGCCTCTGTGTGATCGCCTTCCTCCTCTACGCCTTCCTCGGCGTCTTCGACATGCTCCGCGGGCGTATTCTCACCCGCGCCGGCGACAATTTCGACGCGCGGCTCAGCCCGCAGCTCTTCGGCATCATGGTCACCACGCCGCTGCGCGGCGGCCGGGCGGGCGTCGCGCAGCCCATGCGGGACCTGGACAAGATCCGGAGCTTCCTCGCCGGCAACGGCCCGCTGGCCCTGTTCGACCTGCCATGGCTGCCGTTCTACCTGGCTCTGTGCTTCGCCTTCCATTTCTGGATCGGCGTCGCGGCCTCGGCCGGCGCGGCGTTCCTGGTCGTGCTGACGCTGTGCACCGAGGCATTCACCCGCAAGCCCGCCAGCGAAGCCGCCGGCCACGCCGCCGTCCGGGCGGCGCTGACCGAGAGCGGCCGGCGCAACGCCGAGGTCCTCCACGCCATGGGCATGGTCGGCACGATGCGCCAGCGCTGGTGCACCGCCAACCAGCGCTTCCTGCGCAGCCAGCGCGCGGCGGCGGACGTGGCCGGCGGCATCGGCGCCACGTCGAAGGTCTTCCGCATGCTCCTCCAGTCGGCGGTGCTGGCGGTCGGCGCCTATCTGGTGATCGCGGGCGAGGCGACGCCGGGCATCATCATCGCCAGCTCGATCCTCTCCGGCCGCGCCCTGGCGCCGGTCGATCTCGCCATCGCCAACTGGCGCGGCTTCGTCGATGCGCGCCAGGGGTTCACGCGCCTGCGCACGCTGATGGAGGAGTTCCCGGAGCAGTCCGGCACGCTGCCGCTGCCGGCGCCCAAGGAGGGGATCTCGGTCGAGGGCGTCAGCGTCGCCCCGCCCGGGCACGAGCGCCCGGTCGTCCACGACGTGTCGCTCCAGCTGCGGGCGGGCTCCGGGCTCGGGATCATCGGCCCGAGCGCGTCCGGCAAATCCTCCCTCGCCCGCGCCCTGGTGGGCGTCTGGGCGCCGAGCCGGGGCAAGGTCCGCATCGACGGCGCGGCGCTCGACCAGTGGTCCTCCGAGGCGCTCGGCCGGCACGTCGGCTACCTGCCGCAGGACGTGGAGCTGTTCGACGGCACCGTCGCCGAGAACATCGCCCGCTTCGACCCCGAGGCCGACCCCGAGGCCATCATCGCCGCGGCGCGCACCGCGGGCGTCCACGACCTGATCCTGCGCCTGCCCGAAGGCTACGGTACGCGGATCGGCGAGGCCGGGGCCGCCCTGTCCGGCGGGCAGCGCCAGCGCGTCGCGCTTGCCCGCGCGCTCTATCGCGACCCGTTCCTGGTCGTGCTCGACGAGCCCAACTCCAACCTCGACGCCGAGGGCGAACAGGCGCTGACCCAGGCGATCCTGTCCGTGCGCAAGCGGGGCGGCATCGTCGTCGTCGTCGCGCACCGCCCCAGCGCGCTCGCGGGGGTCGATTACGTGCTCCACATGACCAACGGCGCGGCGACCGCCTTCGGGCCCAAGGAAAAGGTCCTCAACGAGGTCCTGCAACGCCGGTCCTCTCCGTCGCTCAAGGTCGTTTCCGAGGGAGGCAATCCATGAAGAAGAACGCCCAAACCGCCAGCATGGAACCCGCCATCTCCATCCGCCGGCATCTCCTGGCCGGCGCCGCCGCCGCGACGGTCCTCGTCTTCGGGGTCGGCGGCTGGGCGACGACCACCGAGTTCGCGGGGGCGGTGGTCGCCCCGGGCTCGTTCGTCGTCGAGAGCAACGTCAAGAAGGTCCAACACCCGACCGGCGGCGTCATCGGCGAGCTGCGCGTGCGCGACGGCGACAAGGTCGTCTCCGGCGAGGTGGTGGTGCGCCTGGACGAGACGATCACGCGGGCCAACCTCTCCATCGTCACCAAGCAGCTGGACGAGCTGTATGCCCGCGAAGCGCGCCTGCGCGCCGAGCGCGACGATGCCGACACCCTGACGTTCCCGCCGGGCCTGCTGGAGCGCGCCCAGGAACCCGAACTCGCCCAGGCGCTGGAGAACGAGCGCAAGCTGTTCGAGCACCGGCGGGCCTCGCGCGACGGCCAGAAGGCGCAGCTGCGCGAACGCGTCGCTCAGCTTCGCGAGGAGATCGAGGGGCTGGCGCGCCAGTCCGCCGCCAAGACGCAGGAGATCGAGGCGACCCGGAAGGAACTGGAGAGCGTGCGCTTCCTCTGGGGGAAGAACCTCGTCCAGATCCAGCGCATCACCGGCCTCGAGCGCGACGCAGCCAAGCTGGCGGGCGAGCAGGGCCAGATCGCCGCCGCGACGGCCCAGGCCAAGGGCAAGATCACGGAGACGGAGTTGCAGATCCTCCAGGTCGATCAGGACCTGCGCTCCGAGGTCGCCGGCAATTTGCGGGACACCCAGGCCAAGATCGCCGAGATGATCGAGCGCAAGGTGACGGCCGAGGACCAGCTGCGGCGCATCGACATCCGGGCGCCGCAGACCGGCATGGTGCATCAACTCGCGGTCCACACCATCGGCGGCGTGATCGGCCCCGGCGAGCCGATCATGGTGATCGTGCCCGAGGCCGACGCCCTGACCGTCGAGGCCAAGGTCGCACCCCAGGACATCGACCAGCTCCACATCGGCCAGCCCACCATGCTGCGCCTGTCGGCCTTCAACCAGCGCACCACGCCCGAGATCATGGGCACGGTCAGCCGGATCTCGGCCGACCTTTCGACGGACCCGCATTCCGGCGCCAAGTTCTACACCGTCCGCATCGCCCTTCCCAAGGAGGAGCTGGCGCGCATCGGCGACCTGAAGCTGATCCCGGGCATGCCGGTCGAGACCTTCATCCAGACCGGGACGCGCACCGTGCTGTCCTATCTGACGAAGCCGCTCACCGACCAGGTCTCGCGAGCGTTCCGCGAGGAGTGATGGCCAATGGTCGCGGATCATCGACGCGGTAGATTGTCGGGCTGTGGCAATTAGGGAGGCGCTACGCCGTAGGGCCGCGGCAGTGCGGAGGTGGCGGATTGTCGCGGGCGTGCCGCGCTATGATCTGCAACTGTTGGTCAGGCGGCGCGCTTTTGCTATGTCCGCCCTGCCTCGGGACAATGCCGGGAAGCCAAGACCTTCGATTACGGGAGGTGCGGCGGACTGGCCCAGGCGCTAGAGCAAATTCCTGTTGGTTCTAAAGACCTGAGCTATGCAGCTTTATAGCCGCAATGGCGGAACCAGCCGCGCGCGTCGGAGGCGGTGACGGTGTCGAGGACGCCGGGCAAGGCCTCTTCCAGAGCGTCGCGGGTGCGTGCTGCGACGGAACGCAGGGCGGTTTTGATCTTCGCCCAGCACGGCTCGATGGGGTTGAAGTCCGGGGAGTAGGCCGGCAGGAACCGCATCTCGATGCCGGCCGCCTCCAGCACGGCGCGCACGCGCGGGCTGCGATGCGTGCCGAGCCGGTCGAGCACGACGACCGGGTGGGGGCGGTCCTTGAGGGCGGGCAGCAGCACCTGCTCCAGGAAGGCCAGGAAAACCTCGGTGTCGGTGGCCCGCGCCACCGTCATCATCGCCACCGGCCCCTCCAGGCCCAGGGCGCCGAGCAGCGTGAGGCGGCGCCAATGCCCGGCCGGGGCAGCCCCGACCGCCCGCCCTCCGCCTTGGGCGCGGACTTAGCGCCGGGTCATGGCGGTGTCGATGCCGCTCTCGTCGAGGAAGATCAAATCCTCGGCTGGCCAGGCGGGCTGATCCGCGCGCCAGGCTTGGCGATCCGCCTGTACATCGGCACGCTCGTGCTCGCTGGCGTGCAGGGACTTTTCTTTCGACGCCAGCCGAGCCGCTGCAAGGCCCGGCACAGCGCGGGCAGCGAGTGGCGCCGGCCGGTGCGCTCCTCCAGCCAGTGCGCGTACTGCGCCAACTGGGCATCGGTGTGGTCGGCCACCACCGCGTCCAGCTCCGGCAGGTCGCCGGCCAGCATCACGCGCCCGCCGGCATGCGCCTTGGCTTCATGGCGCCCCTCCTCGCGGGCTTGCTTGCGCCAACTCGAGACCGTTGCCTGCGACACCTCGAAGCGCCGGGCGATCGAACTCTGCGTCTCGCCTCCCGCCTCGCATGCCCGCAGCACACGCTCCCGCAAATCCGACGAATAGGCTCGGGTCATCGCGACGCCCTCCACAATGGGTCAATCGCTCCAACAGCCAAACCGCCCGACCGTTCTTCACGTCAGACAGGAATTCGCTCTAAGGGTTCAATTTGCCCGACCTTTCGCGCACAGGTCTCATAGTACCCTTGGAAGGCACCATACCCTTGGAAGGCACCGCCAGCTCGCCGGCGCCAGTGATGATGGCCGGGATGGTTACGCAGCCAGGGGCGCACCGGCAACCTTGACCCAGGCGGCGAAAGCCCAGGCGTAAGCGGCACGCCACTCGGAAGGGGTAGTCGGCGTGCGTCGGGCCAGAGCGCGTCGTCATGCCGGCCCTAGACAGTCCCCCCGCGCCCCGGGCAGCCCGAACGCGAAGATACCGGCGGGAGGCTCCAGGCGAGAAAGCGGATGAGTTGCCGGGAAGTCGCGCTGCCGCGGAAAATCCGCGAAGCCGTTGACTTGCTCGCAGGCTTACCTCAAACGTTCGGGTATGTCCCGCTTGCGCCGCCGGCAGAGCCGGCCCCACGACCGCACGACCAGCCGACGCCGCGCCACCGTCCTGTCCGGGCTGCTGGGGCTGATGATGGCTTGCGGCGTGACCGCCGCCGTCCCCGCCCATGCGCAGTCTCCGGCCGGCCAGGGCTCCGAGCCGCCGGTGTTGCTCGGCGCTGACCAGGTGACCTTCGACGAGGAGCAGGGTCTCGTCACCGCGCGCGGTAACGTCGAGCTGTCGCAGGGCCAGCGCACCATGCGCGCCGACGCCGTCAGCTACAACCGTAAGACCGGCGTGGTGACGGCCAGTGGCAACATCCGCATCGTCGAGCCTTCGGGCGACATCGTGTTTGCCGATTACGCGGAACTGACCGACGACATGCGCGACGCGTTCGTCGACAACGTCCGCGTCCTGATGACCGACAACGCCCGCATGGCCGCCGCCGAGGGCGAACGGCGGGGCGAGCGCATGGTACGCCTGAACCGCGGCGTCTACAGCCCCTGCGACCTGTGCCCCAGCGACCCCACCCGCCCGCCGGTCTGGCAGGTCCGCGCCGTGCGCATCGTGCACGACCGCGAGGAGCGGGAGATCCGCTTCAAGGACGCGACGCTGGAGATGTTCGGGGTGCCGGTGGCCTACACCCCCTACCTGTCGCAGCCCGATCCGACCGTGGAGCGCAAATCGGGCTTCCTGACGCCGCTGCTGGGCAGCAAGTCTGGCCTCGGCATCTTCATCCGGCCGCGCTACTACGTCGACATTGCTCCGGATCAGGACGCCACCCTCGAGTTGGGCGCCTTCAGCAACAAGCTGCCCCTGCTGGGCGGCGAATACCGCAAGCGCTTCGAGCGCGGCCGGCTGGAACTGGGCGGCAGCGTCACCAAGAGCGAGCCGCCCTCTCTCGATGGCCGCAAGGACGAGATGCTGCGCGGCCACGTGAGGGCCAAAGGCCTCTTCGAGATCGACGAGGTATGGCGCACCGGCTTCGACGCGGCCCGCGCCAGCGACGAGACGTACCTGCGCCGATACCACGACTACCGCGAATACGTGCTGACCAGCCGCGCCTTCGCAGAGGGCTTCCGCGGCCGCAGCTACGCCGCGGTGAACGCCTACAGCTGGCAGGACCTGCGCTACGGCAATGTGGTCGAGGAGCCGATCGTCGCCCCTCTGGCCGTGTACGACGCCGTGGGCGAGCCGGGCAGCCTGCTGGGCGGGCGCTGGTCGCTGAACAGCGGCATCATGTCCTTGTACCGCAGCCGCGGCGCGAGCACCCGGCGCGTTCACGTCCAGCCCGGCTGGCGGCGGGACGTCGTCTCCGGCCTCGGCTTCGTCACGACCTTCGACGCGAGACTGCTCGCCGCCGGGTACGACGCCACCCACTACGCCCGCCCGGATCAGCCGGCGGCCGGGCGCGGGGAGACCGGGCACACGCGCCTGTTCCCGCAGGGCCAGATGACGGTGCGCTACCCGTTCGTCCGCTACGGCGAGCAGACGCAGCAGTTGGTCGAGCCGATCGTCGCGCTGACAGCGGCGCCGAGCATCCGGAACGACCCGGCACTTCCGAACGAGGACAGCCAGGACATCGAGTTCGACCACGCCAACCTGTTCCGGCTCAGCCGCTTCCCCGGCATCGACCGGCTGGAGGGCGGAACGCGCTTCACCTACGGCCTACGCTCGGCGATCCAGGGCTCCGGGGGAGGGGCCGGCAGCCTGTTCCTGGGACAGAGCTACCGGCTGTATGGCGATGCAACGTTCCCCGCGGGATCGGGACTGGAGGAGCGGCGCTCGGATTACGTCGGCCGCCTGGATCTGTCGCCCGGGCCGTGGCTCAACATGAACTATGCCTTCCGCCTGGACCAGGAGACGCTGACTCCCCGGCGTCACTCGCTCACGGCGTCGGCCGGCGTGCCGGCGTTCAGGGTGACGACCAACTACACCTACATCGACCAGATCGTCGATCCCTGGATCGTGAGCCGCCGCGAACTGGAGCAGGCGAACATCGACATCAGATCCCGGTTCACCACCCACTGGTCGGTGGGCGTCGGCTATTCCTATGCGTTCCGCCCCGAGCCGGGACCTCGGACGACGTTCGGCACCCTGATGTACGAGGATGAGTGCTTTACCTTCCAGGCGATTGCACAGCGCAGCCACACCAATGCTCTGGGCGAGAGGGTGGGGGAAAACGCCATCTACTTCCAGTTCGTGTTCAAGAACCTCGGTGAGTTCCGCACGCCGGGCATCGGCGACCTGCTGGGCGGCTGAGGCCGGCTGAAGGGAAGGAGCCCGCCATCCGCCACGCCCGGGTCTATATCAGAGCGGAGCGGAGGGCTGGCAGCGTGACTCCGCCCGCCGAATCAAAGCCTGGAGCAGGTTCCGGTCCGGACTGAACCGAACCTTTCTCTAGCCGGGCTTGCGCAGCAGCAGAAACATATGGTGGGGGAAGAGTGGGTTGTGGCTGCACGACACCAGTTCCAGCCCATGGGCCTCCACCGTGTCGATCATCTGCCGGCGGGTCAGGCCGGGGCGCCCGACCTCCCACCAATGGGCAGCGCGCCGGCGCTCGGGCGGACGGGCCTTGATGGCGTCCACGTCGACGCGCCGCGAGCCCCATCCATCGAACACCTTGTGCCAAGCCTTCTCCCAGTGGATCTTCGGCAGCCGCAGCGACAGGGACAGCGAGAACCAGCCGCCGCTGTACGGCACGGAAAGGTAGACGTAGCGGCGTGAGAACTTGGCCATATGGCCGATCAACGCCGGGACCTCTTCCCAGTCGTTGTGTTCCAGGCACTGGAAGGAACTGACCAGGTCGACCTGCTCCCCGGTGAACGGGTAATCGGCGATCGAGCTGACGACGTCGGGGAAGAAGCGGTCCGAGATGTCGACGGACCGATAGTCGATGCCGAAGTGCCGGGCCAGCGACCGGGTGACGTCGCGCCCGCCCCCGAACTCCAGCACCGACATCACGTCCGGGAACAGGATCGGCACCTGCGCCTGCAGCCACAGCGACTGCCAATGGCGCTCGCGGTTCGGCAGAAAGTCGCTCGCGAAGTAGCGGTACCCCTCGCTCTCTTTGCCACCGTAGCGGGTGATGGGGTTGGGGGACTGCTCATGCGGCATCGTATTACCTTTCCGCTCCAAATCCGGTCTCCTTCGACGTCGCGGCCGTCCGGAACGATCGGCCGGGAAGATAGCCGGTCTCACCCCACGGGAAAAGCCGGAAAGGACGGCTCGGTCTCGCAGTATCCGACACCCGCATGGCCATGCAGGACCATCGGTCCATGCCTTGTCCATCCCCCCCCATCATGCTAAACAACGCGACCGTAGACATGAATCATGATGTCATGCCCGCTATCACTGTGCGTCGCGGCCACCTGCACCATCCGATGCTAGTCATCCCTGCCGCGTCGGCACCGATCGGGTGTCAGTTTCACCATGGCCGGAAGGCCGCTGCTGCGGGCCGGCACCATGGACTGCATGAGGCGCACGGGGGTGCTTCCCGACTTCAGCGACGCCGGCCCGCCCTCCGCAGCCGCAGAGCCGGCGGCGGGCCGCCGGCAAAGGCGGCGGGCTGAGCCCGCAGCCACCTGCCGATAAAGCACAGCAGTGATGTCTGACCTCAAGAACAAGCTCCGCGACCTGCTGGAGCCGCGTCTGCGGCGACGGGTGGCGCTGATCGGCGTCCTGATCATCCTCATGGGCATTCTGGAGGCGGCCAGCATCGGCGCCGTCATGCCCTTCCTGGCCCTGACCTCCAACCCGTCGGCGATCCACGGCCACTGGGCGTCGGCCGCGCTCTATGAGCGGCTGGACTTCCGCAGCACGGATGAGTTCCTGCTGGCCCTCGGCGTCGCCATTCTCCTGTTCATCGTCCTGGGGCTGATATTCAAGGCGATGACCTATCGCGTCCTGACGCGCTTCACCGCCGACTGCACCTACACCCTCAGCACCAGCCTGTTCCGCATCTATCTCTCGCAGCCCTACATCTTCTTCCTGTCCCGGCACAGCGGCGACCTGGGCAAGTCGATCCTGAACGAGGTCCACCAGGTGACCACCACGGTCATCATGGCCCTGCTGCTGGTCGCCGCCCATTCGTCGACCGTGATCTTCCTGCTCGGCGTGCTGATCTGGGCCAACCCGCTGGCGGCCCTGCTGGTGGGCACCATCCTGGGGGGGACGTATCTGCTGATCTACCTGGGCCTGCGCCGCTTCGTCAGCCGTCTGGGTTACGAGCGGGTCGGCGCTAACCGCGAGCGCCACCGCATTGCCCAGGAGACCTTCGGTGGCATCAAGGAGATCAAGACGTCGGGGCTGGAGCACGCCTACTTGGCGGCATTCCGCAAGCCGTCGCGGAGCTTCAGCATGCATCAGGCGACGAACCAGATCATTGCCGAACTGCCGCGCTACGTCATCGAGGGCGTGAGCGTCGCCTGCATTTTCGGCGTTATCCTGTTCATGCTGGCCTCGGGCGGCGGCCTGCAGGACATACTGCCGACCCTGGGCGTCTACGCCTTCGCCGGCATGCGCCTGCTCCCGGCCCTGCAACAGGTCTATCGCAACGCCGTGACCCTGCAGTTCGGGCGGCCGGCGCTGGACGTGCTGCACGACGACTTCCGCCAGAAGCAGACCCAGGCCATCGAGACGCCACAGCGGGGCCACCGGCCGCCGGCCCTTCCCCTGACCCGCGACCTGACCCTGAGCCACCTGCACTACGCCTATCCCAACATGACGATTCCTGCGCTGCAGGACATCTCCCTGACGATCCCCGCGCGCACCACGGTCGGCTTGGTCGGCCCCAGCGGCGCCGGCAAGACGACCATGGTCGACCTGATCATGGGCCTGCTGGAGCCGACGGAGGGCACCATCACCATCGACGGCACGCCGCTGACCGAGGACAGCCGGCGCGCGTGGCAGAGCGGGCTCGGCTATGTGCCGCAGCATATCTTCCTGGCCGACGAAACCATTGCCGCCAACATTGCCTTCGGCGTGCCGCCCGAGGACATCGATATGGCCGCCGTCGAGCGCGCCGCGCGGTTTGCCAACCTCCACGACTTCATCGTCACCCAGATGCCCCATGGCTACGCCACCCAGGTCGGCGAGCGCGGCACCCGCCTCTCGGGCGGCCAGCGGCAGCGCGTCGGCATCGCCCGCGCACTCTACAGCGACCCCGGGGTTCTCATCCTGGACGAGGCGACCAGCGCCCTTGACAACAGGACCGAGCGGGCAATCATGGAGGCCGTCACCAACATCGGCCGCTCCAAGACCATCATCATGATCGCCCACCGGCTGAGCACGGTGCGCAACTGTGACCACATCTTCGTCTTCGAAAAAGGCCGCCTGCAGGGGAAGGGTACCTATGACGAGCTGCTGGCGACCAACGCGACCTTCCGGGCCATGGCGGGAGCCGACCGGGAGACCTCCTCTCTCTGAAACTGCGCGCCCGCAGGCACATCTAGCCAAAGCAGCGGCAAGCGACTAGATTGCCGGCCGCGCAAGCCGTAACCGCAGCCGCAGCGACAAAGGTCGCCACTGCATCGGGGCACCAAAAACAATAGGTAGGACGTATGTTCAGCGGCAAGACCGTGCTGATCACTGGTGGCACGGGCTCCTTCGGCCATCAGTACGCGCGAACCCTCTTGGAGCGGTACACCCCGGCGCGCCTGATCATATTTTCGCGCGATGAACTCAAGCAGTTCGAGATGCAGCAGCGGTTTCCCGACACCTGCATGCGCTTCTTCATTGGCGACGTCCGCGACGAGGACCGGCTGAACAAGGCGATGCGCGGCGTCGACTACGTCATTCATGCGGCGGCCATGAAGCAGGTCCCGGCGGCCGAGTACAACCCCATGGAAGCCATCAAGACCAACATCCATGGGGCCGAGAACGTCATCAACGCGGCTCTCAACAACGAGGTCGAGAAGGTCATCGCCCTGTCCACGGACAAGGCGGCCAATCCCATCAACCT
>Ga0196971_1000888_pt1 | contig 16713 bp, 21 predicted proteins | sample S1v_1013CmetaG_FD_148660 | JGI IMG/M metagenome (GOLD analysis project Ga0196971, IMG submission 148660) | Soil microbial communities from Anza Borrego desert, Southern California, United States - S1+v_10-13C | ecosystem: Environmental > Terrestrial > Soil > Desert | place: USA: California... | reverse complement strand
CTCTTCCGCGCCCTCGCGCGCGAACTTGCGCAGCCGGCGCAGCGCGACCTTGATGTTGCGGGTGCCGAGCTCGCGCTCGTCGTCGTAGTCGCGGTAGCTGCGCGCTTCCCATACCTTGACGGCCGAACGGTTGCCGCCCTCGCCGCCGATGCGGATGCCCTCGGGATTCGTCCCGCCGTTGCCGAACGGCGAGGTGCCGCCGGTACCGATCCAGCGGTTGCCGCCTTCGTGGCGTTCCTTCTGCTCCTTGAGCAATTCCTTCAGGCGGTCCATCAGCTTGTCGTAGCCGAACTTCTCGATGGCGGCCTTCTGTTCCGGCGTCAGCTCGCGCTCCATGCGCTTCTGCAGCCATTCCAGCGGGATCTCCGGATGCTTCTCGAAGATGGCATCGATACCGCGGAAATATAGCCCGAACGCCTTGTCGAACTTGTCGTAATGCGCCTCGTCCTTGACCAGCGTGGTGCGCGACAGGTAATAGAAGTCATCGAGCGAGGGGCTGATGACGCTCTTCTGCATCGCCTCGAGCAGGATCAGGAATTCCTTGATCGAGACGGGAATCTTCGCGTCTTTCAGGGTGAAGAAGAAATCGATGAGCATCTTGTCTCCTCAGCGCCCCAGCTTGAAAGCGAGATGGCGCTTGATGGCCGGCCACTCCGATTCGATGATCGAGAACACGACCGTGTCGCGCAGGCTGCCATCGGGCATGCGCATGTGATTGCGCAGGATGCCGTCCTGCTTGGCACCGAGGCGGGCAATGGCGGCGCGCGACTGCTGGTTCATCCAGTGCGTGCGGAACTCCACCGCGATGCACCCGAGCGACTCGAAGGCATGGGTGAGCAGCATCAGCTTCGCTTCGGTGTTGATCGCGGTGCGTTGCGCGCTTTTCGCGTACCACGTCGAGCCGATCTCCACGCGGCGGTGGGTCGCGTCGATATGCATGTAGGTCGTCATGCCGCACAGCGCGTTCGTGTCATTGCGCCGGATGGCGAACGGCAGCATGCTGCCCGCCGCCTGCAGGCCGAGGCGCCGCTCGATCTCCGCCTTCATGCCGTCCGGGTGCGGCACCGTCGTGTACCAGAGCTTCCACAGTTCGCCGTCCCTGGCTGCCTCGGACAATCCCTCCGCATGCGACATGGCAAGCGGTTCCAGGGTGGTGTGCTCACCCTTGAGCGTGAGCGGCGTAATGAAGGGGGCGGAGGACATCGCAGGTCAGCGGTTGGTGCGCGACATGAACACCAGGCGTTCGAACAGGTGGACGTCCTGTTCGTTCTTGAGCAGCGCGCCGTGCAGCGGCGGAACGATGGTCTTCGTATCCTTGCTGCGCAGCGCCTCGGCCGGGATGTCTTCCGCCAGCAGCAGCTTCAGCCAGTCGAGCAGTTCGGAGGTGGACGGCTTCTTCTTCAGGCCGGCGACTTCGCGCACTTCATAGAAGGTCTGCAGCGCCTGCGCCAGCAATTCCTTCTTCAGTTCCGGGAAGTGGACGTTGACGATCTGTTCCATCGTGTCCCGGTCCGGGAACTTGATGTAGTGGAAGAAGCAGCGGCGCAGGAACGCGTCCGGCAGTTCCTTCTCGTTGTTGGAGGTGATGATCACCAGCGGGCGCGTCTTCGCCTTCACCAGCTCGCGCGTCTCGTACACGTAGAACTCCATGCGGTCGAGCTCGCGCAGCAGGTCGTTGGGGAATTCGATGTCCGCCTTGTCGATCTCGTCGATCAGCAGCACGACCTGCTGTTCCGAGGTGAAGGCCTGCCACAGCACGCCCTTGACGATGTAGTTGTGGATATCCTTGACCCGCTCGTCACCGAGCTGCGAGTCGCGCAGGCGCGAGACCGCGTCGTATTCGTACAGGCCCTGCTGCGCCTTGGTGGTGGACTTGATGTGCCACTGCAGCAGCGGCATGCCCAGGGCAGCGGCGACTTCCTCGGCCAGCATCGTCTTGCCCGTGCCCGGCTCGCCCTTGATCAGGAGGGGGCGCTGCAGCGTCAGTGCGGCGTTGACGGCGAGTTTCAGGTCGTTGGTGGCGACGTAATTCTGTGAACCTTCGAAGCGATTATCTGGGCGCATGGTACCGGGTCGTCAGGAAGAAAAAGAAAAATCAAGTATAAGCGAGATGGAATTTCCGGGTTGGAGCACGCTTTCCGGCCGGTGTTCGCCCCGTTTTCCGGTGCATGGACTGCTTGTCAGTCTTCATGTAGAATCAGGTGGTTTTGGTGCGTCGGAGTAACACCTACAGCCGGATCGGCGTAGTCCGTCAGCATTCCAGGAACTTATCCGTAAATGATTCGCTGCCAGAGAACAAGAACAGCCGGCGGAAGCGGGTTCTGCCAGGAGACGACAACACGTTCGTGCATGCAGCGGATCCTTTCCGGATGTGTTTTGAAATTTCGACTCATTTATCCCGAGCTATCATGAAAAAACTATTTGCGTTTCTCGCGCTCGCGGGTGTCGCCGGTTTCGCTGCAGCGGCGGACGGCAATGCCAAGGCGGCTGACAACAAGGTAGCGATGTGCATCGGCTGCCACGGCATCCCCGGCTACAAAGCGACCTTCCCGGAGGTGTACCAGGTGCCGATGCTCGGCGGCCAATCCGCCAAGTACATCGAGGCCGCGCTGAACGCCTACAAGAAGGGCGAGCGCAAGAACCCCAGCATGCGCGGCATCGCTGCCGGCCTGTCCGACCAGGACATCGCCGACGTCGCGGCCTACTACGCACAGCAGAAATAAGAGGGGATACGCAATGAAGAAAATTCTCGCAGCCGCGGCCGTGCTGGTCTCATTCAACGCCTTCGCCGCCGGCAACATCGAAGCGGGCAAGGCAGCCGCCGAAAAGTACAACTGCTTCTCCTGCCACGGCAAGGACTACAACACTCCGATCGACCCGAGCTATCCGAAGCTGGCCGGCCAGCACGAGGATTACCTCGTGCTCGCGATGACCGCCTACAAGCGCGGCGGCGACGGCGCCAATGGTCGCGGCAACGCGATCATGGCCGCGCAGGTCAAGCCGCTGTCCAGCAAGGACATCAAGGACATTGCCGCCTACCTGCACAGCCTGCCCGGCTCGCTGGTGCTGCGCAAATAAGCGGGCTTTGCCAGCTACGAAAAGCCACGGCTTCCCGTGGCTTTTTTTTCGTCCTTGGTATTCACCATGGGGCCGAAACAGCCGCAATTCAAGGTATTGAAATTCTTTTTCGTGTTCCTATTTTGGGGGTGTAAGCAAGCCGCCGGCATCGCCACGACGGCTGTTCAACCTACCTGAAGGAGGACAACATGATGTACAGAACGCTGTTTCCGCGCGACGTCTTTGCCGAACTCGATCGCCTGCAGCGCGAGATGCAGGAAGTCTTTGAAACCGGGCCGAGCATCCGCGGCGTGGGCCGCGGCGGTTTTCCCGCGGTGAACATCGGCTCGACGCCGCAATCGCTGGAGCTGTATGCCTTCGCACCCGGACTTGATCCGTCCAGCATTGACGTCCACCTCGAACGCGGCGTGCTGACCATTGCCGGCGAACGTGCCGCCGGCCTGCCCGCGCAGGACGAGAAGGCGTCGGTGCATATCAACGAACGGTTTGCGGGACGCTTCCGCCGCGTCGTCAGCCTGCCCGAGGACGACGTCAATCCGAGCGGCGTGACGGCCGAATACCGCGACGGCGTGCTGCACGTGTCAGTCAAGCGCCGCCAGGCACCGCAACCGCGCCGCATCACCATTCAATAAGCAGGAGGAAGATCATGAGCGACAATACCAATGTGACGAAACGGACCACGGAAACCGCCCGTCCCGAGGCTGCCTTGCTGCCGCCGGTGGATGTGATTGAAGACGCTTCCGGCATCACGCTCCTGGCCGACTTGCCTGGCGTGCCGAAGGACAACCTGAATCTGCAGCTGGAGGCCGGCAGCCTGACCATTGAAGGCACGGTGAGCCTGGGTACCCCGGAAGGGATGGAATCGGGGCACGCCGAAGTACGCCTGCCGCGCTATCGCCGCGTGTTCACTCTGTCGAAGGAACTGGATAGCGAGAAAACCACCGCGGAGTTCAAGAACGGCGTGCTGAAGTTGCGCATCCCGAAGGCGGAGCACGTACAGCCGCGCAAGATCGAGATCAAGGTGGCCTGATACCGATCGGCCTAGCGCCGGCGGACACACTCCACATACGCAGCGCCGTCGGGCGGAAGCCCGCTGCGCTGCGAATTCCAGATCATCTCGCCCAGGCATTCCATCATCTGGTGATGGGCGTCATGTTCGGAACCGAGGCGTTGGGCGAGGGAGAGAAATGCCGCGCGGATGCCCGGCGGCTGGTCGATCGAGATCTGCTCGGCGATCGACAGGTGCATCGACAGGTGCAGGAAGGGATTGCTCTGCCCGCGCTCGACGGAGTAATCCGCGGCGAGCGCGGTGTTCACGTCTTTCAATGCATCCGCATATTCCTCGTGCTGCACGATCCAGTCGCGCGCGATCGCTTCCAGGGGCGTGAGGATTTCATTCGCCTGTACCTTGCGGAAAGTCTCGCAGAAGAAGCGGCGCACATCATGCTGGGAAGGAGTGAACATCGTAGCGGACAACGAGGGAAACAAGCCGCTATTCTACAGCCCGCAAGACCGCTTTCGTTTAAGATATGCACCGTTTCCCGGCGCCACAAGCACCGGAGGCATTCCTGCCACCATCAAAAATGGAATCCCACATGCTCAACGACACCGCACTCCAGACCCTGTTCACCGATGCCCGCACCCACAACGGATGGCGCGACAAACCGGTGACTGACGAGCAGCTCAGGCAGCTCTACGACCTGATGAAATGGGGCCCGACCTCGGCCAATTGCTCGCCGGCGCGCATCGTGTTCGTGAAATCGCCCGAGGCGAAAGAGAAGCTGCTTGCCTGCATGAATTCGGGCAACATCGAAAAGACGAAATCCGCGCCGGTTACCGCGGTCATCGGCATGGACATGGAGTTCTACGAAAAACTGCCGCAACTCTTCCCGCACAATCCGGATGCGCGTTCTTGGTTCGCCGGAAACCAGCCGAACATCGATACCACCGCGCTGCGCAATTCTTCGCTGCAGGGCGGCTATTTCATCATGGCCGCGCGTGCGCTCGGCCTCGACTGCGCACCGATGTCCGGATTCGATGCCGTCAAGATGAACGACACCTTTTTCAAGGGCACGTCGGTGAGGGTGAATTTCGTTTGCAGCATCGGCTACGGCGACACCAGCAAGCTCCACCCGCGCGGCCCGCGCCTCTCGTTCGACGAGGCTTGCCGGATCGCCTGACTTTATACGCCCTTGTCCGGCAGGGGCGTCTTGTCCCGGTATTCGCACAGGTCCTGGATGATGCAGTTCCAGCACTGCGGCTTGCGCGCGATGCAGGTATAGCGTCCGTGCAGGATCAGCCAGTGATGGGCGTCGTGCCGGAATTCCTGCGGCACCACCTTCAGCAGCTTTTGCTCGACCGCGTCGACGTCCTTGCCCGGCGCAATGCCGGTGCGGTTGGATACCCGGAAGATGTGGGTGTCGACCGCAATGGTCGGTTCCCCGAACGCGGAGTTCAGCACCACATTGGCGGTCTTGCGCCCGACACCGGGCAGGGCTTGCAGCGCTTCGCGGGAACGGGGCACCTCGCCGCCGTGCTGTTCCATCAGGATGCGGCAGGTTTCGATGACGTTCTTCGCCTTCGTGCGATACAGGCCGATGGTGCGGATGTATTCCTCCAGGCCCTCCACGCCCAGCGCGTAGAGCTTGGCGGGGGTGTTGGCCACCGGGTAGAGTTGGCGGGTGGCCTTGTTCACCGACACGTCGGTTGCCTGCGCCGAGAGGATGACGGCGATCAGCAGCTCGAAAGGCGTCGTGTATTCGAGTTCGGTGGTCGGATGCGGGTTGGCCTGCCGGAAGCGGCTAAAGATCTCGATGCGTTTTTCGGCATTCATTGCGGGTCTTTTTGCTGTTCGAGCTTCTGATTGATTTCTTCAATCTGCTTTTGCACCGAACGCGACACATCGCCCATCCCGGTCGCGCCCGCCGCTTGCGCGGCCATCTGTTCCTTCTTCAGGCGGGCGCGCTCCATGGCCGCCTGGATGATCGCCCGCTTGCGTTCCGCGGCAGCCTTTTCCTCCGGCGACAGCAGGGCTTCGGCTTCGACGGCCTTCAGCTTCGCGGCAGCCTTTGCCGCCAGGCGCGCATCGTTTTCTTCCTTCTCGCGGCGCAGGCGCGCAATGCGGAACTGATGCCGCTCGCGCGCGGCGTCCGCCTGTTCCTGCGACCATGCATCCCAGCCCGTCCTTCCCGGCGTAACGTCCACCATCGCGATGCAGTCGACCGGGCAGGGGGCGACGCAGAGGTCGCAGCCCGTGCACAGCGAATTGACCACGGTATGCATCTGCTTGGCGGCGCCGACGATCGCGTCCACCGGACAGGCCTGGATGCAGAGCGTGCAGCCGATGCACAGCGTCTCGTCGATCACCGCGACCGGACGCGCACGTTCGAGGCCATTGACGGGATTGAGCGGAATGACCGGTTTGCCCAGCAGCCCCGCCAGCCGCGCGACGCCTTCCGCGCCGCCGGGCGGGCACTGGTTGTAGTTGGCGCTAGCGTCGGCCACGGCCTCGGCATAGGGCCGGCAGGCGGGATAGCCGCACTTCGTGCATTGCGTCTGGGGCAGGAGATCTTCGATCCGGTCGGCCAGCGTTTTGGCGGGAATGGAGGACACAGCAGGGCTTTGCGGGAAAAAACAGAATTATCCCGGCAAACGGCCTCTTCTTCAAATAAAAAAGCCGTTCCCCGGCCGGGGAACGGCTTTGTCTTACACCGGTGGTGATATCAGGAATGTGCGACGATGAATTCGCCGATCTTCGGGCACACGATCTCGCGCCAGCGGCGGCCCGAGAAAATGCCGTAGTGGCCGGCGCCCGGCACCGTGAAGTGCTGCTTCTTGGACTTCGGGATGCTCTTGCAGAGATCATGCGCGGCTTCGGTCTGGCCGGCGCCGGAGATGTCGTCCAGTTCGCCTTCGATGGTGAACAGGGCGACGGTCTTGATGTCCTGCGGACGCACCGGCTTGCCTTCCACTTCCCAGGTGCCCATCGGGAGCTGGAATTCCTGGAACACGATCTTGATCGTCTCGAGGTAGTACTCGGCCGGCATGTCGAGCACGGCGTTGTACTCGTCGTAGAACTTGCGATGCTCTTCGGCGGACTCCTGATCGCCGGCACGCAGGTGCATGTAGAAGTCCCAGTGGCTCTGCGCATGGCGGCCCGGGTTCATCGCGATGAAGCCGGCATGCTGCAGGAAGCCCGGATAGACCTTGCGGCCAAAGCCCGGATAGTTGGGCGGCACGCTGTAGATCACACGGTTCTCGAACCAGGAGTAGGGGTGCTTGGTCGCGAGGTTGTTCACTTCCGTGGGCGACTTGCGCGGGTCGATCGGGCCACCCATCATGGTCATCGTCTTCGGCAGCATCGGGTCGTTGTCCGTGGCCATCAGCGAGATCGCTGCGAGGACCGGCACGGTCGGCTGGCAGACGGAGATCACATGCAGGTCCGGGCCGAGGCGGCGGATGAACTCCTGCACGTAGTAAATGTAGTCGTGCAGGTGGAACGGGCCTTCCGCGGTGGGCACCATGCGCGCATCGGTCCAGTCGGTGACGTACACGTCATGCTTGGACAGCAGTGTGCGGACGGTATCGCGCAGCAGCGTCGAATGGTGGCCGGACAGCGGCGCGACGACCAGCACGGTGGGCTGCTTCAGCTCGGCGAGCTTCTTGTCACTCATGTCCTTCTTGAAGTGGATCAGCCGGCAGAAAGGTTTTTGTACAGCGACTTCTTCGAACACGCCGACGGACTTGCCTTCGACGGGAACGGTCTTGATACCGAACTCGGGCTTTTCATAATCCTTGCCGAGCCGGTACATCAATTCGTAGCCGGCCGCGATGCGTTGCGCGAACGGCGTATGTGCGAGGGGCGAGACCGGGTTCGTGAACAGCTTGGCAGAAGCTTCCGCCCATTGGATGAGCGGGTTCAGGAAGGTGCGGTTCAGCTCGTGAAATTGGTAAAGCATAGTGGCCTCTTTCAGGTAGTACCGGTGTCGCTAGATTCTGCAGATAAATGTTTCTTGCTGCAATGCATCAAAGGCAATTTTCGATCTTTCCGCACAAAAATAAATCGCGCGTTCGCAACACTTATTAGGGAACCTGTAAAGTTCCTCGAAAACACGACTTTTGCGCCAGATCAATTGCAACAACATAACACAAACTCGTTTACGCCCGGAAAGAAAGCTTTGGTACCGCTAAGCACGCCCGCTTTCTATATGGGGCCGATTTCCTCTGCAACAGCGGCCTTCTCCCACCAGCGAAAAGGCGCGCACAACATCCCCGAGCCGGGGCTTCCGGCGTATACATCTCATCGGGAATGGCAACCGATTTTGCTCTTCTGACAATTCCGGGCGTTTGGATTTATCCCGCAATCGTCGCCTGCCTGTCTGGGGAGAAAAGGAGCATAAAGTGTGCCGATGCCCCAAGATCCGGCACATGAAGCGTTTGAAATGGTGCTATGCAGCGTAAGCCGCCTGAAAGGATGCGCCGCTGGCGGGCGGGGCAGGTTTGTTTTGTAATTCTTACGCGCTCAAGTGGGTGGCGCACGGAAGATATTTTCAAGCAAGCCTTGTCCCGGTTCGGAACGTGTACACATTTCGCCGGATATCTGTCGGTCGTGGTACGACACCGGAGGACAGTGTCCAAGGCGCCCCCACACTTTCAGCAGGGGAACCTGGAAACGCTTGTGGCTTGCGTGATGTGCGGGGCGGGAGGGAGGAGGAGGGCCCGTGCCGGCGGGCGGCGGTGCCCGGCGCCTTTACTTCGCGAGTTCGTTCAGCTTGTCCTTGACGTCTTTCCACTCATCGGCGTCAGGCAGCGGGTCCTTGGTTTTGGTGATCGACGGCCACTTGCGCGCCAGCTCGACGTTCAGCTTGATGAAGTGCTGCTGGTCCGCCGGCACGTCTTCCTCGGCATAGATGGCGTTCACCGGGCATTCGGCGACACACACTGCGCAATCGATGCACTCATCCGGATCGATCGAAAGAAAATTCGGGCCTTCCCTGAAGCAATCTACCGGGCATACATCGACGCAGTCGGTGTACTTGCAGCGGATGCAGGATTCGGTCACAACGTGAGTCATAACAGTCCTATCTGTGGATTTTTCTGAAACTGGATCTGATTTGAAGCCGGGGTGGCGCAGACGGCCGCGGGGCGCAACCGAAACGGACAACCCGCTGCAAAGCCTTGTATTTTAAGACAAGCGGGTGTTTCTAACAAACCAGACTTATACAGTTTATGAATAAGCAAATGCAGGCCGTGCCATCCGACAGCATGCAGCGGCGCGGCTTGTAAGCGAATCGGCAATGCAACCGTCGGTTTGTGTCCGAGGATGAATAATTTGCGATGCGCATTTGAAATTAAATCAAGCGCGGGTGCGGCGAGGCACTGATCCGATTCCGGTAGACTGCGAACCCAGTCATCAAGGGATCAACATGGACACGTCCGCCGCTCGCAACGCCATCTTCCGCCGCATCCGCCAGGCACAGAACCGCCCCGCCGAACCGACGAAGGCCGAGCTGGATGCGGTGCGCGACTATATTTCCGGACACTCCCGCGGGCCGCGCCCGGCTGTCGGCACCGATCTGCTCACGCATTTCCGGCAACAGGCGGTGCGCATGTCCGATACGGTCGCCGACGTTGCCGATATGGCATCGGTACCCGGCGCAGTCGCGCGCTATCTCGACGAGTTGGGCGTGCCGCGCCATGCCATCGCCTGGCAGACGCTCGACAAGCTGGACTGGAGCCGGGACGGCATGCAGGTGGAATTCCGCCGTCCGCGCAACGAAGACCTGGTCGGCATCACCGGCGTCTTTTGCGCCGTGGCTGAAACGGGCAGCCTGATGCTGATGTCGGGACCGCAGACATGGTCCTCCGCCAGCCTGCTTCCGGAAACGCATATCGCCATCGTTCCGGCCTCGCGCATCGTCGCCCATATGGAAGACGCCTTCGCGCTTGCACGAGAAGAACGCAGCGACATGCCGCGTGCCGTCAACTTCATCTCCGGCCCCTCGCGGACCGGCGACATCGAACAGACCATTGTCCTCGGCGCGCATGGACCGTACCGCGTGCATGTCATTCTGGTACGAGACAGCTGATAGGAGCTGATGGGCGAAAATCGCTCATAGTTTCCAAGCTACAATGTCCGTCCTCCAACAAAACCGAGACGAGAAGTGAAAAACAGGATCCTTGTCGGCCTGACCGGTGTTGCGTCAGCGCTCCTTCCGACCCTTGCCCGCGCGGCGGATATCGACGGCAGCCTGATGTCCGGCTGGTGGGGGCTGCCCTTCGCCGGCCTGTTGCTCTCGATCGCGCTTTTCCCCTTGTTTGCGCCGGTGTTCTGGCATCATCACTTCGGCAAGGTGACGCTGGCATGGGCGCTCGCTTTCCTGCTGCCCTTTGCCGCTTTCTTCGGTCCGCAGGCGGCGGCCGGCGGCACTGTCCATGCATTCGTGGCCGAATACATTCCGTTCATCATCCTGCTGACCGCGCTGTTCGTCGTGGCCGGCGGTATCTGCGTGCGCGGCGAGCTGCACGGCACGCCGGCGCTGAATACCGGGCTGCTGGCGCTGGGCACGCTGCTGGCCAGCGTGATGGGGACCACCGGCGCATCCATGCTCTTGATCCGTCCGGTCATCCGCGCCAACAGCAACCGCAAGAACGCGGTCCACGTTGTCGTCTTCTTCATTTTCCTGGTGTCGAATGCCGGCGGTTCCCTGACGCCGCTCGGCGATCCGCCCCTGTTCCTCGGCTTCCTGAAGGGCGTCGGCTTCTTCTGGACGCTTACGAATATCTTCCCGGAGACGCTGTTCCTGTGCGCCGCGCTGCACGCCATTTTCTATGTGCTCGACCGGCATTACTACAACAAGGAGTTCGGTGCGCCGATAGGATCCGCGCCGCTCGGTTCCATCCGCTTCGAAGGGAAGTCCAATTTCTTCCTGCTCGCCGCCATCGTCGGCCTGGTGCTGATGAGCGGCCTCTGGAAGCCGGGTGTTTCCTTTGGCGTATTGGGCACCGAAGTCGAACTGCAGAACCTGATGCGCGACCTGCTGCTGGGCGCGGTGATCTTCGTCTCGCTGAGGCTTACACCCAGGGAAGCGCGCCAGGGGAATGAATTCTCCTGGGGCCCGATCCAGGAAGTCGCCAAACTGTTCGCCGGCATCTTCATCACCATCATCCCGGTCATCGCCATGCTGCGCGCAGGCGAGGCGGGTGCGTTCTCCGCCGTCGTTCGCGCGGTGACCGACGGCAACGGGCAGCCGATCAACGCCATGTACTTCTGGGCCACGGGCCTGCTTTCGTCCTTCCTCGATAATGCGCCGACCTATCTGGTATTCTTCAATACAGCCGGCGGCGAGCCGGCCGTACTGACGACCACACTCGCAAGCACCCTGGCTGCGATTTCCTGCGGCGCGGTGTTCATGGGCGCGAACTCCTATATCGGCAACGCGCCCAACCTGATGGTGAAGGCCATCGCGGAAGAGCGCGGCATCAAGATGCCATCCTTCTTCGGCTACATGGCCTGGTCGTGTGCGGTGCTCGTTCCGCTGTTTGTCGTGATGACCCTCATCTTCTTCATGTGACGCGATGGAAAAAGCCAAGGTACTTGTGACACGCGCGGTGTTTCCCGATGTGATCGGACAACTCGAACAGTACTTCGAGGTCGAGGCGAACCAGGACGACCGCATCCTGTCGCCTGCCGAGCTGGCAGAAAAGGTGCAGGGCAAGGACGGTATCTTCACCACGCCGAGCGAACGCATCACCGCCGAGGTGCTCGCCGCCAACCCGTCGCTCAAGGCGGTGTGCAACATGGCCGTGGGCTTCAACAACATCGACATCGCCGCCGCCACGCAAGCCGGGATCATGGTGACCAACACGCCGGATGTGCTGAACGAAACCACGGCCGACTTCGCGTGGGCGCTGCTGCTGGCCACTGCCCGCCGGGTGACGGAATCGGAGCACTGGCTGCGTGCCGGCAAGTGGCAGAAATGGCGCTACGATACTTTCCTTGGCGCCGACGTGCACGGGGCGACGCTGGGTGTCCTCGGCATGGGCCGTATCGGACAGGCAATCGCGAGGCGTTCGATGGGCTTCGACATGAAGGTCATCTACCATAACCGCACGCGCCTGGAGCCAGCCCTGGAAGCCCGCGCCAACAACGCGCAGTACGTGGGGAAGGAAGAACTGCTGCGCAGCGCCGACCACCTGATCCTGGCGCTGCCGTATTCGCCGCAGGTCCATCACATCGTCGGCGCCGTCGAGCTGGCGATGATGAAACCGAGCGCGACGCTGGTCAACATCGCGCGCGGCGGCATCGTCGACGACGCGGCGCTGATCGTCGCCCTGCGCGCGGGCCGACTCGCTGCCGCCGGGCTCGACGTGTTCGAGAACGAGCCGGCATTCGACCCGGCCTTCCTGACGCTGTCCAACGTCGTCCTGACGCCGCACATCGCCAGCGCCTCCGAGCCGACGCGGCGCGCGATGGCGAACTGCGCCGCAGCCAACCTCATCGCTGCGTTGACTGGCAGCAATCCTCCGAATATCCTTAATCCCGAGGTTTTGACCAAGGGATAAGGCATGGCCGATATCAGAATCACCCAGGCACACAAGCTGCCGCACAAGAAGGCGAAGGCCGCCGCGCAAAAGGTGGCCGACCAGATCGCCGAAGAGTACGAGATGAACGCCGAATGGGAAGGCGACGTGCTCAAGTTCAAGCGCAGCGGCGTAAGCGGCAAGCTCACGGTGTCGGACTCGGAGGCGCACATCGAGATCAGCCTCGGCTTCCTGTTCAAGGCCTTCGCGCCCACCATTGAGCAAAAGGTCGCCGCCAAAATGAAAAAGGTGTTCGGCGCAAAAGCCTGAACACCTTCCTCGCAATCCTGCCGGCTTCGGATGATTTCTGCCGGCTTCCTTCAGCCCTTCAGGCCGTTGATCAGATCGATGTATTGCTGCATGGCGTCGTCACGCGACGTGCCCTTGAGCGCATCCCACGCATCGTACTTCGCGCGGCCGACCATGTCGGTGAAACCCGGGCGCTTGCCGTCGACATCGCCCGTGCTGGCCTGCTTGAAGAGGGCGTAGATCTTCAGCAGGGTCATGTTGTCCGGACGCTCCGGAAGGTTCTTCGAATCGGCGACTGCCTGGTCGAATTGACTTTGCAGGCTCATGCTTTTCTCCTGTCAGATGCTGTGTTAGTGTCGTGGGAAATGTGCTGGTCGAATGCACAAGATGCCGACCAAAATAACATAGAAAAAACAGCCGAAGAAGAAAAGCTCTAGAGGGGATTCTCGATGTTGTCCGAAGCCGTGCCGGCCCTGCGCCGCGAAAAGATGTCCACCGTCGATACCGCCTGGCTGCGCATGGATTCAGACGGCAACCTGATGATGATCGTCGCCGTGCTGATGTTCGACAGGCCCCTCGACATGCAGCGCTTCCGCCGCGCGATGGAGACGCGCTTCCTCAAGTACAGCCGCTTTCGCAGCCGCGTCACCCGCGACATGACGGGCAGCGCGTGGTGGCAGCAGGAAGAGATCGACCTCGATTACCACATCGTCCGCTCCAGTCTTCCGGACGCAGGCCGCGACGGCAACAAGAAGGCGCTCGAGCGCATGGTCGCCGAACTGTCCGGCACGCCGCTCGATTTCTCCAGACCGCTGTGGCAGATGCATATCGTCGACAACTGCGTCGGAGAGGACGGCAAGACGCGCCAGGGCGTGATCATCCGCATCCACCACTGCATCGCCGATGGCATGGCGCTGGTCGGGGTGCTGCTGTCGATGTTCGACAGGACGCCCGAAGGCGCGGACGAAGAGCAGGAAGAACCGCTCCTGCCGGAAGAGGACAATCCGTGGCTGGACCTGATGCGTCCGGTCACCAAGACCACCATCACCGCAATCAACCTGTCCACCGCGCTATGGACGAAGACCATGTGGATGATGGCCGACTCCAACAAGCTGCCCGGCAGGATGGCGGACATGGGCGGCATGGCCGGACGTTTGACCCTGGATGCGGTCAAGCTGATGGCGATGCCCGACGATTCGCGCACGCGCCTGAAAGGTGCGCCGCGCGGCGCCAAGCATGTGGCCTGGAGCGAGCCCTTGCCGCTGGATGAGATCAAGGTGGTCGGCAAGGCGCTCGGCGGTTCGGTCAACGACGTGCTGATGGCCAGTGTTGCCGGCGCCATCGGCGCCTACCTGCGCGACAAGGGCGACACGGTGCCGGCCGATACCGAGCTGCGCGCGATGGTGCCGGTCAACCTGCGCAAGGCGGGCAAGGAGCAGAAACTGGGCAATGCGTTCGGACTGGTGCCGCTGGTCCTGCCGGTGGGGATCGAAGATCCGGTCGCGCGCCTGAACGAAGTGCGCCGGCGAATGGACGAACTGAAGGGTGGCTACCAGGCGCTGGTGGCGATGGCGGTGCTGGGCGTGCTGGGCGCTACGCCCAAACAGATGCAGAACGAAATCCAGAACTATTTCGCCAGGAAGGCCACCGCGGTCATGAGCAATGTACCCGGTCCGCAGGCGCCGCTTTACCTGGCCGGCAGCAAGCTGGACCAGATCATGTTCTGGGTGCCGCAATCCGGCGACATCGGGGTGGGGGTATCGATCCTGAGCTACAACGGCGGCGTGCAGTTCGGCCTCGTGACCGACGATGCGATCGCGAGCGACCCGCACGAAATCATCAAGCGCTTCGCGCCGGAATTCGAAAAGCTGGTCTTGCTGGCATTGATGTCGGACTGGTGATCAGTCCTCGTCATCGTCCCCGCCGATCACCGCGCCGCCGACGGCTGTCACGCCCTTGACGGCAAGCGAACCCGCGGTCACGCCGACACTGACTGCGGTGCCCGCGACGGTCGCCGCGGCACCCGCCACACTGATCACTGCACAACCGGAAGTGGATACGAGGATCGCTGCGCAGACTGCAGCGAGAAGGAATTGTTTCTTGAACATGAAGCCTGGAGCGGGTGTTGAACGGTCCAGTGCCGCATGGAAACGGCACCGGCGTTCATCGTAACACTGCTCCAGGGAAGCTGGATTCCCGCAGGAAAAATAAAACTCAGACGCCCAACAGTTCCACTTCGAAGATCAGGGTCGCGTTCGGCGGAATGACGCCACCCGCGCCGCGCGCGCCGTAGCCCAGCGATGCCGGAATGATCAGCTTGCGCACGCCGCCGACTTTCATTCCCTGCACGCCTTCATCCCATCCCTTGATTACATGGCCGGCGCCCAGCGGGAAATCGAAGGGATCGTTGCGATCCTTGCTGGAGTCGAACTTGCGGCCGGCGCTGCCGTCCGGATTCTGCAGCCAGCCCGTGTAATGCACGCTCACGTGCTGGCCGGCTTTTGCTTCTTCGCCGGTGCCGACGTTGATGTCTTCGTATTGCAGGCCGGAGGCCGTCATGGTGGTGGACATGTTTTTCCTTTATTGACTGGTTGACACGAGCAGCATTTTAGCAGCCGGGCGTCACAGCAGTCGGATAGTGAGAGCGCGCACCACAATCGATTCCTGTCTGAAACCTTGCTCGAGCCTTTGCCGAAAGGTCGGCCACCACGCCTCGTCGATGTTGTCGGCCATGACCTCGTACACCACGAGATCATCGCGCACGGTAGCGCCGTCCTGCTCCTGCCACAGCCCGTGCGCCGGCGAGCGGGAGTGGGCGGTCAAGCCGCCGAAGCGGGCGATCAATTCATCGCGCACCTGTCCGAATAGCGCCTGCGGCTGCGCGTTGCCATCGTTGTCGTAAAGCGGCAGGAAGATCTGGATGAGGAACATGCCGGTTTAGACATTGCGCCGGCATGAAAGCGCCACTGCGCGTTATCATCGCGTTCACCCCATGACAAACCGCAAATGAATCGGATGAAACATCTTGCAAGGAGGCCGCGTTGATGCGGCCGGTACTGGTCGCCTTCGGGCGCGCCGTATTGTCGCAACTGCATTTCCGGATGCTGTTGCTGACCGTCATGCCCTTCGTCGTGTCGGTGGCGATCTGGGGCGTGCTGCTGTGGCTCGGGCTGCAGCCGATGATCGACTGGCTGCATGCCTGGTTCCAGGCGAGCGACGGCTTCGGCGTGGCCGCCGATGTGCTCGACTGGTTCGGGCTTGGCAACCTTGCCATCGTGCTCGTGCCGTTCATCGCCATGTGGGTGCTGCTGCCGTTGATGATCCTGACCGCATTGATCTTCGTCGGCGTGCTCGCCATGCCCATGATCGTGCGCCATGTCGGCGGCCGCCATTATCCGGATGTCGAAAAGCGGCGTGGCGGCAGTCTCGCCGGCAGTCTGTGGATCGCGACCTATTCCTTCATCGTGTTCATCGTGCTATGGCTGCTGACGCTGCCCTTGTCCTTCTTCCCGCCGCTGACCTTCGTCATCCAGCCGGCGCTGTGGGGATGGCTGACTTATCGCGTGATGGCCTACGATGCCCTCGCCGAGCATGCGGACGCGCAGGAAATCCGCGAGCTCATGCGCATCCATCGCTGGCCGCTGCTGTCGATCGGCGCCGTCGCCGGTGCGATGGGCGCGGCGCCGACCTTGCTCTGGCTGGGCGGCGCGCTGTCGGTGGTGTTCTTTCCGCTGCTGGCCGCGGGCGCGATCTGGCTCTATGTGCTGGTCTTCGTGTTCACCGGACTGTGGTTCCAGCATTACT
>Ga0196971_1000887_pt1 | contig 16732 bp, 19 predicted proteins | sample S1v_1013CmetaG_FD_148660 | JGI IMG/M metagenome (GOLD analysis project Ga0196971, IMG submission 148660) | Soil microbial communities from Anza Borrego desert, Southern California, United States - S1+v_10-13C | ecosystem: Environmental > Terrestrial > Soil > Desert | place: USA: California... | reverse complement strand
AAGCCGGTAGCCAAGAAAGCAGCAGCTCCGAAGAAGGCAGCCGCCAAGAAGCCGGTAGCCAAGAAAGCAGCAGCTCCGAAAAAGGCAGCAGCCGCCAAGAAGCCGGTAGCCAAGAAAGCAGCCGCTCCGAAGAAGGCAGCAGCCAAGAAGCCGGTAGCCAAGAAAGCAGCCGCTCCGAAGAAGGCAGCTGCTCCTAAGAAGGCAGCCGCTCCGAAGAAGGCAGCAGCGAAGCCTGCAGCCAAGAAAGCAGCCGCTCCGAAAAAGGCAGCTGCTCCTAAGAAGGCAGCCGCTCCGAAAAAGGCAGCAGCCAAACCGGCAGCGAAGCCCGCAGCAGCTCCGGCTGCAGCAGCAGCTCCGGCTGTGAAGACTGTGTTGAACCCGGCAGCGGCTTGGCCGTTCCCGACCGGCACTCGTCCGTAATAGCCAAGCTCGCTTGGACGCCTGATTAAGTTCAGGCACAATGCCCGTTGTGTGACCTCGTGTCGCCCGACGGGCTTTCTATTTGGAGATCAGATAGTGCTGACTAGCATTCTTACGTTGATTGTTGATGTCATCGCCGGCGTACTGGGTGGCGTCTTGCTGTTGCGGTTCTGGATGCAGGTAGTGCGCGTACGGCCACCGATGGCGCTTGGTCAGTTCACCTTCCAGCTCACCGACTGGCTGGTGCGCCCTCTGAGAAGAATCCTGCCGGGTGTTGGCGGGTATGACTGGGCCAGCCTGATTGGCGCGTGCCTGGTCATCGTTGCGGCGGTCGCAATCAATCTGGCATTGATTTCCCAATTCGCTCCGCAGCTGCTGGTGGTGTTCTCATTGCTTCGTTTCGCCGAATGGGTTTTTTACGGCTTCATGGGACTTATCATTCTCGAAGCCATCTTCAGCTGGGTAAATCCGCATGCACCGCTGGCGCCCTTCATCCGTGCGCTGAACGACCCGCTCCTGCGGCCGCTACGGCGTGTGGTGCCCTTGATCGGTAGTGTCGACCTGTCTCCTCTGGTCGCCCTGGTGCTGCTGCGTATCGGACTGATGCTCGTCACGACGGTGATCACGTCGATCGTATGAGCCGGGATTGGTGTACCGGTGTACCGACGGGTATTCGCATCACGACGCATATTGCGCCGAATGCCAAGAAAAGCGAAGTCACTGGTGTGCTCGATGATGCACTGAAGATCCGTCTGCAGGCGCAGCCGATTGAAGGCAAGGCCAATGAAGCGCTGATCCGCTATCTGGCAGACATGCTGGATGTCCCGAAAAGCGCCGTTACGATTACGCACGGGCACACCAATAAACGAAAGATCATTGAGGTGGCGTCACCGGGCTTAAGCGTGGATGACGCCCGGCGCCTGCTTCTGAAGCAAAGCGTGTGACCGGGCTTGGTGCGGTGGTGTACTTCCAGGAAATGGCTAGTGAAATGCTGCCGCGATGCTAGTGGGTGACCGTCATCACGCCACCGCTGGTCGTGACCTTGACGGTGTCTCCGATTCGGAAAATTGCACCCGGCTCGACACTGAGCGTCTGGATTTCCCCGCTATCGAGACGCACCGTCACTTCGGTCTTGCTGTCACTCGCGGCGGATTCTTCGACTCGCTGGCCAACCATGCCGCCGGCCAGTGCGCCGCCTATGCTCGCTGCCGTACTGCCATGGCCGGCTCCGATTCTGCTTCCCGCCACGCCGCCCAATATCGCGCCTGCGAAAGCGCCCAAGCCGGACGGGCGTCCTCCGCGTACGGTCACATCGCGGACATTAATCACCTGGCCCGTTTGCACGAGGGTGGTCCCTTGTGTGGACATGGCGGGTTGCGACGGTTGCGAGGCGCAACCCGCCAGTAATGCAAGTGCCAGTAATCCCGTCGAAAGGCGAGCGGACTTGTGCATAGCGTTTGTTGCCAGTTGTTGCCTAAAGGCGGTCAATCCAGGATGCGATCAGTCAGAACCTGTACCCGAACGCCTTGTGAAAGCGCTCCTCGATTTCGTCACGGGAGGGCGCGTGATTCTGCCCACCTTGATGGGCGATCTTGATTGCCCCCATCAGGCTTGCAAGCCGACCGGTGGTGGCCCAGTCCATTCCGTTGGTCAGGCCGTATAACAGGCCGGCGCGGAATGCATCGCCGCAGCCGGTTGGGTCGACGACCTTGTCCGCTTCGACGCAAGGGATGTCGACGCGCCTGCCATCCGTGAAAATCTCGGCACCCTGTTCACCCCGCGTCACGATCAAAGCCGACACGCGCTTGGCAATGCCATCGAGGGAGAGGCCGGTTCGTTCCGTCAAGAGTTCTGCCTCGTAATCATTGACCGCCACATAGGTGGCCAGTTCAATAAAGTGTTCGAGCTCGGCTCCATTGAACATCGGCAAACCTTGGCCCGGGTCGAAAATGAATGGAATGCCGAGCCGTTGGCAGTCCAGCGCATGCTGCTGCATGCCGTCACGGCCGTCCGGAGCGACAATGGCCAGCTTCACTGCGCCTGCGTCAGCGACTCGGTTCTGGTGGGAGAAAGTCATTGCGCCGGGATGGAACGCCGTGATCTGGTTGTTGTTGGCATCCGTGGTGATGAACGCTTGCGCGGTATACGACGCGTCAATGGTGCGAATGCAGCGACGGGAAATCTGCAACCGATCGAGCCGCTCCAGATAAGGACCACCGTCATTGCCGATGGTCGCCATGATAAGTGGGTCGCCGTTCAGCAGCTTCAGGTTATAGGCGATATTGCCAGCGCAACCGCCGAATTCGCGGCGGATCTCGGGTACGAGGAAAGCGACGTTAATTTTGTGCAGCTGGTCGGCAAGCAAGGCTTCGGAAAAGCGTCCACCAAACAGCATGATCGTGTCGAACGCAAGCGAACCACAAATGAGTGAGGTCATGGAATCTCGTCAGATGAAAAGTAAATTGTCCTGCACGCATCGACGATCCAGCCAAGCGACGCGGCATTTTTTGAACATCAAGGATAAAACAGATACACGCGGTATCCCGACGCATTCAATTGCGAAAGTTCAAAGAATACTTTGATAGGCTGCTCGGAATCCGGGGCGAAACCGCGGCTCTGATCTTGCGGCGACGGCAAGTATTCGCGTGGTACGAATACCCGACGGGCTATCGGCTTCTCGTTGGCATCGTTCAAGGTGAGTTCGATGTACGGCCAGGCCTGTTCTGTAGCGCCTTGGTTGCGCAACAGTACGGTCAGGGCAAAGGTATTGTCATTTGCCGAAACAGTTTGTAGTTCGCTCGACTCGATTGACACCGACTCGATCTGGGCCGGGAGCCCCACCTGGCAATCCAGGTAACTGCAAGCGTCGATCAGTATGGGTCTCGTTTCGGGGAAACGTGCCGCGATCTGGTCGCGGAAAATGTAGGCGCTTTGCGCAATGAGTGCGAAGAACAGGAGCACTGAGCCTGCGCCCATCATGATGCGCAGCGCCCGGCCAATCGTTTTCCGGCGTCGTGCTTGCCTGACGAAGGCGGGCTCTTCGTAATCGGCTGCCTCCGCCCGGTCCAGCGCGTCGCCTTCTGTTTCTGCCTCCGCTTCAGCCTCTTCCTTGGTGCGCCATGGTTTGCTCTGCAGGTCTTCGATCGTTTGCCCAAGCGCGTCCGTATCCGTTGCTTCCAGGTTCTCCGTCGCCTGCCGAGTCTCGTGATCAGTCACAGTGCGGCTTTCCTGCGCAACCTCGAGCAGCGTCATGCGCAGCAACGGATCGTCTGTCCTCGTCGTGGTCGTCCGCTGAATCGCATCTTCGGCGGGCACAGCAGGAACAGCTGGTGGTGCCGGCGGCGTCTCTTCTGCGACGGGAGACCGTTCAACTTGTGGCAGCGGTGCGGGCTCGCGTTCGACGTCTTGGGACGCAGGCCGAATTGGTGATGCAACGGGGGGCGTTGTTTCGGATACTGAAGGCGCAGGTGGTGGGGCGACTGGTTGTACGAACTTGCCCTGGTGCTCGAGTTCTTCAGGGCGTAGCAGATTCTCGATGCCGTTGAAGATCTGCTTGCAGGCGCCGCAGCGTACCAGCCCGGCGCGCAACTTCAGTTGGTCATGCGCGACCCTGAATGTCGTATGGCAATGAGGACATTGGGTAGCGAGCGCCATTGCTGTTATCGTGCACTGACGGCCTGGCCGACGAGCGCAACCCAGCCTTCATGCTCGGCCCACACTGACATCTTGATGAATGGAGCGTAGGCAGCGGCCACCTCGTCCGCCTGTCGGCTCAGGATGCCGGACAATACCAGCATGCCGCCTGGTGCAACGCGCGATGACAGCATCGGCGCCATCAGCTTCAACGGACTGGACAGGATGTTTGCGACCACGACGTTAAATGCCTGCGGATGGGGAGAGGTGGCAAATTCTTCCGGCAGAAAGTACGCGATATCGCAGTGATTCCGCTCGCTGTTGTAGCGGGCGGATTCGATCGCCTGCGGGTCGATGTCGACGCCGTAGACTTGCGCCGCGCCGAGCTTCTTCGCCACCATCGCCAGGATGCCGGAACCACAGCCATAGTCCAGGACGGATTGGCCATGGGGCGGGTGCGCCTCGAGCCATTCCATGCATAGCCGTGTTGTCGGATGGCTGCCGGTGCCAAAAGCCAGACCGGGATCCAGTTCCAGAATAAGTCCATTCGGGTCAGGCGCGTCATGCCAGCTGGGTACGACCCAGATGTTCTTTCCGATATGAATGGGGTCGAACTGCGATTGTGTCAGGCGAACCCAGTCCTGCTCGGCCACGGGGCGCAAGGAGTAGGCCGGAGCCGTGCTGATGCCGCACGCAGCCGCTGCTTCGGCCACCAGTGCCCCATGATCGGCGTCCTGCTCTGCGAGCGCGACAACCCGGCTCCGTTCCCACGCAGCTTCCGTGGGCTCCATGCCGGGTTCGCCGAACAGCGGACGCTCCGCCTCGGTGCCTTCGTCAGCATCCTCCACCGACACCGACAGGGCGCCCGCGTCCATCAATGCGTCGGACAACGCCTCCGCATGTTCGCGTGCGACTTCGATGACGATTTCGGACCAGCTCATACCGTTATTTGCCTGACTTCTTGGTGCCCTTCGGCAAATCCGGCTTGTCAGCCAGTTTTTGCTCGAGGTAATGGATGTTGGTGCCGCCTTCGATGAAGCGGCCGTCGACCATCAGTTCGCGGTGCAACGGGATATTGGTCAGAATACCCTCGACGACCATCTCGGACAATGCAATTTGCATACGGCGAATCGCCTGCTCGCGTGTTGCGCCATACGAAATAACCTTGCCCACCATCGAATCATAAGTCGGCGGCACAAAGTAGCCAGCATAAGCATGGGAGTCCACACGGATGCCCGGACCACCCGGAGCGTGCCAGGCGATGATCTTTCCTGGTGACGGGGTGAACTTGAACGGGTCTTCGGCATTGATGCGGCACTCGATCGCATGGCCCGCCAGAACGATGTCGCGCTGGCGGAAACGCAGCTTCTCACCTGCCGCGACGCGGATCTGTTCCTGGACCAGGTCAACGCCGGTAATCATTTCCGTCACCGGATGTTCCACCTGAATACGTGTGTTCATCTCGATGAAATAGAACTCGCCGTTCTCATACAGGAACTCGAAGGTGCCGGCGCCGCGGTAGCCGATCTTGCGGCAGGCTTCCGCGCAGCGGTCGCCGATACGTTCAATCAATTTGCGAGGAATGCCCGGCGCCGGTGCTTCTTCGATCACCTTCTGGTGGCGGCGCTGCATCGAGCAGTCGCGTTCGCCGAGCCAAACCGCGTTCTTGAATTCGTCCGCAAGGACCTGGATTTCCACGTGACGCGGATTCTCCAGGTACTTCTCCATATAGACTTCAGGATTGCCGAATGCCGCGCCGGCTTCGGTCTTGGTCATGGTCACTGCGTTGAGCAGGGCGGCTTCGGTATGGACAACGCGCATGCCGCGCCCGCCACCACCACCTGCCGCCTTGATGATGATCGGATAGCCGATCTTGCGTGCAATACGGATAATCTCTTTCGGATCTTCCGGCAGCGCGCCCTCGGAACCCGGTACGCAGGGAACGCCTGCCTTGATCATCGCATGCTTGGCCGAGACCTTGTCGCCCATCATGCGGATTGATTCCGGGCGCGGGCCGATGAAGACAAAACCCGATTTTTCAACGCGCTCCGCGAAGTCGGCGTTCTCGGAGAGGAAGCCATAACCGGGATGGATGGCTTCGGCATCCGTCACTTCTGCGGCGCTGATGATCGCCGGCATGTTGAGGTAGCTCTGTGACGAGGGAGCCGGGCCGATGCAGACAGATTCATCCGCGAGTTTTACGTATTTTGCTTCGCGGTCCGCTTCGGAGTGGACGACCACGGTCTTGATACCCATTTCGCGGCATGCGCGTTGGATGCGCAGGGCGATTTCACCACGATTGGCAATGAGGATTTTTTCGAACATAGCGGGGGGAAATGTGAGGCGTTAAGGGTCAGCGTTTTGGAGAATGCGCGGCACATATCTATATATGTGCCGATGCGCGACTCTTAACCGATCACAAACAGCGGCTGGCCAAATTCCACCGGCTGGCCGTTCTCGACCAGGATCTGTTTGACGACGCCGGCGACGTCGGAGTCAATCTCATTGAGAAGCTTCATTGCTTCAATGATGCACAGAGTGTCACCTGCCTTGACGGTGGAACCGACTTCGACGAACGGGGGATTACCTGGCGCAGATGCGCGGTAGAAGGTACCGACCATCGGAGACTTCACGATATGACCTTCCGGTTCTGCCGGCGCAGCAGCAACCGGTGCACTTGCCGCTTGCGGCGCTGCCGAAGCAGCAACGGGTGCCGCAACGGTTTGCGGCATGGACTGCGGCTGCATCATGACAACCTGGTTTTGCGGCGTTCCGGAGGATTTGACGATACGGACTTTGCTTTCGCCTTCGGTGACTTCCAGTTCGGCGATATCTGATTCGGCGACGAGGTCGATCAGCGTTTTGAGTTTTCGTAGATCCATATGAAATCCCTCAGTTATGTATTTTGTTGCAATTGAAGTCGCCACAATTATAAGTGGTTTGCGGCGAGATAAAGAGAGTTACAGCTTTTTGAGCGCGAAATCGATTGCGAGCCGATATCCTTCGGTGCCCAGCCCGCAAATCACCCCGACCGCGATTGCGGAAAGGTAGGAGTGATGCCGGAAGGCTTCGCGCTGGTGGATATTGGAGATATGCACTTCGACAAACGGAATTGCTACGGCCGCCAATGCATCGCGCAGTGCAACGCTGGTGTGCGTCAGACCGCCCGGATTGATGACGATCGCATCCACACCTTCGGCTTTCGCTTCCTGTATACGGTCAATGAGCGCGCCTTCATGATTGCTCTGAAAACATGTGAGTGCTGCACCAGCGGCGCTAGCCTGTTTGGCCGCAGCATGCTCAATATCGCTCAACGTCGTCGATCCGTACACTTCCGGTTCACGTGTACCCAGCATATTCAGGTTTGGGCCATTGACCAGAAGGAGGTTTTTTGCCATGGAGATATAGCTCCGTTTGACGAGGATGCCGCATTTTGCCGCCAAATGATGTTCGCTGGCAAGAAAAAAGATATTTCTGCTGTTACATACTTTGCAGATCGCGACGTAACTCCTCCATTTTCAAGCGGCCTAAATATGTCTTCTTTACTGCGCCATCGGCTCCGATCAGCACGGTGAAAGGCAATGCTCCAGCCTGATTTCCGAGTTGCCGTGCCAGCTCCGTACCGCCCATTCCGCCTATATATAGAGGGTAGGAAATCTGATGCTTCGCAGCAAATTCCTTAATGTTCGCAGCGGAATCGATGCCGATCCCGAGAATCTGCATGTTTCGCGAAGCGATCTCCGCTTGCAAGGCAACGAGCTCAGGCATCTCCTCTACGCAAGGAGCGCACCAAGTTGCCCAAAAATTAACAATAAGGAATTTTCCTTTCCATTGGTCGAATTCCTGTTCGTTGCCCTTGGAGTCGGCAAACGTTTGGGAGAAAAGGACGCCTGTCGCGGAGGCCTGTGGCGCTTGGGGCTCGAGTCGCTGCATTCCAAAAAAAACGCCAATTGCGGCAAAGAGAACGGCAACTGCAGAAAAAATGGCGAGGTTCTTTTTCATTGTTCGTCTGTATCTGCGATCAATGCACGTACTGTTTCGATATTGGCGCGCACCGGTTTTCCATCCGGACCTGCCTTCGTTGCGCCACGCAGGTCATCTCTCTCATATAGGGAAAGATGCACGCCCTCCTTGTTCCATATAAAACTGACGGTCTCCACCGGTTCGCCGCGCCCCTTGAAGTGCGCGGACTCGGAGACTTCGAAGTCCACATTCTTGTTAATCAGGAAAATCTCGACCTCTTTCGGACTCTCGGCAAACAGCTGAAGATGGATGTCCGAATGCTCGCCCGCCGTCCCATTCAGGACGGCACCGGTCAAATAAGGGGAGAACTGTGCCAGATCATCCATGAGGCGGACTGCCAGTTTTCGAAGATGCAATAAGCGCGCCGGTTGCGAGTCACTCAGGAAGAGTTCGTTGTATATACGTACTTCTTCTTCAATTTGCGCATTATCCGGCATGATTTCTCCTCGAATTTTTGCGTTTCCGAGGATTTGCTTGGCTGCTTTCTTTTTTGCGGTAGCGTAGTCGGCGCCGTCTTCGGCAATCAACCGGGCCGCGGCGGTGGCGATTTCCGCGCGCAGCATGTCGGTGCTTGAGGAGTAATTGTTCATGGCGAGGATGATACTCGTAAGGCGGGGAAACGTGGGTCGGGTAAAATCTCGGGTCTGCTGAAACATGTTCCTTCTTGGACCTTCCAATGCATATTTCAGTCAGATTTTCTTTTTTTCTAGAACGGCATCATGCACATCCATATTCTCGGCATTTGCGGCACCTTCATGGGCGGACTCGCGGTACTGGCCAAGGAGGCCGGTCATAAGGTGACCGGCTGCGACGCAAACGTCTACCCGCCGATGAGCACCCAGTTGCAGGCGCAGGGCATCGAGCTGATCGAGGGCTTTGGCCCAGAGCAGGTTAACCTGCAGCCTGACCTGTTCGTGATCGGCAATGTGGTCTCGCGCGGCAACCCGTTGATGGAAGAAATCCTGAACCGCGGTTTGCCGTATGTCTCGGGGCCGCAATGGATCGGCGAACACATCTTGCGCAACCGCTGGGTGCTATCCGTCGCCGGTACGCATGGCAAGACGACAACGTCGTCGATGCTTGCCTGGATCTTGGAATTCGCCGGCTATAGTCCCGGCTTCCTGATCGGCGGCGTGCCGGTGAACTTTGGAATTTCGGCTCGCCTGGCCGGCAAGGACGCGGATTCCCCGTTTTTTGTGATTGAAGCCGACGAATACGACACGGCTTTCTTCGACAAGCGCAGCAAGTTTGTCCATTACCGATCCAAGACGGCGATCCTGAACAACCTCGAATACGATCACGCAGACATTTTTCCCGATCTTGCTGCGATCGAGACCCAGTTCCACCACCTTGTACGAACCGTTCCCGGTGTCGGCCGCCTGATCGTCAACGGTCGGGAAGAATCACTGCGGCGCGTGATCGCGCGCGGCTGCTGGAGCGAAAAAGAGTGGTTCGGCGTGGAGGGTAACGAGGGCTGGGCGCTGAAGGAACATGAGGACGGCAGCTTCCACGTGATCTTCAACGGCGAGCTGCAGGGGACGGTGCAGTGGGGGCTCACGGGTGAACATAACCGGCTGAATGCATTAGCGTCCATTGCGGCTGCCCGCCACGTTGGTGTGCAGCCGGTCGTGGCAATTGAAGCGCTGTCAAAATTCGAGAGTGTGAAGCGCCGCATGGAGATCCGGGGCGTCGTCAATAGCGTGACTGTCTACGACGATTTCGCCCATCATCCGACCGCCATCGCGACGACAGTTGGCGGCTTGCGCAAGAAGGTGGGGGCGGCGCGTATCCTCGCGGTGCTCGAACCCCGCTCGAATACGATGAAGCTCGGCACGATGAAGGAGGCCTTGCCTGGCAGCCTGGCCGATGCTGACCTCGTGTTCGGCTATGGCGCCAAGTCCGGCAAGGATGCGCTTGGATGGAATCTGGGTGAAGCGCTTTCTCCGTTAGCGCAGAAGGCCGCCGCGTTCGACGATCTTGGACCATTGGTCCAGGCCATCGTGCAGGCCGCCCGCCCGGGCGACCATGTGCTGGTGATGAGCAACGGCGGCTTTGGCGGCGTGCACCAAAAGATTCTGGATGCACTCGCACAATGATTCTTTACCTGCACGGATTCCGCTCTTCTCCCCAATCGTTCAAGGCCCGGCTGATCGCACAGCGGATGCAGTCCCTTGGGCTGGGGGGCGAATATTGCTGTCCGCAGTTGCCGGCTTCGCCCAAGGAGGCAATCGCGCTTGCGCGCAATATTGCTGCCCAAGTGGGGCCTGAGCGGCTCTCGCTGGTGGGTTCTTCCCTCGGTGGCTACTACGCTACCTGTCTGGCGGAAGAGATCGGATGCCGCGCGGTGCTGCTCAATCCGGCGGTGAAGCCGCCGCGCGACCTGGAAAAATACGTCGGCGTCACCACTGCGTTTCACTCGGACGAGCCGTTTGAATTCAAGCGTGAATATATAGACGAACTGAAGGCGCTTGCCGTCGACAGGATTGCTCGACCTGAACGTTATTTCCTGATTGCGGCGACCGGCGACGAGGTGCTCGACTGGCGCGAAATGGTTGCCCATTATCCCGGTGCGCACCACTGCGTGATCGAGGGCAGCGATCATGGCATCTCCGAGTTTGAGCAGTACCTCGATCAGGTGCTCGCTTTCTGCGGCGTTTCTGCCGGGGTGGCAAGGTGAGGTCGTACGCGGTGGCGTATGCGCGCTGGTTCTCCCATGTCAATGGCGTGAACGCGGCGCCCCACATGCGCAGTTGGCTTACCGATACGGCGTCGCTGACGAAGAAGCTGATTGCGCGCAGCAATCACTTCCGGGTGCGATGCCTGCGCCAGGATCACGGCCGCTGCCTCGCCGACGAGTTCGCTTTGGTCGACTTGCCGCGACGGACCTGTGTGCAAGAGCGCGAGGTGCTGCTGCAATGCGACGGCCGGCCGGTTGTGTTCGCGCATACCATCGTCCCCTTGAGCGCGACGACGTCCGACTGGCCATTCTTCGGCACTTTGGGTGAGCGCTCGCTGGGAACGACGTTGTTTGGCGACCCGCGCGTGAAGCGCGGTTCGATGCAATATGCACGGTTGCGGCAGCAGCATCCACTGGTGCAGCGGGCTAGTGCCGCGCTTGGTGGCATGCGCTTTGACTCGCCGCTCTTTGCGCGCCGTTGCCTGTATCGGCGCAAAAGGGGCGTATTGCTCGTGACCGAACTCTTTCTGCCGGCAATTGCCGACCTCCCGGTTCCAAGCCGGCCTAATGAACTAATACGCTGACAAGCAAAACATTCAATGAATCTATTCTTCGAGGAGTCCGGCGATTTCAAGGCCGGCGCGGTGTTGTCCCAGCAAGGCGAGGCTTACCAGGTTGAACTGCAGAGCGGTAAGCGGACCAAGGTTAAGGCGCGCGACGTGCTCCTGCAGTTTTCTTCGCCTGAACTGGCGCAATTGCTGGCGGATGCCCAAGCTATTGCCGATGACATCGATCTCGACTTCCTGTGGGAAGTCGCCGGGCAGGAAGAGTTCGGTTTTGCGGAACTGGGTACAGAATATTTCGGGCACGACCCGAAGCCGCACGAGGCTGCTGGTCTGCTGCTGCGCTTGCATAACGCGCCGATTTATTTCTACAAGAAGGGCAAGGGCCGTTACAAGGCAGCGCCAGAAGCATCGCTGAAGGCGGCACTTGCCGGACTTGAAAAGAAGCGGCAGCAGGCGCAGATCCAGGCGAAGTACGTGGAAGAGCTGAAGGCGCGCCAGCTGCCGGAAGCGTTCAAGCCCATTGCATTGCAGCTGCTGTTCAAGCCCGACAAGAACAGTATCGAATACAAGGCACTTGATACTGCCTGTTCCGAACTGCAGACAACGCCACAGCGCCTGATGCTCGACGTTGGCGGCATCGCTTCGCCCAAACAGCTGCATCTGTCGAAATTCCTGTTTGAATACTTCCCGAAAGGGACCGGCTTCCCTCAGGTAGATATTCCGATGGCCTCTTCGCTGCCCGTTGCTGACGTGCAGGCATTCTCGATCGATGATGTGACGACTACTGAGATCGACGATGCATTTTCGGTCGTTATGCAGGCGGACGGCAAGGTCCGCGTCGGTATACATATTGCGGCGCCGGGTCTGGCGATCAAACGCGACGATGCCCTCGACGCCATTGCGCGTCAGCGTCTGTCCACGGTCTATATGCCGGGCGACAAGATCACGATGCTGCCGGATGAACTGGTCGAGGCCTATACGCTTGCGGAAGGCCGGACCTGTCCCGCACTATCCTTGTACGCAACGCTGGACCCTGCCGACTGGTCGCTGGTCGCAACCGAAACCAAGGCAGAAGCAGTTCCCATCGCCGCCAACCTGCGCCACAACGACCTCGATGAAATCGTCACCGAGGAAAATCTCGCTGCGGATGCCGGCGAGTATGCGCACAAGGCCGACATCAAGCTGCTGTGGCAATGGGCGCAGGTACTCGAGAAAGGCCGCATGGCCAAACGCGAGGCATTCGGCCTGAAGCCGGAGCAGACCAACCGTGTCGACTTCAATTTCTATGTCGAAGACGATGTGGTCACGATCGTCCGCCGCAAGCGCGGTGCTCCGCTGGACAAGATCGTTGCCGAGCTGATGATCTTTGCCAACAGCACGTGGGGAAAATTCTTGCACGACCATGGTGTGCCTGGCATCTACCGGAGCCAGGGCGCATCCGGAGGCGGCTGGGCGGCACGCATGCAGGTGCGCATGGTCACGCACGCGGCGCCGCACCAGGGGCTCGGCGTTGACCAGTACGTCTGGAGCACCTCGCCACTACGGCGCTATACCGACCTCGTCAACCAGTGGCAAATCCTGGCCTGCGTCGAGCACGGCGTGACAGCGCCTTTGGCAGCGCCGTTCAAGCCGAAGGACGCGGACCTGTTTGCGGTCGTGTCTGCGTTCGATGCGGCCTATGCCGCCTATGCCGACTTCCAGTCGAACATGGAGCGCTACTGGTGTCTGCGCTGGCTCGCACAAGAAAACGCAAGGCAGGTCGATGCTGTTGTGCTGAAGGAGGAAGTCCTGCGCCTCGTTGATATTCCGTTAATCATTCGCCTGCCGGGAATGCCGGCAGCTCCGCGCGGAGCGCAGGTCAAGCTGGACCTGATTCGCTGGGATGAAATTGACCTGACGGTGGAGGCGAGACTGATCGAAGTGACAACGGCAGTTGCCGAGGTCGCAATAGGTACAATTGACGAAAACCCCACGTCCGACAGCGAGTCCGATGCCGAATCGATACAAGAGTGAAAACTTCGGCTGAGCCGTGCGGGCTTTATCGTAAAATTCAAACCTTCTGCAATCGCTAGTCCTATCGCGCGTGAAGCTCATTCTAGAAAACCGCATCCTGTCCATCGCTGTTGCGGCGTCGCTGTTGGTGCATGGCGCTCTGCTCGCAGTGCGGTTTGCTCCTCCCGACACATTCCAGTTCAAGCCGATGGATCCCGGGCTGGAAGTCATTCTCGTCAATGCCAAGCACGACAGGAAACCGCTGAAGGCAGAGGCGCTCGCACAGGCCAACCTTGACGGCGGCGGGAGCGCCGAGTCCGGGCGTGCCAAGTCGCCGCTGCCCGACATGCGCAGGAACGAGGACGGCGAAGGCCTGAAGGCAATGCAACGCCGCATTGAAGAGCTCGAAAAGCAGCAGCGCATGCTTGCGCAGATCACCAAGAAATCGCCGCTTGCGTCATCCACCAAAGACCAGGTCAAGCCGAAGGAATCGCAATCGGAGGGCGCTGATATCACGGAAAGCACCCGCGAGATCCTGCGGCGCGAAGCCGAGATCCACAAGCGCATCGAGGACGAGAACAAACGTCCGAAAAAAACCTTCATTTCGCCGAGCACGCGTGAGGTGGGTTATGCAATGTATTTCGACAGTGTGCGTCAGCGCATCGAGAAGATCGGAACGCTGAACTTCCCGCAGAAAGACGGCAAGAAGCTCTACGGCGAACTCACCATGTCAATTTCCATTTATCAGGACGGCTCCATCTATGTCAAGGACCGTGACGATGGAATCATGGTGGAGCGCTCCTCTGGTAACCCGGCGCTGGATGAGGCCGCGCGGAGGATTGTGCGTCGCGCCGCTCCGTTCGGCGCGTTCGCGCAGAACATGCGCTCTGCGGGCAAGGACGATGTGTGGGTCATGACGACGCGCTTCAAATTCACGCGCGATGATGCGCTGGAGGCGCAACTCTACGGAGGTGCGAATTGACCGGAGCACCTGATCGCTACGTAGTGATCGGCAATCCCATCGCGCATAGCAAGTCCCCTGACATTCATGCGCGCTTTGCCGCGCAGACAGGGCAAAACCTGGTCTATGAACGCTTGCTGGCGCCGCTCGATGGCTTCGAGCATACGGTGCGCAACCTGATCCGTGAAGGCGGAAAGGGCGCAAACGTGACAGTTCCCTTCAAGCTGGAAGCGTTTGCGCTTGCGGATTCGCTCAGTCCTCGCGCCCAGGCGGCAGGTGCCGTCAATACCCTGTCTTTTAAGAACGGCGGAATTGCTGGCGATAATACCGACGGCATTGGCCTTGTCACAGACATCGTGCGCAATGCGGGCTTTGCCATCGCCGGAAAGCGGGTATTGCTTCTTGGTGCAGGAGGTGCTGCACGCGGCGTTATTCTTCCGATCCTCGAGCAGCGTCCCGTTGAGCTAGTGATTGCCAATCGCACCGTCGAGAAGGCGCAGGAACTTGCGACGTACTTCGCGAAACATGGTCCGGTCAGCGCCTGTTCATTCCAGGCATTGCCGGATTCGTTCGACATCATTATCAATGCAACTTCTGCGAGCCTCACTGCTGACTTGCCACCGGTTTCACCTAAGGTCTTCGCAGCCGGCGCGCTGGCCTACGACATGATGTACGGCAAAGAGCCGACTGTATTCATGCGCTTCGCTGCACAGCATGGTGCAGCGGTTCGGGATGGTCTTGGCATGCTCGTCGAGCAGGCGGCCGAGGCGTTTTATGTATGGCGCGGGGTGCGTCCCGATACCGCGTCGGTGTTTGCGGAACTGCGTGCCGCGCTTCAAGCGAAATGAAAAAAAAACTGAGCAAGTTACTGCTCTGGCTCCTGCTCGCCCCGATTGCCATCGTCCTGGCGATTCAGTTGTACTTCTTTGTCCAGATCTGGTGGTGGGTCGACCACAATCCAAGCTCGACCGCCTTCATGAGCCGGCAACTTGAGATCCTGCAGGAAAAGAACCCGAAGGCGCAGCTCAAGCACAAATGGGTTCCCTACAACCGCATTTCAAATCATCTCAAGCGCGCCATCATCGCTGCCGAGGACTCAAATTTTTCCGATCATGAAGGTGTCGACTGGGAAGCCATGCAAAAGGCCTTCGAGCGAAACACTAAAAAAGGAAAGGTGGTCGCCGGCGGCTCAACCATCACGCAGCAACTGGCAAAAAACCTCTTCCTGTCCGGAGAGCGCAGCTATGTGCGCAAAGCACAGGAAGTGGTGATTACCTACATGCTCGAGCTGCTGATGGACAAGGAGCGCATCTTCGAGATTTACCTGAACGTCGTTGAGTGGGGTGTTGGCGTCTTCGGGGCCGAAGCGGCGGCCCAGCATTATTACGGTGTATCGGCTGCCAACCTCAGTTCTGCGCAGGCAGCCCGCCTTGCTGTCATGCTTCCCAAGCCGCGCTTTTATGACAAGAACCGGAGTTCCGGCTATCTGGCGCGTCGGACGGACCTGATCATGCGCCGCATGAACGCTGCGGAACTCCCAAAATAAACCCAGCCGGAGCCAGGATGCTGCAATATCAACGTGGGGCCGTTAGCTTGCTATGGGCGGCGGTGTTCGTAGGCAGCGTTGCATCCATGGCCATGGTTGCCCTGTTGTCCGCCCGCCATGAGCGAAACTATTTTGCCGAAGTCTGGCAATACCTTTCCAGCGGAGCGGGGCAGAAACTGCAGCAGGCAGTCCAAACCCCGAGCGTTCCCGGCCACGCCGGCGTGCGCAAATGTACCGTTGCAGGCAAGGTCGTCTATTCCAATGTCGAATGCGACAAGTCGAACCCGACGAGCCAGGAAGTTGCATTGCAGGAAACCAAAGGTTTTGAGCCGCCCAAGCCAGCACCGGTTGTGCCAGGACAGCCGGGCATGGAACCTTCTCCGCAGGAGCGGGCAATTGAGAAAATCTTGGGGCGGTAACGCACGTATTCTGCAAAAAACGGAGGTGCGCTGGGAGGTGCCGAATGTCGCTTGCCTGCCGCCATCGATATAAGTACACTTGCGCTGTTTTCGTTTTCGGAGACCCGTCTTGGGTAGTCCCAGTACATATTGTCGGCCGTCAGTAAACGGTGGACCGGCGAGATAACGGCACACTTCCCAGAGCGCCTCTCGCCAAAAGCGTGGGCGCGTCCAGGCCACCTTCATGGCCGCGTTCCCTGTAATAATTGATCTTCCTGCAGAAACCCTCTGCAGGTTGGCTGTGCTTTACAACCCAAGCGCGGCCGGGAGAGCACATGATTAATGTATTCGTCTTGCAGAACGGTCGGCTGAACCAAGTCAACATTGAGTCCAAGAACGACTTGGAGATGGTTGCGCCAGTATGGGTCGATCTCACCGATCCGAACGAAGACGAGCGCGCCTGGGTGAAAAGCATATACGGGCTGACACTGCCAGGCGAAGACGAAGTCAAGGACA
>Ga0196971_1000886_pt1 | contig 16738 bp, 8 predicted proteins | sample S1v_1013CmetaG_FD_148660 | JGI IMG/M metagenome (GOLD analysis project Ga0196971, IMG submission 148660) | Soil microbial communities from Anza Borrego desert, Southern California, United States - S1+v_10-13C | ecosystem: Environmental > Terrestrial > Soil > Desert | place: USA: California... | reverse complement strand
GATGGGCGAGCCGGGCGTGAACCCGAAGGAATGGCCGAAGCCGGAGCCGCCGCCCGCCACGATCTTCCCGCCCGAACCGACGCCCACGCCGTCCAACATGCCGGGCCACTCCATTCCGAAGAAGCCGACTACGGGCAAGGGTCTGTACAAGCCCGCGTCGTCTTACAAGGATGTCCCGTCTGAGTTCGAGAAGCCGCAGCCGCCGTCAAACGATCAAGGCGGCAGCAAGTCGCCGATTGATTTCTCGTGGCTGGACAACATCCTCGCTTCGAAGAAGGCGCAGCACAAAAAGAAGAACGAATCGCTGGACGAAGCGGCGATGCGCGTCCCGGTCACGCTGTACCACGGCAGTAAGGAAAAGCTCACCAGCTTCGATCTGGCGCGGGTCGGCAAGGGCAACGATCAGGAAGGTCCGGGCTTTTACTTCACCAACTCGCGCAAGGACGCGCTCGCGTACGCGAACCCGAATGGGTATCTCCATGCGGTGAAGGTGACGGCGCGCAAGCTCGTGCCGCTCAAGGGGAAGGTCAACGCCAAGGACATCGAGGCGCTGCTACGGAAGGCTCCGAACCTCGACGACAAGCTGCTGAACTGGGACGAAGACAAAGACACCGCGTTCTCAAAGGCGCTCTCCGGCATCCTTCAGTACACGAAGAATCCGCAGGATGCGTTTCAGCAGGTTTGGTACGACTTTTACAAGGGTGACGAGGCCGCGTTCCTGAAGGAAGTCGTGGCGCTGGGGTACGACGCTGCGATCCCGGACCCCGCCAAGCGCGGCGGCGCGACGCATGTGGTGGTCTTCAATCCGGCTGTCATCAAGGTCGTCTCTGTGGAGCCGTACGCGGAAGCCTCGCGCGTGGCTGAGTCGCTGGACGGCGAGCCGGAAAACATCGACGCGCTGAAGGCTGCGATTGCGGAATGGCTGGAAAGCACGGATGATGACATTGAGTCATTCGATGCGTGGCTCGCGTACCACTACCCTGATCTGGTTGATCCTGTCACGCTCGCCGCTGCCAACGAGTTCGCCCAGAATTGCCGCAGTAAAATGACGGCTGGGCTTGCCGACTAACAGCCGCCCGGATAGAAATAAGTCATCCAAGGGGGTTCGCCATGCCGACGAACAAGTTAATCACGATCACGGTCAAGACTTGCCGGGTCATCGACGGCGATTCGATGGACGTGATGTTCGATCATGGGCGCAAGGTGTACAGCGAGTCCGGCGTGCGTCTGGCCGGGCTGGACACTCCCGAATCGCGCGGCGTCTCCGAAATGGAGAAGGCGTGCGGCCTCAAGGTGAAGAAGGCTGTCGAACTGTGGTTCAAGAAACTACAGGACAGCAACAAGCAGATCATGTTCCTCTCGTACGAGTGGGAAGAAAAGTTTGGCCGTCTGGTCGGCGACTTCCGCGAGCAGACTGCGGGCCATGTCGAGACGCTGGGCGAGTACCTGCTACGCAACAAGCTCGCGCGCCCGTACCACGGCGAGAAAAAGATCGACTGGACGAAGGAAGAGTTGCGCCTGATTGAAGTCTTCGAAATCTAAAACGCAACCGCTCCCCTTTACATCGAAAGGGCCGGATCGTGGCAAAGAAAACTGCTGAGAAGTACGCGTCGGCGAACATCGTCCGGCTGAAGATCGCCGACATCGAACCCGCTGAGTACAACGCACGGGTTATTACCGCTGAAGCCTTGAACGGCTTGCAGCGGTCCCTTGAACAATTCGGTCTGCTCGCCTTCCCGGTGGTCAACAAACGCAGCGATGGGACGTACCGCATCGTTGGCGGGCACCAGCGTATGCGCGTGCTTCAGGACAAGGGTGAAACCGAAGTCGAGTGCATCGTGGTCGAGTTCGACGACGCGATTGAGAAGAAAGCCAACTTCACCCTGAACAACCGTGCCATTCAGGGCACGTTCATCCCGGAACTGACGAAGGCACTACTGGCTCAGATCGAGCAGTCCGTGAAGTTTCGGTCGGACATTCATCCGTCCCTCTGGGACGATCTCCGTTTCGACTCGCTCGTGAAGCAGATCACCAAAAGCACGAAGCCCACGGCTGGCGTGGACGACGTGGAAAAGGAAGGCCAGTGCGATGAAGACGACGAGCCAAGCGTGGGCCGGGCAGCGGCGGTGTCCAAACTGGGCACGTTCTACAAGCTGGGCACTCATGTCCTGTATTGCGGCAAAATCGAAGGCAAAGGTTCACTCAGCGGGTTCGGCATTGACGTGGCCGACGCGGCGTTCTCGTTCGTGGCCGGGCAGAAGTCGAAAGATGTCAGCCAGACGTACGTGGATACGTATGTGTCGCACCTGATCGCGAACACGAACGGCCCCATTTACATTGCGTCCAACTTCCAAACGCTCCCGCTGCTACAGGGGCGCTTCGTGGAGTTGGGCGGTCACTGGTCCAATACGCTGATCTGGTTCTCGCCGAACGCGAAGCCTAACGACGAGGCGTACAAGGAAGTCGCGATCCCCGTGCTGTACGGCTGGCGGGAATCGGCGGCGCACTATTTCTGCGGTGCTCGCGATCAGGGCAACGTCTTCAAACTCAAGCGCGCGCAGAAGTCGGAGTTACCTGTCGAACTGATCGTGCGCTGCCTGCTCAATTCGAGCAAGGCAGGCGCTCCGGTGCTCGACATCGACGTGGGGCGCGGGGCGTCTCTGATCGCGGCGGAAAAGACCGGGCGGCGCTTGATGGGTTATGCGTGCACGCCGCGCGACGCAGATACCGTCCGGCAACGCTGGGCGAAGTTCGTACACGGGGCACAGGCCAACTGGAAGTCAGCGACGCCGGAGCTATAAACCATGAGTCAGACTCTCGCCAAACCGATCATCCGTAAGTTCCGGCTGTCCGATCTCGAAGGGGCGGAATACAACCCGCGCGGGATCACGGACTCAGCCTTCGCCGGACTACGGGAGTCCCTGTCCGAACTGGGCATGTTGGAGATGCCTGTCGTCAACATCGCGGACGGGAAGAAGCGGCTGGTCTCCGGGCATCAGCGCGTCGCCGCCATGAAGGCCGAAGGGATCACGCACGCGGACTGTGCCTGCGTGTCGCTCGACGAAGCCCTTGAGAAAATGGCGAACATCACCATGAACAACCCGGCGATTCAGGGTTCGTGGGACATCGAGAAGGCGCTGCCGTCGCTCGAAACGATTTCGGTTGCTCTGCCCAAGCCGGAGCAGATGCGGTTCAACGATCTGACCGACGAGATTCGCCGCGAAGCTGAGAAAATGGCGAAGGCGTCGGCCAAGAAAAGCGAGGCGTCCAGCGAGTTGCCGACGACCCCGCCGACTCCCGCGTCCAAACCGAACAAGGTTTACAAGCTGGGGAAGCACCGCTTGTTCTCCGGCCCCTGTGAAGTCGGCATACCACTACTGCTGGGCAAGACGAAGGCTGCGGCGTGCGTCACTGATCCGCCGTACGGCGTGGCTTATGAAACGTCGGACGGGGAGTCCATCGAGAACGACAACCTCAAGGGCGAGGCGTGGGTCAAGTTCCTGTCGGACATCACGGGCGTCATTCTGAAGTACACGGACGGCCCCTGCTATGTGTTCATGGCCTCAAAGGAAATCCCCGCGCTCTCGCGCGCGTGGGGTGAGAATGGCGGCGTGATCCACCGCTGGCTGATCTGGGCGAAGGACCGCTTCACCCTCAGCCGGGGCGATTATCACCACCAGTACGAGCCTTGCCTGTACGGGTACAAGAGCGGCGTCGTCCCGGCCAACCCGGAGACGCCGCGCACGAACGTCTTGGAGTTCCCGAAGCCCAAGACGAACGATCTGCACCCGACCCAGAAGCCCACCGATCTGATTAAGGCGCTCGTGCTGGACTGCTCGAAGCAGGACGACGTGGTGATTGAACCGTTCGGCGGTTCCGGCACTACGCTCGCCGTCTGCGAGGAAACGGGCCGGGTCTGCATGGCCTGCGAACTCGATCTTTTCCACGTCGATACGATCCGTAAGCGGTGGGCCGAACAGGTCCACGGCGTCGGCTGCGACTGGAAGAAGCTAACTAAGTCTTGAGCATTGACGCGCTACACCTTCCCTGAGATAATGCGGCGGTCGCCGTCAGGCACCGCACGCATTGACATTGTGTTAAAGGGCTTAACATGCCGCTCGCTTATACCGTTCCTGAATCGGTCAAAAAGTCTGCTGCACGCGCACTCAACCTGCATGCCAAGTCACCGCTCCCGGACACCGTGGGGATGTCGGTCGCTGAGGCGCTGGTCGCTGGCGTGGCTTTGCTCGACACCATCGCCCGCATGCAGCGGTTCTTCACCGTCAACTCCAAGGCCGTGCTCGACGAGACGATGCAGTTGCGGACGGAAGAAGACTCCGCGCTGCTCCGCTCGTGGCTCATGTACGGCGCTGAGTCGGGTAAGGCGTGGGTCGCCGAACACTACAACAAAGCGGTGAAGGACGGGCTGCTGCTCGAAGACCCGCTGCTCGAATTGTTCGTGCTCCCGCCTGAAGAGGTTTACCCGCGCCTGTCTCTGGGCGCGTGGCGCTTTGAGTTCAACCTCACGCCCAGCAAGGCCGCGAAGTTTGTCGAAGATTACCAGCGCGCGACCGGGTTCATTCTGGAACTGCGGCAGGCGTTCGGCCCGGCTGCGGAAGCGGTCGGCAACGCAATTTACCGCCGCTATCACACGCCCAACCCGTTCAGCGAAGTCGTCAAGGCGCTGATGATCGAAGACGACGAATACCGGATCGCCGCCCATCAGGACTTGGCGGAACTGAACTTCAGCATCGCCCCGGAGCATCGTCTCGACGAAGCGTTGTTCCCGAAGGTTGGCAACCTGTCGCCCGTGCAGGCTGCGAAGATGGTCTGGGCACCGTTCGTGGCGTACTTCATTCTCGCTGTCGAGAAGGCTGAACTGCTCGCGGACTACAATAAGATCAGCGTGAAGCCGCCGCTGTCGGACGACAAGATCAAGTCGTACACGGTGTACAATGACATTGTGTCAACGGCGATCATGTACTTTCACCCGGAAGGCAAGCACTTCCACGACCCGATCAACGACAAGCAGTTCGCCGGGATCGACTTCGAGATTCTGCAAACGCTGCTCAAGGTCTGGCTGGGCAAGCCGATCTTCGGCCCTGCGACGAAGAAGATGCTGGGCCGCGCGCGGCGCTGGACGGCGCAGCACAAGCTCGCGGGTTCGCTCTTTCACGTCTTCAACGCCGACTGGAATAAGGCGAACTGGCAGCACATTCTCGACAACATCCCGCTCGATCACGACATCCGTCCGTACTTCGAGCAGTTCGTGAAGGAAGACCCGCTCCCGGCTGAGGGTGTCAAACTACAGCAGACGCTCTCCGACAAGATTCAGAAGGAGCAGGTCGCCAACTTCATCGGTAAAAACTTCAACGCGACGCTGGTCACGCCCGTCCCGGTGAAGGTCGCCGACACGCAGTCGGCTGCGCTCGCCGCGTCGAAGGGCACGCCGATTGGCGTGTATTCCCTGCTGAAGCACAAGACCACGGGCGAGTATGTGATTCTGGGTGCGTGGAAGATCGGCAACTCCACGTACTTCATCTTGAAGAAAAAGAACAACGCTGAGTTCGAGTCGCTGGAAGACAACGCGCTTTGGGCTTACCTGAACGACGGCACGGTGAAGGTGGTGCAGGCGCACTACTCCATGCCGGGCACGAAGTACGACGACGATGCCACGCCCGCTGCGCCCCCGGCTCCCACGGTCAAGCAGGACCCGACGCCGACCATTCAGGAACCGTCGAAGCCTGCGCCGTCGCTTTTGTCGCTGCCGAAGGACAAGGCTGAAATGCTGGCGGTCCCGACCAGCACGGAGATCGAAGACTTTTTGTTCGACGAGTTCGGCGGTCACTTCGATCAGTTCGTCGGCGTCCCGCTGACCCAGACGCTCACGGGCGCGGCTGCGGCGAAGTTTCTGGGTGCGCCGCTCGCGTCGAACACGATGGTCCAGAAGGTCAAGGGTGCCGACGCTGGTTCCTTCTTCCGCATCCTGCGCGCGTTCCAAATCCCGAACGTGGAAGTGGAGTTGACGGACGAAGAGACGGGTGAGAAAACTACGGAAGTTCTCGACGACACGATCATCCTTTTCCGCACGGACGACGGCGACCTGAACTGGTTGTCTGACGAAACGGTGGCGAAGGTGATCGAGCGCGGCGTCATCAAGTACGCCGACACGAAGGCCGCTTACACGGATAACGCTGACGGCACTCCGGCTGAACCGACACAGCCGGAGCCTTCGTCCGAACCTGAACCGGATAAGTTCGCGGTCGGCGACATTCTTCAGTACGAACTGGCGCTGAACAAGTATCTGGTCGTCGGCAAATCGTCCGAAAATTACGCCATGCAGTTGCTCACGCCTTCGAGTTCCAAGGCAGGCGGTCCCACGCACGTCGAAAAGGATTTCGCGCACGCGAACTACACCGTTGTCGGTGGCTGGGACGGTACGCCTGTCCATGCGTACAAACACGCCACCGCGTCCGGCCCGACGCATCCTCTGCCTCTCTCGAAATACCCGGACACGTGGAAGGTCAAGGAAGGCGAGGCGGTCGAGACGTACGTGGGTGTGGGGACGTTTGTCGGCGCGGCTTCGTGGAATTCGAAGATCGTCCCGGTCATCGGTCATCTGGTCAGCGGCACGATCCTGAATAAGCCTGCTACGTGGCCTTTGTTTATCACGATTGCTGCCGACACTTTCGAGCAGGCCGCTCCGGTGTCGAGTTATAACCCGACTGCGCTGAAGCCGGAGCCGGGCGCTGAAGACGCGCTCGACACGCCGGACGTGGAAGCGAAGCCGGAAATGTGCGGCACCCCGGAAGCGATCAGCAAGCTGGACAAGATCGGCAACACCCCGGCCACGAAGTCTGAAAACAAAGAGTTCATGTGGGACTTGGGTGACGTGCTCGCGTACGGCAAAGAGTCGTCCAAGCAGCGGACGATCATCGGGTACTCGTTCAGCCCCACGGGCGTTCCGCAGTACATCATCAAGACCGAAACGGGCGCGCTGAACTTCAAGACCACGAAGGAAGGCAACAAGAGCTACGGCCCCAAGCTGCACAGCGATCCGGCTGTGATCGTGGCGCTGGTCCCGAAGCCCGACGCCGACACGTTCAAGTTCCCGAAGCTGAATTACAAGCTGTCGGACTGGGCGAAGACGTACGCCAAAGAGTTCGGCGTCACGTTCATCCCATCGCCGAAAGGCGCGGCGTTTTATGTCGGCACGAACCTGACGAACAAGAACACGGGTGAGAAGTACAAGTTGCAGGCGTGGTTCGAGCATGAAGGGTCTAAGACTCCCCGCGCGATTCTGTCCAAGGCTCCCACGGGAGCCACTTCCGTTACTGAGACGTTCGATCAGCTTGGCATGTACTACGAGATCGCGTATCAGCACGGCACGGTCTGCAACTTCTCGACGGGCGAGTTCGTGCAGGGTAAGGGCGCGGGGGATGGTGCGCTCACCGTTTACATGAAGGATGCCCCTCAAATTCCCTCGACGCTCCCGGAAGGCTGGGATGATCCCACGGCGGTTAAGCAGCCGACTATCGGTGACGATCTGGGCAGCAGGCACTTGTCGGCGGGCATCGTCGCGATCATTCCGTCTGGCTCAATGGTGTCGGACGGCAACCTGTCGAAGCTCGTCCCGGCGCATCTGGCCGTTATGGTTCATCCGATGAACGAATACGGCGGGTATAAGCTCACGTTCCCGAAGGGCACCGTCGAGAAGGGTGAGTCCATCGAGAAGGCGGCTGTCCGCGAGTGCTGGGAAGAGACGGGTCTGGCGATCAAGCCCGTCGCGTATCTTGGCGACTACAAAGGCAACTCGTCTGTGACCCGCATGTTCATCGGGCATGTCATCGGCGGCAACGCTTATAAGGCCGGGAAGGAAACCGACGCGGTGGCGTATAAGCCGCTGTCGCTCTCTGCCGACGTGATCGACGAGAGTTGGGCGAAGGACTTGCAGGAACGCGACAAGAAAATCCTGCTCGACGTGAAGAAGTGGATTCTGGCGAACGGTACGCCGAACCATAACGCGGTTGATAAAGCCGATGCGCCCGCGCAGGTGACGAACACGGTTGACACTGTGTCACCGTCTGATGAAGGTCCGGTTCTCTTCAAGCCGGGCGTGCTGCACATGCACGAGCCGAAGTTCACGAAACAGAACAAGTCGCAGATCGACTACTTCCCCAAGGCTGACGCTGAGGCGTGGATCGGAAAGCTGCTTCAGGAACTGGGGAACTGCCATGAGTGGCAGTGGAAGGATGCGACCCCGTCCGTGAACATGGGTTATCCGCCGCCCGGTGTGCTCGTGATGTCGCCTAACATCGGAACCGAAGACCCCTTCTTCGTTGAGGGCTATACCTTCCGCGAATCGACGAACGTCTCTGGCGTCAAGGTTACGTACGTGTCGATGATCGGTCGCTGGCAGAAGAAAACGTTGAAGCAGTTCCTGCGCATTGATCTCACCAAGGTGACGTACAATCCCGGCCAGCACGCGAACATTGAAACGCTGTACGCGGGCGAGGAATTCCACCCGGTCGTGCACAAGTCTGTCGCTACTACGATCAAAGCCGACACGGCGGAAGACGATCTGTGGGAGCAGTTGTTCAAGAAGCTGCCCTTCCCGGTCACGACCGACATGGTGAGCGCGATCAAGAGTCACGCTGACGAGAAGGGTGTGACTCCGGTCAAGTTCGATGCCGCGAAGGCAGCGGTCGGTGGCCCGCAGTACGGCACGGTGTTCCAGACGCCGGACGGGGATTCGTTCATGGCGATGGGTCATCTGACCCTACTACTGAACGACGGCGGGATGCTCTCGTTGCAGCTTTCGTTCGACATTCAAGGTATGCCTGAAATTCACGCAGGCGATCAGGCTGCGCTCAAGAAGTACAAGCCGGACGCTGGCGGCGCTTCGCACTTTGCCGCGACGGAGCCGTGGTTCACGCACCCGGACCCGGCGACCAATAAGATCATCCAGATGGTGTACGCCAACGGCGGCAATCTCGATGCGGTCGGCGTGAAGATGAAGGAGTTCAAAGAGAAGTGGCTGAAGGAAGCCGGGGTGCCGTACTACGCCGTGGCGTCGTACACGATCCTTCAGGACATCTGCTCTTTGTTCGTGCCGGGCGTTGCGTCCAAGTTCCAGTACGACGCGGTGATCGGCTGTCTGAAGAAGCGCATGGCGCTCACGCAGAAGAAGGGCAAGGCGGCGGGCACGAAGTCGGTTGACACTGTGTTAAAGCCGCCGTCGCCGCCCGTGTACACGACTCCGACCCCGACCGCGCCTACGGCATTCCCCAAGCCCGCCGCCCCGGTGAAGGCTGAACCGATCACGTACGATTCAGTGTTCGTGAAGGATATCGTCGCCAAGCCGGACCCGTCGCAGTTCCAGAAGACCGGGAAGTCGATGGGCGGTGGCTCCAAGCCCAACATGATTCTGCAAGGCCCTAACGGGTCGAAGTGGTTTTTCAAGATGGGCCTGTCCGGCGAGGGTGACTTCCGCGCGTACACGGACGAAGCTGCGTCCAAGTTCGCGGCGCTGGTCAAGGCGAACACCGTCCCGGTCGGCGTTCTGACGCTGGACGGAAAGACTGGCTCGCTTCAGCCGATCATCGAAGGTGCCTCGCCGCTGGCCGATGGCGACTACGTACACTTCTCCGCTGAAGACATGGCCGAAGTCCTGTCGCAGCACACCGTCGATATGTTCATCGGCAACCACGACGGTCACGCAGGCAACTGGATGCGCGACGCCAGCGGTAAGCTGGTGGAGATTGATCTGGGTCAGGCGTTTAAGTTCATCCTGAAGGGCACGAAGGAAAGCCTCGACCCGACGTGGAAGGCTCCGGGCAACTTCGGCCAGCCTGTCGCCAAGGCGTTGCTGATCGCGTGGGCGAAGAAGGAAGTCGAGATCGCGCCCGGCGCTTTCAAGGCGATGAAGCTCGCAATCGACAAGGTCCAGAAGATCACGAATACGCAGTTGGAAAGCATCGTCGAGTCTATGGCTGAAGGTGCTGGGTACACGACCCAGACCAACACGCTGATTGAGGCACTGAAGAAGCGCCGCGACGACTACCTGAAGAACTGGACGACGGTGATGGAGAAGCTCGCCAAGATGCGCGGCGACGACTGGACGTGGCCGACGTTCGGCGCTGTCACTATTTCGGCGACCGTCTTGCAGCCGAAAAAGGCTAAAAAGACAGGCGCTCCCGAAGCTCCGGCTTTCGACGTGTCGGCTGAAGAGATGTACCTGAACGAGCGCGAGCAGAAGGTGATCGCGGAAACGAACGAACTGGCGTGGATGGGGAAGACGTTAAAGATCGACCGGGACGCTATTGAGAATCAGGACGTGATGATTCGCCGCGTCATTTACGGTAAGTCTGGTGTCGGGACGATGATCCACTTCCGCGTCGCCGCTCCGGCTGCAAAGGCAGCGGTCTCGCGTCTTGACGACGTTTCTAAGACGGTTCAGTCTACCGAAGGTCCGCAGCCGCTCTCCATCGACGAGACTGAGGGCTATTGGAAGAAGCTCCGCGCGGGCATCGGCCACGTTAATTACCATTTGTTCAACACGCCGGACGGGCTTTTCAAGCCGGAGAAGATCGACCCTGTTAAAGAGTTGATCCCGGTGCTCAAGGAACTTGAGAAAAATACCAGCAAGCCCGGAAAGACCGCTGGGTATCCCAACGAAGTCGTCAATCAGATGGCGAATCTGTACATTCAGTACGCTGAGAACATCCTCGATCTCGTGGCGAACGCGAAGAACTTGCTGGGCCAGAAGGCCGACATCATTCATCAGTTCAAGTACGAGGCACCGAAAGGCACTGATGAAGAACCGCCTACGTCTTCAGCGGTGAAGGTGCTGAAGCAGATGTCGCCCAAAAAGCTGAACACGAACATCGTTGGCAACATGATCAGTGTACAGGAGTTCGATACCAGCTTTGACGCGCAGGGTTTCTCGTCTGGGTATCAGTACCACATTGAGGTTCCCAGCGTCCCCGGCGCGCGTATTTACTTCATGCCGCCCGGTGTAACTCCCGGCTACGCTGGTCAGGCGTTCGGCGTGATCCCCGGTGAGCCTTCGCCTGCAACTGTGGCGTTGATGCTCAAGGCGTTTATGGAAGCGACTGGGATCGACATGAAGGCCGCGTCGAAGCTGGACCGCGAGTTCTTGTACTGGTCGCGGCAGGCTGCGCTTCTTCAGCCCGCAGGGACTCACTCTGGCATGTACAGTGATGTCTCCCATAGCGTGAAGACCGTGGACGGCACCCTTGCGAGCGACCCGGCGTACGTCAGCATTCTTTCCACTTATAAAAATGGGAACGTCGAAGAGGCGCTCAGTTCCATCAAGAACTACGTCGCGTCCCGGTTGAGTGCTGTCGGCATCGGCGGGGAAAAGAAGAAGGTCACTGTCGCCGATCTGAACAAAATGGTTAAGCCGTCAGACATCGAAGGTTCGTACTCCAAGCATCCGAAAGCGGACGGGAGCGTGGAAGAAAAGGGTGGGTTCCACCGTCATTTCCGTTTGGGCTGGACTCGCGAGTCTTTGTCGAAGTTTTTCAATTCGACGCCCTCGAAGCCTGTGTGGATCGGCCACCAGATGTACGGGGCGGGCATCACAAAAGGTTTGACCAGCATCATCAACCACAACGGCGCTCTGGTCGCAATGGTTTTAAAGCCGATGTACGGTGTGAACATCATCAGCGGTCACAGCGGGAGCGACCCGAATAAGGGCGGCGGGCACAGCCTGTATACCTGCATTCGTCGTGGGCCGAACGCTCGCGTGAACCATTTGTATTTCGACATCAGCATTTTGCTACGTGTCGATGCTGAGATATTCGACAAGTCGGACTCGTACGGAAACCCCACGTACCCGCGTCTTGTGACGCCGGAAGCGTGGAAGGCACACGGGCTTCCTGATAACACGTCTGAGAAGCCTGACGCTGAGTGCACTGCGGGTTCGTCATACCAGTTGAATCTGCGGCATGACATTGACCTTCGCGAGTATCTGGTCAAAGCTGTATTGCCGTCTGCGTCGGACGCGAAGGAAATCATCGCGCTGGTGAAAGAGGTTTGGGGTTCGGGTGTTCGTTTCTCGCCTCTGGGCTTGAAGCCTGAAGACGTGTTCGTTTCAAAGGGTTAACGAATGGAATTGCTTGACGCCTGCATGAGTGGTTTGGTTCTCGCGTCGTCCCGTGACCAGATCGGGATTCGACCGCTGGATTTCGTCCTGACCAGTGACGAACAAACGATTTTTGTTTTCGCTGATTGGTGGGCGGGGGACTGGGGGCGAGACTTTGGTTTCAGCCTCACCTACGGGATGCTGGTGCCGGGGGATCAGGGCTGGCGTCTTGCCCATCCTGAAAACATTCCTGTCTCTTTGAGCGCGCCGGAGACGGACGAGGAACGTTCCGCCATTGAGAAGGCTCGCCTGCGCATTGACGTGGATCGTGAGAAGTACCTCGAACAACTCGAAGTTTTCCGTAGCGTTCTGGGGAGCGGTTGGTATAAGAAATGTGACGAATGGATTTCTATGGTCAAGGCTCGCCCGGTCATCGACCCTGTGGACGCCTATCGCAAGCGCAACACCGGACTTCGCGACATCGGCGTGATAACGGTAACAGATCAAGACGGCGTGGTTGCTGATGCACTGGCAATCGACGTACTTGGCAACGCTGCGGCGGCGCGCGATGAAGAGTGGCTTGAATCGGTCGCGACCATGTGGTCCGGCTACAGCGAACAGGATCGACCTTCAATGCCGGACTTCTTCGGATGGGTTCAGACTCAGCGGCCTGTCGGACTCAACGTTGAAGCCCCGAAGTATTTTCGGCGTGAAGGTGATGTAGAAACCATTGCATTTGAACAGTTGCCGCGATAGTCTTTTGTGTGTGAACCAGTTACCCCATTTTTAAGGAGTTCAAGAACATGCCCCAGACTCAGACTGCTCAGGTCGCCCTCTACGATTTCGGTGCCCCGGCTGGCGCGCTGGCCGAAGTGCTGAAGTTCCGTGCCCGCAAGGGTGGCAAGCTGGACCTGAAGCTCGAAAACCCCGGCGTTGAGGCGTTCAACGCGTCGGTGCAGGTCAGCGCGGACGGCACCACGTGGGCCGCGACGACCGCCGCCAACAACGGCACCGCCGTCACGAACCTCGCGGTTCCGGCCAAGCAGAGCAAGGAAGCCACGATCAACCTGCGCGACGGGCAGGACAACTTCGTGCGCGTGCTCGCCAACGGTGGCGTGCGCGGCCAGATTCAGATTCGCCCGGACAGCCTGCTCGAAATCGTGTCGATCTAACGACACGATTTCTTCTGTCGGTCTGTCTTAACACTGTGTCAACCTGAATCGAGGGTCAACGAACCGTGAGCGAGCACTACCCGCGAATCCACGAGTTCGCCATCGGCGAGGTCACTGGTGAAACACCCAGTGACCCCACGCTGGTCGCGATCTTGGAACGAAGCCAGCGGGCGAACGCCGATGCTCCGGTCGGGTCAGTCGAGGAACAACTCGATCCGATCACTGGCGTTGTGGAAAACCACGGGAAGGACGACTTCACCTTCTCCGTCCAGCAGTCGAACGACAACGAGTACCCCAACCCCGGCGATGCTTACGCGGGCGTCAACATCCGGGTCAACGGGGCAAGCGTTGCAAACGTCGTGGTGAAGCCGGGCGGGCGTGTTGCCTTCGCTCTGGAACTGGCCACGAAGAAGTTCATTCGCCTCAACGCTACGCGGCCCAGCTTCGGTCGCGTGACGATCTCCCATTACTTCGGGCGGCTCACTCGCCGTGAACGCAAGGGAGTAAAGTAAATCGTGGCAGTCAACGAGGGGATGACACCGGGTGTACTGAAAGCCTTGAACAAAGGCCGCAACCGCACGAACTGTGAATGTTGCGGCTTTCCGTTGCCAGTGTACCCCGGTCGTTATCCCAAGAACTGCCCGCATTGTGACAAGCCGCTGGTAAAGAAGGAAGGCAACGGTGAGCAGCAGCCCGGTTAACACAGTGTCACGGGTGCGGACTTCGAAGGTCCTTCCGCCCCCGGATCAGCTACCGGGTCGGTTTTTTGTGTTAGTGTGGGAGCGCGCGAACGACTGTTACACGATTCACCTAGACGACGCCGATAAAACCAGTTACAAACTGGGCAGCGACGTTCAAAAGGTGATGACGCGCTTCCGGGTCTGGGGTCAGTACGAACTGGGCTGCAAGTGCATTGATCTGGCTCGTGAGTTTGGTACAGCACAAGGGATTTTTGTTCCGGGCAAAGAGCGTGCGGTAGCGATCTTTCAACGTTTGCGGGATCGCGCTGCTCCGGCCCTGAACTTCAACGAGGGAAATAATCATGCCGGGACTCTCCCAGCCCTTCGGTAAGATTTGTGAAGGTGTCGAAGGTGGCTTCTTTCCCGAAGTCGGATATGTCCGGCAGAAGGATAAGGTTCTCTTCTTCTTCGGCTCCCGCAATCTGACCGAATCAGTCGGTTCGGCTACGATTGTCGAGTCGATCAACGATCTGGAACTGGTCGAGAAAGACGGCGAGAAGGTCATCAAGGACGGCGTGTACGTCGTCGAAGGTCCCTTCCAGCGTTCGGACGTGAAGAACGCGAATCAGCGCGTGTACCCGCGCAAGATTTGGGAGCGCCTGATTAACGAAAGCTCCCCGGTGATGAAGACGGTGCGTGCTCGTGGCATGATCGGCCACTTGGAGCACCCCAAGGACGGGCGCACGGACGGCAACGAAGGCGCGCTGGTCGTCACCAACCTGAAGCTGAAGGAAGACGGCGTTGTCTGGGGGCATGCGGAACTGCTCGACACGCCGAAGGGTAAGATTCTCCAAGAGTACACGAAGAAAAAGGTTCGTTGGGGCGTGTCGTCTCGCGGCAACGGTTCCGTTGACGAGAGCGGCATGGTTTCGGACAAGGACTACATGCTCGAAACGTGGGACGCCGTGATGCGGCCTTCCACGCCGGGCGCTTATCCGACCCCGACCAAAGATTCGAAGACCGAAAGCGCCAACGCTCCGGTCAACGAAGGCACGACGACGGAAGGGAAGGCTTGCACTGCGAAGGTTCGCGGTCTGGTCGAAGCGGCGATTGAGGGTCTTGACGAAGCCGCGCGTCTGAAGCTGGTGGCCGACTTGATTGCGGCTTCCGGGGATGTCAACAGCCTCGCCAAATCGAAGGCACTTTCTACGGAAAGCGCCACCGAATTGCAGGACTGGTTGAACAAGAAACTCCGGGAGTCCTATGAAGTCGTGGTGAGCCAGAAGGTCAGCGCGCAGATCGACGAGGCGCTCAACGCCAGCGACGAAGAAACGAACTCGAAGCAGGCTGCGGCGTTCAACCGCGTTGTGGAGTCGATGCAGACGCGCATCTCCGATGCCGTCGATGAAGCGACGCAGGTTCGCAAGAAGCTCACCGAAACGGAAGCACTACTGAACGAGCGCACGCGGGAACTGGAAGCCGCCCGCACTAAGCTCGCTGAGGCGGTCGCAGAGAAGGACTCCTTCGCTGCCCGGCTCGACATTGCTTCTGACACGATTGCTCAGTTGTCCCGCAAAGACGTAGGCAACCCGATTGAGGAAGCCGTCGAGGAAGTGCTGAAGCAGGTTCCCGCGCTGGCCGAACACCGCACGCTGCTCGAAGGTGCGGAGTCGGTGGATCGCGTGAATGAACTCGCCGAAGCCTTGCTCCCCGTGGCTGTCGCGGCCAAGCCGCACGCCCCGGCCCCGGTGACTGAAACGGTGCAGCCGACTCGCCGCTCGACCTTGCCGAAGGGTCTGGTTGAGAGCGAGAGCACGATCAAACCCGCTACCACCCCGTCTGTGAATCCTAGCGCGGGTGCGCGTATGGCTGGGCAGCTTGTCCAGCGTATGTCGAGCGGCACACAAAAATCGTAAGTGATTTCTGTAGAAATCGCCGATTCTGTGTGATAGGAAGATTTGCACAACATTCCGGTACACGACTTTTTGAAAGGACACGACATGATTCTCTCCGATCAGGGCATCTATCAGGGCATCGTCGAGGCTGGTCTGCGCCTCGCTGATCTCCCTGAGAGCGAGGGCGGCTGGAAGGAATACTTCTGCGAAAGCGACGACGCCGATCTCCGCATCAAGGACGATCTGCTCCGCGCGCAGACGGCGCTCATGCTCGAAAACTGCAAACGCTGGATGGCGCAGAAGTGCGGTAAGCGCCTCGACGAGAAGGGCCGCTTCCGCATCGACGAAGTGACCCGCTCCGCTCTCGTCGGCGGTTTCAGCGACTACCTCTTCCCGATCATTCGCGCGGGCTTCCCGACGAATCCGATCAACGATCTGGTCTCCGTGCAGCCGACGACCCGCCGCACGAGCACCATCGTTTACTGGAACTGGATCGTCGGTTCCGGCAAGGGTTCGTACGTCGCGGGCCAGCGCCTGTTCGATGCCAACAAGGGCAAACAGGACAGCGGCTTCAACTTCAGCAACGAAGTGATCGACGCCGAAACCATCGCCACGGGCGCGGGTGCGGCTGCGGTCAACGGCACGCTGAAGTTCCATGACGGCGGTGGCGTGCGCCCCGGCTCCGTGAAGATCATCGCTGTGATCGGTGGCGTCGCGACGGCTGCGTACGACAACGGCAACGGCGGCTTCACTGGCGGTCTGGCTGGCACCATCGACTACGTCACGGGTGCCGTGGCGGTGACGTTCGGCGGCAACGTCGATGCGGGCACTGCGGTCATCGCGAGCTATCGCTGGGACAGCGAAGGTTCGAAGATGCTGCCG
>Ga0196971_1000885_pt1 | contig 16787 bp, 12 predicted proteins | sample S1v_1013CmetaG_FD_148660 | JGI IMG/M metagenome (GOLD analysis project Ga0196971, IMG submission 148660) | Soil microbial communities from Anza Borrego desert, Southern California, United States - S1+v_10-13C | ecosystem: Environmental > Terrestrial > Soil > Desert | place: USA: California... | reverse complement strand
AGTCTTCATTGTCAATGCCCGCAAAGAAGGTAAGGTTGAGATCGATCACGGGGATCTCCAGGCGGCCCATGGCTTGGCCGGGGATTGGCGAATCAGGGGCGGGCGATTCTGCTGCGCTCGATTCTGCGGTGGTCGAAGGGGCTACCTGCGGCTGCGTCCCCGCATTGTTCTGGGGCCGTACCGCTGGCGCCGGCGTGCGGGTCGGCGCCGAGGCAACGGCCGGAGCAGGCTCCTGACGCTGCTGCCACTCCCCGTAGACCCACCCGGCCAGCGGCACCGAGAGCAGCAGCAGACCTGCCGCCATGAAGGCGCGCCCGATTGGGACCGACAGGCTCATGCGCGGCTCACCTGCCCTTGCGGCGGGCAAGCCACGCCCCGACGGCCAGCAGCCCGCCGCCGCTCAGGGCATAGGGCAGGCCGCCGGACCCTGTAGGCGGCAGTTTTGGCGTGCGGTCGGGGCACAGGGTCACATGGGCATCCATGGGCGAGCCGCTGCCGATCCGTACGGTATAGGCCTTGACCACCTTGCCGTCGATGGAGGCGGTAATGGAGTACGTGCCGGCCGGGAGGTCTTGAACCGAGAAATGCCCGTCGGGTGTGCTGACGTGCTGGCTCACGCCTCCGCCGGTCACCGTGACTGAAGCAGCCTGACCTGTGCAGATCTGCCCGGTCAGCTTGCCGCCAGCCCCTTGGTGCCCGGGAGGCGTCTGCGGCGCCGGAGCAGTGGGTGCACTCGGCCAGGCGGGGGGCGGAGCGGACGGCGCAGCGGGTGAGCCCGGCGCAGGCGGCGGAGCCTGCGAAGTGTAGCTGCGGTGGAGAATGACGGTGATGGTGGCTACCTGGCTGGCGGCGTTGATGGTGCCCACCCCCGCAGGCCCGGTCATGCCGGTAACGGCACTGGTGGCGCTGTACATGCCATAGGGCAGGTTGGTGAATTCGGCCACGCCGTTCGCATCAGCCGCCTTCGTCGCTCCGGTAGACAGGGTGACTGTGCCCTTCAGCGGGGTGCCCAACGCATCCACCAAAAGTACGCGGACCGTGCCTGTGTTGGCGGCTGCCGCCGCTTGCACCGGAAGGCACAGGGCTACCAGTAGAAGCGCACACAAACAGATCAGCCGCCTTGCAGACATGTGCCGCTCACTCCCCCCAAAATCCATGCATCCACTAGATGGATTCAATTTCCAACTTTGGGTAGTGAATTCCTTCTGTGAACGCGATGCTCGCTCGGGGGAAAATGGCGGCAACAGAAAAGCCCGCCCCTCGAATGAGGAGCGGGCGACGATGCAACTTGTCGCTACTGGTGCTTGGTCAGCTGGTACAGCCCTTCCTCCGGCTGGTAGCCAAGCTTGCGGTTGATGGCCAGCATGGGGCCGTTGACCGAGTGGTTGTGGGTGGTGGCGACGGTGGCGCCCTGCTCCAGGGCGTGCTGCAGCGAGGCCACCTTGGCGGCCAGCCCCACTCCCCGGCCCCGGTAGTCGGGGTGCGTCACCGTGAGGTGGGTGTACCAGGAGCCGTCGGTCATCTTCTCCACGACGGAGAGCGCCGCCCAGCGGTCGCCATCGACCACCAGAATGACGCCGGCCGGGTTCCAGGCGGGGTCTTCATCGGCCATGCGCCGCCACTGCTCGTAAGGCGGCGTGCGGGGGCCCCGCCCGGGAATGTCGCGCTCCAGCGTCTGGCACATGCTGTGATAGCGCCGCAGCCCCTCTTCCCCGAGGTTTTCGGCGGCGAGAGTGGTGATGCGCAGGCCTGAGGTCACGACTGTATCCACGGCCGGCTGGAAGGGCGCGGGGTCCCACCGGGTCAGGTCAAGGCGGGACAGGAAGACGTGGCCGTCGTTAGTGTAGCCGCGGCGCTGCGCCCAGGCCAGAGAAGCGGGCAAGGTATCCCGAACGCCGGCTTCCAGGCAGACGGCTCCTTGCTGCCACGCCCACCGCTCCACTTCGGGGCAGAGTGCACGACCGACGCCGAGGCCTTCATACGGCGGGCTGACGCGCACGCTCACGAAGAAGTGGCCCGGGTCCCGGTCGGGGCCCGTGCCGGCGGCACCAAAGCCGGCAACGGTGTCGTCCGGGGTGACTGCCACCAGGCGGATGTACGGCAGCTCGGCCGGCCGGCGCCCCTCGCGGGCCCGGAAGCTCTCCATGGTTTCCTGGTCACGGCTTGTCTCGTTGTAGATGCTCACGATGCGGTCCAGGTCTGCTTCCGTGGCTCGGCGTACGGTGAACACGCAAGATCGTCTCCTTTTCGGCACACATACCTTCCTAGCATAACGCGAGTTCGAATGCGTGAAAACTGCTTATTCCCTGGCCGGGTTGGGCCGATATTCCGGGTAGACAGGCCAGGGAAGGCCGTCAACACCAGGGAAGGTGATGGATCATGCGCGTTGCCGGTTTCGCCGTGTCCATGACGGGACGCCAGACCCTTCAGCAGACGTACTCTCGACAGGAGTCCCTGAGAACCTGGACCGACCAGCCGCCGGAGCGGACATCCACGGGCGACCGGCTCGAAATCTCGCCGGAAGCCCGGCAACTGTTGGCGACCGAGAGGCCGCCAGAATCCCGGGACGACCCCTTCGACCACGTTTCAGCAGAGGACAGGATTCGCATCCTTGTGCTCGAAGCCTTCTTCGGGGTCCACGTGAAGGTCATTGCGAAGGTAAAGGGTGCTGACGTACCCGCCGAGACCCCACCGCAGCCCCCCGAGGACCATCAGCCGGTGCAGGCCCGGTCGGACAGGCGCCAGGGCTGGGGCGTCGCATACGACCTGCACGAGTCCTACAGAGAGAGCGAGTCATTGTCCGTGACGGCCCAAGGTCTGATTCAAACCAGTGATGGCAAGCAGATTGCGTTCGACGTGCAGTTCAACCTGAGCCGCCAGTTCGTGCAGGAAACCCATGTGCGATACCGAGCGGGTGACGCTCGTCTGGTGGACCCACTGGTCATCGTTTTCGACGGTCACGCGGCTGACCTGACCACAACCAGGTTCCGCTTCGACCTGGACGTGGACGGTACGGCTGAGGAGATCCCGTTCCTGCGTCCCGGAAGCGGTTTTCTGGCCCTCGACCGAAACGGCGACGGCGCCATTACCGACGGGTCGGAGCTGTTCGGCCCGGCCTCCGGCGACGGCTTCGCCGACCTTGCCCAGTTGGACGAAGATGGGAATCGCTGGATCGATGCCGGAGACTCAGTCTTCGAGCGGCTCCGCATCTGGACGAAAGATGCCGAAGGCAGAGACCAGCTCTTCGCCGTCGGGCAGAAGGGCATTGGGGCCATTCTCCTTGGCTCGGTGGACGCCGAGTTCACCATGAAGGACCCGCGGAACCATACCACCGGCCAGAACCAGAAGGTTGGTCTCTACCTGAAGGAGAACGGCACGGCTGGCATCGTGCAGCAGCTGGATGTTGCCCTATAAAAACGGCAGCCCCCGGTCCTTTCACAGGACCGGGGGCTATTGACATCGCACGCTATGGTTCCTTGGCCAGGCGCCGCAGCACCGTCTGCAGGATGCCGCCGTTGCGATAGTACTCAATCTCCACCGGGGTGTCGAGCCGGGCCACGGCCGTGAATAGAATCTCCGTCCCGTCGGGGCGGCTGGCGACCACTTGCAGATCCTTCCGGGGGGTGAGGCCCTCGTTGATGCCGGTAATGGCAAAGGTCTCCGTGCCGTCCAGCCCGATGCTCTTCCAGTTCTGGCCGTCCCTGAACTGCAGGGGCAGTACGCCCATGCCGATCAGGTTCGACCGGTGAATGCGCTCGTAGCTTTCGGCAATGACGGCCTTGACGCCCAGGAGGGCCGGGCCCTTGGCCGCCCAGTCGCGGGAACTGCCCATGCCGTAGTCCTTGCCCGCCAGCACCACCAGGGGTGTGCCTTCCCGCTGGTACCGCATGGAGGCGTCGTAGATGGAGGCGAACTCGCCGGTGGGGAGATAGGTGGTCCAGCCGCCTTCCCTGCCGCCCGCCAAGGCGTTCTTCAGGCGAATGTTGCCGAAGGTGCCCCGCATCATGATCTCGTGGTTGCCCCGTCGAGAGCCGTACGTGTTGAAGTCCACCGGGTCGATCCCGTGGATGGTCAGGTACTGCGCCGTCGGGCTATCCATGGGGATGGCGCCGGCGGGCGAGATGTGGTCGGTGGTAATGGAGTCGCCAAGAGCGGCAAGCACGCGGGCTCCCTTGACATCATCCACCGTGCCGGATTCGGGCGCCATGCCCCAGAAGTAGGGCGGCTCCTGAATGTAGGTGGAGGTGTCATCCCACTCGTAGAGAGCGCCGGTGGGGGCCTGCAGGGCCTGCCAGTTCTCATCGCCGTCGAAGACGGATGCGTACTGGTGCCGGAACATCTCTGGCGAGACCGCCTTGGTGATGGCGTCGCGGATCTCCGCGTTGGTGGGCCAGATATCCTTCAGGTAGACAGGCTGGCCGTCGGCGCCGGTGCCGATGGGCTCGGTGCGCAGGTCGGTATCAACCGTGCCGGCGAGAGCGTAGGCGACGACAAGCATGGGAGAAGCCAGGTAGTTGGCCTTGACCAGCGGGTTCACGCGGCCCTCGAAGTTCCGGTTGCCGGAGATAACGGCGGCCACTACTACATCTTCCGTCTGGACGTCCTGGGCAACGTCATCAGGGAGGTTGCCCGAGTTGCCGATGCAGGTGGTGCAACCGTAGCCAACCACGTGGAAGCCCAGCTGTTCCAGGGCGGGAAGCACGCCGCCTGCCTGCAGATAGTCGGTGACGACCCGGGAACCGGGAGCCAGGCTGCTCTTGACCCACGGCTTGCGGCGAAGGCCCTTCTCCACCGCCTTCTTGGCCAGCAGACCGGCACCCAGCGTGACGGCCGGGTTTGAGGTGTTGGTGCAAGAGGTGATGGCCGCGATGGCGACTGACCCGTGCTGCACGCCTGTGCGAGTAGCCGTGGAGACACCGCCGCCCGCAGTCTTGCCCAGTTCGGCGAGAGCTTTGCGGAAGGAGTCGCGCACGCCGCTGAGCACCACGCGGTCCTGCGGGCGCTTGGGCCCGGCAAGGCTGGGCTCCACGGTACCGAGGTCCAGCTCAAGGGTATCGGTGAACTCGGGGTCAGGTGTGGCCTCGGTGCGGAAGAGGTCCTGCTCCCTGCAGTAGCGCTCCACCAACTGCACCTGGGCTTCGTCGCGGCCGGTCTGGCGCAGGTAGTCCAGCGTGACCGCATCCACGGGGAAGAAGCCCATGGTCGCGCCGTACTCGGGGGCCATGTTGGCGATGGTTGCCCGGTCCGCCAGAGTGAGATCGGAAAGGCCGGGGCCGTAGAACTCCACGAACTTCTCCACGACGCCCTTCCTGCGAAGCATCTGGGTAACCGTGAGCACCAGATCGGTGGCGGTGGCTCCTTCGGGCAGCATGCCCGTAAGCTTGACGCCCACCACTTCGGGGATGAGCATGTACGAGGGCTGGCCAAGCATGGCGGCTTCCGCCTCAATGCCGCCTACACCCCAGCCGAGCACGCCCAGGCCGTTGATCATGGTAGTGTGGGAGTCGGTGCCGACAACCGTGTCAGGTAGGGCCACCTGCTGGCCGTCGATTTCGCGCAGGGCAACGCAGGGCGACAGGTACTCCAGGTTCACCTGGTGCACGATGCCCATGCCCGGCGGCACGGCCCGGAAGTTCCGGAACGACTGCTGGGCCCACTTCAGGAAGACGTACCGCTCCCGGTTCCGCTCGTACTCGCGCTCCACGTTGAACTTGTAGGCCCAGTCGGCGCCAAAGGCGTCCACCTGAACCGAGTGGTCAATTACGAGGTCAACGGGGACCAGGGGGTTAATGCGCTCGGGATTGCCGCCCAGGGTGGTCATGGCGGACCGCATGGCTGCAAGGTCTGCCACTACGGGCACGCCGGTGAAGTCCTGGAGCACCACGCGGGACGGAATGAAGGGAATCTCCTTGGACGGCAGCTTTCCGGGGCCCCACGCGGCCAGCGCCCGCACATCATCTTCGGTCACCAGGAAGCCGTCGGCGTTGCGCAGCAGGTTCTCCAGCAGAACCCGAATGGAGAACGGCAGCTTGGCCAACTGAATCAGGCCTGCATCCTGCAGCGCGGCGAGACGGTAGATCACAGCGTTGCCGGTGCCGGTATCGAAGGTCCCCTTGGACTGAAACAAGTCACGCTTTGGCACCATCTAGCTATCCCTCGATTCTATTTCGTTTGGACGAAGGATATTTCAGACGACGAATGGGCAGGATAAAAAGCCTCATATGCGATTTAATTGTAGACTATAGCGCTCCTTACGTAAACTGCCCTGGCAACTGAAATGCTCGTCAGAACCGACAATCGGACGGAGGCTGCCTACAGACCCTATTCAACCGGGGCGGTTTCCTTGCCAACGTGGTACAATGCCATCATGGAAAGCGTACGCACAAAAGCGGTCCGTGGCATGGACCAGCTGTATCAGACCGGGTACCCTCACCCGATCAACGTGTTTGCATCGCTCCTGTTGACGGTCATCCCCCTGCTGTCGCCCATTGCCATGGGCCACATGCCGGGGGCTCGACACGGCCTGGCCGGCCTGGTGGCGCTGCTCTACCTGGTGGTCTGGTCCCGTTTGCGCGTGCTTCAGCCCGACAGGCCAGGATGGTTCATGTGGATCTACCTATTGGCGCAGGCTGCCGCCGTAAGCCTGATCTACTGGCTGGACGGGGAAATGACCCGCTTCCTCTTCGTACTGGTGGGCGTTCAGGCGGTGTATGCCACCAATGCCCGCCGGTGGGGCCCCTTCCTGGGGGTGCTCGCGGCCCTGTGGCTTACGCTCTACCTGGTCTTCTCGCCCGCCCCGGGCGACAGCATGGTCGCTACTATTGGCCTCTACCTGGCCTATTTCCTCTTTGCCGCTTTTGTGACGTTCACGGCGGTGCAGCAGGAGCGGCAGAACCGGGTGGCGCAGGAACTGCTGGATGGGGTCGACCAGCGGCACCACACCCTGCGGGCCTACGAACTGAAGGTGACCGACCACACGGAAGCCGAGGAGCGGGAACGGCTGGCCCAAACCATCTGCGCCACACTGCTCACAAGCCTCACCGATCTCACGGGCCGTCTCGACGGCTTGCTTCTCGGCAACGAGCCAGTCTCCCGCGCAACGGTCAGGTCCGCCCGCCTCCAGGCGAAGGATGTGCTGGGTGCCGTGCGGCAGACGGTGCGAACCCTGCGGCCCGACGAAGAGGCGGACCTGGAGATGGACGAGGGCGACGAAGGGCCGTACAAGGCTTCGCCGCAGCCTGAAGTCTCGTACAAGTGGACAGATCCTGTGCGGGTCTATCACTTCTGGAACATCGGCGTGGCGGTTATCGTAACGGGTGTCATGATTGCCGCCAAACTGGTGGGAGGACGGCCGGAGTGGCTCTGGCTGATGGGCGCTGGCCTGGCCCTGCTGGGGGCCTACGCGCTCACCACCCTCTCCAGGCAGCCCTGGAACCGGACGCTCGCTCTGGTGCTGCAGGCAGGCCTGATCATGTGGATGGTCTACCTGTCGCGGGAGCCGATGGTGATTCACCTGTTCCTGATTGTCGCCGCGCAAATGGTCTTCCTGGTGCCGCCGGTCAACCGCTGGCTGGCTGCCGCCGTCATCTTCCCCACGGCGCTGTCGGGGGTGGCGCTTTGGCTGGGCGACCTCTTCGCACACCGGATCGGGCTGCTCTTGACCTTGACGGCGGCCTACGCGGTCATCAACTTCTTCGGGGCCGTCATGGCCTTTATGACCAAGCGGCAGGAGGAGGCCCGCCAGAGGGCCGTTCACTACGCGGAGCAGCTGGCAGAGGTGAACCGCCTGCTGGAGGCCCGACTTGAGGAGGTCCGGCGGGTGGCCATTGCCCGGGAACGGGTGCGCATGGCCCGGGACATTCATGACGGGCTCGGCCATCATCTAACCATTGTGATTGTGGAACTTCAGCACGCCGAGGCGCTCAGCGAAGAGGACAGTCCCGCCGCCCTGCAGCAGATTCGCGAAGCGCGCCAGCTCATTGATGCAGCCATGGCCACTGCCCGGGAACTGGTAGACACGCTGGAGCGGTTTGACCGACCGCTTCCCGTGGCGATTTCCGACCTGATTGCCACGTGGCAGAAGCGTAACAACGTGGTGGTGGCCATTCGCATACACGGTGACTTCACGGCGCTGTCCACTGCTGCCCGGACCACCATCTATCGCACGGTGCAGGAGAGCCTGACCAACATTCAGAAGCATGCCCAAGCCCGCCGGGTGGAGATTGCCCTTGTGCAGTTGGCAGACCGGGTAAGCCTCACGGTCAACAACGACTACGGCGGGAAGTCCGGAAACACGGACGCCGGCCGCGGGGGGTTCGGGCTCCTGGGGCTCAAGGAGCGGGCTGACGCGCTGCAGGGTGAGTTCGTGGCCAAGCCGCTGCCGGGCGGTGGGTTTCAGGTAACGCTTGTCTTACCGATGGGGGTCTGACGATGGGAGAAACGCCGATCCGCATTATGCTGGTGGACGACCAGTCGCTCCTGCGGCGGGGCCTGGCCGGGTTGCTGAACCGCAACCCCGACATGACGGTGGTGGGTGAGGGGGAGAACGGTCAGCAGGCACTCGAAGTGGTTGTTGCCCTGGACCCCGACGTGATTCTGATGGATGTGCGAATGCCCGTGCTGGATGGCGTTTCGGCCACCCGCGAGCTTACCAAGCGGGGATGCCGTGCGGGCGTCATCATCCTTACGACCTTTGATGACGATGAGTACATTTTCGAGGGACTGGCAGCAGGGGCGCGGGGCTACCTGCTGAAAGATGCCGAATACGATGAGCTGTCGCAGGCCATTCGCGTAGTAGCCAGCGGTGCAGCCTTGCTGCAGCCCCAGGTGACCAGCCGGGTTCTTCGGGAGTTCAGCCGTCTGGCGGGCCAGACCCCGTCCAAGCCCAAAGCCAGACCTCTGGCGGAGCCGCTCACGGATCGCGAGGCGGATGTGCTGAAGCTGATTGTCTCGGGCGCGTCGAATCAGGACATTGCCGACCAGCTGCACATTGGGCTGGGCACGGTGAAGCACCACGTGCGGGCCATTTTCGGCAAGCTGGGGGCCAGGGATCGGGTTCAGGCGGTGCTCATCGCTCAGGAACTGAATCTGGTATAGCGAGAAGGGAGCCCTGATGGAGGGCTTCCTTTCGTCTGTGCGGTCTGCAATGGCTTTGCGCAGGCTGCTTCGTCCGGTCGGTCCATATCGGTGGGTACAGACGCGGTTCCCTGTAACGGCAACATTTTGACACCACCGAGTGCGCCCGGGGGCAGATGTAGCCCGGGGCAAAAACGCTTATCCTGGAGATGAAACATAGAGAATGCTTTTGTACAAGAAGGGAGATGGCTCATGAACGACCTACACGCCATCGGCTGGTATTCGGCTCGCATCGCCCCACACCTGCCGAAGGAGGCGTTCAAGACCGCCCCGGTACGCCTCTGGGGTGGACTTGCCTACCTTGTCCTCACGGTAGGATCCATCGCGGCAATCGGTGTGTTCGACCTGCCCCTGTTGGGGAACTTGGGCCTGGCCTTCCTGGTGGGAAATGGCATGGCCGGGCTGGGGTTCTTGGGTCATGAGATTCTGCACGGCTCCATTGTCAAGACGCCGTGGCTGCGCGACTTCCTGGGCGGCATCGCCTTCGCCCAGTTTCTGCTGGGGCCGAAGCTCTGGCGCAAGTGGCATAACATGGAGCACCACGCTCATACGCAGGTGGCCGACGTCGATCCGGACGCCTGGGCCACCATGGAGGAGCTTTACAAGCGGCCCCTCCTCCGCTGGGTCTACAAGCTGCCCCCGTGGGTTCGGAGTCTCGCGAACTTCACATCGTTCACATTCTTCTTCTCGGTTCATTCCCAGCTCATGTTCCGCGAGTTCTATGGGCAGTTCCGGCGGCGTGAGCGCATGGCGGTAGTGTTGCAGCTGATCGCTCCGGCTACCCTGTGGCTGGCGCTGCTGATTTTCATGGGGCCGGCCAAGTGGGTTTTCGCCTACGTGCTGCCCCTGATGATGGCCAACTTCCTCGTAATCTCCTACATCTCCACCAATCACCAACTGAACCCGATCACTCCGGTCAACGATCCTCTGGCCAACAGCCTGACCGTAACGGTTCCCCGGTGGGTCGACGTCCTCCACTTCAACTTCTCCTACCATACGGAGCACCACCTGTTCCCGGGCATGAGCCCGAGGTGGGGACCGCAGATCAAGGCGGAAGCTAAGCGGCAGTGGCCGGACCGCTATCACGAGATGCCCATGACCACGGCGATGGCCACCTTGTGGCGCACGCCCCGCATCTATCATGAGCAGACTGAGCTCGTGGATCCTCACCGGGCACTGAGCTTCGGGACCCTTGGCCACGGGCTGAACCCTGCGAAGGTGCAGACGAGGCCCGTGACGCTCGCGGCCCCCCCGGACCAGGCAGATACCGAGTCTGCCCTCAGCTTGGGCAGGCTGCGTGCCCAGCAGGATTAGGCGAAGCCGCCCGGCATGCCGGGCGGCTTCGCTTCGTATATGGCTTCTACTCCACCGTATGGGTGCCGCCCGGCTGAAGCACGGCAACCCGAATGTTGCCGCGAACGGCCACACGGCGCGTAAATTCGTCCACATCCTTCGTCAGGACGGGGAAAGTGCCCCAGTGCATGGGAATGGCTACTTTGGCACCAATCCATTCGGCGGCGACTGCGGCCTCTTCGGGACCCATGGTGTAGTTGTCGCCAATGGGCAGCAACGCTACGTCGATCCCCGGGTCCTCAATAATGCCGTTAAGCAGCTTCATGTCACTGAACAGGCAGGTGTCCCCTGCGTGATAGATTCGCTTGCCGCCCATGTGAACCACAAAGCCACAGGCATGCCCGCCGGCGATGCCGGAGCCATGGAACGCCAGGGTGGCCCGAACAAGGCCAAAATCGAACCGGAACTTGCCGCCGAGAGCGAGCCCGTGGGTCTTCAGGCCCTTGCCGTTGAGCTCCACGGCGATTTCGTGGGTGGCAATGACCGTAGCCCCCGTGCGCTTGGCGATGGCAATGGTGTCGCCGACGTGGTCACCATGATAGTGAGTCACCAATATGTACTGCGGGTTGAGATCTTCGGCTTTCACCGGGCAGACGGGGTTGCCGGTGATGAACGGGTCGATCAGCAGGGTGGTGTCGCCGTGGGTGAGACTAAAGGCCGAGTGTCCGAGCCAACGGATTTGCATATGTCTCCCTCCCTAACCGGGTCTGCGATCCGACATTAAGATTTTACCAGTTCCCTTGCGTCATATTCAACGAGACCGGAACGAATGTAAAATATAACGGGTCTAACAAACGAAGCAACCCCAACGCACTCACACTACGGAGGACACACCCGTGCGCAAATGGCTGGTTATGGCCCTTCTTCTGGCGGTAGTAATCGGCTCTCAGTACATGGGCTGGCGGCAGCGATCCGATGTGTCGGTCACGCAAGAGCAGGTCGCTGGGACCCCTGTCAGGACGTATGCTCCTGCCGGGGCGTCGCGCGGCGTGGTAATCGTCGCACACGGCTTCGCCGGCAACAAGGAACTCATGGGGCCGTGGGGCTACTACCTGGCCCGCCAGGGATTCACCACCTACGTGGTGGACCAGCCCGGCCACGGAGCCAGCGCCAGACCGCTGCCGAAATGGCAGGGCACTGAGCAGACTCCTCTGGGAGACAACCTGCGTGCGCTGATTGACCAGTTGGTCACTGGCGGTCGCGCCGAGGCGGGCCGCATCGCCCTCGTGGGGCATTCCATGGGCGGAACAACGGTAACGCAGGCAGCCCTTGCAGATGCACGGGTGCGGGCCACCGTCACCCTGTCGAGCGCTTACCGGCAGACGCTGCCTGCTGACCGTCCGGCCAATCTGTTCAGTATTGCTGCCGAGAATGATCCCACCTTCATGGTGCAAGCCGTAAAGGACCTGGCGGCGCAGGCCGGCGGGGGCACCGGAGAGCTGGGCGTGTACTACGGCGACTACAAGGCGGGCACGGCCCGGGCCAGCGATGTGATCGCAGGCCGCAACCATATTACCATACTCTACGACACGCACGTCATGCGGCAGACGGCGCTTTGGATCGGGTATAGCTTCGGCGACAAGCCAGAGCCTGCCGCGGTCGCCTTCGGGTGGAGTTGGACCCTTGTTGCTCTCGCCGGCGCAATGCTGGTTGTCGTCACGCTTGGAACCATTCTGGCGCCCCGAGAAGGGCGATGGACCTCCTCAGGTCCGCCCGCCCGCGTGGGCCTGGTCACGGCCATCGTGACGGTGGCTGTGGCCGCCTTTTCGGCCGTTCTGGCCTGCGTGTATCTGCGAATTCCGTGGCCGCGGGTGGCGGTGCTTGACTATTTGCTGCCCTACTTCCTGGTCATGACGGTCGTATTGCTGGTACTGCGGCTGTTCTGGCCCCGGGAGTTCGGCTTCCCCCTCGGGAACAGTCAGGGCAGCGCTGTGCTTTCGTTTCTGCGGGGTGGCGTCCTTTTCCTCGGCTTCCTGGGCGCAGCGGGGCCCATCATTCACATGAACGTGAGCAACTTCCTGCCCACGTCGGTGCGGGTGGCGGCCATGGTTCCGGTGGCCGTGGTGTTCTGGCTCTACTTCGTGCAGGAAGAGGGCCTCAAGCGTGCGGTGGCCAGCGGCATCTCGGGGTGGGCGGGCGCCCTGGTGGGCGTGATCGGCAAGGGGGTCGTGGTTCTGACCTGGTTCGGGGCGGCCGCGTTGCCCAACCCGCAGAGCTTCCTCCCCCTGATTGCCCCAGTGATGCTGGGCGTGCTCCTGGGTCTTGAGTTTTTCAGCTACCTGTTCGCGCGGTGGCGGTATCCGGCTACGGCCACCGCCACGTTCGCGGCCCTGTTGCTGGCGTGGGTCGCGCTGGTGACGTTCCCTTTGGTATAATGCGCAGCGGCGGCCCGCACACGGCGGGCTGCCGCTCTTTATTCGCCTACGCTGAAGGCAAGCTGCTTCAGCCCCAGCCACTTGGCCAGCCTCTCGGCCTCGGTCTCAACTGTCTTCAACGGCTGCCGTCCGAAGGGGAAGAAGGAAAACCGCAGCTCTTTGGTGGTGGTCTGCACTCGCCAGGTGCCGCCGACGCTCCCGTTAATCAGCGCCACAGCCTCGACCACGGCGGCGGGTCGGAAGACGTCTGTACGGCGGTCCGCGGGGAGGATTCTGGTCTTGTCCGAGTAGGCCAGCACAAGTGGGTCGAACCGGGGCAGAAGCCGCACGGGGGCAGGCTCGTCGCCTCGGGTGAGCAGCAGCTCCGGCAGCAGCTCCGCCGGCACGTAGTAGGGCAGCTTGGAGCCCTCCATGCGGACTGCGGTCAGGTAGCCTGCCCGCTGGAACGCCGCCCGTGCCCGAGGTGCCTTGAAGCTCGTGAAGTGCATGAAGTCCTTCACGCTGACCGGTGCGTACCCGTAGACATAGGCCCTGAGCAGGGCGTCTTCCAGGCTTTCGACCGGGACATCAACGGGCGGCGCCCCCAGCCAGTCTGCCGTGCGCACAAACGGCACGTCGGTGCCCGGGGCTGGCATGTGGAGAATCAGCCCCATGCGGGCCAGGTGCTGTAACACCCCGCCCCACGGCCCGAAGAGCTCGCGGGCGCGCTCTGCCGGAATGCCCAGTTCCGTAACAGCCCGGTGGGCCAGCTGACTGCGGGACTGCGGCCCCGAAGCGAGCAGTTTCAGAGCAAGCTCGGCAGCCTCCTGCACCCGTCCGGGGGTCTCGAATACCTGCGTGTACATGGCCAGCTGGTCGGCGGGGAGCACATGCACGGTAAACCGCATGGCCCACGTGCGGACCAGCCGCCTTTCCTCCACCAGGAGCCGGCCATAGTCAGCACGGGTGAAGCCTTTCACCCGTGCTCGCAGCTGCATGGCCGGGCTCGTGGGAATCTGGGCCTGGAGCCCGCAGGCGTCGTGCACAGCCTGCATGGGGTCGCTGCAGGGATCCAGCAGATGCTGGCGGCGAAGGACGAAGCGACTGGCCTGGGCTCGGGTAATCAGCGGCTGTGTCAAGACTGCAGCCCTCCATGCATTCGAACGAACATATTTTCGTATGTTCTATTCCAAGGAAGAACGCCAACTTCCTGCGAATCCTTTTGCCAGTGGGTCCGTCATTGCTGGTGGAGGTGTCTTGCCGTGACCCGTCGCACCTGGGTGTCGGCCGTAGTTTTCGCTCTCATTGCCCTCCTGCTCGGTGCCTCCTGGTATGTGGGATACGCCAACCGCACTCATCCCGCCATTTGGGCCATGGTCGGCGGCGATTCAGCGCGCCGCTATCAATCCCCTGACCCCATTCCCGCTCAGCCCAAGGTGCTCTGGACCGTCACTCTGGAAGAGACTGGAACCACGCAGCCGGTTGTGTGGAAGGACGGCACCATTTTCGTCGGCAACGGCACCAAGGTGATCGCTGTCGACCGAGAGGGAAAGCGCCTCTGGGCCTGGAACAGCCAGTCCCAGATTCAGAGTCTGGCACTGGGCCGGCATGGAACGCTGTATGTGCAGGCGGACAACGTTCTGTACGCCCTTTCGCTGACGGGCGAGAAGCAGTGGCAGTATGACACTCAGGTAGGTCGCCCCCGCCAACTGCTGGTGGGCCAGGGCGGTACCATTTACGTCACCGGAAACGAGTACATTTATGCGATGACCGATGACGGCAAGCTGAAGTGGCGGTTCCGCGGTGGGCGCATCAACAGTGACCCCATCGAAAGCGAGAAGGGAAACCTGTTTTTCACCATCGAAGACAAGCTCTACCAGATTGACCGGAACGGCGACGAGCTCTGGAACGCAGAGGTGTCCACCGCCCAGAGCCAGATTATCTTGCCGGGACCCGAGGGGACCACTTACGTGCGCGGCTCGGAAATCGTCGTTGTGAACAAGGATGGTCTGCCCGTCTACAAAGTCCCCACCAACGAGGTCACGTCCATGGCTGGGGTAACGCGGCTGACACCGGCGTCCGCTCTTCCAGAGAAGTTGGGGCAGATGATCACCAGGCGATCTACCCCCACGCTGGGGACCATGCTCGGCGGCAATATGGCTGCCGGCAAGGACTTCACCCAGGATGGAGTAAGCCGGCTTAACCACCTTGGGCAGCGTGACTGGGCCTTCACCCGCACGGTGGGGGCTGGGTACACCAACGTAATCCTGGACCGGCAGGGGTCTGCTCTCACGCAGATGCAGGCTGCGGGCACCCCTCTGGCCGTTCTCTACAAACTTGACAGCACGGGTCAGCAGGTCTGGCGCTTCGAGGACGCTTTCTCCCTGGGCTCGGCGGCGCCTGCGGGCAACGGCCGCATCGTCTTCGTCGGGCGCGTGCCGGACAGGACGGGGGCTGTCCTGGTCTGCCTCGGGGATCGCTAGACCTGGGTCCCGGGTTCTGGGTATCATACACATAGCTGGCCTGATTCGGAGGAGACGAGTTGTGCTGAAGCCACTGCAGATTGGCCCGTTGACCATTGCCCACCCCGTCGCCCTGGCGCCCATGGCAGGCGTGACCAGCTGGCCGTTTCGGCTGCTCTGCAAGGAGCAGGGCTGCGGACTCGTCGTCACGGAGTTTGTCAGCGACAAGGCGATTCTATTCGATAGCCGTCGTACCCAGGAAATGATGGAGATTTTGGACGTGGAGCGGCCCGCCGGCATACAGCTGTTCGGGGCCGACGCCGACACCATGGCCCGTGCTGCCGCGCGAGTGGTGGAGATGAAGCAGCCGGACCTCATTGACATTAACATGGGCTGCCCGGCCCCCAAGGTGACTAAAGGCCGCGGCGGCTCATCCCTGCTGAAGGAGCCCGATATGGCTCAGGAGATTGTCCGCCAGGTGGTGCGGGCCGTGGCGCCCGTGCCGGTTACGGCCAAAATCCGCATCGGGTGGGACGAGGCGTCCATCAACGCAGTCGATATTGCCCTCCGCCTGGAAGATGCCGGCGCGCAGATGCTGACCGTGCATGGGCGCACCCGCGACCAGCAGTACACGGGCAAGGCGGACTGGGAGGCCATCGGCCAGGTGGCCCACGCCGTGAAGATTCCCGTGCTGGGCAACGGCGATGTGACAACCCCGCTTGAGGCGGCACACCGCATCGAAAGCAGCGGCTGCGCCGGACTGGCCATCGGCCGCGGGGCCATGGGCAACCCCTGGGTCTTCCGGCGGACCGTGCACTACTTGGAGACCGGGGAACTGCTGCCCGAACCCACGGCAGGGGAGCGGGTCGCAATGGCCATCCGCCACCTGGACCTGATGATTGAGTACCGCGGCGAGTACCTGGCCGTGCGCGAAATGCGCAAGCACGCCGCCTGGTACCTGAAGGGCCTGTGGGGCGCCGCCGAAACACGCAACCTGATCAACACGGCGGAGACGCCGGACGAGCTGCGCGGCATCCTGGATGCCTACCTTGAACGGTCCGCCCACCACATCCACCTCGGCGCCGCTGATGATGACCTGGAGGATGATGTGCCGCAGTCCTGCGACGCTTACGGTCCCACCGAAGAGTAAGGAAAAAGGACCCCTGCTGGGGTCCCTATACTTTTACCTTTCGCCACCTGCCAGACCGGAACCTGACCCAGGCGCAGACGGAGCGGAACGACCAGTCGAAGAACATGGATGTCCAGGCCGCCGCCAGCCCCCAACCGGCCCAGTGAATCAGCCCCCAGGTAATGCCCAGTCGCACCGCCCACACGCCGAGGGCCGTCACCGTCATCATGGTAAGCGTGTCGCCGGCACCTCGCAGGGCCCCGCTCAAGGTGAAGGTGATACCCATGGGAATCTGGGCCGCAGCCGCGATAGCCAGCATGCGCACACCCAGCGAATGCACCGAAGCGTCGTCGG